>Ga0172372_10011412_pt1 | contig 11295 bp, 10 predicted proteins | sample LakKiv5m_2_FD_114544 | JGI IMG/M metagenome (GOLD analysis project Ga0172372, IMG submission 114544) | Freshwater microbial communities from Kabuno Bay, South-Kivu, Congo - kab_092012_9.5m | ecosystem: Environmental > Aquatic > Freshwater > Lake | place: Democratic Republic of the Congo... | reverse complement strand
TAATTTAAATTTTGCATTAAATTAATTTCAACACTGGCTTCGGCTTATACTATTGCAAAAAAACCGCACCTAAAAAACACATGTCTAAATTTACCATTGCCCAAGCTTTAGCTTCCAATAAAGTTCCTGAAAATGATGATGAGCCAAGAAAGAAGAAATCATCGGCGGATAGAAAACGGCTGACCATTGGTTCGGCAAAAGTTACCAAACTTAAGGTTCCTAAAATTACTAAAATTTTTAAAACTAAGGAAGTAGTTAAAACAGAAGAAGAGCTTCAAATTGAGGCTAATAAACCTGTTGTTAAAATGACCAGGGCTGCCTTAGCCAGAAAAGCTAATCCAAAGGAATTAGTAACCAGAAAAGGAATTCTTGGTTTGAACTTGGTTTCCACTGCTGATGTTAACCGTTTAGCAGCCTTAGAAGACGATTCTATTGAACAACGCGGCGGCAGAAGATATAGAGTTACTGAAGACGGAGTTAAAATTAAAATGAAGAAAGTAACCAAAAGAAGGGTTAGTAAAAGTTCTGGAAAAGTTCTTAAAAAGTTCATTGAAAATGATGCTTCTTTGTACCCTGAATTTCAGAAGCAAGACTTAGAATGGCAATCTAATGTAGTTGAAATGATTAAACAAGCTATAACCAGAGGCTTTGTTACTGAAGATGAATTGCTCTATTTACTTCCAAGACCTGAAGAAAATATCAAGCTCTTAGAAGATTTATACGACTTAGCTGAAGATAGCGGAGCTGCAATTAAATTGGATAACACTCTAGATAGTTTGTGGGATACTTTAGAAAATGAAGAGGAAATGAAACGCCGAGAAATGGAATTGGCTGAAAAGCTTTCTGGTTCTCTAGCCGGAGATATTGGTGGAGATGAACTTAAAGACGATTCAGTACAAAATTATATCCGTGATGTTTCTAGGTATCCAGTTCTTACCAAGGAGCAGGAAGTTGAACTAGCCAAGAGAATTGAACAAGGTGATCAGAGTGCTAAACGCGAATTAACTTATGCCAACTTAAAACTAGTTGTTCATAATGCCAAAAAATACATGGGCAGAAACCTGGCTTTCTTAGATTTAATTCAAGAAGGAAACATGGGTTTGTTCAGAGCTGTTGAAAAATTTGATTGGAGACGAGGCTATAAGTTTTCCACTTACGCCAGTTACTGGATTGATCAAAGTATTAGAAGAGCTTTGGCTGATCAAAGTAGACCAGTTCGTTTACCTGTTCACGTTGAAGAAAAACTTAACAGATTCAAAAAAGAAAAAAGAGCATTAATCGACGAATTAGGAAGAGAGCCAACCGACGACGAATTGGCAGAAAAATTGGAACTAGATATGGACACCATATTCTACTTTAGAAGAATTAGTCAGGATACCGTTTCAATTGACACAATGATTGGATTTTCTGAAGACAGCGATACCCAAATGGTTGAAATGATTGAAGATGAAAACACGGCCCCACCTATTGAAATTGCTTCAAATAGAATTTTGCGTGGCCATATAATGAAAATTATAGACGAAGTTTTGGAACCTAGAGAAAAGAAAGTTATCTTACTTCGTTTCGGTTTAGATGGAACTAATGTTTCACACACTCTTGAAGAAATTGGTGAAGTTTTCCATGTCACTCGTGAACGTGTAAGACAAATTGAAGAAGTTGCTTTGAATAAAGTTCGTCAGCACACAGATAGTTTTAAACTAGTAGATTTCTTGGAAGGCGTTCACCCACAAACCTTTACCAATGAAGATGCAAAAGAAACCGAAGAAGATAAGCAAATTCAGATTGGGAAAAAGGTTACTATTGATGTTTTAGTTGAACAGATTATATACCAAATTACCAACGGTCTTTCTTCCTTGTTCTTTGTAAAGGGTGAAATGGGTAGCGGTAAAACCAGATTTGTTCAAGATGTGTGTAAAAAACTTGGCACAGAAGAGCCTGCTACTTCCCCTACTTTTGCCTTGCTACAAAAATATAATTTATCTGCGTCAAGTGCGGCTAAACAAAATGCCCAAATGGAAACTGTGGCCCATCTAGATTTACATAGGTTGAAAACAATAAGCAAAGAAGACGAAGGATGGATTGAAGAAGAAATGATTAACACCCAACAAATAGTGTTCATAGAATGGCCAGAAAAGATTCTAAAAAACCAAGGATTTATTCAATTCATTGGAAGAAAATTCTATGTAATTGAAGCCAAAATAGGCAAAAAAGGCGACCATTATTTTAGAGTAAGAGAGGAGTAAGATTCCGTAGCGGCGAAGTTGACGTGCCTAATTTTATGATTTAAAATTGACATATGAAAGAAAAAATAATTCTTGGTTCAAATTTGGAAAAAAAGTGGAGGCTTTTAAATTTTGATGTTGAAACTGCAAAAGGTAGAACTGCGACATTTATTCTAAATTCCCCAAATAGATACTCTGTAGGTAGAAATAAAATATGTGCTGTAAATAATGGTACTGTATATGTTCTTAAATGAAGTGAATCTTTTCCAGAAAAATATTCAATTCAAACTTTAAATTTATCTGAAACACAGCAAGAAAGTCAAAAGCGTAAAGATGTTTTGCCAATAATACAATCTGAAATATCCAAATTAATTCTGCAATATAACGATTCAGTAGATAGCAATAAAAAGATTATTAACCCTATACTGTTTTGTTATGGTTCGGTTGCGGATAATTTATGTTCAAAGAAATCTGATATAGATTTAATTTTATTTTATGAAAATCCTAACATTGTGGTCTCCAATAATACTGAAAAAGAAATTAATGAAAAGCTTAGCCAAATTACTGGTTTTAAAGTATCGCTTCAAGCAAAGGTAGTGGAAAATTCAAAAGTCAGTTATTCACGTTTAAAGTCAAGCACAGAAACAATTCTCCTTACAATTTAAACTTACCAAATACTTGCAAACATAGCAACCACAACTACCCCCAAGCCTTCGGCTTGACCCCTAAATAGGGGTACTTTCCCCGCACTTTCCACACACAGGAGGATGAATCCTTCCCCTACGCAAAATTCACACACTGATTATGCTTTTAAATTGACACAAAAATAAAAAATGTTTAGTATTAGAAGACAAATTGGGATTACCCACACACCTCTGGAAACAGAGGTCAATTTATTGGCTAGAAAGTTTGTAAATGAATATATTGCTACAAATCTGAAAATTCTTTTTTTGGAAGTTCGGCAATTTTCCTTCTAAACCTCTTGCTGTCCACAGTTCTTATTTGACATCACCAAATTTACAAATAAACTTCTGGGTATGAGAAACTATGCCTTAATAACTGGAGCAAGCACTGGAATTGGTTATGCTTTAGCCAAAGTAGCAGCCAAAAACAATTTTAACCTGATTATAATTGCAAGAAATGAATCTAAATTAGAAAAAGTAAAAGCTGAAATTGAGGAAGAATATAAAGTAAAAGTTGAAGTGATAGTTGCCGATTTAGCAGATTCTAAAAGTCCAAAATTGATTTTCGATAAAGTTCAAGAAATGGGTTTAACAGTACAAGTTTTAGTAAACAATGCCGGTTTTGGAAGCAATGGAAGATTTGATTTATTACCATGGCAGAACGAAAAAGATATGGTTCAGGTAAATATTACAAGCCTTATGGAAATGTGCCACTTATTCACACCTAAATTAATCGAGGTTGGGAATGGGAAAATTTTAAATGTGGCCTCGATTGCTGGTTTTCTTCCAGGACCATTTATGGCCACCTATTATTCCAGTAAAGCCTTTGTGAAGAGTTTTTCCGTTGCCTTAAAAGAAGAATTAAAAGACACAGGGGTCTCCGTTTCTGTACTTTGTCCTGGAGCTACCAAATCTGAATTCTTTGAAAGGGCTAAGTTTGCAGTTCAAATGTCTAGACAGGAAAATGCTATGATGTCAGCAGAATCTGTGGCTGAAATTGGCTGGTCTGGTTTGTTTAAAGGAAAAACAGTTATTATTTCAGGTATACCAAACCTAATTGCCATTACTATTTCCAAATACCTTCCTGAAACCTGGCTTGCCAAATTAACACCTGTTTTTAACAAAGCTAAATAGTTTTTAGGTTTTGTGCTACAAGCCGATTATTTCCTTAAAGTCTTTATAACTTTGTTGGATAGTATGTTGCCTACTTTTTTCTAGCACTTCTGAACATTTTTCCTTATACTCTTTAGGGTTTTCAACAAACAATTTATAACAATTTTCTAAACAGACAGCTAGAATTTCTGGGTTTTCTTCTACAATCCAGTTCCCTCCGCTTTTGGCTGAGTCGCGAAGACCATCTACATTGTAAACTATGGCTGGTGTACCCATTGAATTAGCTTCTGTAACAATTAAACCCCAACCTTCCTTAACACTGGTTGCACAAAGAACCGATGACTTCTGCATTAATTCAAGTTTCTGTTGTTCGCTTGTTCGCCCAAAAAAAGTAACCTTATCAAAAAAGTTTGAACTTTTAGCAATTTCTATTAGTTTTGATTGATCCCCTCCCCCACTTATCCATAATTGCGAGTTTGGTTGTTTTTTAACAAATAAACCGAAAGCCTTTGCAACCTCTTCTGGTCTTTTCATTTCTCTAAGTGAGCCATGATACAACACTGTAAAAATTTGATTTTTCTTAATGGATTTTTCTAATGAAACAAGAGGCTTATTTTCTATAAATTCGGTGATTATTCTAATATTTTCAGCCTTAGCCCCAAGTTTAATTAAGTCTTTTTTTGTAGATTCAGAGATAGTTATTGTAACCGCTTGTAACATGTTTTGCAGAAAGCAAGCAAAAGGTTCTAAGAAATAATAACCAATGTAGTTTAATGGAAATTTTGTTTCAAAAAACCAAACCTGACGAGCTAGTTGATGATAGAATAAAAATAATTTTTCCTTACCTTTGCTGAAATTAACAAGATATGGAGCAGTATTTACAACCTCAATAATAATATCAAATTTATTTTTTAAGTTTTTTTTATAATATAAGTTAGCTTGAAAAGAGTGAAGGTATTTATTTGCTCCAACTCTAATTATTTTAACACCGTCAATGGTGTCTGCCTCTTTGGCATTTGGATACATTGCAGTAAGCAAGGTTACTTGATTTCCCTCCTGAACTAATTTTTTACAAAGTTCATGTGTAACCACTTCAGCCCCACCAGCGAATGGATGATTTATATCTTTCCAATTAAACCATAAAATTTTTTTACTCATACCTAAATTCTTAATCTTAAGATTGGGTTTTATGATTTTTGTTTAGAATTTTTTTCAGCTGTTTTTTTATGAATTTTTCTAACTACATAAATTGGCCTATTGGTTACTTCTGTGTGAATATTGGCAATATAAAGGGCAATAATTCCTAGTGACATAAGCACAATTCCTACCAAAAAGCTATTCAAAACCCCAAGAGAAAATGAGTTGGAAATACTTAAATTCATAGGGTCTTTCAATATGTAACTTTGAATAAGAATAAAGACACCTAATATCCCTGATAAACCAAAAATAAATAATCCAATATAGCCAGCCAATTTTAAAGGAAACAAACTTTGAGAAATGAAAGTTGAAAGGGCTAGTTTTACCCTTTTTACAAAACTATATCCTGGCTCTCCACTGAACCTGGGTAATTCCTTGTAATAAACAAAATCTCTTCTAAAGCCCAGCCAATCAACTAAAGCTCTAACCATTCTTCCCCTCTCACTAAACTTTAAAAGTTCATCAATAACCACTCTATCTAGTAAGCGATAATCTAAAGCTCCTGAGATAATTGGAGTATCAGAAATAGCATGAATAATTTTATAGAAAAACAATGATCCAACTTTTTCTACAATATTATTAGTTTTTTTAGAGTCTCTCATTCCAATCACTACTTCAACTCCACTAAGCCACTTTTCAACGAAATCAGGGAGTTTATCTATAGGATATTGCAAATCAGAGTCTAAGAAAACACATCCATCACCTTTACAGTTATTTAACCCTGCAGTTAATGCAATTTCTTTACCAAAATTTCGTGAAAATTCAACCAGAGTTACTTTACCATCTTTAGATATTACTTTCTTAACTTCTTCTACAGTTTGGTCTTTACTTCCATCATCCACGAAAACAATTTCGTAATCAATTAATTTGCTTAAAGATTTATTATATACTTTCAGAAAAGTATTATAAAATTCAGCAATATTGGTTTCCTCATTGTAACAGGGTACAATTAAAGATAAGGTCTTCATATAAAGTATATACAGATATCAATAGCCAAATATGTCAATTATTATTGTATATGCTTATTAAAATATAAAGTGTGCTTTAGATTAAATTTTTTCTGTTGATAAATTTTTAGTTTAAACTCTTTTGGAATTAACGGTTTAAGATTGGAAACCAGAATACTTAATATTTTTTTGTGATTTAAATTTGGTTGCTCTAAAATTAACAACCATCTATTTAAAATTTTATTAATAATAATATTAATTTCTAATGTTGGATATTTCAAACCTGCCCCTTTTACTTTTACCATGCTAAGTTTAGGTATATAAATTGTATTTAAATTTATCTTCTTTACCTGAGTGGCAACATCATGTTGAGATATTTGTGTTTTGTTTTCTTCTTCGTATTTTTTAATCATCTCTTTTTTTTCATTATCAGAGTTTAAAAAGTCGAAAGGATTTTTAGAAGCCCCGAGCACCATAATTGGAAGGCCATTTTGAGCAAAAATTTTATGAATTTCTGATATTTGGACAGATAGAGGTTGTTCATTTCCTTGAATAAAGGAATTAGTTATCCATACTATTGGCAATTTTAAGTTTTTAATTTCTTGACTCAGTATATTAAGCAATGGAAAAAGGTTACTTATTGAACCAGCTGGAAATAAAATATATCCATTTGCATTGTGATTATTTTTATATTCATCTAGCAGTGAGGCCAGACATTGGTTTTCCTGTAAAACCTGTAAAGAGTTTAAATGCAATTTCTTGTCCTGGTCGAATAATTTATAGGAAAGAATAATGACTGGATCGCTATAATGAACATCTAATTCGGATTCGGATTTTAGTTCACATCCTTTTTCAGTTTTCGCATGCAACTTTAATTGTCTTTCCAAAAGAAAATAAATATTAACATTAGAAGGGATTAACAAATTAGTTTTTAAGGTTTTGATAAAACTATTTGTATCTTTAGATTGATTGTAGATAACCTGAAGCAAAATATTTGCAAAGGAAGTAGTTTGCCCAGAATCAACACTTTTATATAAGGTTTTAAGATAAGATTCGCTTAGATAAAAAAAGCTGTCTCTGTATTCTTCTAGGAACGGAAATATTACTGATAATTTATCAAAATAACTTCGAAAAACCTGCAAATTTGCTGACCTAATTTCAAAGGCCTGATAAATAATATCCACAGAATTTTGATTTTGGATAGTTTTACCAAGCCAAACTTTAATATTATTTTTTAAATCTCCAAGAGCAATTGGGCTTTTATTCAAATTAAAATTTTTAGCCTGGTGTTTTTTTAAATTAGAGATTGATTTTGTGAAATATTTTTGAATTCTACCTGAACACCCTCCATCATCCATTGGTACAAGAATTATATCAAATCTAGTTTCAGGATTAAGAATTATATGATCACAAACGCAAGCCGAGCCGTGTCCACCAAAACCAAGGGTTAAACAAAACTTATTATATCCTGAAGTATTGCTCATAGGAAAAAGGTTTTGCAGCTATAAATTACCCTCTTGTGATTAAAACGGAAATTCCACCAACTACCAAAACTACTGTAACAATAACTAAGACTATTCTCCAACTCTGGTTTTCGACCTGAGGAGAATTATTTAAATTTTCGTTAAACTTTGGAGCGAAAATAATTTCTAAACTGTCTGAAGCTTCTGGGGAAAGTTTGGTAAAGTTTTTATTAACTAACTGAACCTTAACTGTTTTTCTTCCTTCTGCTACATCGTTAAGACCTATTTCGTTTAAAGTAAAACTATTTTTAGGCCAAAGAATTTTTAAGGGCTTGTTATCAACATAAATTTGTAAATATCCTTTTGTGTCTTCGTTAGCTTCTTTGCTTGTTTCAGTTAGTAGTGTAAAATTATCTACTTGAACAATAAATTTTTGGTTACCATCCACAGTAAGATTGGTTCTATCTTTTCTTGGCTCAGTGAAAGTAACTCTTGGGAGGCCAACATCTAAGCTTCCGTTGTAATTACTTCTAACTTGCAAAGTGTTTTGGAAGTTTAATAAAGTTCCATCTGTTTTAGTTAAATTAAAAATTAACTGAGTAGCCAGTCCGTCCGGAATTCTAGAAGTTTCAAGATCTCTGGTATTAAATCGTACATAAATATTTCCCTGCACATTTTGTGAAACGCTAAAAATTCCAAGCCTATTCTGATCTAAAACTGTATTAACATAAACATTCAATTTCCCTCTATTTGGAAGTCGACTATCTGAGTTTTCTAATTCAAAATTGGTTAGTTGAATTGAAATATCCTTATCCGCTCCTCTTCCAATTACAGAATTTGGGGTTGGCTCTAAAACCTGAATATTTGGCAAGTTACTGGCTTTTTTAAACTTAAAAGAAAAAGCTACTTTAGTTGGTTGGCTTGGGAATCTGTTTGTGGAATCTACATAAACAAAAAGTATTTTATTTTGCCCTTCAATTAATTTGGATTTTAAAGCAGAAACTGGAAGTGGACTAGTTCCATATTCGGTAATCAAATTTGCTTCATTGGAATCATCATTTAGATATACTTTTAAGTAACCTCCGCCAATTGCAGGGGTAGTTTTGTATTTTAAATTTAAATCAGTGCCAAGCCAACCATACCTAATTTCATCATCTAAATTCAGCTCATTTTCATAAACAAAATTGTTTACGCCATCTTTTCTTGTATTTTCACCTTGCCCATTTCTAGTAACTTTGCTAATTGCAAGACTTATCGGATTTGTTGCTGATTGCTGTGCCAAAGCTAAAACTGGAAACAAGCCAAGAAAAGAGAGTAATAAAGTAACACTTACTATTTTAGTAATTAAACCTTGATTAGGCATATTAAGACAAGACTTGTTTGGGTCATTGTATTTGTCAACCACAACTTACCAAGCTTGAAGCAACCTTTGTTTTCCATAATTATCTTTCCAAATAATTGTATTAGGATATAGTTCTTTTAAAATTTCTTCAGCCTTTTGAATATTTCTCGGATCTAATTCCAAGATAATTTCGCTTGGTCTATTAGCAGGAATAGCTTTCAACTGTGCAATTAATTTTTTGTATAAATATAAACCATCTTTCCCAGAAAATATAGCTTTTTTAGGTTCAAATTGCACTTTATTTGCATCAACATTTTTCAAATCTTTTGTAGGAACATATGGCAAATTAGCTATCAAAGTATAGGGTATTTGCTCTAACTTTTTTATTAAATCACGATTTTCCAATAAGTTTGAATAATGAAACTCCACATTCTTTATTTTATTAAATTCTGCATTTTCTTTAGCTATTTTTAAGGCAGATTTAGATATATCTGAAAGAATAACTCGATTAAATTGTTTTGCTAAACTTAAGCCAATTAAACCACAGCCACAACCAATATCTAAAAGTAAATTTGTTGGCTTTTGAAACTTTATTGATTGATCTTGATTTCCGGGATTTAACAAATTATTTATCCAATCTATGGATTCTGGCCTAGGAATTAAAGTATGTTTGTTTAGTCTAAAATTCATACCGAACAATTCAATATATCCAATAAGATAATCAAGAGGATACCCTTTTCTATATTGTTCTAATTTTTCATTTAATTTAGCAATTTTTTGTGGAGGAAGATTTTGTAGATGGGGCAAATAAGCCATAACCTCTCCAGTACTTATTTTTAGGATGCTGGAGGCAATTTTAATTTCGTTAATGTCTTGAAGAAACATTTATACTAATAAAGAAAACTTATAAGGTTTTTAGCAAATATCTAGTAAAAATAAAACCCTCTATTGCGAGAAGGTTTGAAAGTTTATTATGAAATATATTATTCCCAATTATTAAGATAACTTTTTACGGCATTACGGTAAAAAATGGAGCTGCTACAAGGGTTTTATCTCTATTCTAAGGCAAGAAATGACAAAACATAATATTTTAAGTATCTTTTCTTAGAATTTTGTTCTAAAACATAAATAAAAAGACAAGAAAATAATATGAAATTTAAAAAAATTACTGTCCTAAATGTGGAAGTAAATCTGTTACTAAATCTGGGTTGTTTGGAAACAAACAAAGATATAAATGTTTAAATTGTAAATGTAGATTTACCCTCAAAGACCTAACCTGGGTAAAAAAAGCATATTTAGATTACACAATACATAAACAAACTTATTCTGAATTAAAAGAAAGATATGGTAAGAGTGAGAAAACAATTAGAAAATATTTTGATGAATTAAATAGTTCATCCACCGTCTCACTTAATTCAAATCAAAATACAAACAGGCGGTTTCTTGTAACAGGAAACTCAAGTCTTAAAAAAACTGTATCGGTTAAACCAAACATTAACTTAATCATGGATACCACTTTCTTTGGTTCAGATTTTGGAGTTATGGTATTCAGAGGTAATCCTAATAGAGGAAAAGAATATTTAAATCTACACTGGAAATATGTTACTAGTGAAAAGATAAGTGATTATTTATCTGGAATATATTATTTAAGGTTTGAATACAATATATTATCTTTTACAGTAGATGACAGAAAAGGTCTTATTCAAGCGCTAGAAAGAAGATACAAACATATTCCTGTCCAACTATGTCAGTTTCACTTCGTTAAGAATATTTTTAAGTATACAGGAAGACCTAAGTTTAATTCTAAATACAAAGATTACTTAACACTACAATCTAAAACAGATTCTAATCCAAAGTTAAACACACAAGACAAGCCTAAATTAGAACTAATGGAATTAGTCTTAAGATTAAAGAAATTAAACCAAGAACAGTTTCAATCAGAACTGGCTACTTACCTAGAAAACAATTTAGAATTTATTCAAACAAGAACTAAAGATAATCATAAATACTTACACAGAGGAATAAGAACAGCTCTTAGTAACATTAAAAGAAATTTAAAATATATTTTTACTTACAACCAAATTCAAAACAAAGAACTAAATATTCCTAAAACAACTAATTCAGATGAAGGAAGTTTTGGTAATTGGAAATACAAGATTAAACTTCACAGGCATTTAAGCCAAACAAGAAAAAGACAGATGGTAGATGAGATATTAAGACAAGGTTAAGTATTAAAAAAAGAGATCAAAGATAGATTAAGAAATGAATAAAAAAGTCTTGAATAATTAAAATAATTTAATTTCCAGCTCCATTTTTTACCGTAATGCC
>Ga0172372_10011409_pt1 | contig 11297 bp, 7 predicted proteins | sample LakKiv5m_2_FD_114544 | JGI IMG/M metagenome (GOLD analysis project Ga0172372, IMG submission 114544) | Freshwater microbial communities from Kabuno Bay, South-Kivu, Congo - kab_092012_9.5m | ecosystem: Environmental > Aquatic > Freshwater > Lake | place: Democratic Republic of the Congo... | reverse complement strand
GGGCATGCGGGGGCATTTTTTGCCAAACCGGGGGCAAACGAACAGAAAGAATGTTCACCAAACAATGATTTGACCTAATGTGTCAAAATCTTCATTTCAAATGCCCTTCCGCGTCGCGGCTGTTTTTTCTATCTCCATCGGGCTCAGGGGGAAACCTGTGAACCTATTTGGCAAGAAAAAAAAACTGCCTTCGCATAAGAAATCCCATTAAATAACTCAAAATGTACAGATTAAGCCCCGTCCACTTTTTCAGTAAAATCCTTTTCTCCTCCGCATCAAGTCGTTAGCTTTCCGTTACCAAATCCGCAGCAATGCACGCGCCTTCCGTCTCGGGGATTTACGAAGCGGAACAACCGTAGTGCGGCAGCGGGTGGTGGTGGGCCACTGAGCCCACCGCAGTGCGGGGAAAATCCCGAACTTGACGCACTGCCATGAGGGAATTTTTTGCGCACCTGGTCGACGAGTTTCAGCTGCCGCTGGCCAGCCCGGTTCTGGTTTTCTCGGTGATTCTGCTGATCATTCTGCTGTCGCCCATCGTGTTGCGTCGGTTGAACATCCCCGGCATCATCGGGCTGATCATCAGCGGGGTGATCATCGGACCGCACGGGTTGAATGTGCTGGAGAAGAACTCGGCGATCGACCTGTTCTCGACAATCGGCCTGCTGTACATCATGTTCATCGCGGGGTTGGATTTGGATTTGCAGGATTTCCGGTCGAACCGGAACCGGAGCTTGGTGTTTGGGCTGCTCACCTTCGCCATTCCCATGGGGCTCGGCTTTCCCGTGTGCTACCATTTTCTCGGGTACGACTTCAATGCGAGCCTGCTGACTGCCAGCATGTTCGCCACCCACACCCTCGTGGCCTACCCCATCGTCAGCCGGATGGGCATCACGAAAAACCAAGCCGTGGCCGTGGCCGTCGGAGGCACCATCCTCACCGACACCGCCGTCCTCATTTTGCTCTCCGTCATTCTGGGAAATGCCACCGGCCGGGTCGATTTGGAGTTTTGGCTCACCTTCGCCGCCTCCCTCGCCACCTTTGCCGCCCTCATGTTCTTCGTGGTGCCGCGCGTGGCGAAGTGGTTCTTCCGCAAGCTCGAAAGCGAGAAACACAGCCACTACATCTTCGTGCTGGCGGTGGTGTTTTTTGCGGCGTTCCTGGCGGAAGTCGCAGGCGTAGAGAAGATCATCGGCGCGTTCGTCGCGGGCTTGGCGCTCAACAAGCTCATCCCCCACTCGTCGGCGCTGATGAACCGCATCGAGTTCATGGGCAACTCGCTGTTTATCCCGTTTTTCCTCATCAGCGTGGGCATGATTGTGGACGTTCGGGTGCTGCTGCAAGGGCCTACAGCGCTGATCGTGGCCGGGGCGTTGACCGTGGCGGCGCTGGTCGGAAAGTGGCTCGCCGCCGCCGCCGGCTCCTTGCTGTTCGGGTATTCCGGGCCGCAGCGGCAGCTTCTCTTCGGACTCAGTGCGGCCCATGCCGCCGCCACGTTGGCCATCATCCTCGTCGGCTACGATGCCGGCATCCTCGACGAGTACATCCTCAACGGGACCATCCTGCTCATCCTCGCCACCTGTGTCGTCGCGTCGTTCGCCACCGAGCGGGCGGCCAAACGCATCGCCACCGACCCTGCGGAAGAAGCCCTCGTCGGCCCCACGCGGTCGCTGGAAACGGAGCACCTCCTGCTGCCGGTGTCCCGCCCGGAAGACATGGGGCCGCTGCTCGAGTTTGCCGCGCTCATCAAGGAGAAGCGCTCTGCAAACCCGCTTTCCGTGCTGACCGTGGTCACGAACGACGAAGAGGCGGAGCGCAACCTCGTGCGCGCGCGAACTGCCCTCGACGGGCTCGTGCGCCAAGCCTCCGCCACAGAAACCAAGGTGAACGCCATCGCCACCATCGACCTCAACACCGCCAGCGGCATCGCGCGGATTTCCCGCGAAATCATGGCCGATGCCATCGTCCTCGGGTGGCCCGAGCGGAGTGGGCCGTTCGACAAATTGTTTGGCGAGAAACTCGCCCACCTGCTCGCTTCGACCGACAAAACCGTCGCGGCCGTGGACCTGCGCAAGCCGCTGGTCGTGCACAAACGGCTCTTCCTCGTCGTGCCGCCCTTTGCCGAGCGCGAGAGCGGCTTTCCGATTTGGGTGCACAAGCTCGCGCGGCTGGGGTCTGAACTCAGCATCCCGCTGGAATTCCGCTGCACCCCGACGACCCGGACGGCCATCGAACACTTCGCGCGCCGCGCCAAACTCTCGGCCACCCTCTCCTTCGCCCCGTTCGACGATTGGGACGACTTCCTCGTCCTCGCCCGCGACATCCGGCCCGACGACTTCCTGGTCGTCGTCTCCGCCCGCCGCTCCGGCGCCTCGTGGATCAGCGCGCTCGAAGGCCTTCCCGCGCGGCTCGAGAAGTACTTCGCAGACAACAACCGGCTGCTCATCTACCCTGAGCAGTTCGACGGCGAAGGCATCGGCGAGCAGTACGAAGACTTTATCGCCGAACCGCTCAACAAAGGCCTCGCCACGGTCCAACGCCTCAGCCGAGGCCTGGGCTCGCTGTTGGGGGCGGGAGGCCGGCCGCGGAAGGCCCGTTGAACCGGAGGGAGGTGCAGACCGCCGGCACCACGAACAAGTTGAGCACGGTGGCCGAAAGGAGGCCGCCGAGGATGACGACCGCCATCGGGCTTTGGATTTCGTTGCCCGCCGCCTCGCCGTTGAGCGCCAGCGGCACCAGCGCCAGCGCCGTCGCAAGCGCGGTCATCAAGATGGGATTCAGCCGGTCCCGCGCCCCTTGCACCAGGAGCTCCGTTCCCTGCAGCCCTTCCTTTGCCAAATCCTGGTAGCGGGAAACCAACAAAATCCCGTTCCGCGCCGCGATCCCGAACAAGCTCAAGAACCCGATGACCGAGGCGATGCTCACCACGCCGGTCGTCAGCGCCACCGCCGCGATGCCGCCCACCAGCGCCAGCGGCAGGTTGATCAGCACCACCCCGGCCAGCCGCGCATCCCCGAACTCGCGGCGCAGCAACAAGAAGATCACAAAAATCGCCAGCACCCCGGAGCCGAGCAGCAGCAGGTTCGCACGGCTCGCGCTCTCAAACTGCCCGCCCAACTCGACCCGGTAGCCTTCGGGCAGCGGCACCTGCTCCGCGAGCCCCGTGCGGATGTCCGCCACCACCGCGGCCAAATCCCGGCCCTCCACGTTCACAGCGATGACCGCCTTGCGCTCCACCTGCTCCCGGTTCACCTGGAAGGCCGTCCCCACGCTCATCACCTCCGCCACCTCCACGAGCGGCACGCGCCGCCCGTCCGGAGCATCGACGGTCCACGTCTGCACCGACTCCAACCCGTCCCGGAACTCCGGCGCCATCCGCACCACGATTTCCGCACGCCGCCGGTTGCTCAGCAGCACCGTGCCGACGTGGGCCCCGCCCAGCGCCTGCTCGACGAACCGGTTCAAATCGCCGACGGTCATTCCATACGCCGCCAGCAGCTCGCGCCGCGGCACGATCCGCAGTTCCGGCACCTCGGCCATCGGCTCCGGCGCAATGTCCACGCAGCCGGGGATGCCCTGCAGCACCGTTTCTGCGGCGTTGCTCAGGCGAGCGAGCTCGCCCAAATCCGGACCGAAGACCTTCACCGCAATCGCCGCCCGCGTGCCGCTGAGCATGTGGTCGATCCGGTGCGAGATGGGTTGGCCGATGCTCGCGTGAACACCCGGCAACCCCGCTAGCGCCTCCCGGACCCGCGCGAGAAACTCCGCCCGTCCGCCCTCCCCGAGCACGAACGGCGCGTCAATCTCTGAAGCGTTCACCCCCTGGGCATGCTCGTCGAGCTCCGCCCGCCCGGTGCGCCGCGTCACCACTTCGATTTCTGGCAGCTCCAGCAGCAACTGCTCGGCCTGCCGCCCGACCCGCTCGCTCTCGGCGAGCGACATCGCCGGCGGCCCCACCACGCTCACCACCAGCGACCCCTCGTTGAACTCGGGCAAAAACGAGCGCCCCAGCCCCCACGCCACCGCCCCGCTGGCCACAAGCAGCGCGCACGCCGCGACAACCACCGCCCGCGGACGCCGCAACACCCGGCTCAGCAGCGCCACGTACCCGCTTGCCAGCGCGCGCTCAAACCGCGTAGGCGCGTGCCCCTTCGCCGCCGCAGGCCGGTCCAGCAACCACGCGCAGAGCACGGGCGTCAAGGTCACCGCCACCGCCAGCGACGCGAGCACCGACGTCATGAACGCGATGCCGAGGGGCCGCAGCAACCGCCCCTCCATCCCGTCGAGGAAGAACAGCGGCACAAACGCCACGAGGATGATGAGCGTCGCCACCACGATGGAACTGCGGATCTCGAGCGAAGCGGCCTTCACTACCTCCACCACCGACGGCCGCGCCTCCACGGGGAGTTGCAGCCGCTCGCGCAGCCGCCGAACCACGTTCTCCACGTCGATGATGGCGTCGTCCACCAACGCGCCGATGGCAATGGCCATCCCCCCGAGGCTCATGGTGTTGATGCCATAGCCCCACGCATGCAGCACAAGCACGCTGGCCACCAGCGAAACCGGAATGGCCACCAACGAAATCACGGTGGTGCGCAGGTTCGCGAGGAACACCAACAGCACCACCACCACGAAGAAAGCGCCCTCCACCAAGGTGCGCTGCAGGTTCGCGACGGACACCTCGATGAAGTCGGACTGCCGGAACACGTCGTTGCGGACGACGACGCCCGGCGGCAGGGCGGCCCGCAGCTCGTCCACCGCGGCATCGAGGCGGGCGGTCAGCTCGAGGGTGTTCACATCGGGCTGCTTCGACACGGTCAGCACCACGGCGGGCTTTCCGTTGCAGGAGGCGGTGCCGATGGGGTCGGGCGCGCCGAAGGCGACGTCCGCGACGTCCCGGATGCGGTAGGGGGTGCCCGGGACCGGCGCGGCGGCGAGCGTCGCGGTGTCGGTCAGGCGGCCCGCGGCGGCGATGAGGTACCGGTTGCCGTAGTCGTCCAGGATGCCGCCGCCGGCCACGCCGCCGGCGTCTTCCGCGGCGCGGAGGAGGTCGGCGTAGGCGAGTCCGGCGTGCGCGAGGCGGAGGGGGTCGGCCTGGACTTGCATTTGGCGCACCTCGCCGCCGATGACGGAGACGTTTGCGACGCCCCCGAGTCCCATCAGGCGCGGCCGGATTTCCCAGTCGGCGAGGGCGCGAAGCTCCCCTGCATCCAGCGAATCGGATTGCAACGTCAACAACAGCACCTCGCCCATGATCGACGCCACCGGCGCCAGGGTCGGCGCATCCACCCCCGCCGGCAACTGCGCCCGGGCATGGGCCAGCCGCTCGTTGACCAAGGCCCGCGCGCGAAACGCGTCCGTGTCCCAGGCAAATTCGACCCAAACGATCGACAGCCCGCCCATCGAGGCCGACCGGATCCGCCGGACCCCCGGCGCCCCGTTCAACGCGGTCTCGATCGGAAACGTCACCCGCTGCTCCACGTCCACCGCCCCCAGCCCGTGGGCCTCCGTCATCACGGTCACCGACGGCGCCGTCAAATCCGGAAACACGTCCACCTGCATCGTCCGCAGCACCACCGTGCCCGCGAGCAACAAGGCCACCGTCGCCCCCAACACCGCCCCGCGGTGGGTGAGCGAATAGGTCAAAATGCGCGTCAACATGGCGTCAATGGCTGTGGCCGTGGGCCGGTGTGGAACCCGCCATCGCCACCATCCGCACGGCGTACGCACCCTCTGTGACGATGCGCTGACCCGGCGCGAGCCCGGCGGTGATTTCGACCCGTCCCGCCGAGCGGTGTCCGGGGGTCACGGACACGATGCGGTACGCTTCGCCCCCGTCCGCCACCACGACGGCAAAGGTGCCGTACTGCTCGAGCAAGGCAGATTCCGGCACCGCACACGCTACCGGAACCCCGTCGTACCGCAGCTGCACCTCCGCAAAACTCCCCGGGGTGCCGCCCCAGCCGTCCACTTCGAACATCGCTCGCACCGTGCCCTCCTGCGAGAGCGGGCTCTTCGTTTGGAGCCGCGCGGTCCGCCACGCCCCGTCCGGGGTCCGGATCCACGCCCCCTCTCCGATGCTCAGCCGCTGCTCGACGGCGAGCGGAAGCGGAACTTCTACCACGTCTGCCGTCCCGCTGGAAACGGTGGCCAAGGCCGTACCCGCCGCGACGTAGGTGCCTGGCTTGACGTGAATTGCGGCAATCCGTCCCGAGGCAGAGGCGCGCACCGGCGTCCCTTGGCTGTCCGGCCGGAAGGGCTCGAGCCGCCGCACCTGTGCGCCGGCCAAACTGCGACGCAAGCGGGCCGCCTCCAGCTCGGCGCGGGTGGCCGTGCCCCGCTCCGCGAGGGGCTCGATCCGCCGCAAGGCCGCCTCCGCCGCCTCCAACTCCGCCGCAGCCGCGCTCCATTCCGCCTGCACCCCCACCAGCGACGTCCCTTCTGGCCGGATGCGGAACACCACCTCGCCCGCTGCCACGGCGCGCCCCTCTCCCCCCGCCGTTCCCACCGCCACCAACACCCCTGCCACCGGTGCCACCACTTCCACCGAACGCCCCGGCGCTTCCCGCAGTTTGCCTGCGAGCAACAGGCCGCTGTACACGGTGTCCGGACCGGCCGTTCCCAGCGCAAACGGCATCGCCCACGCCTGCTCTTTCGACAGCGAAACTTCCGGCGCGTCCGCCGCGGCATTCAAGGCCGCCTCTTCATCTTCCACCACTTCGACGTGGCCGAGGTCCACCGATTCGCCGGCGTAGCGCACCCGCATGCGCCAGGCCCCGGAGCGCTCGGGGGTCCAGCTTCCTTTCCAAATCCCCGCTTGCACCGGCGCCCCCTCGAGGCGCGTCGCCTGCCCGTTCCCGTCGACCAACTCCACCGCGACCCCGGCGAGCGCCGCGGTGTCCTCCGGTACGTGCGGTGCCAGCCGTGCGATGTGCACCGCAAAGGCCACTTCCTCACCGGCCACGGGGACCGGGAAATCCACGAAGTACTCGCGCACCTCGGACCACGCGGTGAGCGCCCGGCGCGGCCGCTCGTGGTCGTGGCCGTGCTCCGCCGCCGGCCCGCTGCACCCCGCCCAAAGGACAAGCGCCGCCCCGGCGCACAGCAGCCCGGCTCCGTGGAGGCCGAGGCGCTGAAGAGAAAAGAATGCGATCATTGGAATCTGTGGATGAGCAGCCGAACCTGCACCTGCATGAGTTCAGCATCGAGTTCGACAAGGGCGTCCTCTGCGGCCCGCCGAGCGGCGAGGGCGGCAAAAAACGCCGGAAAATCCAAACCACCTGCCTGCAGGGCCTCCCGCAACGCGGCCTCGCCGCGGTCGGAATCGAACGCCCGCACGAGGTCCGCACGCGCGGCCCGGAGCCGCTCGTACGTCGCCGCATCCCGCAGGCGCTCTTGCTCCAGCGTGCGCACCACCGCGTCGGCCCGGTCGCGTGCGCTTGCAACGGCCAACTCCGCCGCCACCGCGCCGCTCGCCCGACCGAACACCGGCCACGCCACCCCGACCGCGGCACCGCGGTACACCCCGCCAGGCACCCCTTGGGCATTCAAACCCGCTTGCCATCGCGGGCCGCGCAGCGCCGCCTCGGCCTCCTGCGCGCGCTCCGCCTCGGCCACGCCGAGCAAGGCCTGCTGCACACGGGCATCCGCCCGGGCCCACGCCGCCGCGCTGTCGCCGAGCGCCACCGGCCCGCCGTTCCACCACGCGGCCGGCCAAACCAGCGGCCCCTCCGGAAGCGGCCCGGTCATCGCCGCCAACTGCGCACGCGCAGCCGCCCCGTCCGCCTCGGCCTTGCTCCGCTCCATCCCCAGCACAAGGGCGGCGTACTCCGCCGCCGCGACCTTCGCATCGGTCTCAAGCCCCGCCGCGCGCCGGTCCGCAGCCCAAACCGCCACCCCGCGCGCATCCTCGTACCGCTGCGCATACAGGGTTTGTTTGCGTTCCGCCACCACCCCCGCTGCCCCTGCGAGCAGCAAATCCCGGGCAAGTGCCGCGCGCAACACGCCGGCCTCGGCCTCCGCACTGGCCGCGGCGGCTCCCCCCCACGCTGTGGTGGCGCGGGCCATTCTCGGCGTGTTCCACCCGGCGACGAGCTCCCATTCCGTGTACACGTCCCCCGGATCGGAGAACGGCATGTAGTAGCCACGCGCCGCCAACGGGTCGGGGCGGGATGCGGCGCGGTAGGCCGCTTCGACCCGCTCCGGCTCGCGGGCCGCGGCGGCGAGGGCGGGGTGATGATCGAGGGCCTCCCGCACGAGGCGGTCGATCTCGAGCTGCGTTTGGGCTGCAAGACGGGCACCTGAACAACAGGTTGCACCCACCATGCAGCACGCAAACGCCCTGGAAAAAAGGGGTTGCATCTTGCTAATAATCAAGGAATACGACTGCACTGGCGCCGGGCCAGCAGGACTTCAACGGAGCAATCCGTTGCCGCAATCAGCCCTGCGCAGGCGGGCCGCGTTCCCCCGGGGGACGGACGTGCGCATCCCGGATTCTTGCCGACGAACGGGCCGGCGCCGTGTGCTTTGCCGCGGGAACGAACGCCCCGTGCATCGGCACCATCGCCTGTTTCGCAGGCAGCGCTGCTTCGAACGCAGGACCGCTTTCTCCGCGCATCCACGTCCCCTGTTTCCACGTCGCGTCGTGGTGGTCGTCGCACGGCACGCCTGCTGCGTGGTGGTCCACCAGGTGCAGCAACACATCCCACACCCCTGCCTCTGCGCAGACGTGGTGGGCCGGTTCCCCGTGCACGTGCGGGACAGCATCGTGGATCACCCCCACTGTCCAAGCGAACAGCACGGCCACAGCTCCGACACGCATCCACGAAGGCATGCTGAAAGATACGGCAATCCGCTCATGGGACCGCCCGCACCCCGCTGCAATTCAATCCCTCCAACGCTCCCAGGCCGCGGCACAGGAATCCGCCGCCTGCCGTGAAGGCATGCCGAGAAAGACCGGCGGGCCTTCCACCGGCACGAACCGCACGAGCGCGCGTTCGCTCCCGTCGAGCAGCAACGTCACCCGCCCGCCGTCCGCGGTGGAGAACCGCCCTTTCCGGCGGACGCCGTCGGAAAACCCGTGCACGCGGTGGCGCACGGGAGGCAGCGAATCCAGGGGCAATGCGGTCACAGACTGGAGTTCGTCCCACCGAAACTCCGGGCCGTACATGCCCGAGATGCGCACCCCGTGGGCGTCTGCGTTGGCCCGATTTTCGCGGAATCCGGCGGCGAGCAGCACCACCACCCCGACGCCGGTGAGGCCGAGCACCGCCGCAGAAACCGCCAGCACGGGGCGTTCGCGGGCAGGCATCCAGCGGCGCATCGTCCACACGAGCGCGGCATACCCGAAGACCGGAACGGCCCCGATCGCAATGGAAAATCCGACTCCGGCAGCGGGATGTCCTGCGAAGGCGGTCAAGGCGACGGCCGCAGCGGCAGCGTGCAAAGCGGCCAGCGCGAAGTGGAACCTGCGCCAAACCGATGCAAAGGAGGCGCCGTCGAATGCCGCGCGTTCCTCCGGCGTCCAGCGGTCCGCGCCGCTCAGCCGGGACAGCGCCGATTGCGGGCCGATGAGGAAGGCCAGCGCGGCGTAGAGCGCGCCGAGCGCGAGCGAAAGCACCGCCATGGGATCAGAGCCAGCGGAGGAGGAAGTCGGCGAGGCGGCGCTTGAAGGGGGTGTAGGGCGGGCGCAGGAGGCGGTCGGCGCCGGCGATGTGCTGTTGGTACAGGCCGCGGGGGTGGGTGAATTCGTCGAACCCGAAGCGGCCGTGGCCGCTGCCAATTCCGCTGGGGCCCAGTCCGCCGAAGGGCAACGAGGTGCTGCCGGCGTGGACGACGCTTTGGTTGATGCTGGCGTGCCCGCTGGGAACCTGTTCGAGGATGCGGCGGATGGACCCGCGGGCCCGGCCGAAGACGTAGAGGGCCAACGGCGTAGGACGGGCGCGCGCGAACGCAATCGCCTCATCCAGAGACGTGTAGATAATGATCGGGAGGACCGGGCCGAAGATTTCTTCTTCGAGCAACCGGCATCCCGCGGGGAGGTCGGTGATCAGGGTGGGGGCGACGGTGCAGGGGCCGGAGGCGTCGCCCGGCGCCGTGTAAACGGTGCGCGCACCCCCCGCCACGGCTTCCTCCACGGCGCTGCGGATGCGGGCCGCGTGGTGGGGCGCGACGATGTGTTGGTAGTCCGGCGACGCCGTGCCTTCGGGGTACAGCTTGCCGATGCAGGCGGCGACAGCGGCGACGAGCGCGTCCCGCTGGGCTTCCGGCACCAGCACGTAGTCGGGCGCTACGCAGATTTGGCCCGCATTCGTCGTCTTTGCCCATGCGAGGGTTTCCGCCACTTGGGCAATGCGGGCATCCGGCAGCACGAACACCGGCGATTTGCCGCCCAACTCGAGCGTCACGCTGCACGGGATCCTCGCCGCGGCCGCCATGACGACCTTCCCAATCGCCGGCGACCCCGTGAAATAGATGTGGTTCCACGGCAACGCGAGCAGGGCCTGCGCCGTCTCCGCGCCGCCTTGCACGCAGACGACTTCGTCCGGGGCGCACGCAGCATCGAGGATTTCCTGCAGCACCGCCGCCGTGCGCGGAGTCAGTTCCGACGGCTTCACCACCGCCGTGCAGCCCGCGGCAATCGCCGACACCAGCGGCCGCAGCGCAAGTTGCACGGGATAATTCCACGGCGCGACGATGAGCACGGCCCCCTTCGGTTCCGGCCGGACCCAGCTGGAAGCGCCGAGGGTGGCCAAACTCCCGGCCACCGGGCGATCCCGCATCCACCCGCGCAACTGGCGCTTCACCAGCCGAATCTCGGACTTGATGACAAACAGCTCGGTCAGATCAAACTCCAGCGCCGGCTTCTTAAAATCCGCATGCACCGCCGCATGCAAATCGCCGCGCCGCCGCACGAGCTCGCGGTACAACGCCTCCAACCTGCGAATCCGCTCCTTCGCCGTCGAGGTCCGGATCCGATCGGCCCCGGCTTTGAGGCGGCTGAAAATGGCCTCAAGTTGCTGTGCTTCCATGTCCCGAAGTTCGGCGTGCGCCGGCCCAAATCCCACTCCCACACCCGAATTTCGCGCCATGCCTCCCCCCACCGAAAACCCTTGGGACGTCCGGTACGCTTCCCGCGACACCCTCTACGGCCACGCCCCGAACGCCTTCTTCGCCGCCACCCTGGCCACCCTCCCGCCCGGCACGCTCCTGCTCCCCTGCGACGGGGAAGGCCGCAACGCCATCGCCGCCGCCCAAGCCGGCTGGGACGTCGAGGCCTTCGACGGCAGCGCCGTCGCCAT
>Ga0172372_10011405_pt1 | contig 11298 bp, 28 predicted proteins | sample LakKiv5m_2_FD_114544 | JGI IMG/M metagenome (GOLD analysis project Ga0172372, IMG submission 114544) | Freshwater microbial communities from Kabuno Bay, South-Kivu, Congo - kab_092012_9.5m | ecosystem: Environmental > Aquatic > Freshwater > Lake | place: Democratic Republic of the Congo... | reverse complement strand
GATGTAGAGTTTCCAGTTCAACGTCTCTCTCCCTCGACGGTCCGGAGGAACTCTATGTAGACCCAGCCCACGCGACCTCCGTGGATAACCCTCGCCATCTCGACGTGTGTGTCACAGTTGACGGGATCTTCTTCCTCGAGGAAGAGGCCGATCTCTCCCTGCGTCCAATACCAGTGGTCGAGCAACGTAGGGCCCTCCCACACCTCGACACCCTCGATGGGCTTCTTCGTGGTGAGGTTGATCTTGCGCAGGGTGACGAGGTCGCCGGGTTTCATTTAGTTTCACCGAAGAGGTGGCACAGTTGTGTATGCCACAGATGTATCATAAGACACACACGCATTTATTGCACTCAATAAGTGATCATCCTTCGACAAGGACGAGATACCTTGACTCTACCCAACCCGTGAATCCGCTGACGAATACACATGAGATCAAACCCAGATCATCAGTGCTAATGATGACACCCAACATGTTTTCTTCAGCAAGATGGGTAGGGCCTACCTTAGATCCTTCAGATTCATCATAATGACTGTAGAGACAGACTGTCTGTTTGAATCGAACAAAATCGCCGTTCGCGAAGATCGATTCAGACGCTTTTGACTGACGTTTGAACGGAGGTGGGTATCTCCAGCACTTACGTTTTTTACGATACCATTTTTCTAAATCAACTGTGTCATCAATCTTGATGACAGCACGCTCAGCACCACGTCTTGAAGAAAAGATATTGAGCCCTCTCCAACTTGAAGAGTAGTTTCGATTCAAAGTTTTGTTGTAATCTTTCTCTGACAGCCAGCTGTGAGTTCCGTCTTCCCAAAGAACTGGGATTAGATTCTTAGGATAGATGTAATAACGAAGAGGAGCGCGACCTCGACCACCTCTCCATCCGCCTTTCTGTTTTTCTCGCTTCATGAAAGGCTCCGGACTTGTTTACCAAGATGACAGTTAAGAAGTTTGCAGGAGATCTTCGTTAGAGTTTAGGAACTCGACCCGCTTAGCTGTCACAAGCAGTGTGTATTGATTGCTTTCGATTAGAACATCTACAAGGACAACTAAATTGCCTGCCGACAGTTCTGTGTGACCCTGAGCATCTGGGCCTCTCGAAGTATAAACTTTTAGAAGCATCCCTAAACAGTCACCCTGAGGAACTTTATTTCCTAGATAAGGCGTGATGGGCCCTTTGATCCTGATAATGTTGCTGACATTCTCTGTCAAGTTTTTCAAGAACTGTCTGTGTGTCATTCCATTTTCTAAGAGTTGATCTCGCAAGAGATACATCCACAAGAGTCGTGCTCTGTTCGTGATTCACAAAAGCCGCACCACTGATAGTAGTATCCCTCGTCATTCGCTCCTACGTCTTGATACTCGACGTCCACAGTTTCCCAGGCATACACAGTGGGAGCATACATCTGCCCCTTGTCGTAAGGATCATGAGGCCGCGAGGCATTATTCTTGCTGCTCATTTGCGTTGTCTCCTTTATGTGTTTATCTTACACAATGCGGAAAGAGTTTGCACTCATTAGACAAAATCAATGTCTCTGAGCGAGAGAAAGATTCTAACTGGGCGGCCATCAAGTAATACTGTGGCTGACACTCTATTAGAGCCTTTGCTATCGACAAGTGAAGCTGTCTCAATGAATCTGACGTCATTGGGCAAAATGATGCCGAATCTGTCTGGATTAATCTCTGACAAGTTTGTCAAGTGCCAAAAGATTTGGCCCTTGATTCGTATCAAACTTCCTACACGTTCTAGAAGAAGTTTTTGAAGGGCTTTTCGATTCATGTTGATCAATCCTCCTCTTGAGGTATTCTAATCAACTGAGAAGAGTTTTACAAATCCTATTGACTTAGACAGAGATCCTTGAGCGTTTCTACCCAGCGTGGGTAATGTGCAGGGACACTTGCGTCCCTATTCATTTTACTTGGTAGGTATCAACGAGTCGGAACTTATTATCGTCATCGGGAAAATCAGTTCCTGGAAACGACCAGATCTTCACCCAGGTTCCAGATTTTGCACGCCACTTGTTGATGCGATTCTTCGCGCCACGAAGAGTTCTGATATCCCTGTCGATCCAGCGACCAAGAGTTCCAACCGGTTCATCTTTGAAACCTTCACGAACTTCGTTGTCAATGCAAGCGTAGCTATAGAAGCCCATGTTATCACCTCGTGTTGTGTTGTGTTATTATCTTAACTCAAGATTGAGTCATTTGCACTCTAAGCTGAGAGAGTTCATTTAGGAAACGAGAGAGCCAAGATCAACCACTCACCACGAAGATCTTTCATGTATGCATACGGAACGTGGTGACGTCTGAAGAGCTCAGAGTCAAACTTGTCAGTCACACAGTATCTTGGATCGGGTGTTGTTAAACTTTCTGACCAGTAAATCGGCTTGCCCTCTTTGGAGAGATGTTTGATCCCGCCTTTCAGCCAAGCGCTGGTAATCCAGAATGTCACCTCATCTATCGATGCGTGCTCGACAAAAGGCATGATTCCTGATGGATAACCGTCATAATGGACACGAGTCGCGACATACTTTCGATCTTCGTTTTCATACCCAATGAGACAGTTTGTCGACCCCATCGTTAGTCGATGACCACGACATTCGGCAGGTTGAACATTCCAAAGGCTTCTGCGATTTCTTTAGACACATGAGCGACAGGAGCGTCTTCAGAGAGCGTCACATCTTGCTGAGGTGCAGCAGGCCCGCGCATCCAGGCAATCTGAAAGTTGTTAGACGAAGTTTTGTTATTGGCCAGGATTCCTTCATCTCGAAGGTGGCGGAGTGCATCAAGAACTTCATTTCGAGTGAAACGAGCCTCACCACCGGCTGCATTCCAGATACTACGGTGACTCGCTCGAGACTCGGGTTTGTCAAGGATCTTCAGAGCTGCATCAGTGATGGCAGGCAGAGCCTTGTTGAGAGTTTGAGCTCGATTGCTTCGAGCAAGCGCTCGAGTCGCCTTGGGAGTGATCACAAAAGATCCTTCCACCACATCGATAAGATCAGATTTAGCCAACGCAAAAACTTGCAGTCGAGTCAATCGACCAATATCCTTCTGTGCCTGAGTGAGCGCAGTGATCTGGAGAGGAGTGAGTTCGTGAGCCATTTGTTTCTTCCTTCTGCTTTCTTGCGGAGTTTGGTAGGATCACCTGGTGATCTCCGCTTTTACCAGGTGTGGTTATCATAACTTAGAAGTTTTGAGTTTGCACTCAGGAGAAGATCACGTATGCAAATGCTATCAGAGTCGCGATTCCAATCCCATAGCAAACGTTTCTGATAAAGAATGTGTCATCACTGAAGAACTTCTTCATTGTGTCTCCTTGGTGTTATCTTATCACCGGGATGAGCTGCTTGCACACAAGGAACTGCTACTCAAACTTAGGTGTGAGGATGTCTTCTTTAGTGACGAAGAAGTGCTCTATGTCTGCTCCTGTCAGGACACTAACTGAGATCATCTTTCTTTTCTTACTGTTCGTCTTCCACCTCTCGTGACGAGAGAGGAATGCCCACTTGTTCTTGTCATGATCACTGCTCCAGTAAGCTTTTGAGACGCTCGACACTTTGACCAACAGGCCTGAAATGCATGATCCGTCCTCAATCCGAATCATCACAACTTCTCCGACCTGCGCTTTCCAGGTGTCCATAAAGTTCTTCTTCATGATTCCTCGCAGCTTACTTTAAGTTTGTTTTGATCACATTCGCTTAGGCTTCGAACTGACCGGGGTAACATCCGAACTTCTCCCGATGCTGTGAGAAAGATTTTGAATCGACCTCTTTCTCTAAGATAGAGGAATAGACGGTTAGAATCTTTCTCACAACTCACACCGGGCATTTTATGTGCAAAGATAAATGCTTCTCTGACTTGAGATCCATCATCAGCTTCCCAAGACATTTCAAGGTATGTCTTACGATCAGCATTAATAATCTTGTAGAAAGTGCCAGCAATAAGCTGATTTGATGACTTCATGACTTATCCTGGCAGGATCTGTGTCGTCTACTCGACCTTGCACTGCATCTGCAATCAGATGATTGGTTTCTTCATCTTGATGATGATGTCTTTCTGATCCGGATCTGAGAAGGCAAGTGACTGACCAGGCTCAAGAATCCAGCCTCGACGAACCCGGGAGCTGCTGGGCTTTTCTGCCCCACCATCAGTCAGAATCAGATAACCCTCACACTTTGACTTCTCAGCGTGCTTAGTGGGTGCCTCGAAGTCAGTGCCTCCGCTGCGTGTCCGAAGAAGCTTAGGAACGGAGCCGCGGCGCCAAGTGAAAGCGTTCTTTTCATCGACTTCGGTGTCAAAGTAAAAGAGCTTGAACTCGACCCGGTGAGCGAGGTTACCAAGCTCTCCAAAGAAGAGGCCGATTGCCTCGTCAGACACAGAGCCACTCTGATCCAGGTAGATATTGATAGTGGGCTTGTAATCTCGACTTGCACCTGAGTGCACACCGGGATACTTCTTGTTTAGGCGATAAACAGACGACAGACGATCAGCACGCTGCGTGCAACCAACAAACTGTCGAAGAACTGACTTCCAGTTGATCTCGCCCTGAACTTTCTTTCGGATCTCTGCTTGCATTTCCTTCGAAATAGAACCCCAGGAGTTCTTGGCATCAGCCTTTTCCTGAGCGTTTTTAACTGCTTCGCGAATCTTGCTTGACACATACTCTCGTTCATCGTCTGAGAGCTCATCCCAACCCTCGTGGGAATCCATGGATTCACCACACAGATCTTCTCCTTCGTTAGATTTTTTCAGCATCTCCTGCACGTTGGGATCGTTCATCAGAAGAGCGAAGTATTCTTCGGACGAGAGATGCAAAGGCATTGACGCAATCAGATCACTGAACTTTTGGCGTCGTTCGACCTCTTCGGGAGAAAGATTGTGGACACTTGCCGGCATTGGCAGACGCCGACCCGGGCGGAAACCACAGTCAGGCATCTCTTCGTGAGAGAGCGTCGAGTTGATTGCCAGATCGCAGGCGATGTTCCATACCTTGTGTGGTTGATAGCGTCGAGAGGTGGTGTGCTCCAGCGCGAGGTGGAGCCCTTCATGCTTCAGAATGCCTCGAACCTTGTTGTTGTCGTATGCCGACAGGAAGAGCGGATTCCACCAGAAACGCATCACATCGTCTTTGTAGAGGACGCCTGCTGTCTGAATCGACAGCGTCGCTTCTTTGTGAAGTGACCTGATGATGTCAGAGTAAAAAGGCTCTTTGAACATCAACGCAACAAGGTGACTGTCCAGGTCAAAAGCATTTGCCTTTGCCTCGAGCTCTTCGATAGAGAGATGAGGGAAGTCAGGATGTGTAAACTCGCCTGACTTGGATACTTCAGAAGTGCCTTTGGTCGTCATTTCCTCTCCTTAGTGAGGGTATCATAATACATACTTGTGTGATTTACACACAAAGCATCTCAAAATCTCTCTTGTCGATTGCAACCCAAGTTGGAGATCCATCGACAATAAGATTGACAGTCAAAACTCCGTGCGAATCCACAAGACCGACGTGAATCGTCTCTGCTTCACACTGGAGATCCTTAGATGAGCCCTCAAAAGAATCCACTACGAAGTAGATCTTATTTGGCTGCTCCTCAGCGCTTCTTCGATCATACCAAAAAAGCTCTGAGTTGACTTGAATCAGTGAACCGGGTAGAGGCAGTTGATGGTCATGACTTGACTCAGTAGAGGCTTCATGAAACATCAAGCCTCTCACTTCTTAGAAGCGACAGCGTTCGCCTGAGTGATCATGCTCATGACCTCATGCTTGACCAGCTTGTTGAAGCGGAGGATGTTGCCAGCCCGGTTCGTTCCCATCAGGGAGGTGAAGAGGCTCATCTTGGCTTCGCCAGTGATCAGATCAAAGAAGTGCTTGAGGTTGTTGAGCTGGCTGTCATTCCAGACGTGAGCAGAGCAGTGAGCCTTGATCTTCTCGATCAGCGCGAGTCGCTTTTCCATCGAGAGATCTTCGATCCGAGCAGAGAGCTTCCGATTCCAACGATCGAGAACATCTTCTGCAGAGATCACCGAAGAATAGTTCTTGACGTATTCTACCAGCGAAGCAGCTGCCTCGACGCCAACAAAACCCATGGTGATCGGATACAGAAGGTCAGGAGGATTGCCACCGAACTGTTCCAGATCAATGTTCATGTGTTTGAGCGTCTCATCAAGCTTGACCCAAGCACGTTGGTCAGGCGTCTTCTTACCAGGCTCAACGGTTTTAGTAGGACGCAGGTGAGCGGGATTGGCACGAATGAAGTCAACGAGCAAGCTGTTGATGCCCGAGGCCGAAGCCCACTCGATCCAATCTTGAACAGTAGGCTTGAAATCCTGCGTCCAGAACCGAGAGAGCAACGCGTCATCCATCTCATTGACGGTGTAAGAGCCACCCCAGTTAACCGCAGCGACCACCTGCGTGCCTGGATGGAGCTTGAGCGGCTTACCATCAGGGCCCGAACCAAGCTCTCGGTCGAGGACGATTTGAAACATACCGTTCAGAACACCAACCAGGCCTCGGTTAAGTTCGTCAAGGAACAGGGTGCAAGGCTCCATGCAAGCCCGAACGAACCAAGAAGGCAGCGCGAACGAAGCGACACCGTGCGTCTTGATCTTCTCGAGATCAGGATAACCCACAACATCACCTTCTTGCATGGTGGATGCCCGAACGTCGATCAGGACACGACCTTTCTTTTCGTTGAGCTGATGAACGATCTGCGACTTTCCAATCCCGTGATCACCCCGAATCAGAACAGCTTGAGTTGCAGGGAGAACCTCGAGACATGCGACCAGAGTTTTTGCGTCCATTTTTTACCTTCCTGTTTGTTTGCTTTGTGAGGTTATCTTACAATACGAGGTGAGATTTTGCACACCAAGAAGATTAACTAAAAGAGTTTTTTCTCTTTTGCTCTTTCCTTTTCGCCTTAGTATCATAATATGAAAGTTAAGAATATGCACTCAAGTAAAGTGTCTTTAAAATCTCTTGACAAGTCACTTCCAATCTGAAGCTGAAGTTCCGTCGCCGGTGCGACCGGTGCGGCCGAAGCCACCGCCTCCGATCCAACCGTTGCCCCAGCCGTTGCCTCTGGTGTCTCCGCAGCCCCCGCTGACGCCGTCGCCCCAACCGCCGCCCGAGTTGAAGGGGTCGCCGTAGCTGTCGCCGTCGCCGTAGCTGTAGCCCCAGCCGGCGCCCCGGCCGCTTCCGTCGTCCATCGACCCGCTGCAGAGATCGAGTGCTCGTTTCTCGGGACTGTCGATGTAAACTTTCCAGTTCATCGCCATTCCGTGGATGAGAATCCGTCACCGTCGAATTCGTCACCGTCCCAGTTCCCCCAACCGCCACCGCCGCATCCGCCGAAGCGGCCGTAGCCCCAACTGTAGCCGTCACCGTCGCCCTCACCGATGACATTGCCGTAGCTCCTGCCGAAGCCGTATCCGTCGTCCTCATCCATCGATCCCCCGCAGAGATCGAGCGCTCGTTTCTCTCGAGAGTCGATGTAGAGTTTCCAGTTCACGTCCACTCCGAATCTGAGAATCCGTCACCATGGCCGTAGGCGTAGCCGTTGCCCCTGCCGATGCCGCGGCCCCAGCCGTCGCCCCCGCCGTAGCCGTAGACGAACTCGGCGAGGTCGCCATCGCCAGAGCCGTCACCATAGCCGTAGGCGTAGCCGTCACCCCAGCCCGCGCCGTAGCCGGTGCCGTAGCAGTTGTCGTCGCCGCCGCCATCTCCATCGTCCATCGATCCCCCGCAGAGATCGAGCGCTCGTTTCTCTCGAGAGTCGATGTAGAGTTTCCAGTTCATCACTTCCACTCCGAGGAAGAGTATCCGTCACCTCTGCCGTCGCCGTAGCCGTCTCCACAGACGTCAGCGGCCCGGCTTGCTCCTTCTCCTAAGTTGATGACCCATCCCTGACCGTCGGAGCCGTCGGGTTGGCCGTAGCCGAAGCCGAAGCCCCAACCGGTGCCCTCGTCCATCGACCCACGACAGATCTTTAGGGCTCTTTTCTCAGAGCCGTCGACGCAGAGTTTCCAGTTCATCACTTCCACTCCGAGGCTGAGGTTCCGTCACCCCTGCCGTAGCCGTCGCCGTTGCTCCAGCCGTAGCCTTCACCATCGCCGCGACCATCGTCGCCGACGCCGACGCCCCAGCCGTCGCCGCTGCCGTTGCCGAAGCCGTAGCAGTAGCCGTAGCCGTAGCCGAAACCGAAGCCGTCGCCCTCGTCCATCGATCCTTGACAGAGATCGAGAGCGCGACGCTCTCGAGAGACGATGTAGAGTTTCCAGTTCATCGCCATTCCGTGGATGATGTTCCGCGGCCGGGGCCGTCGGTGCAGACCCAGTCGCCGTTTCCATAACCGAAGCCGTAACCAGAACCGCAGTTGTTGCCGTAGCCGTAGCCGTAGCCGGCGCCATCACCGGCGTTGTAGCCTCCACCGTCGCCCTTATCCATCGACCCGCAGCAGAGGTCAAGCGCACTTTTTTCGCGACTGTCGATGTAGAGTTTCCAGTTCACGTCCACTCCGAAGCTGATGTTCCGTCACCGTTGCCCGCTCGGCCGTAGCTGGCCCAGCCGCTGCCCCAGCCGTCGCTCCTACCGTAGCCGAAGCTGGCCCAGCCGCTGCCCCAGCCGTCGCCGTCACCGTCGTCGTAGCCGTTGCCGTAGCCGTTGCCCCAGCCCCCGCCCTTGTCCATCGATCCATCGCAGAGGTCGAGAGCGATTTTTTCGCGACTGTCGATGTAGAGTTTCCAGCTCATGACAACCTTTTACAAAAGTGTTATGACGATCCTTGATGTCAAGCATTTAGTCATACTTTTTCTAAGTTTAGACAGGATCCTTAGCATAGAAGGAAGGTATTTTCAGATAACGATAAATGTCATCTCACGTGGGAGTATCTTATTACTCAAGTGAGAGATTTGCACTCAAGCAATTCAATCGATGCAGAAGTGAGAAAAGTTCTATTTCTACTTTCACCGATGAGAACTACAAACCATCTATCACGGGCACGGAGAAATCCTTCAATTGGCCTCCAAATCTTCAACTCCGCGTGACGCCCTTTTCATGTAGTCGACGCTCCAGTCACTGTAGATTTTTCCGTCGTGTGTCATGAAGCGAACGCACTCGTTTTTCACCTCGATCACAATGAGATGAGTTCCACGAAGGTGAGGAGTGTATGTAGGATAGTGAGGAGTGAACTGTCTGATGTCACCCCGTTTCATCGATCACCTCCAGCGTGCTCCCATGCACCGTGAGCAACTTTCCGTCAAAAACGCAGGTGAACCAGACAGAGTTGTTGTATTTTGTCTCTGTTAACTGCGTCACGATGAGACCGATCGATCCCTTTTTGACTGAGTTTCTGCTGAGTGTCAGGGTCACGAGGTCACCGGGTTTCATTGATCACCTCAGTGAAGCCTCGAGTAATGAATCCAATACCGTGAGCTGGGTGGAGGATCTTGACACTCTTGCTTGTCTCATTTTTGTCGAGCACTAACAAGATCTCACCCTTGTCTGCCGCACCGATACAGTCAGCTACGCCGCGGCGAGTTGTGTAGATGAGATCGCTCCAGGTGACGCGGATAAGGTCACCCGGCTTCATCGAGTACCTTCAGCCATACCTTTGGAACCATCCTATCGATTTTTCCCTGCACGAAGACATCGACAGTATATGTCTCACACATAATCACGACGCCGACCTTGGGAGGAGTCACATCGTCGCTGTCATCGAAGCAGATTGAATCCTCTACAATGTATTTGACCAGATCACCCCGTTTCATCAATCACCTCTAAGTCAATTTTGTGAAGTCGAACAATACGACCATCCACAAAAGCTTCCCAAACATTACTCGCGGAGAAGACGCCATCTTCTTTTTGAAGATTTTTGATTAGAATGCAACACTTTCCTGCATGTGTTCGAACCCACGGTGGTTGACCAGGCGCATGTGTGACGCGCATGACATCACCCGGTTTCATCGACTACATCACTAAAGTGAGTGATCCAATCACGAGGCCACTGTTGCACTTCGTCTAGACACAAGACTGACCACATGCTACTTTCTCCTAACTGGCCAAGCACCAAAAAAAAGCAGGGATTCATGAGGAGCATGTTGTTCCAGATTCTGACTTGGCCTGGCTCAAGTTCCACCTGGAACCTCAACTTCTTTGATCTCATAATCCCAAACCCAAAATAACTTAGACATACTTGGAATCCAGACGATGGAACTCTCAGATCCGTAGCTTCGCCATCCTATTTTTTCTGTCTCAACAAAGAGTGCTAAGGTGCCATCAGACACCTGAGTGCCGCCGCCTCCGTTAATACAGCCCAGCATCAAAAAACCTAAGAAGGTTTCTTCGGGTCGCGTTGTTAGCTGAATGAGCTCACCTTTTTTCAGAGAATCCGTTGATCTCATCTCTGCAAGACTCCATGTATGAGGCAGGAGCGTAAAAGTCAAAAACCTTGTTGTCGATCAACGCTCTTAGACGAAAGACATTTGGATGATCCTCGATCGCAGTTTCGTCAGATTCTAACACCAGTAGAAGTGTTCCAGGAGTCACTAAATGTCTCGAGATCGAAGAGTGCTTCGTGAATCTCCATAGCTCACCTGGTTTTGGTCGCTGCATCTAAGTGTTCCTATGTGAGTATCTTACTCTCATTTTGCAACTTTTACACACATGTCTCACGCTTCTTTTTTTGTGAGGAGAGCACTGTCAAAGACAGGAAACTCTTGACAATCTTTTAGAGCACGAGTCAGTTGTTTAGAGATTGTGTCAGGATCTTCTAATACATCAGATACAAAAGTTGTGCCTCTTGATGAGTAGGAGACGACATCAAGTGGATCTTTTTCGAAGTAGATCTCACAGAGAGTCAACTCAGGTGTCGAATCTGGGCCGTGATAGATCTTAACAAGCCCGTAGCGCCATTTCATTTTGATCTCTCCCCACTTTCAAGTGCTATTTGAAATGTCAATGACATTGCCGTTGCTTGTGACTAATCCCATTTTGCCGTCGTCACAGCAGGATCCGTTGCTATAAACTGTTTGACAGCTTGTGCTCGTGCGAGTGCCGCTGTTCCGAATATCTTTCACGGAATGAACGTGACCAAAGAGATGAGCCTTAGGATTGAGCTTCAAGACGTGTTTTGCAAGTGCCCGGCAGCCGACAAGTTCGACATTATTTTCGGGATCATAAGTTGCGTCAAGGTATCCGAACGGTGGGCCATGGGTGATCAAGACGTGAGTGTCATCAGGGATAGCCATCCACTTCTTATTGATCACGCCTCGATCAACCATCCACGCCCAGTCACCATATCGAGG
>Ga0172372_10011404_pt1 | contig 11299 bp, 13 predicted proteins | sample LakKiv5m_2_FD_114544 | JGI IMG/M metagenome (GOLD analysis project Ga0172372, IMG submission 114544) | Freshwater microbial communities from Kabuno Bay, South-Kivu, Congo - kab_092012_9.5m | ecosystem: Environmental > Aquatic > Freshwater > Lake | place: Democratic Republic of the Congo... | reverse complement strand
CAGCATTGAGCGAATTTGGCACAACGCCTCGGATGTCGTAGGCCTTGAAAATAGCAGGATTAAGGTTCACAGCAATAGAGAATCAAATAGACAACGAGTGGATGATTGGGGTCTGTGCTTTCGAGTCCGCAGCACCATCTGAGGAACAAACGGTCAGGCGAGAAAAAAGGCAGGTACCCCTAGGTAACTGCCCTTTTGATGAGGTAGGTTGTGGGTGGCAGGAAATACCTGCGAAGTCATTTCCTGCGACGGCGAAGGAAAAAGACCGAAGCTCCCATCAATGCCAGTGCTTGGGGCATGAGATTGCCGTCGATCTCAGGCACCCCACTGTGGCGACGGCGTAGACCATGTCCGGAACAAGTCTGTACTCAAAGGAACTAATGTTATTGCCGGTCCAAGCTGCAAAGCTGTACCCATCGGGCTCCGCATGGATGAATAGCGGACCGTATTTGCCAATATTCACAAGGCTGGAAAACAGGGCCACCCCGGAGTTGTATCCGGCTGTCGCAAAGGCCTCGGCGGCCAACTGGTTACCGTACCAAGGCATGAAATAACCACCCGTATTCACTGCCGTCTGGTAGGTGTTATCGGCGAAATAATTATTGTATCCAGACCCCGTCATCGTGGTGACGTCGTAGGTCGTTCCAGAGAAGGTGAACTGAAACGAAGTCGCTGCCATGGCGCTCGATCCAGAAAACAGCACCGCAACGGAGAGGAAAGCGTTGACGAGCCAGGCTCGGTATCGTTTGAATATCACGGGCATCTCGTGAATCAAGATGAATGAAACATGACGGAACAGCGTGTGAGGGTTCATGCAGCCTCAGCACTGCCACTGGCGACTTCAGGTGCGCGGTGTGCCCATAAAAACGCAAGGGAGCGGCACACGACAAGGGGCACACACCGGATTAGCGACCATGTGCTACCAGAACACAATACTGACATTGTCAGTATATATGACACCCTCAGAGAGCATACAGGAAAATTCCCCGGGGGCGGACGACATCTTGGTAAGCGCACCCAGAGCGTCAATCGACCCTAGCGAGTGACCTGCGTGGGGCCATAAGTACCGATCCACGCCAGACTCAAGCAACCAAGGCGCACCGTCTGCCCAGCGGCGAGTGCACGCTACTCGCCGCCGCCGACGATCGCACGGCGGCAAGCAAAAGAGGTGCCAGTGCCTCACTCGGTATGGCAACTGTGGCAAAGCCTCGATTCCCGGGAAGTTCGCTACTCCACCGAAGGGCAGATGGGAGGCACCCATGGCACGTGAGGGAGCACCTGCCGCCAAAACGTGTGCAGGCCCTGACGAGATTGGGGCCCAAAGCACTGACCTGGGCAAGGATGTCTAGGCAGTGGCGGGAAGTAAACCACGAAGCGCTGCAAGGCCACACATGTGTCGTATCTGTCACTTGATCACTACAAAATACCTCGTTAGCATCAGTTATCACTTACACTGATTTGCATATCTGGTCGCCATCATGAATCTGATGTGCGAAGGCGGTCCTCGGTGAGGCTCTACTGCCGGCCTCTGACGGTGGGTGCTGCACCGTCTTGTTTTTGAGGTGGTTTTCGATGGAAGCGCGTGCGATGACGACAGGCTACGCCAGCAATCACACCGGTTTGCCCGCGGTGGACATGACCCGGTGGTACCTGGCCTTCAGCAAACCCAAGCAGGAGGAGTTAGCCAGGCAGCAGTTGATGAACCAGGGCTTTGAGGCCTACCTACCCCTGTTCAAGAAAGTCGGCAAACCAAAGGCTGCTGACCCTCACGGCACCCTCATCGTGCGCGAGCCCATGTTCCCGCGCTATGTCTTCTTCAAGCCCGGCGTGGCCACGCAGAGTATCTCGGCAGCCAGGAACACACGGGGCGTCACATCGCTGGTGTCCTTCGGATTCGTCCCGGCCACTGTTTCGGATGAGCTCATCGACGCCATTCGGGCCCTTGAGCTCGAACGCGAGCAGTCTGATCTGGCGCATATCACGCCGTTTCAGCCGGGCACACGTGTGCGGCTTCGCGAGAAGGGCCTGCAGTGTCTGGAGGGCTTGGTCGTATCCGTCTCCTCCAAGCGCGTGACCCTCCTGCTGGAAATCCTCGGCCGCCAAAAAGAACTCTGTGTCAACCACACACAGCTCGAACTCGCCTGAACAGCCCACTATGACCATTCTTCCCGTCGTCCTCTGTGGTGGCTCTGGCACGCGGCTGTGGCCCGTGAGCAGAAAAACCCTTCCCAAGCAGTTCGTTCCGCTCATCGGCGACAACAGCCTGCTGGAGATAACGCTCTCACGCCTGTCTCCCCTGAGCACGTCGGTCATGTGCGTGGCGTCGGAAGACCACCGCTTCCTGGTGGCTGAGGCCCTGCGAAAAGTGGGCGTTGCAGGCGACGTCATCCTGGAGCCGGAAGGCAAGAACACGGCAGCCGCTGTCGCCCTGGCTGCCTTGCATGTGCGCAGCACGGGTGAGGATCCGCTGTTGCTATTCTGCCCGGCCGATCATTTCATCGCCGACAACGACGCCTTCATCCAGACGGTTCAAAAGGGTGTCTCGGCCGCTCGCGCCGGACAGATCGTCACCTTCGGCGTCACACCCAACAACCCGAGCACTGCCTACGGTTACATCCACAAAGGCCCCTCTTTCGACGAGGACAGCTTCAGCGTTCTCAAATTCGTGGAAAAGCCCGACCAGAGAACGGCTCTGCAGCTGCTCATGGGAGGCGAGCACCTCTGGAATGCGGGCATCTTCCTGGCGCACGCCAGTACGTTGATTGCGGCCTTGGGTCTGCATGCGCAGGACATCCTCTCGACCTGCGCCGACGCTCTCGTCGGCAAGAGCACAGAGCAGGTGCCCGGACAGGAATCGAGTCTTTTCATCCGCCCCGATCCTGTGGACTTCCTGGCCTGCCGGGCACAAAGCCTTGACTACGCGGTCATGGAGCACCACCCGCGCACAGTGATGGTGCCGTTCGACGGCCACTGGAGCGACGTCGGCAGTTGGCACGCCCTGGCACAACTGGCGCAACCGGACGAAAAGGGCAACCGCGTCCCTGCTGGCGGACACGCCATCGAATGCCGCAACACCTACATCCACCCGTCGCCTCGGCTGGTGGTGGCGCTGGGCACTCGGGACATCATCGTGGTCGACACCCCCGATGCCGTGCTGGTCGCCGATCGCAATCACGCCGAAAAAGTCAAGGACGTGGTGGCGTACCTGCAGGCTGTGGGAGCCACCCAGGCCAACACCCACCGGCGCGTCGCTCGCCCCTGGGGTTGGTACGACAGCGTGGATGTCGGTGAGCGCTTCCAGGTCAAGCGCATCTGTGTCAAGCCCGGCGCTGCGCTTAGCCTTCAGATGCACCACCACCGCGCGGAGCACTGGATTGTGGTCAAGGGCACCGCCCAGCTCACGCGCGGACAAGAGACCTTCCTGGTCACCGAGAACGAGTCCACGTTCATCCAGGTCGGCCAGGTCCACCGCCTGCTCAACCCCGGCAAGGTGGATCTCGAAATGATTGAAGTCCAGTCCGGCAGCTATCTCGGCGAAGACGACATCGTCCGCCTCGAAGACGTCTACGGCCGAACCCAACCCATCGCAAGTCAAACAACATGAGTCAATTGGCCGACAAGATATTTATCGCAGGACATACCGGCATGGCGGGTATCGCCATCGAGCGGCAACTGCTGCGCCTGGGCCACCCGAAAAGCCATATCCTGCATGCGCCAGTCGTGGGCCTCGATTGGGCGGACCCAGTCCAGGTCGAGCGCTTCCTCCACGCCACCGCGCCCGACCAGATCTACCTGCCAGCGCCTGATTTCCTGCAGGACCGCCACTGCGATGCCGTGCAAGCGTTGCTGGCCAAGGGCGCCTTGCACAACATCATCACCACGGCCGCCAAAGAGGGCATCAGAAAACTGCTTTTGCTGGTAGGCAGCGAGGTCTATCCCAGTAGCAGGCTCCCCCCCTACGCAGAAGAAGACCTGATGGGCGGCCCCATCGGTGGCAGCAGCACCTTTGATGCCCTTGCGCAGATCAGCGCGATGAAGTTCTGCCAGGAGCTGTCGGTCCGCTCCGCTGGTGATGCAGCTCTGGACTATCGCTGTGCAGTGCTGGGAGCCTATTACGGACCGGGAGCCGATTACAGCGCGCAGACACAGCAGCTGGTGCCTCAGATTCTCAATCAACTTGAGCACGCCAAGGCTCACGCCCTTCAATATTGCAACGTCGCGCTAGAGGAAGACACGCCGCTAGACCTTCTTTATGTCGACGACATGGCTGAAGCCGCGGTCTATCTGATGGAGATGCCCCGCTCGGTACTGGCGGAGCAGCAAAATCTCATCCATCACCACATCAATATTGGATTTGGCAAGACCATCCAAGCGCAGCGTCTTGTTCAAAGCCTGGCCAATGCCGTGGGTTATTTCGGCAAGATCGTGTACGCCGAGAAAACCCCCAATTCGCCAGCCATCCCCAAGAGCCTTGATGCTCACCGGCTCGCGCGCCTGGGCTGGACGCCACTGATGGGCATTGAACAAGGTACCGAGATTGTTTGCACGGACTATCAGATCCACCGCAAGAACAGAATCAAATCGCCCTGAAAACCACCAGTGAACTGCTGGGCAATTCTGTCTTTGCCAATACAGATTGCAACCGTGACCTCCACAGAACAATAACCACAAGAGCAGACTGGCGTTACGAATCATGACCGATTTGCTGAAGTTCACGATCATCACGGCCATACCATTGCATGCCAGCATTCCAACGTTCTGGCATCACTCGCTCAAAAACCAGCGTTACCGCAACTGGGAACACATCGTGCTGGAGTACGGAGGAATCAGCAGCAAGGCCATGTGGCACTCAGGGCTGAGCCCAACCCATGTCGGCAAGCCCATAGACCCCTTGTACTCCAGGACCGAGGCGCTCAACAAGGGACTGAGCCTGGCCACCGGTGACGTCATCACCTTCTTTCCCCTGAACTGCTGCTACCGGCATGCAGAGGTTCTGGTCAAGGTGGCCGAGCAAATGGAGAACCATGAGGTTGATCTGGCTTACGGCGACTTGGAGTGTCTGTGCAAAGGCAACGCCAAGCGGCTGCTCAAGGCTGGCTTGCCTGGCCTCTCGGGACAGGAGATGCTCAAGGGCGGGATGCTTCCCTTTGAGGAGTGTTTTTTTGTCAGGCGCGACTGGTGGCAGTTTTTTGGCGGGCTGGACACCAATTACCAGTACTCGGCGGGCACCGCGCGCATGCTCGACTTTTTCACGCAGCCCGGGCTGCAGGTCGCCTATCTCGACGAAGCCCTCGTCAGAATCGCGCAACGGTCGAACAACAATGGATCCAACCTGTCCCGGATGCTTGAAGAGTTGACCGCTTTCTCAAAGCGCAAGCTGCTTGCGACCTATCTCACCAGTCGTGGCCTGCAGCAGCGATCTTCATGGGACTGACCGACGCTCCGCATCCCAGAACCCAGACAGCCACGCCATCAACCCGGACTTCAGCCAACGCATTGAGGCAGCAAGGTGTCAGCGTTGGGCGAGACGGCGAACCTCTGCATCCATCTCCTGGACTTTGCGTAATAACTCGCATACTCCATTCTTGTTCTCGTGCAATCCGGATTGGGCGATGAGCTTCTCCAGAACCGCTATTTCCTGAGCAAGCGCATATGCCCCCATCATCCCACAGCACCCCTTCATCTTGTGCAATTTGTCTGCGAGATCCTCAAGGTGATTTGCGTCCATGCCGCGCTGGACGTCTTCAAGCCACGATGGTAACAATTGAGAAAATATTCGGGCGACGGCAGGAAAGATCTCGAAAGTACCGTTCAGGCGCTCAAACTGGGCCTTATCGATATAGTGAACAATGCTGGGGCTGATTTCTTGGCTCATGGCTTTGAACGTATGAAGACAGAAAGATTACTCTCAGCGGAGTAGGTGCCCGCGGGCGTCACCTCTGGAACGACTATCTGAGCGAAAAACGGGATGCTCAGGTGTACCTGAGACTGGGCGGGCACACGCACCTGGCGAAGGACTTCGGGTAATCCGGCCCCCTGCACCGCGATGGGATACAACCGCCCCTCATCTTGGAAAAGCTGCATCTGAAGAGCAGCAGAGCTGGCCCGACCGGAAAATGACAACACGATGTTGGGCGCTAAACGGGAGAGAAGTGCGACCTCAATCGTTTGATCCTGCGCTGCCCCTGAGGAGCAATCCACAAGGGCCTCTCCTTGCACAAGGTGTGTACCCGGCAGCGCAAAAGAGGTCTCGGCAGCACCGATGAGAACACTTTGCACCTGGCACGACACCGATTGCAGCTGTGTTGATAGCGCACAGCCAGCCAGTCCTATACCCGCCAGCACGAAACCGGTGTTACGAAATATCTTGGAGTGGCTCATGCTTGGTGGTACATCAGCGGGACGCGCAATGAGGTAACACCGCTGAGCGGATGCAACCGAAGCGTCGCCGGTTTGCATTCGTCGTATTCGACGCAGTAGTCTGAAACCTGCCCACATGAATAGCCCACTGCGCCCCCACAAAGCATGAACAAAGCCTGCGCCACTTCATCACCTGAAAGCGACACGTCAGCACGAAATTCCAGGTCATCAGTTCCGATCCAGCATCCCGCACGAACCGACTGAAAGTAGTAAACAATGCTTTGTACGCGCTGGCCGCCCGGGGCACCAGGTACAAGCTCTGGGGCACACACCCACTCCACGCGTCTGGAAAACTCGATGCGCATGGGACTGGATCAGGCAGCTACGGCCTGTTTAGTCCTGTCGTGCCGACGCCAACCTCTGGGGAAAGACTCCACTCTGCCGGTCAGGACACGCGCAGGTGTCGGCGATTCTTTGCCAATCAAGTCTCGCAAAATGATGTCAAGAAATTCATCGTTGCAGACGACCTCTCGGAAACTTGAAAGCTCGATCGGACGCCCGTCAGTTCCCTCAACAACAACACACAGACCGAATTTCAAGAGCTGCTTGACGCAGTTGACGAGTCTGCTCAGGTCCTCGCAAGGCACCGACTCAAGACCGTCGAGCACTACCACATCAAGCCCGGAGCGCAACAACTCCGGAACAAGCAACGCCAGAACTTCCAGCAGATCGGTTGCACGAGCGTCTGAGCACCCCGCTGCTGCACCGCCTGCAATAAGCAGCGGCTGACAAGAGCGACAATTGAAACTCTTGCGCAGAAAAGTCTGCAGCACTCTGTTGTTCAAGGGCGCCAAGGTATCCGGTGCTCGGCCTAGCAACTCTGAAATGCGAACGAACCGACAAATTTTCTGGCTGTGGTGTGCTCTCATATCACAACACCTTCACATTGGCCGGCCCGAACTGTTCGGACAGATCCGAATAGGTCACCGGCTTTATCAAAACCGAATCGAATCCGGAATTCAGAATTCTCTCGACCTCATCCTTGAGCGCGTGGGCCGTGTATCCAATGATTTTCATCTGATGGTCACCCAGGAACTCTCGGACGTACCGGGCAACCGCAATACCGTCGAATCCCGGCATCTTGATGTCCAGCAGCAAGTGTGTAGGACGAATTCGCTTGAGAACATCAACCGCTGCCTGGCCTGACGCAGCCTCAAGCACCTGCCAGCCGAGTTTGTGCAGGAACGCCTTGGCCAGCATCCGGTTCTCTTCCACGTCATCGATCACCAGCACGAGATCATCAGTTTGGATTTTCATTGGCCAGTTCTTGCAAAATCACTTGAACAGAGGTTCCGACATTGACTTCAGATTGAAGCGTGATGCGACCATTCATCAACTCGACCAGTTCCTTGCACAGAGCCATTCCAAGACCAGCACCTTGCTTCTCAGAGGTATTGATGCTGTCGAGCTTGACGTTGTTGAAACGGTCAAAAACTCCTTCGATCTGGGTTTGGCTCATACCGCAGCCAGTGTCAGCAACCGTGATTTCCCAGTTGGGTTTGCTGAACTTGACACTGACGAAGATGGCACCCGAGTCAGTGAACTTGATGGCGTTGCTGATGAGGTTGTTGAGCACCTGCATCAGCTTGATGCGGTCGGTCTCAATCACCTCGGGCAGTCCGTCGGAGAAGTTCAAGCTCAGCAAGAGGCCCTTGCGCTCCGCTTCAAACCTGTGAATGCTCACCACAGACTCCAGCAGTTCACGCACCCGGGATTTGGTACGGACAACTGCCATCTGCCCTGCTTCAATCTTGGCCAAATCAAGCAGGGTATTCACCAGCCGGTGCAAGTGCTCTGCGCTGGTGTGGATGACTGACCCGTATTTTCTGGCTTCCTCCAGTGAACCACTCATTTCCACCAGTTCGGAAAAACCCAAAATGCCGTTCAACGGAGTCCGCAGTTCGTGAGAAATGCTCGAGACGAATTTGGACTTCATCTCGTTGGCCGAATTAGCCTTAACGTTACTCTCCTCGAGCTTGAGGAGGATTCTATTTCTGCTGTTGATGAGACTCAAGATGCTTGATGTGTACCAAAATATCGCCACCAAGACAACAAGGACTCCAACAAAAGCAGACAGATAGATGTACTGGATCCGATCGCTAAGTTGTTTCTGACGATATCCGACAGCGAGCATCAAGTTGTAGTCATCAAGCCCCATGCGCTGCCAGACGTAGTCGTCCGTGAGAACGGACGACTCAACGGCGTTGACGCCTAACTGGGTGGGTTGGAACTCCACGAGCTTCAGGGGGTTTGCATCGGCCAGAGGACTTGGAAGGTTCACCCGGAGATGGCCATCTTTCCCCACAATAACGCTTTTGATTCCTAACGCAGCAAGAATCTCGAAATTCCTTTGGGCAAGGTACTCCGGGTTTATGCTGACGACCATCACGCCCTGGAAATCACCAGCAGCGCTAAAAATGGGACGTGTAAATTGAAGCGTGGTTTGGCCCGAGACACGGCCGACGATAGGCCGACTGATGAACACTTCATCGGATAGCGCTTTGCGGTGCACCTGAAAATGTTCACGATCGCCCAGAAACACGGGGTTGGGGTTGGCACTCAATGAGGAAGCTGCCAGGTAGCCACTCTCATTGATCACTGCGACCTGAACAATCAAGTCCTTGTAGTTGGGAAAGTCTGCAACAAACTCATCATGCGGCCGCAGCCTACCGCTTTCCTGCCATTCCTGGCGAGCCCGCTTGAGTGTGTAATCCGCCAAGCTCAGCCCCTCAATCACATTGAGCAGGACCATTTGGCTGTGAACGCGCAGTTCTTTCTCGGTCGATGAGTAGATGCTGGCTCTGGAGTCCAGGATGGACTTGAACAGGAACGTCAGAAAGACCAGCGAGACGATTACCGATGCCGCAACGACTCTGATTTTGAGTCTGTCAGCGGCTGCGTCACCGAGCAGTGTTTTTCCACTCAAGATGTTCATTGCCAGTCTTCTTCCATGACGCTGCCCCTGGATATCAAAAATGGGTGGCGACAGGCACAGGTTGCACTTGCGCAGCAACCTCCTGGGGCACGTTGATCCCAAGCCTGAAACGATGAAGTACAGGCATTAACGCGCGGCCAACCAGCATCACTAATTCTTTGGACTTAACATTAGATCAACACTTGTTATGAAGTGTATCAGTTTAAATGTGTGAAAAATGATTTGCCGAGGGAAGGCAAGGGTTAGAACTGCGCGTTTGATCACACTCCCCACCGCATGCCGGCTCACTTCGAGACGGATACGGCTGAGCGGGAAGACCGACTCGCAGCAGGACTGAGTTGCGCCCCCCCCCCTGGGCTGCTGTAAACCAAGCAGGTGCGCTAACCGTCTCAGGGCAGCCTGTTACATGGGTGGCCAGGGCATGCACGGTCTCGACAGCCTTCGCGTCCATATCAGTACGGACCCGGCGGACATTCCTGCAAGGACTTGGCAGCGGGATCTCTGGGATGTTGTGCGTCGCAGCCCACTTGTGAAGGAACGTCTGACGAGCCCAGGCCGAGAACGCGAGCCAAAAGCGCTCGCCAGCTGGATGTACCGAAAGATGAGTTCATATGCTCGCCTCAGCGTCTTCCTCCGGCAGCACTCATGCGCTCCGCATCAGTGCCCTGCGGCACAGCAACGCCCCGGACCAAAAGTGACGTACAAATATTGTTATCAGTATAACTGACGTATCATCCATATCGAACCACGGTGCAGGCGCTGACCACATCGGTTCGCAGGAGTGACCAACGCACGGCTGTCACCGGACTGCATCAGGTTCGGCTTCAGTTCCTGACGTGACGCCGCCCCGACCAAGACGCATATGAAAAACTTCAACAGGCAAAACGTCCTCGTCGGCTAACGACAGAGCCACAAGAACACGTTCAGGACATGCCAGTCGTTGCAATAGTCAATCGCAAGGGCGGAAGCGGCAAAAGCACGCTGGCGACGAACATTGCAGCCTGGTGCGCAAAAAGCGGCCTTCAAGTCATGCTTGGTGACGTGGACCGCCAGCGATCGGTGGACGGGTGGCTCGGCCGCAGAAGCACACAGGCGCCCACCATCACTTCATGGGCGGTTGACCGCAGCAAGGTGCTACGCCCCCCTGCCGGTACGACGCATGTGGTGCTCGATTCCCCGGGTGCGCTATATGACCACGATCTGGCCCGGCTGACGATGAATGTGAGCGCGATGGTCGTGCCCATTGGACCATCGGTTTTCGATATCGAGGCCTCCCTGCAGTTTCTCAGTGACCTGCGCAAGCTGCCTCGCGTCAGCACGGGTCGCTGCAGAGTGATCGCAGTGGGAATGCGCTGGCCGCAAGACAAGCGCCAGCAATGGCTTGCCAACGGCAAGAAATGGGACACGCAGTTGCTAACGGTCATACCTGAGGCACCCATATACCGAACATGCCTGGACACGGGAGCAAGCATTTTTGAAGTTCCCGAGTCTTCTTCGCCTGATGTCACGGAGCCCTGGGAGCCCCTGCTGCGATGGCTGCAACTGACATGGTCTGCCAGGACTGCCCATATTCAGGATCTCTCGACACAAAGCCCTGTGCAATTGCTGCCTGTGCTTTCACCTGGAACCATGGAAAAGGCACAACGGCAAGCACCGCGCGCAGGGGAAGAACGCCTTGCAGGCTCTCAATTGACGCCGATGTCCTCCCCCCAACAGAGACAGGGGAGCCAGCAGATCGCTCTACCGCTCCGTCCGCACAAAAGCGAAATGAACTCGCCAGGCTGGCTGTCGCGATTGCTCAACCTTCGCGGTCGGTCAATCTAGGGAAGGTCTGCACAACACTCGCCGCAGCGCGAGTTGATGCGATGCAATTTCAAATGCCGGCGATTTCAGGCGTGCGAGGGCGCTTTGGAGGTCAATTTCGACTCGATTCGTGGCCGTTTG
>Ga0172372_10011402_pt1 | contig 11301 bp, 7 predicted proteins | sample LakKiv5m_2_FD_114544 | JGI IMG/M metagenome (GOLD analysis project Ga0172372, IMG submission 114544) | Freshwater microbial communities from Kabuno Bay, South-Kivu, Congo - kab_092012_9.5m | ecosystem: Environmental > Aquatic > Freshwater > Lake | place: Democratic Republic of the Congo... | reverse complement strand
CTGGAAAGCCCGAGCTACGGGAAGCACCCCTGGCGATTCCTCGTACTCGTGCTCGAACACCGAACACCGAACACCGCCCTTTGCGACTCCCTTCGCGGCTTCGCGTCTTCGCGTGAGATCAACTGTCTGCTCAGCGCTGCTGCGGGAACATGGAAAGGGAGACTATACCCCTCACCCCCGTCCCCTCTCCCCTTCCAGGGGCGAGGGGTGCTATTGCGTGTACAGGGCAGAACTCGGGCTGGAAAGCCCGAGCTACGGGGAGGGGTGCTTTCAGGCGAGCTTTCAGGCGAGCCGGGCACGGCAGTGCCCGGGTGTGCGGCATGGATGCCGCCATGCCGCCCCACAGCTCTCACACCCACGGACTCCCGTCCACGGCTCGCCTCCACTGACCACTGACGCTTGATCCTGGTCCCGGCCCCTGCGATAGTGCGGGGCTGCTTATCTGCTTCCTCTTGCTGTCAGCTTTCAACTGCCCGTCCCGCGGAACTTTCATGACTCAGCCATATCCGGCAGGCAGCCTGCCCACCGTTCATCAGATGATTGCCGAGCTGGACAGGTTTGTTCGCGGTCAGGTGCGAGCCAAGCGGGACATTGCCACCGCCGTTTACAATCATTACCTGCTGCAGGCCGAACGCGAGAACGGCGGACCGGACCCGGGACGTCACCACATTCTGTTGCTGGGGCCCACCGGCTCCGGGAAAACCTATATCGTCCGCACACTCGCCCGGTTTCTCGGAGTGCCGGTGGGGTTTGTGTCCGCCAATTCGCTGGTGGAAGTCGGTTACAAGGGGCAGTCCGTTGAATCGATCGTCCGCACGCTGCTGGACCGAGCCGGCGGGAATCCTCGACATGCCGAAAAGGGCATCATCTTTCTCGATGAAATCGACAAAATTCGCCGTCAGGACAGCGGCGGAACTCGCGATGTCAGCGGCGAAGGCGTACAGAATGCCCTGCTGACGCTGCTGGATGGTCGAATTTCTGACAATGTCGACAGCCAGTCGCACGCTGCTGTCGACACCAGCCGCATTTTGTTCATTTGCACCGGTGCCTTTGTTGGACTGCAGAAGATCGTTGCCGACCGCCTGCACACCGGCCGCGGCGGTTCCATCGGTTTTCATGCTCGCCACCCCGAAGAACTGCAGCAGGTCCCCGATCAGCCGCTGTACCAGGCGTTTTGCAGCGTCCAGACTGCCGATCTGGTCGAATTCGGCATGATTCCCGAATTCATCGGCCGGTTTGCCACCGTCACCGCGCTGCATGAGCTGGGGCACGGCGACATGCGAGCCATCATCAGCGAATGCACCGAAGCCTCGCCGCTGGCCACTCAGCAGCGACTGGCCGCACTGCATGGCATCGAACTGGTGCTGACTCCCGAGGCACTTGATCGCATCGCCACGCTCGCCGTTGAACTCGGCACCGGTGCGCGCGGACTGCATCGGCTGATTGGTCGAGCGGTTGATGCGGTTGACTATCGCTGGAGCGAACTGGCCGATCAGGGAATTACGCGAGTGGAAGTGCATGAGGGATGTGTGGAAGGCAACGCCGAGCCGCGGCTGAGTACCGGCAAAGCCAGCCTGCCGCGGCGCGACCTGCAGCTCAGAAAACAGTGCCTCTCCAGCCTGCCACCAGCTCCCGCACCCGTCATCAGCCGACACGCTGATTCCGGCCTGCCGCCCGGCATCGCTGATGTCCGGGACTGGTCCACAGAAAAAATCCTCGATGACTTTGAACGCATTAAGCTGGAACACCTCGACTGGAAACTGACGACCGGCAGTGCTCGCGAATGGTGGGAAGCCTTCGAAAAGGAAAACCAGCAGCGTCCGGCACTGATGCATCGGCTGGCGCAGGAGCTGAAGCTGCGGCAGTCCAGCATCACCGAATTCTTTTTGGCCTATGTGTACAGCAACACAGACAACATTCAGGCCAACCTGCACTACCTTGATTACCTGCGTCTTAAAAAACAGGGCACAGGCGAACAGCCACCGGACGACAGTGCTGCGGACGATGACGCTGAATAATCCGCCACCCGCGGCAGCCGTTGGGCGAGTTCCGTTGGGTGTGTTCCCTTGGGCGAGCCGCGGACGGGAGTCCGCGGGTGTGGTCCCTTGGGCGAGCCGCGCACGGGAATCCGCGGGTGTGAGAACTGTGGCCGTTCGGCGGCATCCATGCCGCACACCCGGGCACAGCCGCGCCCGGCTCGCCTGCCCGTGCGTCTGAACGTCCCTCTCCCGTAGCTCGGGCTTTCCAGCCCGAGATCTGCCCTGTAACGCACCGGCACCCCTCGCCTTTGGAAAGGGAGAGGGGACGGGGGTGAGGGGTATAGCCCCGCCCAGCCTCGTTCCCGCAGCAGTGATCAGCAGACAGTTCGTCTCACGCGAAGCCGCGAAGCCGCGAAGGGAATCGCAATCAGTGGTCAGTGAGGCGAGCCGCGGACGGGAGTCCGCGGGTGTGCATTCCGGTGCCCGCTTGCGGCGGCATGTCCGGAGGATACGCTCAGAACAAATCTTTAGCCTCCCGCGCTGCCGTGTCAGCCAGGTCCCTGGCCAGCAGATAATCCAGAAAGTGCAGATTGCTTAAAACATCGTCTGTACCGCTCAGATTCGTGATCTCATAGAATCGCTGCATCATCGTGCGACGCTGCTGCAGCTCTTCCAGCAAACGCACCATCACATCCAGACGACCGCGATGCCGCTCCAGCAGTTTATTCCACCAGACCCTGGCACCAGGACTCAGCTGCAACCAGCCCTGCAGAACACGAAGCTTCTGCAGATGCTCCCGCAACTGCTCAGTGCTCCAGCCATCTGTGTTCGTCAGCACCGCCGGCGGCTCGGCCCCGTTCGGCCCGCTCCGCTGCCCCGGCATTTTTCTGCGCAGCCGCTCGTGCCCGGTGACTCGCTTCGCTGCCTGCACTGCCGGCTGCAGCCAGGGTAACTCAAACGCCTGCTGCAGGTATGCCTGACAGACTGAGCTGTCCAGAAACAGCGTGGCCGGACGTCCCAGTATCGGGTGTTCGCACGGCGGCTGGCGGATGTCGGCTGCTGACAGCAGCGGACGTTCGGTAAATGCGGGAGGCTGGCCTTCGCAGGTGGGCAGGGCCACAAATGCGCTGCCGCTGCAGTGGCTGAAGTAGTCGGCGTCCGGCTGCGCACACCCGGGCAACACCACCTTGTGCACGAACGCCTCCAGCAGGGCTCGAGACGCCCCGCCGTAGGCCAGCTCCAGCGATGCGATCGACTGCACACCCGCCACGATCCCAATCGCTCGTGAACGCAGTGTCAGCAGCCGCTCCACAGACAGCAGGTAACCCAGCGAAGGCATGTCGTCGAAGAACAGAGTCGCCGGTACCCGCCGCCCCTCACCACACCGCTCTGCCGTCGCAATCAGCGCATCGATGATGCAGCGGGCCAGCATCTGGATGAGCGGCCGGTGAGTTTCCAGCTGCGGCTCAGGAATCTCCACGTGCACACACACCGGACGCCGAAATATGCTGCGCAGATTCAATTCGTTACCCGACAGCATGTCAACGGCATTCTGAGCCAGCATGCTGGTCAGCGTTCCCAAAATACTGGCCATCACCGTTTCCGCATTGTGCGAATTGCCGTTCAGGAAATCCGCCAGCCGGGCAGACCCCGGATTGTTGTGCTGTTGCAGCTGCTGGACCACCTGGCGATATGGCTGAGCAAAAAACTGCAGCATCTCAGGGAAAGATCGCAGACCCTGATGCCAGCAACCTTCCAGGCCGCACCGAATCCACTGCGCCCAGAATTCAGAATCATGCGCCTGCAAATTTCGCGAAGCATCCGAAAACCTGCGAATCAGATCCCGCGCTTCATCCGCATCCCCGGTCGCCAGCGGATTCCACGTCACACTGCGACAGGCATTGCCCGGATTTACCACCAGCAGCCGCTTGCCGCTGCGACGACACAACTCCCGCACCAGCCCATAGTCACCCGACTTCAGGGAAAATGAAACTACAGTCTGAGCCGGATCAGCAATCGCCGACGCTCGCAACGGATCAATCACCCGCTGGTTCTTGCCCGAACCCGTCAGACCCAGTACCAGCAGGTGAGTACTTCGTTCCTGCGACTGCAGCGTCAAATCCACGCCATGCACCGCAGCACGCTGTAACGGATTGCTCGCGTCCCGATTCAACAGCGGGATGGAACATGGCAGCGTCACACTGCCGGGCTCCGGTCTGGCCAGATACAGATTCAGACTCGCCAGATTCGGATGTCTGGTGCCAGAGATCCACGAAAACAGCTCAGACGGCGGATTCTCACGGCCGTCCACAGTCTGCAGCATGTACAGCGATGTCGGATCATACAACGGCCGACCTGCACCGGACGCCGCGTAATCAGGATGTACCGACCGGACTGAACGGCGTCGCCGAACCCCGGTCACTGCACGACGTTGACCGGCCCCCGCCGAATCCCGCCGCCGCCGCTGGTGCGAATCTTCCGCATCTGAATCGAACAGTTCCCGAGGCATTGCCGACACTCCCTGAGGCGATGTCATTCGTCGCAGCACCGTTCTGAAGGCACTTCCTGGAACAGAATCGGGCAGCAGGCTCAGCAACACCGGCAATCAGCCTGACCTGCGCTGCTTTTGACAGCCCTTCGTTGCCACTGGTGAAAAGGCAAGCTGTTTTTTAAGTTTTTCCTGAGGCAACCGGCGGACACCCGCCAACTCACTCCGCAGCCCGCACCCGCCACTCCAGCACAGCTCATCGCTGTTCATATCAATCGTCGGTCTTAAACCTCCTGCTGCCCGCTGCCCTGCAATAACCGCCCGGTTTTGCTCGACAATACCCACTTTCGCTGCGCGAAGTCAAAATTGCCCCCGTTACGCATCAGCAGCACATGAGTCGTTGCAGGGATGCCCTGCAAACATTCCGGCTGATCATCGAAAAAGACCGAAATCCCCTCACGCACGATCACCTCGGCCTTGCCGTCCAGCGACTTCACAAGAAATAACTGGTCATAGCGAATGCCGTATCTTGCCAGGTCCGCGACCGCCTTTTCGCGATTGCTGCGATACGACACCACACACACGCGGCCAGGCCAGATATGAGTCAACGTGCGAAAAAATGCCGTGGCCTCGTCGACACAGCCGTCAATGTCGATCCCCAGCACCGGGATCCCAGACATTCCGGCACTCGCCAATCGACCATCCGCCGCCAAAATATCGCTCTCACTGGCCATACAGCCCCCCCCCGCTTCCTGCCGTCTGTCCCGCTCATGCCAGCTTAACACGTGTTGCAATATAAGAGGTTTCCGTTGTAATCTGCAACGATAAGTCCGTCGCTGCCCCGCGTTCGCCAGCTGACCTCCGGAACCGCCCCATGCGCACTCCGCTCAAGTTATCCCTGCTGCTGAGCCTGCAACTCGTCTGTGCACCCGGGTGCAGCCTGCTCATCAATGCCTGCGGAATTGACGGCCCGCCCCCAGAGACTCGCGAACAGGTGCATGCGAAGTTTGGAAAGCCCCGCAATAGTTCCACAATTGAGCTGAAGCACGCAAAAACCTCGGAAATTCGACAGTTCCCGGTGGAACATCATCGCGTGCATCAGAAGTTTGCCCCGAAATACGGCCCCGGTTACTACCCCCCGCTGCTGGTGTTCTGGGAAGTCATCGCGACACCAGTGTCCCTGCTGGCTGCTTCCCTCGAAGTCCTCAAGGGACACGACATGGCCTTTATTTACGGTGACGATGGTGCAGTCGTTGGTCACCGTTATCCCGCTTCCTTAATGGGATCTCCACGGACTCCTCGTGAGTACTGGTTCTCAACAGAATGGGGTCCCGTCGATGACAACAAACCCCGCCGCAAAAGCCCCGACTTCTGATTCAGTACTTCGGGAAAATCGCCGGGCTCGGAAATCGCTCGTCCGGATTTCCCGCGTCGTCCAGATACTCCTCACGAGGTACCTGCACCAGCGGCCAATTCCCCGGACGCACTCGCACCACTCGTCCCGGACGGATGCCCTCAATAATCAGGTCCGTCTCAAAACGAATCTGTATCCCGCTGCTGCCCAGCGGTACCGCTCCCTCCACCCGCCTGACCTCCAGTATCGTGCCCCGCGATGCCATGTGCGCCGCTCCATAGGCCCCGTGCGTGTGCTTCAGGGTATTCTCCACCGAATTCATCATCGCCGAGACATTCGGCTGAAAGTCAGCGTACAGCGCCGCGTCCATCCCGCCAAACAGCGTGGCCGTCACCGTCGCCCGCCCGAACCGACCATACTCCACTCCGTCGACCATGGCCGCCATCCAGCGACTGCGAATAAAGGCCCGGTGAGTCTCTGTCTGACGCTTCCCCGCCTGACCCAGTGAGACTTCGTCCAGCCAGATGTCCGAAACGTGGAAGCGAGTAAACACGCCGTCCGCCGTCGGTTTCCACGTCAGACCCAGCCACACCGCCTGGCCCGCCAGCGACTTCCGGCCACTCGCCGGCCAGATACCCTCCGCCACCAGATCCTCAACCCCCACACATTCCCGGCCGCGCCACACGCGGGTCGCGGCATCGAAACTCAGTTTCTCGTCCGCCACCGCTCCTGCGTCACCCGCCTGAGATTCAAGGCGAGCTGTCAGCATGCCGGTCAGATTCTGCACATCCACTTCCTGCAGTTTCCAGATTTTGCCCTCCCGCTGACAATAACTGGGCTCGTCCTCCAGCAGCAGCACATGGTTCTCAGCCGGAAAGATGCCGGCCCCGCGATTGTGGTTGGCATCCTTCTTCCCACTGTCCACCGGCAGCACCGGCACGGCCGAAATCCCGGGATCGGGCGGCAGAAAGGCTCGCACGTGCAGCACGGTCCCCAGCGGCACGTCCCGCAGGTCGGCCGGAGCCCCGTGGTAGCGCACAAGGCCAAACGGCAGCAGCGCAAACGGGTGCGGATCGTTGCGGAAGAACATGCCCGAACCCTGCACTCGCAGACTGCCGCGACGGTTCGCATGGTCCACAAATACCAGCTCGCCACGATACTCAAGAGACCGTTCCAGCGGCGGAAAACGGCCCGGCTCCGGTCGAAATGGCTCGTCAGCTGCCAGCACACCCGCAGCCCACAGACACACCAGTGCCGGCAGCAGCAGGGCCCCGCCATTCGTCTTCCGCAGCCTCATAGTTCCACCGCCCTGTTGCTGTCACCAAACCGATCCGTCTCCACGCCCATCCGCTGTGCCATCAGCAGCAGCAGATTGCTCATGTGAGCCTCAGCGTTGGCCGGGCGACTGCACAGCGAATAATGTTCACCCGGCTGCTCCAGCTGATAGCCATTGAAATGGCCCTGGTTGAAGTCCAGATGACTGCCATGCTGCAGACCCAGATCCGAACCACCGCCCAGCACCAGCGGCAGGTTCGCGTTGCCATGGCTGTGACCATAACTCATGCCGCTGCCAAACAGCGACATCGTTGTCCCCAGCATCGGTTTCCCGTTCAGATCCAGTGTCTCAGTCAGCCGGCTCAGAAAGTACCCGTACTGCTCAATCGCAAACGTGTCATAGTTCGTCAGCTTCTCCATATACCCGGCATCACCGCCATGGTGACTGAGCTGATGACGCGACTCGGTAATGCCAATTTCCGGGATGGCGAACGCATCACCCTCACCGCCCAGACTGAACGTGGCCACTCGAGTCACATCGGTCTGAAACGCCAGCACTATCAGGTCATACACCGTGCGGAAGTAGTCTCCGGCCTGAGTCTGCGGCACGTCGCGATTCGTGCGTTTGCGATCGGCGTCCGAAATGGCGGGCAGCGGAGTATCCAGCCAGGCGTCCGCGCGGCGTGTGCGAATTTCCGCCTCCCGCACCGAACTGAGATACTGCTCCAGCCGACCACGGTCCGTCGCACCCATCTTCGCTTCCAGCCGCCGCACCTCGGCCAGATTGTCGTCCAGCACACTGGCTTTCCGCCGCAGCGCCTTCCGCTGTGCCGCCGTGCCACCTTTGGGCTCTTCAAACAGCGATGCAAAAATTTCACTGCAGCGACGCTGCGCCGGCAACTGCACACCGTCCGCCGTCCACGCCAGTGAACCCTGCGTCAGTGCCACCTCCAGCGATGGATAGCGAGTGTGCTGCGCAGTGACCTCGGCCATCTTCTGATCGACCGAAATCGTGTTGCGGTCAGATGGCCCCAGCTTGCCGCCCGTCAGCCAGATCGAGATGCAGTTGTGGTGATGACTGAGCGCACCCGGGTGATGCAGACCACTGATCGGCGTAATCGCATGGCGATGTCTTTCCAGCGGTCGCAGCGATCGCGAAAACTGATAATCACGACCGGCTGTCGTAATCTGATAATTCAGCGAATGCACCCCGTTGGCCAGATAAATGAAGGCACTGCGGCGCGGCATCGCCGGAGGCTCGGCAGCTCGCAGCGGAAGCATACACTCCAGCATCGGCAGGGAAATGCAGGTGCCCAGAGCCCGCAATGCATGCCGCCGGTCCAGCAGCCACGATTGAGACAGAAAACTCATCAGCCAGCTCCCTTCAATGTGTTCAGGAAATCGACTTCGTCTGTTCAGCGTTTGCGAAACAGATCCGAAAGCACCACCGCCCGGATCATGTCACGCACCCCATACTGTTTTGCTTTGGCCGCATCGACAATCGCCTGAATGTCGGCTCGATCATCCACCGTCAGCACACGCCGCAGCCCGTACGTGCTTAAATGTTCAATAAAACCGCGAGCCACCCGGTCACGGTCCGCAATCAGCAGCTGTCGGAATTCCGCCGCGTCCCGGAATGCGCGGCCGTCCGGCAGCACGCCCGTGGCATCCGCCGGCGGATTCGCTCCCACTCCCGTCGGTACCTGCTCGACTGTTCTCCACTGGCCAATCGCGTCGTACTGATCAAAGGCCAGACCCAGCGGATCAATCGAGCGGTGGCAGGCTGCACAGCTGGCGTTCTTCGCGTGGGCCTCTATTCGCTGACGAATCGTCACGCGAGTGCCCTCGGGAGGCACCGGCTCAATCGGATCCACGTTCGCCGGTGGTGCCGGCGGAGTCCGGTTGAAGATGGTTTCGCTGATCCAGACGCCTCGATGCACCGGTCGGTGTCGCGTCCCGTCGGAGGTCAGGCCCAGCACCGCGCCCATCGTCAGCAGCCCCCCGCGATGATGCTCAGGGCTGAGCGCGACCCGCTGGAATGCGCCCGAGGCCGGTTCAGGCAGGCCGTAGAAGTCACACAGCCGCGCGTTCGCTACGGTCCAGTTCGAATCCAGAAAACTGTCGATCGGCAGATTGCCCGCAAACACCTCCCGAAAATACTCCACCGGCTCCGCCTGCAGACTTTTCTGCAGCCAGTCGTCGTAGCCGGGATACAGCTTGCGATCCGGCGGAAACATGCCGACACGGTGCAGCTGCAGCCACTGCCGGGCAAAGTCATCAATGAACCGCTGCATGCGGCTGTCCGCCAGCAGACGATCCAGCTGAGCTTCCAGGTCCGCACCGCTGAGCGTTCCCGCTGACGCAGCCGCCAGCAGCTGATCATCGGGCATGGAACTCCAGAGAAAATAAGACAGCCGCGATGCCAGCTCATGATCGGTCAGGCGTTCGCGAGGTTCTGCGTCACCCTCCACCAGATAAATGAAGTTGCGGGATGTCAGCACGGCCTGCAGGGCCATGCGGAAGGCGGACTGCGGTGATTCCCCGTCAGCCCGCGCTTCCTGATACGTCTGCAGATATCCTTCCAGTTCGGGCAGCTGCACCGGACGTCGCCAGGCGCGAGCCGCAAACTGCTGCAGGTGCCGGGCTGTGATGTCTGCAGCCGCATCATCCGACGGAATCACCGCCTGCCGCCGCGACTGTTCGGCCTCTGTAACCAGCGGACCCTCCCACTCAATCCAGTCCAGCAGCACCGTTGAAAACAGCCCGTTGCCCCGGTCATCAAACATCTGCGGCGCATTGGGATTCAGCAGCAGCGTTTCACTGCTGTGAGTAAACACGTAGGAATCACTGGCCAGCGCATTGCGAAAAGCGGCGCCGCCCCGACGATCAACACCGTCCGTCGCCACAACGCAAAACTGCAGGCCGATCGGCATCTCCAGAAAGACTTCAAACTCATAAACCTGCGGGCTGTCTTCAGGTGCCGTGATGTCAAACTCGATCAGCCCGTCGACCGTTTCTTCGCTGGTCTCTTTGCCGATACTAAGGTGTGCCGGCTGACCTGCAGAAGGACGAATGCCGCTGGCCTGCAGCCGGACCTTGTACAGCCCGCTGTGTTCCGGACCTGTGCGACCGAACCAGTGCGGAGCCATGGCCTGCTGCACACGACCGGGAAACAGCAGCTGTCGCAGCGGGCGTTTGATGCCAAAGCGATCCAGCAGCACCTGCTGCTTCTGTCCGCCACCGTATCGCAGTTCGGCAGCCGTGCGGCGGACTTTGCGAGCCTCGGGAGTGGTGGCGGGAAAGGCCCGCTCCAGCACGATCTCAGCAGCCCGGTAATAACGATCCATGTGCGAAGGCGAAAGTGACAGCTGCGAACCGATGCGTTCGTAGCCGTGCCACAAAGTGTCCTCGTTCAGTTCTCCGGGACGCGACGGGTCATAACGCACCCCCAGCAGGTCATAGACTGTGTTCTGGTATTCGCGACGGCTAAGTCGATAGTGGGTGACCGCTGGTCGGGCTGCCATCCGGGTCGCGCGACCGTCCTGCAGCAAAGTATCGAGTGCTGTGACGAAGCCCTGGATTTCGCCGAGACTGGGCTGCGGCTGATCCTTTGGCGGCATTTCGCCGCTGTTGACTTTGTCGAGCGTTTCAGCCCAGTGGTGAGTATCCTGGCCGGAACGAAAATCCCGCGACAGCGTATCCAGCCGCAGGTCACCTTCAACCTTCTCGGGACCGTGGCAGCGGACGCACCACGTACTGAGAAACATTTCCCACGGTTCAGCCGCGACGGCGGGGAACGCTGGCCAGAGACTGGTGCAGACTGTCAGTAAAGTCCACGCCAGCAGCCGGGGCAGGGGCTGAGACCGGCGGGGAAGCACGAGCAAACTGGAGATCATGGCGGGATTCCTGCCGGACGGAGCAGCAGTGAGTTGCAGGATGAGAACAGTGGAGGGACTCAGGTGCAAACCCCATATTCCCGGGAAATGAGCGGAAAGGCAATGTGGAAATAAGTGGAAATGTGAGGAAATTCGGGGAATTGATGCCTGAGCCGGCCGCGGCGATCCCGGTGCCCGGGAGCGTGGCATCGGTGTTTCGGTGATTGAATCGGGTTGCCTCTGCGGCCGACCTCCAGCGCACGGAATTTCGAGCCCTTGCGATCATCGCGGCCGGAACCGGCGTGAGCGGGGGACAGCAGCTGCATGCGG
>Ga0172372_10011401_pt1 | contig 11301 bp, 7 predicted proteins | sample LakKiv5m_2_FD_114544 | JGI IMG/M metagenome (GOLD analysis project Ga0172372, IMG submission 114544) | Freshwater microbial communities from Kabuno Bay, South-Kivu, Congo - kab_092012_9.5m | ecosystem: Environmental > Aquatic > Freshwater > Lake | place: Democratic Republic of the Congo... | reverse complement strand
GTTTAGCATCGGGCTTTCGCGTACATCGTCGGTTCCCGATTTAAACGTCAATCCGAACAACACCACTTCTTTGCAATGCTTGGCTAAAATGCGTTGCAGCATTTGATTTTGCAATGACTTATTAGTTGAAGCAATGCCGTGTAAAAGTGGAGTTTCAATTTGATGCTTTACACTTAAATAATGCAAGGCGCGTAAATCTTTTGGAAGGCATGAACCACCGTATGGTAAGCCCGGACGCAAATAGCGCGAAGAGATGTTCAAATGGGTATCCATGGTGAATATTTCATTGGCCTGAGGAATATCTACTCCCTCTTTCGAAGCAAGCTGATAGATTTCATTAACGAAGGCAATCTTCAAGGCATGAAAGGCATTATCGACGTACTTCACAAACTCGGCTGTGCGGTAGGTTGTAAATACCAAGGGAATATCACTGAATCCGAATAGCGCTTTGGCCTTGGCAGATTCTTTTCCATCGGCTGTACCAATAACAATTCGCGAACAATGAAAGAAATCATTCACGGCAGAACCTTCACGTAAAAATTCAGGAACGAAAATGAGTTCGGGTTGAAGGGCTGTATCGAGGTTTTTAAACACTGAAGCAATGTGATTCTCGATGGTTCCGGGGGGAATGGTGCTTCTAAAAATGAGGGTAAGCTTCTCTTTTTTCGCTTCAATAAATTTCAGAATATCTAAAGCCGTATTCACGGTAAAATCAAGGTTTACCTGACCGTCTGTTCCACTTGGAGTACCTACGCAGATAAGCACAGCATCTGAAGAAGAAAGCGCGTCAAATGCGTCGGTTGAAGCTAAGATGCGTCCATCGTTCAATCCAGAAGCCAGTAGTTCATCGACCTGTGGTTCGAAGACGGGGCTCTTACCTGTTTTAATTTGATCTACTTTGTGAGGTTTAACGTCGCATCCAAAAACGGTATGACCCAGTTTTGAGAAGCACGCCATGTTCACCACACCAACATATCCTAAACCGAAAATAGAAACCTTCATGAAATTTATTTTTCGTACACTGCAACGGTGCGTTCAGCAATTACTCTCCAATCGTAGTTTGCAGCGACATTTCTACAAAAGTCGGAAACTTTTTGCTTTTCCTCTTCACTTTGATTCAAATACGATTGAATTTTCTGCTGAACATCGGCTACGTTATTCTTCATAGCAAATTGTACGGCTGGTGAAGGAAGAAAGAAGTTAGATTGGAAGACATCAGACATGAGTACCGGCGTGCCCATAGCCAAGCTTTCGAACAAGGCATTATTGCCGCTTGCCGCGGTCACAGGTAAGTACATGCATTCACTTTGATAAATGAGTTTACGCAATGAATAATCATCAATGTTCTCATGAATCACCAAGCCTAGTGCTTTGAAACGGTGCTTCAACTCTGGTGATAGATTGCGATTAACTATATGGATTTCGAATCCCAATTCCTCTTTCACGTTCAACAGCGCCAATGCCTCAAGTTCATCCCAATTTCGAAACCAGTTGCCAACTGTTACGAGTTGCTTTGGGATTTTCGTAATGCCCTCGTTTTTTATCTTCTGATAATCGTGATCGAAAAAATGATAGTGAATACCCAAGGGAATAACGTGGATGCGTTCTTCGGGCATTACTTTTTTCAAGACTGCTTTTTGAGATTCTTCGGTAACGATGGCCGCATGTAATTTTTCAAAACGCGACTTAGAAAACAAGTGAGTCATCTTCCCCACTCTACCTCGGTAGCTTCCGTAATGCACCTCTTGTTCTAGTACATGCGCAGGCTGATGAAAGGTAGCCACGACACGTTTATTGCGAAACCATTGTGTGGCAAATCGAAAATAATCTTCGCCGTAAAAGAGGTGTATGACATCGAAATCATTTTTAAAACTTCGTGCCTTCCATTCAAACAGCCATTGGTATTTCTTAAATAGAACAGGCGTATGCTCGTTCGATTCTTCGTCGATACCTAATTCAATTTCAGGTTGAATGTATTTGAGAATTTGTTTATAGCCGCTATACTCACCGTGGTGCTTGAATTTCGAGCGTATGGCTAGAACTCTGAGTTTTCGTGGTAAGCGTTCAAATACAAACATTAGCGAACTATAGTGACGTGTCCGTCAAGCTCGATAGCTTCTTGTCCGTTGTTGGGTCTAATTTTCATCTTCCAAGCGTAAACGCCATCTTGTGCATAATAAGCTCCACCTCGAACATTACCTATCCACGGCTCTTCGGGATTGTTAGATTCAAAGATAAGCTCTCCCCAGCGATTGAAAATCATAAATTCATAATGTGCTATCAACGATATTCCTTTGATAGATGGTCTGAAGACATCGTTGATGTTATCGCCTGTAGGTGTAAATGAATTTGGAACATAGACCACCAGTTCATCGCTCACATGAACCGTTGCACAAAGCAAATCGGTACAGCCAATCTCATTGGTCACCAATAAACAAACAGGGTAATCGCCAGCCTCTTCATTTGGGAAGAAGAACACGGGGTTGGGTTCGGTGAAGAAACTGCTGCTATTGATGGTCCATAGGTACGAGGTTGCACCTAACGATAAATTCTGGAAAGTTACAATGCTGTTGTTTACCGAAGGTTGTGTTGGTGAGAACGAGAAATCTGCCACAGGAGGCTGAACCGCACAAACCATATCGGGTATGGTTACCGTTGAACTACATCCGTTTCCATCATAGGTAGTTAATCCAATATCAAAACAGCCTGCTGTTTCAAACAGATTGGTAAATGAGGTACAGCTATTTCCTGAAGGCACTCCGTCAATCCACCAGGTGCATCCTGTTCCGACTGAAGCACTGGTGTTCGTGAAATTAACTGCGAAGGGTGTACATCCGGTTGCTGCATCGGCTGTGAAACTTACCACAGGAAGCGGATTCACGGTAAAGTTTTGTGTGTCGGTATCGCCACAGTTTCCTGCAATGGTGTAGGTGATGGTGAAGGTACCTACGCCTGCTACCGAAGGATCGAAAACGCCGGTAGCTGTATTGGTAATACCTGTTCCAGACCATGTTCCACCGGGAGTTGCTGCAGTTAAGAACAGTGGTGAATCGTCAAGACAGAAAGCAGGTAAAGCTGCAATGGTAGCGTTAGCGAAGCCTGTTACATCAATATCTATGCTTTCTGAAAGTGCGCATCCCGTTGGCAAGTATGACACGGTAGCTGTTCCCACACCAGCTGACGATGGAGTGAACATTCCACTTGGTGAAACCCCCGGACCACTCCATGTTCCGCCTGCAGGAGTAGCCACCAATTGAACAGCCGCATCTGCAACGCAGAACGGACCCGCAGGTGTTACTGTAGGAATTGCAGGTCCCGCAAACGGACCGTAAGAATAATCATAAGGACAGCCATACGCATCGGTCACCGTAAATGAAACCACATCGCCGTCTAACAATCCGCCTACCACAATACTTCCGCCGTTACTTATTGTAGATGTTACAAAAAAGGCTGTCGCCGGTGATAAGTTCGAAGCTGAAAAGTTTGTCCCGAACAACTCCGGTGCACCTCCTGAGAATGGAACTGAAAGCGTCTGAGCTTGACAGTTGGCGGTCTCTGCGCCAGCAATCACTTCAGGCAAATAGGTATAGGGCATGGTTGGCCCCAAATCATAACAAACACCGTCGTAATTGGTCACCGTGTAATACCCCGTGGTAACGTCGTACATGGTAATTGGAACCAAGTAGATGGTGTTATTGGTGAAGGTTCCAGCGGGAAATGAATTGATGAACGCCATGTCATTGATATCGGATACCGCATCTGAAGACACCACCGAAACCAAGCACGGATCATTCTCAATACTATCACCCGGTGCGGTGCTAGGAGGACAAGACATCACCAAATACCAAAGACCCGGATTGTAACCGATCACAGCATCGTTCACATTCGGAGGAAGAACTGCATCTCCGTTTGAAGTAATCGAAAAACTATCATTGAAGCACAAGACAGTTGGAGTATTGGTATTACCCGTTGTAACCGGAGTGTATGTTCCCGCTTGTGCACCACATCCGCAGGGTGCGGGCGAAGTATAAGGAATGGTGTTCGTGCAAGATGGATTGGCCGTGAAGTACACCGTCACATCGCACGCCAAGCCATCGGCCCACAATCCAGTTAAGTTGTAATTGATACTCGAAGCAAACGGCGCGTTAAACACGACTTGATTGCCATAACATGATTCTACGATGAGTTGCCCTGTTGAAGGAGCGTTAGACGTTTGTACCACGCCAGAAACCGGATAGCCATTGGTGTTCGGATCGCAGACACCAATGTTGGCTTCGAAGTAATCGATATTACACGGAGCACATTGTGGTGAAGTGTAGTTAATGGTAGAAGTACAAAAAGGGTTGTCGGAAAACGTTACATCAATGGTACATGGTCCACCCGTAACCGGAATACCTGATACTGTGTAATTGATTGTACTTGCAAAAGGAGCATTGAATACGGCAGGAGTGCCACCACATGAACTTGAAACAGTCATGGTTCCGGTTGTTGGAGCCCCACTAACGGTGACGGTTCCAGTAATGGGATACGACTGCGTTGCAGGATCACACAGACCTATGTTGGCTGTGAAGTTATCGACATTACATAGAATATCGCAGTTTGTTGCTCCACCTCCACCAGTTTGTGTAGCAATGATATCGGTTGGTGCGTCGGCGAAGTTAGTTATCAGAAGCATATACCACTCACCTACAATCGCCCCCGTCAGATCAATGTACTCGGTAGCATCGGTTAAGTAAGAACAATCTTCAATCCCAGCAGTTTGATTGAAAATGGAAGTACACATTTGCGATTGACTCGCGAACGGTCCCCAAAGAATAAAATCGACATCAATCAAATTTGAATTGGTCAAGGTGATATTGATATCACCCGACTGGGAGATGTTCAGATAGAACCAAGCAGGATTGGGCGTGGTGAAAAGACAGTCATAATCAGGACCAAAAGGTGCATCGCCATTACCTACTCCAGCCGGATAAGTCACGCCATAGTCTGTACAAAACGGGGCAGCACTGCTGCAATCGACTTGCGCATGAATGAAAGTGGTTGAAAGCATTCCTAATCCAACCAAAAAAGCAATAAAGTGCTTCATGGTTCAGTAGTGGAATGAGGGGTTAATCGTTGAATCTCGTTCAGCCAATGCAAACGAGCTTTTTCTATTTTCTGCCAGGTCCCCTCTTCAATAGCCAATTGATAGGTTTGTTCGTCACTGGTAAGTTCACTAAGACGAATAAGCACACGAATTAATTGTGATTTGGCATAGGCCAATTCGTTCGACGATTGAAGAGAATCGTTGGCTAGGTCACCTAAAGTGCCTGGAAGTCCACCTGTAATGATGATGACGTCGCTTTCCACAGCATGCTTTGCTTCGGCGTAATTCGACTTGCTTTTCAGTTGAACCGATGTATTGGCTCTTAACTGGGCAAATGAATGCGTGGCAAAAAGAAGAAAGAATACAAAAAATAAACTTCTAAACATGCAGATTTGGTTAGGCTATAAAATTACGGATTCCCTGAGTAAGTAAGACTATCAAAAGCCTAAAAAGGATGCATGATTGAAAGAAAAACGCAATAAAAAAGGGAGAATAACCTCCCTTTTTTGAAAATTTTTAGAATTAGGCTTAATCTACCTTTTCAACTTTAATCAATTCAACTTCAAAAATGAGAGTTGAAAATGCAGGTATCTTTCCTTGCGCACGAGCGCCGTAGGCAAGGTTTTGCGGAATGTAGAAGGTGTATTTAGCGCCTTCTTTCATGTACTGTAATCCTTCTGTCCAACCAGGAATAACTTGATTCAATCCGAATGTCGCAGGTTGTTTGCGATCCACAGAGCTATCGAATACGGTTCCATCGGTTAACGTTCCGTGGTAATGAACAGTTACTTTGTCGTTTTTATCCGGATTAGCGCCTGTTCCTTCTTGCACCACTTTGTATTGTAAGCCTGAAGCTGTTTGCACAACACCGGGTTGTGAAGCATTCTTCTTCAACCACTCTTCCCCTACTTTTTTAGAAGCTTCGTTTTTGGCTTGCTGATTCTTACGCACTTCGGCATTAACAAGACCTACCGCCTTCTCTTTGTCTAGCGTTGTCTTATTCTCACTGGCGTCTTTCATAGCACGAACAATCAAATCATAGTTCAACTGTGTGAATCCAGCACTTTGAGCGTTTTCATAAATAGAAAGTCCGAACGCATACGATAGACTGTCGGTGTGCGACATTACCGCGTGTTCTTTCTTTTCCTCTTCGTGTCCGCCTTTTTCTTTCTTTTTCTTTTGCGCCATAGCTGGAAGGCTTCCCAGTACAATTAGCGCGAATAACATTACTTTTTTCATTTCGTTGCAGGTTTAACTTCTAACAATTCCATTTCAAAAACCAAGGTGCTGTATGGAGGAATAGCGCCTTGCACGCCTTCTGGTCCATAAGCCAAATCAGATGGGATGTACACGATGAACTTCGATCCAACACGCATCAATTGCAAAGCAATCCCCCAACCTGGAATCACTTGTCCAGCTGTAATTTCAATCGGTTCATTTCTGTCGTATGAGCTATCGAAGGTCGTTCCATCAATCAATGAGCCTTTGTAGTGTACAACAACGGTGTCTTGCAATCCCGGTTGTAAACCAAATCCTTCTTGAACCACTTTGTATTGCAATCCTTCGGGTGTAGTTACTATTCCTGGTTTACCTTGATTTTCCATCAAGAATTTATTCTCTGTTGCACGTAAATTATCTGTTTTCACTTGTTCTCTTTTTGTCAGTTGTGCTTGTAAATAGGGATCCACTTCTTCGGCTTTCATTTGTCCGATGTTGTTGTAAGAATCTAAAATAGCTTGTCCAATGATTTCACTATTCACGCCTTCAATCCCTGAATTTCCAATGTTTGTAGCGATGCTAATTCCTAATGCATAGGAGATACTATCGTTGGCATTGGTCAGTACCACTTCCGATTTAGTCGGTTTCTTCTTCTTTTTCTTTTTAGTTGGAGCAGCTAAGGCTACGGTCGATGCTAAAAGCGCAGCGCTTAACACGAAATACTTCACTTTCATTTTTTCAATATTTGCACGCAAGATACAATAACAAAAGAAAGTACGAGAAATAAAAAAGGGATGAATTGCTTCATCCCTTTCTCTGAATCAATGAATTGATTTTATTTTTTAATCACCTTAACAACAGTTACGTCGAAGATTAAGGTTGAATAAGCAGGAATACCTGGTTGCTCATAATCGCCATAAGCCAATTCAGATGGAACGTATAATTTAATCTTTCCACCTTCTTTCACTAAGGTCAATCCTTCTGCCCAACCTGGAATCACTTCATTCAATTTGAATGTAACCGATTTTCCTTTTGATGAGTCGAAGGTAGTTCCGTCGGTTAATGTACCGTCGTAAATCACTTCCACTTCGTCAGCCGCAGTTGCAGTTGCACCTGTACCCTCTTGAACAATGGTGTATTGCAATCCAGAAGTAGTTGTAAGAACCCCTGCTTTCGCTTTGTTCTCTTCTAAGAACTTCTGCTCTTTTTTCATCAATGGTTCCACTTTCGCTAATTCACGTTGACGGAAATACTCATCTAAGAATTTCTTCGCATCACGCATTTCCATTTGTGGTTTGTCACCAAAGTTGGCAATAATACCATTCATGAAAACAGCAGTATTCAAGGTAGAATCGATTTCCATTTGCTTGAAGTTTTCAGCGAACACTACTCCTAATGCATACGACATAGAGTCGTTAGAAGTGGTTAAAGTAACGTTTGAAGCTACTCCGTGTGCACCGTTGTCATTCAAAATTGGAGCTAGGGTTAAACCTACTAAACATGATAATTTGATTAAGATGTTCATAGATGGACCAGAAGTATCTTTGAATGGATCTCCAACTGTGTCACCTACTACAGCTGCCTTGTGTGGCTCTGATTTTTTGTAGTACATCTCACCGTTGATTTCAATTCCTTTCTCGAATGATTTCTTCGCGTTGTCCCATGCACCACCGGCGTTGTTTTGGAAGATAGCCCAAAGAACACCCGATACAGTTACACCAGCCATGTAAGCACCTAAGGCTTCAGCACCCATGATTAATCCAACTAAGATTGGAGTAACAATGGTGATAACGCCTGGCAACATCATTTCACGAAGAGCTGCTTTGGTTGAAATTTCAACACACTTTTCGTATTCTGGCTTCGCAGTTCCTTCCATAATACCTGGAATTTCTTTGAACTGGCGACGAACTTCGTTCACCATATCCATAGCTGCTTTACCTACTGAGTTCATTGCTAATGCAGAGAACACAACCGGAATCATACCTCCTAAGAACAAGGCTGCCAATACTTTCGCATCGAAAATATTGATACCCTTAATTCCAGTGAATGTAACATAAGCTGCAAACAAAGCCAATGCTGTTAATGCTGCAGAAGCAATGGCGAATCCTTTACCAATCGCTGCTGTAGTATTTCCAACTGAATCCAATACGTCAGTTTTCTCACGAACGTCAGCTGGAAGTTCAGACATTTCAGCAACACCACCTGCGTTGTCGGCAATAGGACCAAATGCGTCGATAGCCAACTGCATAGCAGTGTTAGCCATCATAGCAGAAGCTGCAATACCTACTCCGTAGAATCCGGCCAATGCATAAGCACCCCAGATAGCACCTGCAAACAAAATCACAGGAATAGCTGTAGATAACATACCAGTACCCAAACCAGCAATGATGTTGGTTGCAGCACCAGTAGCCGATTTTTGAACGATTCCTACTACCGGTTTCTTACCTAAACCTGTATAGAATTCAGTGATGTAAGAAATAGCAATACCTACGAACATACCTACCATTACAGCAAAGAACACATTCATGTTTGTTGTAGTTGCTTTCGCGAACTCACCTGCATGGAATACAGTGATTGTAATGTCTTTTGGAAGTAAGGTTGTGATTAATCCGAATGCTGCTCCTAATGAAAGGATGATTGAAATCCAGTTACCTAAATTCAATGCACGTTGTACCGTATCTGTACTTGCTTCTGCATTTTCTTTTACGCTAACAAAGTAGCTAGCGATGATAGAAGCAATCAAACCTGCAGCTGCAATACCCAATGGTAATAAGATTGGACCTAATCCAAATCCAGCGAAGTTATCTCCACCGTTGTCTTTCATTAAGTAGTTACCCAATACCATAGAAGCCAATACAGTTGCTACATATGAACCGAACAAGTCAGCTCCCATACCCGCAACGTCTCCTACGTTATCACCAACGTTATCTGCAATCGTAGCAGGGTTACGTGGATCATCCTCAGGAATACCTGCTTCTACTTTACCTACTAAGTCAGCTCCTACGTCAGCAGCTTTGGTATAAATACCACCGCCTACACGAGCAAACAAGGCAATCGACTCAGCACCCAAAGAGAATCCTGCAAGAACTTCCAACACACGTGTCATTAATTCAGCAGTTGATTCTTTTCCTTCTGGAGCCCAGTGACCTCCCATAAATATGGTATAGAACACAATGAATAAGAAGCTAAGTCCTAAGATGGCTAAACCTGCCACACCCAAGCCCATTACAGTTCCGCCTGTAAACGATACTTTCAAGGCTTTAGCCAATGAAGTACGCGCTGCTTCAGTGGTACGAACGTTTGCTTTGGTAGCAATGCGCATTCCGAAGAAACCAGCCAAGGCACTGAAGAAACATCCAACTACGAATGCAACTACAATCAACCAATGCGAGGTTTCAACGATTTGAGAAAGAATTCCCAAACCAATACCTGCAATAACCACAAAAATGGCAAGAATGCGATATTCTGCTTTTAAAAATGCCATAGCACCTTGTGCTACATAGCCTGCAATTTCGCGCATACGGTCATTTCCGTCTGCTTGCTTGGTCACCCAAGCCGATTTGATGGCCATTACCATCAAGCCAATCAATCCCACGACAGGAATTGAATACAGCAACATCATACTTTCGTTCATAGTGTATTTATTTCGATTAAGAAGTCGCGAAAATAAGTATGAATAAGTTCTTAGACAAAAAGAAGTACTTTTGTTCCCTCAATGAAAGGTCATAATTCACTTGCAAAAGGAGCTCAATCAGCGGTGCGCGTAAGCATTGTGGTGAATTTGCTTCTTTCTGTAGTTAAATTTTCAGCTGGACTTTTAGGCCATAGTTTTGCCCTTATTGCCGATGCAATGGAATCTTGGGTCGATTTTACCTCGTCGGCCATGGTCTGGTTTGGTCTTCGAACCGCTAGTCGTCCGCCCGATAAAGATCATCCCTACGGACATGGCAAAGCCGAACCCCTCTCTGCCCTCTTTGTCGCTTTTGTAATGCTGGCTGTGGCCGTGTTCATCGCTTTCGAAGCCATTGACCACATCATCACACCTCATGAATTGCCACAATCCTGGACGCTCATCGTAATCACCGGTGTGCTTGCTACCAAAGAATTGCTTTACCGCTTCATGCTTCGCAAAGCCCGACATTTTAAAAGTACCTCTCTCGAAGTCGAAGCTAAACATCAGCGCACCGATGCGGTAACCTCTTTAGCCGCATTCGTAGGGATTACCATCGCTGCCTTCGCTGGACCAAAATGGGCAGCAGCCGATGACTGGGCTGCACTTTTTGCTGCTGCTTTAATCTTTCACCAAGGATTAAAAGCCGGAAAGACAGCACTTTCAGAATTAATGGATAAGGCCTTGCCTGATGAAGTAGTAAATGAAGTGAAATCAACCGCAGAAGCTATCACAGGAGTAGTTAGCGTGAATGCTTGCTTCGTGAGGAAAATGGGATTCGAATGGTTCGTAGATATTCACCTAGGTGTTGATGGAACACAAAGCGTCATCGAAGGACACGCCATTGCTCACGAGGTAGTTGATAAGATAAAAGAGAAATTTCCGCAGGTGTACGACGTGCTTACACACATCGAACCTTACGAACAATAAGCAGCCAATTCTTCTTGCTTTAACGATACTTGCTCGCCCGTACTCATGTTGCGAACATTCCAAATACCCTGAGCTAATTCATCTTCCCCAATAACAATAACAAACGGGATGTGATTATCGTCGGCATATTTAAACTGCTTTTTCAATTTAGCTGCTTCCGGATACATTTCTGTCGAAACACCTGCATCGCGCAACTGCTGCGTAATGGCGAAGGCCGCTTCTTCCGTCTTTCCTCCAAAATGAACGGCTAAAACACGGGTTCCGGTAGTGGCAGAGGATGGAAACAAGTTCAATTCCGACATGACTTCGTAAATGCGATCAGCACCGAAAGAAATTCCGACACCGCTTACTCCTTTGTATCCAAATATTCCAGTTAAATCATCGTAACGACCGCCAC
>Ga0172372_10011397_pt1 | contig 11303 bp, 4 predicted proteins | sample LakKiv5m_2_FD_114544 | JGI IMG/M metagenome (GOLD analysis project Ga0172372, IMG submission 114544) | Freshwater microbial communities from Kabuno Bay, South-Kivu, Congo - kab_092012_9.5m | ecosystem: Environmental > Aquatic > Freshwater > Lake | place: Democratic Republic of the Congo... | reverse complement strand
GAAGTGATAATCGTGAAGATTGCAGGTGCAGCATCGGCTTTTATGGGCCAGACGGTGGATCTTGCACGCCATGCGGTGTGGACACGTACTCACCCACGCTCGGCTTGTCCGAGTGTCTTCTGTGTCCCCCAGATTCTGTCGCGCTCAGCGGCAGCGATGAGCTGACAGACTGTGAGTGCCGCCCCGGCTTCTACGGACAGCCCGGCGGAACCTGCACGGAGTGTCCGGTGAACCAGTACGCGGACGCGATCGGCATGACCGAGTGCACGTTGTGCCCGCCGAATTCACAGTCTCTTTTGGGTAGCGACGCGCAGAGCGACTGTCTGTGCAGTCTCGGCTTCTATGGCCCCCCTGGTGGGCCCTGCGTCGAGTGCGCCGCCAACTCGTACGCCGACGCGCTCAACATGTCGGCGTGCACGGCGTGTCTCGCGAATTCCGAGGCGCCTGTCAGAAGTGATAATCGTGAAGATTGCAGGTGCAGCATCGGCTTTTATGGGCCAGACGGTGGATCTTGCACGCCATGCGGTGTGGACACGTACTCACCCGCGCTCGGCTTGTCCGCGTGTCTTCTGTGTCCGCCAGATTCTGTCGCGCTCAGCGGCAGCGATGAGCTGACAGACTGTAAGTGCCGCCCCGGCTTCTTCGGGCCGCCGGGGCTGGCGTGCACGCCGTGCGCGGCGGACACGTACGCGGAGGCCATCAACACGTTGGAGTGCACGCCGTGCGCCGCGAATTCCGAGGCGCCCGTGGGCAGCGACGAGCGCACGGATTGCATGTGCAGCCTCGGGTACACCGGCGCGCACGGCGGCCCGTGCGCGGCGTGTGCGGCGGGAGAGTACAAGAGTTCCGTCGGCGATGCGGCGTGCGCGCCGTGTCCGGCGCACTCGTACTCGGCCGCCGCGAGCCCGGCGCTCACGAGCTGCCTCTGCGACGCCGGCTTCACCGGCTCCGACGGCGGCCCGTGCGAGGCGTGCGCGGCCGGAAAGTACAAGGAGATCAGCGGGAGCGCGGTGTGCACGGACTGCCCCGCGCACGCGGACTCGCCCTCCGCGAGCGCCGAGCGCACCAGCTGCCTCTGCAATGCGGGCTTCAGCGGCCCCGACGGCGGAGCCTGCGAGGCGTGCGCGGCGGGCAAGTTCAAGGAAGCGCCGGGCCCTGCGCCGTGCGCGGCGTGCGGCGCCGGCAAGTTCCTGACGACGACGGCGGCGACGAGCGCGGGCGCGTGCGTGGCGTGCGGCGCCGGCAAGTTCTCGACGGCGGTGGGCGCGGACTCGCCGGGCACGTGCGTGGCGTGCGCGGCGGACACGTACTCGACGGCGGAGGGCGCCGTGGACGTGGGCACCTGCCTCAGCTGCCCGCAGCACTCGCAGTCGCCGGAGGGGAGCGACGCGCAGGTCGACTGCCGGTGCAGCCTCGGCTTCTCCGGCGCGCACGGCGGGCCCTGCGTCGAGTGCGCCGCCAACTCGTACGCCGACGCGCTCGGCATGCCCGCGTGCACGCCGTGTCCCGCGCACTCGGAGGCGCCGCCGCGCAGCGACGCGCGGACGGACTGTCTGTGCGTGCCGGGGTTCTACGGCGAGCCCGCGGGCCCGTGCACGATGTGCGCGGCGGACACGTACTCGGCGGCGCTCGGCACCACGGCGTGCGCGCCGTGTCCGGCGAATGCGCAGGCCCCGCCCGGAAGCACCACCGTCACCGCGTGCGCGTGCAACGCCGGGTATGCTGGGCTCAACGGCGGCGAGTGCACCGCGTGCGCGGCGGGCAGCTTCAAGGACTCGGTCGGCGAGGCGCTGTGCGTCGAGTGCGTGGCCGGGAAGTTCCTCGAGTCGACCGCGGCGGTCTCGGCGGACGCCTGCGTCGCGTGCGCCGCCGGCACGTACTCGGTGCACGCGGGCGCGGCGCTCGCGAGCGCCTGCGTCGCGTGCGCGCCCGGCACGTACTCGACGACGGTCGGGGCCGCTTCGCCCGCCGTGTGCCTGGCGTGCCCCGCCGACACCTTCTCGCCGGCGGCGGGCGCGGCGGCGGCGAGCACGTGCGAGGCGTGCCCGGCGAACACGGTCGCGCCGGCGGGGAGCAGCGCGCGCGCCGCGTGCCGCTGCGTCGCGGGCTTCACCGGGCCCGACGGCGGCGAGTGCGCGATGTGCGTGGCGGGCAAGCACAAGGCTGCTGTGGGCGATGCAGCGTGCACGGACTGCGCTGCGGGCAAGTTTTCGACGGCCGAGGGCGCCGTCGCCGAGGGCACCTGCGAGGCGTGCGCCGCCGGCAAGTTCTCGACGGCGGCGGGCGCGGCGGCCGAGAGCACGTGCGAGGCCTGCGCCGCCGGCAAGTTCTCGGGGGCCGCGGGCGCGGCGGCCGAGAGCACGTGCGCGCCGTGCCCCGCGCACTCGAACTCGCCCGCATCCAGCACCGTCGTCGTCGACTGCGAGTGCGACCCCGGGTACACCGGGCCCGACGGCGGCGAGTGCGCGGCGTGTCCGTTCGGCGCCTTCAAGCCGCTCGCGGGCGCGCAGGCGTGCACGCTGTGCGCGGCGGACACGTACGGCACGGCGAGCGCGGCGGTCGACGCCGGCGTGTGCGCCGCGTGCCCGCAGCACTCGAGCTCGGTGAGCGGGAGCAGCGGCATCGAGCTCTGCTTCTGCGCGGACGGCTACCGCCAGTCGGCGGCCTTCGACGAGTGCATCGAGTGCGCGCCGGGCTTCTACGACGACGACGACGACCGCTTCCAGTGCTCGGCGTGCGGGGGCGGGCTCTACTCGGAGGTCGAGCGCGCCACGGACATCGAGACCTGCCTGCCGTGCGCGGCGGGGACGTGGTCGTCGAGCGGGAGCCCGACGTGCCAGGCGTGCCCCCCGAACTCGAACTCGGCGCCGGCGTCCGCCCTGCTCACCGACTGCAAGTGCAACGCGGGCGCGACCGGCGCGGACGGCGGGGCGTGCGTGCTGTGCGTTGCCGGCACCTTCAAGGAGACCGCCGGCTCCGCCGCGTGCGACTTGTGCGCGGAGCATTCGCTCTCGGTCGTGGGCAGCGCGCTCAGGACGCAGTGCCTCTGCCTGCCAGGGTACTTCGGCAGCGACGGCGGCCCGTGCCTGCCGTGCGCCGCAGACTCGTTCAAGGACACGCTCGGGAGCGCGGTGTGCACGCAGTGCCCATCTGACGCGCAGGCGCCGCCAGCGAGCGCCGTGCCGACGGCATGCAAGTGCAACGTGGGCTTCTCGGGGCCCGACGGCGAGACGTGCCTGGGGTGCGCGGCGGACACCTTCAAGGACACGGTTGGGAGCGCGACCTGCTCCGCGTGCCCCGCCGACGCGCAGTCGCCGCCCGAGAGCCCCGCCGCGACGAGCTGCCAGTGCAATGCGGGGTACACGGGCCCGAACGGCGGGGCCTGCGCGCAGTGCGCCGCGGGCAAGTACAAGGACGCGTTCGGGCCCGTGGCGTGCAGCGACTGCGAGCCCGGGAAGTACCTCGAGAGCACGGGCGCGCTGAGCGCCGCCGCCTGCGTCGCGTGCGCCGCGGGCACGTACTCGACGACCACCGGCGCGCCCCTGGAGAGCGAGTGCGTGCGCTGCGGGGCGGGCAAGTACTCGACGACGGCGGGCGCGGCGGCGGAGAGCACGTGCATCGGCTGCCCCGCGCACGCGCACTCCCCGAGCGGCAGCGACGCGCTCGCCGACTGCCTGTGCAACGCCGGCTACACGGGGGCCGACGGCGGCCCGTGCGCGGCGTGCGTGCCGGGCAAGTTCAAGGACGCGGCCGGGTCCGCCAGCTGCACCGAGTGCGCCGCGGGGCGCTACCTCACAACCGCCGGCGCGTACCTCCAGGAGGCGTGCGTCAAGTGCAGTCCCGGCACCTTCTCGACGACGTCGGGCGCGGACTCGCCGGAGACGTGCCTCGCGTGCGCCGCACACACGTACTCGACGACCGAGGGCGCGCCGAACGCGAGCTTCTGCCTCCAGTGCCCGGAGCACGCGAGCTCGCCGCCGGGCACGAGCGTGCTGACGGGGTGCCGCTGCAACCTCGGGTACTACGGTCCGGATGGCGGGCTCTGCGAGATCTGCGCGGCCGACACGTACGCGGACGCGCTCGGGACGACGGCCTGCGCGGCGTGCCCGTCGCACTCGGAGGCGCCGGCGGGGAGCGACGCGCTGACGGACTGCCGCTGCAGTCTCGGCTTCTTCGGCGCGCACGGCGGGCCCTGTGCCGGCTGTCCCGCCGACAGCTACGCGCCCGCGCTCGGGAGCGCGAGCTGCACGGCGTGCCCGCAGCACGCGGTCGCGCCGAACCGCAGCACCGCGGTGACGGCGTGCGAGTGCGTGGCAGGCTTCTTCGGGCCGCACGAGGGCCCGTGCGCGCAGTGCGCCGTCGACACGTACAAGGCGGCGGTCGGCGCGGGCGGCGCGGAGGCGTGCCTGCCGTGCCCGCCGCACTCGAGCACGCGGGGGCGCCTCGGGCAGACGCGCTGCTTCTGCGACGCGGGCTTCGAGGAGGACGACGCGAGCGTGCTCGCGAACACGGCGGCGCAGTGCTCGGCGTGCGCGGCCGGCAAGTTCAACACGGGCGCTGAGGTTCCGGGCGCGGAAGCAGGCGCGGCGTTCCTGCGCACGTGCATCCCGTGCGACACCTGCGGCCACAGCTTCGCCGAGGGCCAGGTCGCGGCCGAGTGCACGGCGACGCGCAACGTCACCTGCCGCGCGTGCCAGGCGCACAGCGCGCCCGAGGCGGGGCGGCGGCTGCTCGGGCCGTGCCTGTGCCTCGCGGGCTTCGAGCTCGCCGACGCGGAGTGCGCCGCGTGCGCCGTCGGCAAGTCCCGGGGCACCAACGCCAACAACGCGGTGCTCTGCGAGCAGTGCGCGCCCGGCTTCTTCGCGGACGCGCCGGCGCAGGCCGCGTGCGCGCCGTGCCTCGAGCAGTGCGTCGGCGGCGAGCAGGGCCCGGGGGCCGCGCTGCTCGTCTCGGAGGCCGGGCGCGTCGCGGCGCCGGCGCTGCTCGCGTGGCTGAGCGCGGCCTTCGGCTTCGCGGCGACGAGCGGCGAGGTCAACGACGGCCTGCTCGGGGTGCCGCTGTGCCGCGCGGACCACTGGACCTCGCGCTACAGCGCGGAGACGCGCTTCTACTACACGGCGCACCCCGCGCCGCCGCCCAACGTCGCGCGCACGTACCCCCGCCTGTGCCGGAGCCCCGGCGCGGGCTCGGAGAACCCCGGCGACGTGCTGCACGCGGTGCTCTGGGTGCTCGACCCGCAGTACTTCCAGGCGTTCAGCGGCGCGAACCTGAGCACCGCGCCGACGGCGGCGCCCGCGGAGAGCTGGCGCGCGGGCTCCTTCGGCGAGTTCATGTCGGCGACGTTTGCGCCGTGCGTCGAGCCCGCAGCGGGGCGCGCGTACCTCCCCGCCGGCGCCGCGCTCTGCCCGCTGCGCGTCGCGCTCGAGCCCGACGGCCTCGAGTGGCGGCTCTCGGCGATGCGCTTCGAGGCGCCGGCGCTGCTGCCCGCGACGCCGGGCGCGGAGGGCGCCGTCGCGCAGCGCGAGACGCAGTTGGTCGGCAACAACGAGCACGGCTCCGGCGCGTTCTGGGCCACCTTCGCGGGCGCGCCGCGCCTCTTCGCGGCCGACCCCACGGTGCACCGGCACGAGTACGTGCGCGTCGACTGCCACCCGACACACGACGTCGTGTGCGCGGCGTGCGCGGTGTGCGCGCCGGGCACGTTCGTGAACCGCACCTGCGGGCCCGACTTCGAGAACGACCGCCGCGACACGGTGTGCGATAACTGCACGGTGGGCACGGTCTGCTACGGCGGGAGCGGCTTCTCGCCCGACGGAAACCCCGCGCCGGACACGCCCGAGAACCGCCCGCTGACGTGCCCCGCGAACTCGGTGAGCGCGCCCGGCGCGACGAGCCTCGCGGACTGCCAGTGCCTCGCGGGGTACTACTACGTGGTGCACGGGGACCCCGAGGACCCCTTCACGCGCTCGGAGTGCCTCGAGTGCCCGCTGCACCACTACTGCCCCTTCGGGAGCCTCGCGCCGACGCCGTGCCCGGAGCACGGGTTCACGCTCGCGGGGCTGGCGGGCGTGCGCCTCGAGTGCCACTGCCCGCGCGGGCGCTTCCGCGACCCGCCGCAGGACGAGGCGGGCTTCAACTGCTCGGTGTGCACGGAGAACGACTTCTGCTTCGACTCGCTCCGCTACAACTGCAGCGACGAGCTCATGGAGACGTTGCCGGGCTCGGGCTTCGCCGAGAACTGCACCTGCATCGAGACGTACTTCAACAACGGCTCGCGCTGCGACCTGTGCTCCGTGAACCACACGTGCGCGGCGGGCGTCCGCACCGCGTGCCCCGCGCACGAGTGGACCAACGGGCGCCTCGGGCTGCTGCACTGCCTGTGCGAGCCGGGGTTCTTCCGCCAGGACGGGCTCTGCGGGCCCTGCCCCGCGAACCACTTCTGCACGGGCGCCGACGACGAGAAGCAGGCATGCCCGCACAACAGCCTCGCCCCCGAGTACACGGGCCGCGTCGCCGAGTGCCTGTGCGACGCGGGCTTCGAGGCCGAGTACAGCCAGAACGCGTCGGCGTTCCACGCCTGCCGCGCCTGCGAGGTGCGCGTCGACGGCACGGGGCAGTTCAAGGACTACGTGGGGAACGCGGCGTGCGTCGACTGCACGCTGTGCGACCCGCTCGAGGAGCACACGACGACGGCGGTGCACTGCACCGCCTCCACGAACACGGTCTGCGAGGCGTGCCAGCTCTGCCAGCACGTGAACGCGAGCGGGCGCGACGTGGACTACCAGGCGACGGCGTGCCAGAAGTTCTCGCAGACGGTGTGCGCGGCCTGCCTCGTGTGCAACTACACCGTGGAGTGGCAGAGCGTCTCGTGCCAGGAGACGGTGAACCGCGAGTGCGAGCCGATCGACTTCACGACGCCGTGCGCGACCGGGAGCTACCGCGGGAACCACACGCGCACCAAGAACAGCGAGTGCCTGCCGTGCCGCTACCAGGACACGCCGTACCAGGCGTCGCACCTGCACGAGGCGGTGACGCACGGACAGCGCTACGACGACGCGTTCTCCTGCCGCGTGCGCTGCCTGCCGTTCTCGCGGCTGCGCGACCCCGAGCGCCACTGGCTCGGCTGCGCGACGTGCGAGACCGGGAACGTGCTCTTCAAGCGCCTCGCGCAGGACGCGAGCAGTCTCGTGTGCAACTTCACGTGCGCGCACGGCTACGTCGAGCGCCGCAACGCCGACGGCCTCGACGGGGACTGCGTGCCCGGGCTCCTGGCGAGCAGCGGGGCGTACTTCGCGCACGCGGTGAACGTGACGAACGTGCAGCGGGTGCGGCGCGCGGACAACGCGAGCGCCGCGAACGCGAGCGCCGCGAACGCGAGCGCCGCGGGCCCCGCTGGGGCCCTCGCGCCCCCCGCCGACGCGCTCGCCGCCTTCCGCGTCTCGCTCTCGCACACCACGCACGGGCACTTCGTCGTGCTCGTCGGCCCCGCGGCGCCCGCGTGCTCCGAGCACGCGCGCCAGCACGTCGAGCAGCACTGCTGCTTCGCTGCGCTCTGGCGCGTCTCGACGAAGCGCCAGATGGGCCTCTCCGCGCGGCGCGAGGACGCGTGCTCGCGCGCGGCGGCCCCGTGGAGCGTGCAGACGAGCGACTCGCAGCTCGAGTTCGAGCTTCCCGACGCGCGCCTGCACGAGCTCGGCGCCTGCCGCGCAAACGGGACCGGGCTCGACTGCGACGTCGTCGTCAGCATCGTCGACACGGTGCTCTTCAAGTCCGCGTCCACCACGCTGCGCCTGCAGGTGCAGCGCGGCAGCGCGCACGCGATGCTCAACGACGCGCACCGCTACGTGCCGCTCACCGGCTTCGCGGTCGAAGTCCAGCTCGCGTACTTCGACGCCGGGACCCCGGTGTTCCTCGTCGTCACCAACATGGCCCCGCTCCCGGGCGCCGGCACGACGCGCGTGGCCGTGCGCGGCGTCGGCATGCAGTTCGTGGACCACGCGAGCGCGCTCGCGTGCGGGCGCCTCAGCATCGCGGGCGACGCCGCCTCGCGCCGGAACTGGACCCTCGCCCACGACTCCACCGCCGCGCTCACGTTCCTGCGCGGCGCGCCGGGACACTCGCTGGTGCAGCTCTACTACACCCTGCGCCTCGCCGACCGCGAGGACGCCGAGGCCGCCGCCGACGGCATCCCGGACCAGATGGACGTCGCCGTCTGGCGCAACGTCTCGCTGCGCCGCCCCGTGTGCGAGCCGGAGCTCGGCCCGCAGGACATCGACACGGGCGTCGTCTTCAGCGCCAGCGGCCTCGGCGCCGACGCCGTCGCGCACGCGGCGCGGCTGCTGGCGCCGGACCACTCGGTGCGCGGCGAGCTCGGGGCCCTCTCCTCGTTCGTCGCGCTCAGCCGCCTGCGGCACATTTCCCGCGTGCGCGTCGCGAGCATGCTCCTCGCCTCCGCGCTGCAGCCTGCGATCCTCGACGGCGCGCTCGTGCAGCTCAGCCACGGCCGCCTCGCCTTCGCCCCGCCGTTCCGCCAGGCGTGCCTCGCCGCCCGCAGTGCGCCGACCGGGGCGCAGGGGGCGGCCCCGGCCTGCGCGTACCAGTATCTGCACTACGACCCGCACGTCCACGGCATCCACACCTTCACGAGCTGCGCCCCCGCGGCGCAGAGCGCGGCGCGCGCGTGGCTCCGCCTCGTCTTCGGCATCCACGACGACGCGGGGCACGTCGCCGCGCTCTGCGCGCGCACTCAGGCCGGGCCCTACGGCGGCTTCGCGTTCGCGATCACGATGGTGAACACGCGCGCCTTCCTGCCGCGCACGCCGCAGTGGCAGGCGCTGCAGAATCGCAGCAACCCAGCGCACACGAGCCGGGTGTTTGCCCTCTTCCGCTTCGAGTGAGCGCACATGCTTTGTAACAATCTTTATTATTAAATAACTATGTACTTAGTCGCATTACACTTTAACGCTCCGTTGATGACTATGATGATCACGATCTTCAAGAATCAGCATCGACGCTGCCGCTAGCGCCCGCCGACCTCTTCTTCCATCAGTCTCCTCTTCTCGAAAGCCTCGAGGGCCCGGTGCGGGAACACCACAGATCTCGTGCTGACGCTGTCTAGGACGCTCTGCGGGACGCTGAGATGTTCCTCGGGCGTGGCGATGACGAAGGCGTCATCTGCAGGCTCCGAGAACAAGCGCTGTAGCTCCTGCAACAGCGAATTCCGCAGACCTGGGCACCTGCTCTCCTGTGTCGCCGCCACGGCCTCTACAACCACGGCTGTGGCCTCGATATCGATGTGCTTCCGAGTGACGGCGTCGCAAAAGGTTTGGAGGGTGTTTTCGAGAGCTGGATCGCTCGGTGGCTCACGAGGACCGGAGAGGACGGCGCTGTCAACCTCCCCGTCGGTCGGCGGTCCTTGCGCTGCGATTTCCTTGGCGACAGCGGGGATCGATTCGGCCATTGCAATTAAGGCTGTGATTTTCTCCGCACACACTGCGTCGCCGGGGCTGTTGAGGAGCATGTTCACGTGATCCTCGATGCTGTGTATGAACCGACATTCTGGGCGAGTGCATCCCTTGCGGGCCCCGAAGCGATGATAAAACATGCACAGACGCTCTCTTTTCGACATGATGTTTTGGGGACAAACGAGAGCGAATTTTCAGTTGCATAGGACAAAGTCTGGTAGTAATTTAAAAGCAAAATCTGAAATTGTTTTTTCCCATAAAAATTATTTCTGGACCCAAAATCAATAAAAACACCGATTTGCATTGTTGCTATGCGAGATTCAGAGAGAGTCGCAGGCCCCGGAGGCCCAGAGGTCAAAGGCTTTAGGAGGTCATGGACTCAGCGAATGCCTCATGGCAGAGCAATCCCTCGACTTTCTTGTATTCGATAATAAGGACATGAAGGACATGAATCGGCTTCAGCTCGACGATCTCGAAGACGAACTTGAGATGTCTGCCTTCATTATGGAAAAGATCGTTCCGCATGTCGAGTACCGAGACTGGAGTGATTTTACAACCCGCGTGTACGAGACACAGCGAATGTTCAACGACCTTATCTGGGAGGGCGTCGAGCATGAACGCAACCTACAGAGGGTGAAGCCGGCAACGTACGCATACAGCTTTGTCAGTACTGATCAAACCCCGCTCCCGATCTTTACAGGGGAATGTTTTCAGATTATAGCGGATCGGGGATCGGGTGTCATCAAGAACATGACCGGAGGTCAAGAGTGCGCCTTCACGCGGTTGGTGGCAAAAACCCTCTTCAACCAGTGCATGCGGGTGGTGTCGGCATACTCTGACGTAATTTACTATCATACATGCTACCAGCAAGAAAACCAGCCTCGCAAAATGACCAGTGCTCTGGTATTTGACTACGAACACCTTGGCGACCTCATGAAGAGCAGCGTTCAGTTTGCTTTCTCGGGACTGATGCCCGTGACTATGTGCTTCAGCAACCGTGGGTTTACAGCCGCGCTTATGAGTAAGAACTTCTGCGTTCTCGACTGTCCCTCGAAGCACGTGATGAGCATCTTGCAGTATCAAGATTTTGTGCTGGCGTTGATGCTGGGTTTGCACTCCAGAGTAGGCCTCGACAGTCCGCTCTTCATGCTCGACGTCGAGATTCTCCGGAAAATCATCGCCACCCTCAGAATGCCACCGAACATGGCGCTCATGGAATTTGTAAACCGAGAGCTCTGGCTCTTCTAGTCGTACGCGCGGCGGCGCCTGTACACCACGATCGTCAGAGCAAGGAGCACACCGAGACACGCTTCTGCAGCGTGACAATCAGCAGCGGGATCACCAGCACGAGGAAGTAAACGAAGAATCTGCGCTTCGCGCTTTCTATGTTCTGCACGAGCTCGTCCAGACACCCCCACAATCCCGCCCACGCGCATATTGTCGCAAACAGCAGCTCAAAGCATACTGGAGTTTCCATGGACTCTCTTTGTTATATAAACAGTATGTATCGGAGTATTTTGCCACTGGCGTCCGGCGGCGTCTGGCCGCGGCGCAGGCGCAGAGAGCGGCTGCAGAAGAAGTGGTCGATTCGCGCACTATCCCCAAGTTTGCAAAGGTTAGGGACGTCCGCCCATTTTTTAATAAAACGGTTTTAGCATGAATCCCGCTCCGCATCCAATGCTTTCCAATTTCCCGTCGTCGTCTTTCTTGATTTTGATTCTCTGATTATTTGCTCTGGTTTGTGTTTTCTATTTTATTCAAATTTTAGTTACTATTAGTATTAATAATAAATTAAATCAAATTCAATTGAATTTGATTAAGAAGAAGAGAAAGTTCAGT
>Ga0172372_10011396_pt1 | contig 11303 bp, 10 predicted proteins | sample LakKiv5m_2_FD_114544 | JGI IMG/M metagenome (GOLD analysis project Ga0172372, IMG submission 114544) | Freshwater microbial communities from Kabuno Bay, South-Kivu, Congo - kab_092012_9.5m | ecosystem: Environmental > Aquatic > Freshwater > Lake | place: Democratic Republic of the Congo... | reverse complement strand
CCGCTGAAACCCGGTGCCAAAGTGTGTTTGGTGCTTGATGAAGTTGTCGATGGTCTAAATGTGATCGAGATGGTTCGCACGCTTCAGCAGGAGGCAGACGCTGAAATTCTTCAAGTGATCGCTATAGTCGATCGCCTTGATGGAGCGGCTTCGCGCCTCGAGGAGTATGGTGTGGACTACACTACAATCCTCACTATGAGAGATATAGAGAAGTTAGCTAGAGTCTAAAATGTTATACGCTGATTATCACAATCACCCGCAAGCTCACCGAGAGGATCTTCCCTACTCCCCAAAAGTACTTCAGCCCTGGGCGGATAAGGCTCGGGAACTGGGTCTTAGAGATATTGCTTTTACCGATCATGATCGTTATAAAGCTGGTGTGTGTTTTGATCAGGTTGATTCTCTTCGCGAAAATAATCCTGATATTAAGTTTCGCTCTGGAATTGAGCTGGATAATGATCCTGAAACCAGCGCTGAGGGTAGAAAATGGGTAGAAAAAAATTGGGATAAATTAGATTTTGTTTTAGGGTCAGTTCACTTCGTAAAGGATTTTCCTTTTGATCATCCGCATTATATTTCGCAGTATGATAACTACGACATAAACGAACTTTATGTCGAGTACTACTCTAATATTCGCACTATTGCAAGCTCCGGGCTGGTGGACTCGATGGCGCATTTGGATTTGATCAAGATTTTTAATTTTTTCCCGAGCATGCCCATGGATGATATTTACCACGAAACCCTCGATGTGATTAAGTCTCATGATTTATCTATTGAGATTTCTACTGCTGGTATCCGCAAGCCCACTGGTAAGATTTACCCGGATAATAAAATTATCCAAATGGCAAAACAAAAAGGTATAACCTTCACCATCGCGGCTGACGCACATACGGCAAACGATCTCTGCTATAATTATGACAAGCTTGAAAACCTGCTCAGGGAGCTGGATATAAGCCAAGTGGCTATTTATGAGAAGCATAAAAAAACTTTAGTGCCGGCTTTTGTTTAGGTTGTATTAGCTTTGTTGAATAAATCTTTGAATAGTTGGAGATGGTAAATAACCTTTAGGCATACTAAAAGCAAAACTATTAGGTTTAGAGCTATTTGGGTTAACACTATTTGAAGTATTAGTTGATTGTTGATTTATTCCGCGGGTATTATTCACGGTGCTTGTGTTTGTATTTAATCTTGGAATTGTTCTTACGGTTGTCATATCTGCCCGCATTAATACAAACCATAATTAAGCTCAGGTTAAGGTTTTAGGTATTTTTACGAGTTCATAAATTTCATTTCGATCAAAGAAATTGGGGGTTTTGTTACATTTGCAGAGAGAAGGGCACTTTCTTTCACGTAAGTCACTTGTTGAGAAAAAAGCGCTCATGCTTAATTCAATCACGCGTCAAGCAAGGGGGACCCCCGCTACGCGCGCGGCTTAACTCAAAAAATAGATATTAAACGATTTGATCGCGCTCCGTCCCTCCTTGCTTGCCGCTATTTCATTAAGCCTTTCGCTGTTTTTCTCATTAACAAGTGCTTAAAGTTCTCTCAAGTACCCTTCTCTCTGCCATCTTTAAAAAATGAGCAAGATTTTCAAGTCTTTACCTGGCTCTACAAACCCCTTAAAGCTTAGGCACAGCCTTAAGCAGGTCTTGAGTGTAAGTCTCTTGGGGTTTATCAAAAATATCAAAAACAGAGCCAGATTCCACTATTTGACCTTGTTTCATCACGAGTACTCTATCGGCGATTTCGGCGACTACGCCAAGATCGTGAGTAATAAATAAAATAGTTTTATTGAGAGACTTCAGCAAGTCCAGAATTAGCGCTTGAACAGTGACATCCAGGGCGGTGGTGGGCTCATCAGCGATCAAAAGCTCAGGTCCGTTAATAATCGCCATCGCTATCATAACTCTTTGGCGCATTCCGCCAGAAAGCTCATGGGGAAAGGATTTTAGGCATCTGGCTGGATCGGCGATACCGACTTGCTCAAGAGCGGTTAGGCAGATTTTTGCAAGCTCAGGTCTTGAAGTGCCGGGATGATAAATCTCAAAAGCTTCTGCTAACTGGTTTTCGATGCTAAACATCGGATTGAGAGCGCTTAGAGGGTCCTGGGGGATGAGGGCGATTTTTTGGCCGCGAAAATTTCTTGGGTACTGCCTTGAGCTTGAGGCGCTGAACTCAAAAGAGTCCAAAAGTATATTATTCCCAAATTTTATTTTTCCTAACAGCTCGGATTTGGTAGGCTCCAAGCCCATAATTGACAAGGCAGTCAGAGATTTGCCGCTTCCACTTTCTCCCACCAGAGCGAGAATCTCACCAGAATTAATAGAGAAGCTAATATTATTTACCGCTGTAAAATTAGAATCTGGAAATCTTAGCGAAAAATTACTTAGCTCCAAAATCATAGCGATCCTAAAATATAAAATAAATAAACCAAATAAAGCGAGCCGATGGCAAGTAAAACCTTATAATTAATTTTTTGTTTGATCTGGATGGTCGCCAGCAAAATCAATGATGATGCGATACTCAGACCCGCGCAGATAAGGACGGTCTGGTTTAGAATCCAGGGAGTGAGCATAACGCCAATCATAGACGGGATCGCTGACTGGAAGACCATAGCGCCCGATAAATTACCCATAGCAAGGGTATCCTTACCCTCCCCTGACCAGATCCAGCTATTTACTTTTTCGGGGAGTTCAGTAGCGATAGGGCTGATAATCAAGCTCAAGACAAGCGGGCTAATAGAGAAGATTTCAGAGAGGTGCTCGACTCCATGCACAAAATGATGCGCAAAATAAATAATTCCAGCAAGCCCGAGAATAGTCTGGGCAAGCACACTTGCGACAAAAGAATTTTTTGAATTTGAGTTTTTGAGCGGGAAAAGCTTGGTGAGGTAAAGCTCAGGAATGTCCTCCGGCTCGCTCTTTAGCTCTTTTGTAGCGGTTTTGTAGCTCTGAACTACATAGACCACATAGCAAGACCCAATTATAATCGCAGTTACAAACTTAAGCGCGTAGCTCAAATCTCCGTAGCAAGCGGTAGGAACCTCCACAAGGCTACTTGCGTGCAATAGCCCAATTAAGCGAATTCCCCACTCTTGGGTACAGAGATAATCAACAAACCTTGAAACATACTCGCTAGCAAGAAAAGTCGCTCCCAGAGCGGCACTGAAGGTAACTAAAAAATAAATCAAATCTCTTTTTAGATGGTTTACATTAACTTGAAGGTTCAAATGCTCACTAGGACCGAACTTGGCGCTTCTGGTTTTTTGGTGAGTAAAAATACTCAGCCCAAGTAAAAACATAGCCAGCGTCGCAAGCATAAAAGGCGCACCGATAATGGCACCGATGGCGATATCGTTTTTGGCTCCTACGCCGCCAGCCACTCCGCTAGACGCCATATAAATCGCGACCAGAGGCAAAATAGTCTCAGGCAGAGCTGTCCCGACTGCCGCGAGGATACTGCCGGTAAATTCGTGATTAAGATTCAGTGCTTCGCCGAGATTTTCGATGGCATTAGTAAAAACTTGGCAAGCGACAAGAATGCCGATGAGTAAAAAAACTATTTCTAACCAGTAAAGAAGATTGTGCATATCTGTTAATATTGTAAAGCAAGATATTTATAGTATATAGTTTTTAGTGAATTCCTTAAAAATATTTGTTTTAGGTACAGTTTTTTACCATGAATAAATTTTTTTAAAATGCAAAATCTCTGATTCTGTTAAATCGGGACTTAATACATCTTGGTAATCTCGAGCTTCTTGTTCAAATTTGTGATTATAATAATTTGACCAAGCCTGAGATTGTTTTTTGGAATGTAAGTCAAGATAACGCCATATTGATTTATCCAACTTTCCCTGGGGTTTTATGTCTGTTGCCATTTTTGACCAGTAATTAAATTTTTCTCTTCTTGTTGCCTTATCCATGAATTCAAAAAAACACCGGTATTTAGGGTTTATTTTTCTTACATTAGAAGTGTATAGTAATGCTAAGGGATTACTTAGATTGTTTTCTATAAAAGGGCTTAAATAGCTTTTAGCGAGTAATAATCTTTCTTTGGATAGTTCTATTGGGTATTTTTTTGCTTTTTTTACGAGTTTTCGATTTAGAATTTTTAGCTCTGATCCATACCCCGCCCTTGCTAGTTCTGTGTATTGTTGAGCGTGTTTAGCTTCGTGACGACATATTACTCTTAACTTGAAATAATTTAATTTGCTATCTAATTTGCATTGAGCAAAATTGATCATTATTTGGTTTGTTTCTGGCAAGTAGGCACCTACAAAAGGATTTAAATGAGCAAGTCTAGTTGTTCCAACTAATTTCACCTTAGGTCTTAATTCCCTAGGTATACTTAATTTATCTAGTTCTCTGTTAACCAATCTTTGGACTAAGCCATAAAGTTTTTTTTGTCTTCTAGTGCGGGGTAAATAATCCAAAGATTCAAACAATATTTTTTTTGTAATATGAGTAATTGTCTTTTTTGTAATATGAGTAATTGTCCACGCAGATTTTAGTGCTATGTTGTCAAGTTTGACTTGAGATAAGCACTTCATTAAAATTGCTGAGGATCTAAGTGTTAAAATTGCAAGGTTCATTTTTAATATTTATCTGGCGGAATTAGTCTCAAAACCTTGCTTTTTTTTAGCAAATCCTTATTGACTATCTCTATCCCAAGAAGTCTAATTACTATAAAAAGCATCTTGTCATAATCATTTGATAACCTTTAATCATTCAATTTGATTTAAAAAAATTCCCTCTGAAGATAGCAAGCTTCAATGTTATTAATAAGCTAATTGTTTATAATTAATGCGTGCCAATTTTAACCAGTTCTCAGCTTATATCCAGCGCCGAAACCCAGCTCAAGCCTGTTTGGGAGCAATTCGAGCAGATTAAGTATTTTAATCAAGCCAAGGTGCTAAACGCCTTTAAGACTGCTGGTGTCCAAAACTCTCACTATGCCTGGGTTACAGGCTACGGCTACGATGATCTCGGTAAAGAAAAACTTGATGAAGTTTATGCTCTTAGTTTTGGGGCGGAGTCGGCTCTGGTCAGACCGCACTTAGTCTCTGGCACGCATGCTATTACCTGCGCGGTGTTTGGGAATCTTTCTAGCGGAGATAGCTTAATATGTTTGGGCGAGCCTTATGACACCCTAAAAACAGTCTATAACAAGCTTGCTGTAAAATATAATATCGATTATCAGATCATTGACCCAAACTCACTAGATATCAGTGTTTTATCGGGGGGCTCGGGTAAAAAATTAATCTCTATCCAAAGATCTCGCGGTTATGAGTGGCGCGATTCTTTTGATCTTCAAAAAATCCAAGATTATATTGCTCAGCTAAAATCTATAAATCCGGATTTTGTGATTTTTGTTGATAATTGTTACGGTGAGTTTACCCAAACCCAGGAGCCAAGCGAGATTGGCGCCGATATTATGGCGGGCTCACTTATCAAAAATCCGGGCGGTGGTATCGCTTCAGCTGGCGCGTATATCTCTGGCAGAGCGGATTGTGTGGCTCAATCCGCTCAGTACGCCACAGCGCCTGGGATTGGCGCTCATGGTGCTTGTATGTTTGATCAGACGCGGCTTATGCTTCAGGGGTTTTTTATGGCTCCGATGATAGTTTGCGAAGCTCTAAAAGGCATGTCCCTAGCGGGTTTGGTCTTCCAAATGCTCGGCTATGAAACTATTCCACAGTTTGGCACTGAGCGCAATGATATTATTCAAGCGATAAAATTTAATGATCGCGATAAACTTATCAAACTCTGTCAGCTAGTGCAAAAATACAGTCCGATGAATTCTATTTTTAGTCCGGTTCCTGCGCCGATTTCGGGCTATGACGATGAAATAATTATGGCGGCGGGTAGTTTTGTGGAAGGTTCTAGTATCGAACTTTCTTGCGATGGACCTCTAAGAAGCCCTTATATAGCCTATCTCCAGGGCGGATTGAGCTGGGCTCATACTAAATATGTTTTAGAAAAAATAATCGAAGAGTTATAGGATTTTTATATCGGTCTTAATTCTTAGTGGGCCGTATTCTTCTTGGCAGTTATATAAATTTTGTTCTATCATCGTGCAGACCCCGCTTATAGATTGGTTTTGGATACGCCCTTTTGAGATCGCCTTAAAACTATTTTTTTCTTTTTCTACACCTTCAGCGTAGATTTCATAACTTAATCCAGCCAAAACTCCCTTAGTGTTTCTCCAGTTAGTCGAGTAATTGACTTCTTTATTAAAAAATTTACCCTTAACGACATTGGTCATCTTAGTGCCGTCACTGGCGATACTAAGCTCTAAAACCCTGATGCCATCAAGCTTAGCAATAACAGTCATATCACCGTTTCTAGGTAAGTAGGGTTTGACTTCGTTGAAATATTCGATTTTATGCTCATTGAGAGTGCCGCTTGCGATGATCTCTCGACCCAAAAACCCTTTACCGCGCACTTCGACATCCAGATTCATAGTCGCGTAGGGCTTGGCTGATGGGCCAGCGCTTTTTTGGTAGAAATACCTCTCCATCTTGAGCTTTTTTTTGTACTTATAGATTTCAGCATGGGCAAAGGCTCTCAGGGGCAGAACAGGCACATAATTGGCGGCAATTTTATAATCAGCATTAAAAAGAGTTTCATTCAAAAGAGCGTCAGAACAGCTCATTTCGGCTTTTGGACAGAGGTTTTGGAAGCCAAAAACCTTAAGCGGGATCAAGCAAATCACGATCACGCTGATAATTTTTATTTTTAGGCTGTTTTTCAGGGTTAGCACCTAAATATATTATTCCCAGTTTTTTGATTCTTTGCTAATATCAAATAGTATCTCCATATTTTAAATGATGTTATTGATGGAATTGGTAAAAAACGCAGATTTATCTAAGTTAAGTACACTTCGTGTTAAGGCTTTTGCTGAGTTTTTTTCTGCGCCCAAGACAACAGAAGAGCTTTTGGAGCTTTTTCAGGACATAAAAGCTAAGAATTTAAGCTGGAATATTCTTGGGGCCGGCTCAAATACCTTATTGAGCTCGAGGGCTATCCCTGGTGTGTTAATAAGCACTAATTCGCTTGATTTTATTAAGAACCTTGGAGATAACCGTTTTGAGGTGGGTTGCGGTCTGCGTATGCCTCGTTTTTGTGCTTTGATGACTAAAGAGAACCTGAGCGGAGCGGAGTTTATGGAGGGGATCCCAGGCTCTATTGGGGGCGGAATCGTTATGAATGCTGGCGCTCATGGCTCTGAAATAAGTAAGATTTTAGTCGGCGCAAAAGTCCTTAATCTCCAGACTCTAGAACTAGAGAACTGGTCCAAAGACGACCTGAAATTCACTTATAGACACAGTTCTATCGATCCGCATAAATATTTTTTGGTGAGCGGAATTTTTCAGCTCACTCCAGATACAAAAGAAGCAATCAGGGAGCGGGTTATGGCTAATAATAACGCCCGCACTACCCATCAGCCCATAAAAGCATGGACTTGCGGATGTACTTTTAAAAATCCTCAGCCCGGTCTGAGTGCGGGTTTGCTCATCCAAGAACTTGGTCTAAAAGGCACTCAAGTCGGTGATTTTGTGATTTCTGATCTGCATGGAAATTTTTTTGAGAATCACGGAGAAGGTACTTCGATGGATTTTTGTAAGCTGATGAAAATCGTTCAGCAAAAGGCTCTGGAAGAAAAAAATCTCTATCTTAAGCCTGAAGTTCAGGTGATGGGCGAGTTTACTGACGATGAGCTGAAGATTTGGCAGTAGTATCAGTAAGGATTTTTATAATCTCCGCAAAAATCTTAGGGCTATCTTGGTGACCCGAATAATAGTAAAACACCCTAGGCAAAAGGATTTGCTGAGGCTCTTGGGGTTTCGCTTGGGGCAAATACGCGATATCGTAATAATCCAAAAACTCAAATTTTACAACATTACCGCGCTGATAAAAATCTTCCTTCCACGGAAAATCATTATGGTAATCTAGCTCCCTGAGCTGGTTTAAATAGCCTTGCAGAGATTTTAGAGTCTCGGGTTTTAGGTATAAAAACTCAGAACCAAAAAGCTCATCGGGGTTATTGGTGGCATTGAGAATAGTTTTATTTATCAGACCGTTAGAGAAGATGCGATACTCGCTGATTCGGTCTAATTGGATATCACGAAGCTCGACTCTAAAAAGCAGTTCGGTTTTTTGCGGGCTAAGACGCGCGCAGGAAAAACAAAAAAACACAGTAATAAGCACGATGAGTGGTTTTAGGCGCATGATTTATATGATAAACCATGGGTGGTGTTTTTAGATTAGTTTGAGTTTTTAGCGCGCCTACCAGCCAAAAGTACATATTGCCGCGCGGATCTCTGCGCTCTTCGTGATTCTCATCTATTAGAGTTATATAACTAATTTTTTTGTCGGGTAACGGTAAGATAATCGTGAATATTATTGCTCGATTATTTGATAATTACTAATATTTCTCGCGTCAATATCAAAGCCGACGCCGATTAAAACTATCTGCTTATTTGAGCTCAAATATGCTTCCGAGTATTTGTTGTCGATAATTTGTTTGAGTGCGTTTTCGGCACTGTCATTGAGTTTGAATTCAAAGATATAAATATGACTTGAAGTTTCGAGAAACATATCAATGCGTCCTTTATTCGTGCGCACCTCTGCTAGAAACCTCTCCGAGACAAGTCTACAGATCATATAAATCATGCTTTGGTAGTATTTTTCAAGAGGCAATTGTATGTCATATGGAATAGCCGCCAAATATGATTTCAAGATTTCAAAAAACTCTTCTAGACTATTTGATTGAATTGCGGTATGAAGCTCATAGATGAGTAGAGTATTTTTGCTTCTGTCTTGCTTGCTGAAGCAAGTCAAAAGCTCATCAATAAAAGAGTCTCTGACTTCAGTGTTTGGGTAAGCAAGTTTCAAAAACCCGGAACTGAAATCTTTGATAGTCAAATAGCCAGTCTGAAATAAAATACTTGGCAAATGAAAATTATCAAAATCAAATTTTTCTAAATCAGTAATTTTCGCGACAAGATTTTCAAAAGTTTCCACTTCGATAAATTTTTGCTCATCAATAATATCTATCAAAAACTTTGGAGTACCGCTCGCAAACCAATAATTTTTAAAACTTTTATTATCAAAAAGCAATAGGGTAGAAAATGGATTATATACTTTTAGCTCTGAATCAGGAGAAAAACGATAGCCATTGTACCAAGACTTGATCATCTCTCTCAAAGCCTCTTCAGTATTGCATTCGGTGAAACCGTTGGCTTGGATGTATCCCTCGAAATAGTGATCCAATTCTTCTTGAGTGTAGCCACAAAGATCAGCATATTCTGGGAGCATGCTTATGTCTTTGATATTGTTTAATCCGGAAAAAACTGAAACTTTTGAAAACTTACTTACTCCAGTAAGCAAAATAAATCTAATATTTTCGTCTTGTGCCTTGAGCACACTATAAAACTCTTTTAAAACATCTCTGCATTCTTTAGCTACTTCTGTCTTTGCGATATTGTCTAAGATCGCTTTATCATATTCATCTATTAGAACTACAACCTTTTTTTGAAATTTATTGGCTAATTTCTGAATCAAGTCAGTAAAAACCGATCCTAGTGAGGCTTTTATGAGGGTTAGTCCTTCCTCTTCGGCTCTCTGCTCTAATCTGATGATCAAATCAGATTGTAGAATTTGAGCAGAGCTTTTGCCTGGTGTTGTCATGTCTATCCTTATAACAGGATATTCTTGCCATTTGTATTCACTTGTATCCAGCCACAAGCCCTTAAAAAGTTCACGTTTGTTTTTGAAAATCGCATCAAGAGTTGAAATCGTTAAGGACTTACCGAATCTGCGTGGGCGAGAGAGGAAATAAACTCCTTGGGGGTTTTTAATTAAGTCGTAAATCCGTTTTGTTTTATCGATATATAAGTAATTACCCTTTATTAGGTTCTCAAAAGTTTGAAGACCCACTGGAAGTATTTTGAGCTCAGGATTTTTGGCCACTAAATTTATTATAACATCAGAGCTTAATGTCTTTTGGGGATTGGGTTGTAGAGAAATTACATGCAAAACGTCTCAATATTTAGAACTTAAGCTTAGAATTGAGAGTTTCGATTTGTTTATAGTAAGTCATATCAAACAGCACCGGCGTTATCGAGACTCTATTATTCAAGAGGGCCCAGCCATCAGTACCTTCGCTCTCCAAACCCTCTATGGGCGCGCCTGCCAGCCAAAAGTACATATTGCCGCGCGGATCTCTGCGCTCTTCGTAATTCTCATCGTAAGCTCTATTGCCCAGCTTGGTAATCTCGACGCCCTTGTAATTGGCTCTAGGACCGGGCGGGACATTGATGTTTAGAAACGATCTGGGCGGAATTAAATTAGGGACATCATTAGTCTCCACGAAATTTTTTATCCAGCCAGCCGCTTCCTCAAACTCTTTTGAGGTGTAGCTATAAAGCGAAGTCGCGATCGAGGGCACGCCGATGAGCATGGACTCCATAGCCGCTGATACAGTTCCTGAGTACAATACATCGATCCCGAGATTAGGGCCGTGATTAATTCCAGAAATCATTAAATCAAATTTTATATCCTTAAAAAGTGCTCCCAGAGCGATTTTTACGCAATCGGCTGGCGTGCCGGAAGTTAGGTAGCCACCTTTTACGGATTTGGCGAGGTCTTTTGTCTTCACGAGGCTCACCATTAGCGGCTTGTGGAGGCTCATCGAATGTCCTGTGGCTGAGCGCTCTCTATCGGGCGCACAGACATAGACCTCGTGATCCACAGCTAGAGTCGTGGCCAAAGTTCTTATCCCATCAGCCCAGATACCATCATCGTTTGCTACTAAAATTTTCATCTAAGAGTATTATGCCCGTATTTTGGTTTTTAAATAAGATCTATAAATAGCCTTTAAGCAAGTATTGTTAGTTGATTGGATGTGTCGTCATCATCTAGTCCCGCCAAAAATCTTTCTTTTAATTTCTGGTTCTGAGTAAGTAGTTCTCTAAAAGATCGAAGAAGATTACTCATTATTGCTAAATCATCAGCCTCTTCTCGTTTTTTAGATGTTTGGGTTGGTAGTGAAGTGTATAGATTATCTACTTCAGGAATAGTTTTCACGACTTCATTAAGATCTTTGCTTGCCATTGCAAAATTTAATAGTATATCTTTATATTCATTTACGGATAAAAAAGCAGGTATCTTTTGTGTTTCAAAAAAGTTTGTATTATATTCTTTTGAAAATTCTATAAGTTTTTTTTGAGTTTCCATTAAAGCAGAATATGAGTGCTCAGTTTTTCCTTCTTTGTATTCTGTATATTCTTCAATATGCTT
>Ga0172372_10011395_pt1 | contig 11304 bp, 10 predicted proteins | sample LakKiv5m_2_FD_114544 | JGI IMG/M metagenome (GOLD analysis project Ga0172372, IMG submission 114544) | Freshwater microbial communities from Kabuno Bay, South-Kivu, Congo - kab_092012_9.5m | ecosystem: Environmental > Aquatic > Freshwater > Lake | place: Democratic Republic of the Congo... | reverse complement strand
GGGATCGACCTTCCTCGCCCAGGCCGGCTGACCGATCCGCACGCCATAGGCCTCGGCCTTCGGCGAGAACGACCAGGGATGGACGCGCAGGTCGCCGCTGATCGTCACCTCGCGCTGCATCTGGGCCGAGGCGTAGCGGCTCAAGGGACCCCGCAGCCAGTTCCAGTCGAAGATCACCAGGAAGGCGATGATCGCGGCGACCAGCGCCAGGGCCGAGCCGATGCCGATCAGGGCGCGCCGCGACAGGCCGCGCCACGGAGGACGCGGAGGCTTTGGCGGCAGGGTGACGTCGGCGGTCGACAGCGGCTTAGCTCCGGTTGAACCCTCCTAACGCGCGAGGGCGGTGGTCATGTTCCCTGCCGTGGGGCTTCCCCTTCGGGCGTCGCGCGGCTAGCCTTCGGTCAAACAAGTGTTTGATGGGGGCGGAAGATGGCGATCGAGGCGGTGATCTGGGACTTCGGCGGCGTCTTCACGACCTCGCCCTTCGAGGCCTTTCGCCGCTACGAGACTGAACGGGGGCTGCCCAAGGACTTCATCCGCACGGTCAACGCCGCGGATCCGGACGCCAACGCCTGGGCGCGGTTCGAGCGGGCCGAGATCGACGCGGCGGCCTTCGACGGCCTCTTCCTGGAGGAGGCGACGCGGCTGGGCCACGCCGTGCGCGGCGCCGAGGTGCTGCCGCTGCTGTATGGCGACCTGCGGCCGCGCGTGATGGACGCGCTGAAGGCCTGCAAGGCCCGCTTCAAGGTCGGCTGCATCACCAACAACGTCCCGACCGGCCACGGTCCCGGCATGGCCCAGAGCGCCGACAAGGCGCTGGCGGTGGGCGAGATCATGGCCCTGTTCGACGCGGTGATCGAAAGCTCCAAGGCCGGGGTGCGCAAGCCCGACCCGCGCATCTATCAGATGATGTGCGAGCTCCTCGGCGTCGCGCCCGAGGCCTGCGTCTATCTCGACGACCTGGGGATCAACTGCAAGCCGGCGGCGGCCTTGGGCATGACCGCCATCAAGGTCTCCAGCGAAGACCAGCTGCTGGCGGACCTTGCCGAAGCGACCGGATTGGCGTTCTGAGGGGGCGAGACTCTCTCGGAGGAACCATGTCCCGTCCCAGGATCGGCGCCGCCGCCGCGATCGCCCAGCTCGACGGCTGGACCGTCGCGGAAGGCCACGAGGACGCCATCAAGAAGACCTTCCGCTTCGCCGACTTCAACGAAGCCTTCGGATTCATGACGCGCGTCGCCCTGATGGCCGACAAGCTCGACCACCATCCAGAGTGGTTCAACGTCTACAACCGCGTCGAGGTGCTGCTGACCACCCACGACGCCGACGGCGTGACCGAGCTGGACGTGACGCTCGCGAAGTTCATGGACAGCGCGGCCTGAAGAATTCAAACTCCCGTTTGAATTATAATCGGGAGGACGCCGCATGGCGCAGAGCACGGGCCGGGTCGCCGGCAAGAAGGCCTTCATCACCGGCGGGGCCCAGGGGCTGGGCGCGGCGGCGGGGCGGCGATTGGCCGAGGAAGGCGCCAAGGTCACCCTGGCCGACATCAATCTGGCCGGCGCGCAAGCCGTGGCCGCCGAGATCAACGCCAGGCACGGCGCCGGGACGGCCTTCGCCCTGCATCTCGACGTCACCCAGGAAGACCAGTGGATCGAGGCGCTGGAGAAGGCCAACGGCCTGATGGGCGGCATCTCGGTGCTGCTGAACAACGCCGGCGTCGCGGGCGACAAGCCGCTGGAGGCGATGGAGTTCGACCTCTGGAAGCGGATCATGTCGATAAATGTCGACAGCGTCTTCCTAGGCGCCAAGCACGCCCTGACCTACATGCGCGCGCACCAGCCGGGTTCGATCGTCAACATCAGCTCGATCGCCGGCCTGATCGCCAACCACAACTCGCCCGCCTATAACGCCAGCAAGGCGGCGGTGTGGATGCTGAGCAAGAACATCGCGCTCTACTGCGCCAAGCAGGGCCTCGACATCCGCTCCAACTCGATCCACCCGACCTTCATCGACACGCCGATCCTGGACCCGCTGAACCAACGGCTGGGCAAGGAAGAGGCGCAGGCCAAGCTCGGACGGCAGATCCCGGTGGGCCACATCGGCGAGCCGAACGACATCGCCAACGCCGTGCTCTACCTGGCCAGCGACGAGAGCAAGTTCGTCACCGGCGCCGAGATCAAGGTCGACGGCGGCATTTCGGCGATGTGATCTGAGGGCCTTCTCCCCTTGCGGGAGAAGGTGTCGGCGAAGCCGACGGATGAGGGGTTGAAGAACGAAAACGCCGCGAGAGCCGATCGGCCATCGCGGCGTTTCTGTCGGTGCGACCCCTCACCCGGCCCTGGCGGGCCACCCTCTCCCGCAAGGGGAGAGGGGAGGCGGATCAGCGGGGCGCCCGTTTCGCCAGGATCCGCTGGAGCGTCCGGCGGTGCATGTTCAGACGGCGCGCGGTTTCCGAGACGTTGTGGCCGCACATCTCGTAGACGCGCTGGATGTGCTCCCAGCGGACGCGGTCGGCGCTCATCGGGTTTTCCGGCGGGGCCGGCGCGGCGTCCTTGGCCGCCAGCAGGGCGCGGGCCACGTCGTCGGCGTCGGCCGGCTTGGAGAGGTAGTCGACCACCCCCGCCTTCACCGCCGCCACGGCCGTGGCGATATTGCCGTAGCCGGTCAGCATGATGACCTTGGCGTCGGGCCGCGCGTCGCGCACCGCCTCGACGACCTTCAGGCCCGAGCCGTCCTCCAGCCGCATGTCGAGCACGGCGTGGGCCGGGGCCTGGGCGCGCAGGATGGTCAGGGCCTCGGCCACGGAAGCCGCCAACGTCACCTCGAACCCGCGCTGCTCCAGAGCTCGTCCGAGCCGGGTCCGCAACGGGCCGTCGTCGTCCAACAGAAGCAGAGTCTTGTCCGGCAGCGCCGAAACCAGCTCACCGATATCCGCCATGAAGTCAGCCCCTCCCCGGGCCAATACTCAACAGGCCAAATAGTATTCTATCCTTCCGCGCATCCGCGTCATAACTCAAGCCCCCGTATAACCTGGAGCTTCCAACGCGGCGCGCGGCCAACGCGCGGACACCACGGCGCCGCCGCGACGACCATTACGGAAATCGACCGTCGCGCCTGTCCGTTCCAGCAAGGTCTTGGCGATGAAGAAGCCCAGACCCATGCCGATATGACCGGTGCGCGAGCCTTCCGCGCCGGGACGCGTGGTCACGTACGGCTCGCCCAGCTTGGCTAAGACCTCCGGCGAGAAGCCTGGGCCGTCGTCCCGGGCTTCGATGACAATATGTCGCGGGTCGAAGCGAGCGATGACGATCACCTCGCTGCGGGCGAAGTCCACCGCGTTCTCCACGATCGACGTCATGGCGTGGATGATCTCGGGGCGGCGCCAGATGTCCGGCGCCGTCTCGCCGGCCGGGCCATTGACCACGGCCTCGACCCGGATGCCGTGCACCAGGTGCGGCTCGATCACGTCCTGGACCAGCTGCACCAGGCTCATGCGCTCGTGCACGGCGTCCTGGGCCTCGGGCATTTCCGTCAGGCGCTGGAGGATCTCGCGGCAGCGGGCGGCCTGGCCGATCAGGAGCTCGGCGTCCTCGCGGACCTCCTCGCTGGTGGCGTTGCGGGCCATCTCGCGCGAGACCACCGAGATGGTCGCCAGCGGCGTGCCCAGCTCGTGCGCCGCCGCCGCCAGGGCGCCCAGGGCCGACAGCCGCTGCTCGCGGGCCAGCACCGTCTCGGTGACGTTCAGGGCCAGCTCCATGCGGGCCGACTCGCTGGCCGCCTGCCAAGCGTAGGCGGCTGTCAGGATGATGCCAACGATGCGGGCGGAGACGACGAACCACAGATTGAACGGCGAGGAGTCTGGAAGGATCGGCCTACCGTCGATGGTGGGCAGGGGCATATGGAAAATGGCCAACAGGATCGAGGCGGCGATGGCCAGGGCCCCCAGGCCCATCGCGTAGCGCGCGGGCAGGGTGGCGGCCGCCAACGTGGCCGGCGCGATCAGCAGCAGGGCGAACGGATTGTAGGCGCCGCCGGTCAGGTAGATCAGGCCGGAAAGCTGCAAGATATCGAAAGCGATCTGTGCGGTCGCTTCGCCGTCGCGGGCCATCCTTTGGCCGTTGGCCGCCAGGCCCAGCAGGACGTTCAGCCAGGCCGACAACGCCACCAGGGTGAAGCACATCGCCCACGGCACGTGCATCTTCAGCGCCAGGCCCGAGATCAGCAGGGCCGCCGTCTGGCCGACGACCCAGGCCCAGCGCTGGGCCAGGAGGGTGCGAACACGAAGGCGGCTACGTCTCAGTCCGGGCGCGGTCCAGCCCCAGGCGTCGTCTTGCGCCGGTTCGTCGCCCGGCCTATCGAGCCCATTGCGGCGCGGATCCTCGGGCATTCCAGCAAACGAGACGTCAGCCATGACCGCAAGATTGTCCAGAATTGCGCGCTTTGCGAGTGCAAAAGGATGGGCTGAGACAAAAGGATGCGCCGCCGATGCTTCGTCAACGTCTGGTCCTGATCGTCGTTTGCCTGCTGGGTCTGCTTGTCGTCGGCGGCCTGGTCTGGCGCGCCAGCACGCTCAGCGAGCAGCCGGCCGCCGCGGTCGGCGGCCCGTTCCAGCTGGTCGACCAGAACGGCGCCCCGACCACCGAGAAGGTCCTCAAGGGCAAGTGGAGCGCGGTGTTCTTCGGCTTCACCTACTGCCCCGATGTGTGCCCCGGCACCCTGCAAGGCCTGGCGGCCGCGACCGAGCAGCTGGGGCCCAAGGCCAAGGACCTGCAGATCGTCTTCATCTCGATCGACCCCGAGCGCGACACGCCCGCCCAGATGAAGGCTTACCTGTCGGCCGACTATGTGCCGAAATCGACGATCGGCCTTACGGGAACGCAGGCCCAGGTCGACGCCGCGGCCAAGGCCTACAAGGTCTATTACGCCAAGGTCGGGACGGGCCCCGGCTACACCATGGACCACTCGACGGCGATCTACCTGATGGACCCCAAGGGCCGCTTCAGGACGGTGATCCCCTACAACCAGCCGCCGGCCGACATCGCCGCGCGGATCAAGGCGGCGATGGACTAGGGCTGAGGCTCGCCGCGCAGGATCTTGTTCATCGCCTTGCCCTTGGCCAGCTCGTCGATCAGCTTGTCGAGATAGCGGATCTCCCGCATCAGCGGATCTTCGACCGTCTCGACGCGCACGCCGCACACCGAGCCGGTAATGGTCAGGCGCGCCGGGTTCAGCGCGGGGGCTTGGCCGAAAAAGGTCTCGAAGTCGGTGCGCTGCGCCAGATGCGCCTCGAACGCCGCCGGGCTGAAGCCGGTCAGCCACAGGATGATCTCGTCGACCTCGGCCTTGGTCCGGCCCTTCTTCTCGGCCTTGGCGACGTAGTGGGGGTAAACGCTGGCGAAGCTGGTGGCGTACAGCCTGTGCTTGGTCATCAGGATCTCCCCGCCGTCGCTCTCCGGCGACCTTAGCATCCCGCGGTGCGCATGATAGCGGTCACGTCCGCGGCGCAAAGCGATGCCATGCCGCACGCAAGACTAGACTCTGTTAGCTATCGGTATGCTATGTTGCGCTGCAACATTGCGGGTGCGACATGCTCTACGCCCTTCACGAGGCGGCCTATTACGCCTCGACCCCGATGCGCCTCGCGGCGCTGGCGGCCCGGGATTTCTGGGGCTCGCCGCTGAACCCGGCCGCCGACTCGGCCCTGGGCCGACGCGTGCGCGCCGGCGCCGACCTGTTCGCCAATGTCACCCGACGCTACGGCAAGCCCAAGTGGAACATCGACAAGGTCAAGGTCGGCCAGGTCGACGTCCGCGTCCGCCCGACCGTGGTCTGGGAAAGCCCCTGGGCGCGTCTCATCCAGTTCGATCGCGACATGGCCGACATGCGCCGGGCGGGCAAGTTCTCGCTGGACCCGGCGGTGCTGATCGTCGCGCCCCTGTCGGGCCACTACGCCACCTTGCTGCGCGGCACGGTCGAGGCCTTCCTGCCCGACCACGCGGTCTTCATCGTCGACTGGGTCAACGCCCGCGAGGTCTCGGTCCTGGAGGGCCGCTTCGACTTCCACGACTATATCGACCACGTGATCCAGATGCTGGAGGTGCTGGGGCCGCGTCCGAACGTGGTCGCCGTCTGCCAGCCCGGCCCGCCGGTCCTGGCGGCCGCCGCCCTGATGGCTCAGCAGAACCACCCCTCGCGTCCGGCCAGCATGACCTTCATGGGCTCGCCGATCGATGCGCGGCTGTCGCCGACCGTCACCAACCAGCTGGCCGAGGAAAAGCCGTTCGCCTGGTTCCAGTCGAACATGATCTACACCGTGCCGCCGCCCTATGTGGGCGCAGGAAGGCGCGTCTATCCGGGCTTCGTCCAGCTGGCCAGCTTCATGAGCATGAACGCCGAACGCCACCAGGAGGCCCACCGCCGCTACTTCAACCACCTGGTCAGCGGCGACGGCGACAGCGCCGACAAGCACCTGGAGTTCTACGACGAGTACCTGTCGGTCCTGGACCTGACCGAGGAATTCTACCTCCAGACCATCGACATCGTCTTCCAGCAGTACCTGCTGCCCAAGGGCGAGCTGACGCACCGCGGAACCTTGGTGAAACCCGAGGCGATCACCGACATCGGCCTGATGACGGTCGAGGGCGAGAACGACGACATCTCCGGCATCGGCCAGACCCAGGCCGCCCACGGCCTGTGCCCGAACATCCCGGACGACATGAAGCTGGACTATGTCCAGCCCAGCGTCGGCCACTACGGCGTGTTCAACGGCCGCCGGTTCCGCGAGGAAATCTATCCCCGCGTCCGCGCCTTCATCCGCAAGTGCGACCCGAATTTCGCGGAAGAAGCCTAGAGGCCGCATCTTGCGACGCGGGCCCTCGCACGCGATCTAGGGGCCATGTTCTCGCGCATGGCTCAAAGGTTCTCTGACGGCGATCGGCTGGAGATCGGCGGCTGGCCGGTGCGGCTGCGCGTCGACGGCCGGGCGCGGCGGGTGTCGCTGCGGGTCGACCGCGCCAAGTCCGAGATCGTCGCCCTGGCGCCCAGCCCTCGGCGCCTCAACGAGGCCGTCGCCTTCGCCCAGGAGAAGTCCGGCTGGATCGCCAAGCAGCTGGCGGCCCTGCCCCAGCGCATGAGCCTGGCCCCCGGCGGCGTGCTGCGGCTGAACGACAAACCCTATCGCCTCGAGGTCGGCCCCGGCCGCGCACGGCTGGAAGAGGATCGCATCGTCGCGCCCGACGATCCCAACTGGGGCCTGAAGGTGATCCGCCTGGCCAAGCGCGAGGCGCTGGCCGTGCTGACCGAGCGCACGGCCGTCCACGCCGCCGCCCTGGGCCGGCCCATGCCGTCCGTCGCGGTGGCCGACCCGAAGGCCCGCTGGGGCTCATGCCGGCCCGCCACGCCGCGCGCCCCGGCGGCGATCCGCTACAGCTGGCGGCTCATCCTGGCCCCGGCGGCGGTGGCCGACTACGTCGCCGCCCACGAATGCGCGCACCTGATCGAGGCCAACCACGGGCCGAAATTCTGGGCGCTGTGCGAGCGGCTGGCCGGCGATCCGGCTCCGCACCGCGCCTGGCTGCGGGCGCACGCGGCCGAGCTGCACGCGATCGGGGCTTAGTTTTGCGTTGGATCCTCCCCCGCGATGCGGGGGAGGTGGTCCAGAGGGCCGGAGGGGGCTAACGCGGCCGATATCCAGCTCGCCCCCTCAGTCGCTCCGCGACAGCTCCCCCGCATCGCGGGGGAGCGTCTTACTCAATAAGGCAGCTGCCCGGGCGGCGGCGCGGTTCCGGCCGGGGTTTCGGCCGCGGGGCCTTCGGGCGCTGGATTGAGCAGGTCGCCGATCGGGTCCGGCGCTTCCGGAGGCGGCGCGACCCCGCCGGGGATCGGGGTGGCCTTCAGGCGCGGCAGGGCGGCGGTCATGAACGAGCGCCAGATCTCGGCCGGCGCGCCGCCGCCGGTCACGCGGCGCATGGTGGTGTTGTCGTCCTTGCCGGTCCAGACGGCGGTCACGAAGCCGCCCGTGTAGCCGACGAACCAGGCGTCGCGGTAATCGCTGGTGGTGCCGGTCTTGCCGGCGATGTCGTAGCCGCCGACCCGGGCGCGCGTTCCCGTGCCCGAGGTCACGACCTCGCGCATCATCTGGTTCATGTACTGCAGGGCGGGCGTGCCGATCACCGCCGCGCGGGCCTGCTTGTCGACATTGTGGTCGTACAGGACCTTGCCCTTGGCCGTGCGGATGCGCTCGATGCCGTAGCCCTTGGCCAGGAAGCCGCCGTTGGCGAACGGGGCGTAGGCCTGGGCCATCTCCATCGGCGAGACCTCGACCGCGCCCAGGGCCATCGACGGGTCCAGCTGGATCTTGCTGGTGATCCCTAAGCGCCGGGCGGTGTTGGCGACGTTGCTGGTGCCGACCTCGCTGGCCAGGCGCGCGGCGACCGTGTTGATCGACTGGGCCAGGGCCGTCTGCATGGTGATCTGGCCGAGGTACTTGCCGGTGTAGTTGCGCGGCTCCCAGTTGCCGATCTTCACCGGCTCGTCGACGACCATCATGTCGGGCGTGCGGCCCTGTTCCATGGCGGTCAGGTAGACGAACGGCTTGAAGGCCGAGCCGGCCTGGCGGCGGGCGGTGGTGGCGCGGTCGAACTGGCTGTCGGCGTAGTCGGCGCCGCCGACATAGGCGCGGATGCGGCCCTCGCCGTCGATGGCCACCAGGGCCGACTGCTGGACGCCCTGCTTTCCGTAGGCCTCGACGCCCTGCTTCACCGCGCGCTCGGCGGCGACCTGGATCGGCAGGTCCAGGGTCGTCTCGACCACCAGGTCCTCGGTCGGTTCGCCGACCAGCGAGCGGACCTGGGCGTCGATATAGTCGGTGAAGTACTGCGCGCGCTGGTTGGCCAGGGTGGCCGAGACCTGCACCGGGGTGCTGAAGGCCTGGTCGCGCTGCTCGGGCGTGATGGCCTTGATGCGCACCATCTCGTCCAGGACGATGGTGGCGCGGCGAGCGGCGCGCTCCTTGGCCGAGACCGGCGAATAGCGGGCCGGGCCCTTCATCATGCCGGCCAGCAGGGCGGCCTCGCCGACCGACAGCTCCCTGGCGGGCTTGTTGAAATAGCGCTGCGAGGCGGCCTCGATGCCATAGGCGCCGGCGCCGAAATAGACCCGGTTCATGTAGAGGGCCAGGATCTGATTCTTGGAGAACTTCATCTCCAGCCAGACGGCCAGGATCAGCTCCTGGGCCTTGCGGCGGTAGTTCTGGGCCGGGCTCAGGAACAGGTTGCGGGCCAGCTGCTGGGTGATGGTCGAGCCGCCGCGCTGGGGCCCGTCATGGGTGGCGTTCCAGATCGCCGAGCGGATGATGCCCCACGGGTTGAAGCCGAAGTGGTGATAGAACTGGCGGTCCTCGATCGCCACGAAGGCGGCGGGCACGTATTCGGGCAGGGCGTCGATGTCGACCGGCGGCGCATACTGGCTGCCGCGGACGGCCAGGAGGGCGCCCGAGCGGTCCAGATAGTTGATCGAGGGCTGGCGCTTGACGTCGTACAGGGTCGAGGTGTCGGGCAGGTCGCGGGCGAACACCGCGAAGAAGGCCACGACGAAGATCAGGCCCCAGATCCCGAGCACGGTTCCCCAATAGACCAGGGCCTGGAGCGGGGTGCGTTGCGGCTTCGCCGGCTTGTTTCCGCCGAAGGGTCCGTTCGCCATGTTGGTATCGTTCCTGCGCGCGCCGGGGGTCTTTGAGCGCGTTCCGTTTAGCCGAACCCCACAGAACGCGCGACAACATTGACGAGATATGAACGCGGCGGTTTTCAGGCCTAGCCGCGCGAGCGTCGCCAGAGAAACGACGGCGCCTGCGATCCTGCCTTGGCGACGCGCGGACGGAACGCCATAACCACGCCCGTGTACGTTCCTCCCGAATCCCCAGAGCTTGATCAGGCGCGCGACGTCCTGCGCCGCACCTTCGGCCATGCCGATTTCCGCGGCATGCAGGCCGGGGTGGTCAATGAGATCCTGGCCGGGCGCAGCGCCATGGCCGTGCTGCCGACCGGCGGCGGCAAGAGCCTCTGCTACCAGATCCCGTCGCTGATCCGGCCGGGCGTCGGCTTGGTGGTCTCGCCGCTGATCGCCCTGATGGCCGACCAGGTCCAGGGCCTGCGCCAGGCGGGCGTGGCGGCCGAGCGGCTGGACAGCAACATCTCGCTAGACGAGCGCTCGGACATCTGGCGGCGCATCGACGCCGGCGAGGTCGACCTGCTGTACCTGTCGCCCGAAGGCCTGATGCAGCCCTGGATGCTGGAGCGCCTGTCGCGCACGCCCCTGGCCCTGGTCGCGGTCGACGAGGCGCACTGCGTCAGCCAGTGGGGCCACGATTTTAGGCCCGAGTACCGGATGTTGGGGCGGCTGGCGGAGCTGTTCCCCGACGTGCCGCGCCTGGCGGTCACCGCCACGGCCGACGCCCGGACCCGGGACGACATCCGCGCCGAGCTGCGCCTGGAGGGCGCGGCCGAGTTCGTCGACAGCTTCGCCCGTCCGGAGCTGGCCCTCAGCGCCGAGCGCAAGCGGGGCAAGGGCCATGACCGGGTCGTGGAGCTCGTTCTGGAGCGCCGGGGTCGCTCCGGCGTGGTCTATGCCGGCTCGCGCGACGCCACCGAGAAGCTGGCCGAGAAACTCAACGCCGAAGGCGTGCCGGCCCTGGCCTATCACGCCGGCCTCGACAAGGCCGTGCGCGCGCGCCGGCTGGAGGACTTCCTGGAGGCCGACGCCGCGGTGATGGTGGCGACCATCGCGTTCGGCATGGGCGTCGACAAGCCCGACGTCCGCTTCGTGATCCACGCCGATCCGCCCGCCGCGATCGAGGCCTACTGGCAGGAGGTCGGCCGCGCCGGCCGCGACCGCCAGCCGGCCGAGGGCATCACCCTCTACGGCTCGGCCGACATGGCCTGGGCCGCGCGCCGGATCGAGACCCGCGAGGCGCCCGACGAGGTCAAGCAGGTCCAGTCTCGAAAACTCCGCCAGTTCTACGCCATGCTCGAAGGCGTCACTTGCCGCGCGGCCGCCGTGCGGCGCTACTTCGGCGAGGAGGGCGTGGCCCGCTGCGGGGTCTGCGACATCTGCGTCTCGCCGCCCGCCGCGACCGACGCCACCGAGGCCGCCCAGAAGGCCCTCTCGGCCGTGCACCGCCTGGGCGGACGACTGGGGCGCGGCCGGGTGATCGAACACCTGCTGGGCAAGACCAAGGACGTCACGCCCAGCGAGGCGCAGCTGCCGACCTTCGGCATCGGCCGCGAGCTGAGTCAGCCGGCTTGG
>Ga0172372_10011394_pt1 | contig 11304 bp, 8 predicted proteins | sample LakKiv5m_2_FD_114544 | JGI IMG/M metagenome (GOLD analysis project Ga0172372, IMG submission 114544) | Freshwater microbial communities from Kabuno Bay, South-Kivu, Congo - kab_092012_9.5m | ecosystem: Environmental > Aquatic > Freshwater > Lake | place: Democratic Republic of the Congo... | reverse complement strand
GGATCTCGGGGCGCCGTGATGGCCGGCCCCGCTTCGCCGCCGAGCGCGCGGTCCACGACGCAGGCCGCGAGGCGCGCGTCGAGTTCCACCGCGAAGCGCGGCGCGCGTGGACCGGGGGCCGTGGTGAAGATGGCTGCGACGAGCGGATCCGTGACGCACTCGGTGAGGGCGCCTTTGGGGCATATCTCGATGGGCGCGGGGGTCGCCAGCGGCGACACGCCGAGCAATGAGGCGAGAGCCTCGAGCGCGTCGTCGGGCGTCGCAAGAGGGAGTCGTCGCGCGGCGCGTCGCAGCTCCGCGCATGCGCGTCGCGAGACCTTCGGCAGGCGCGCAAACGGGAAATCCGCGATTTCCATCTCGTCCGCGGTCTACACGATGGGGCTACCGTGAAGCAATCACGGTGATCGTCGGATTCGCTGGCGCGCGTTGCGACGAACGTGGCCGTGACGCGATGCGTGTTGCTCCGCCGACGAGTGGTCGAGATGGCTCTCGAACTCAGCGCATCTCGACGTCGAACGAGGCGCACGCGATGCCCCGCGCATCGAGCTCGCGGCGGATGGCCTCGGCGAGCTCGTCGATCTGCGCGGCATCGCCTCTCTCCGCGATGAGGGTCGCACCGAGCGCACCGTCGACGTGTCGCAGGCGTACTTCGACGTCGCCGTGAGCGTCGAGGCGGAGCCCGAGCCGTACCTCGTGGCCATGACGCCCCGCAGATCCGACGCGGAGGGAGCGGAGCACGCGTTCGGCGAGAGCGGCGACCTCTTGGGGCTGTGGAGGCCGCGCGCCAACGGGTGAGGTGAGGGCACCCGCCGGAGCGGCGAGCACGGCGGGGGGCGGCAGAAATGGAAGGAGCAGCGTGGGGTCGATTTGCGGCGCTTCGCGGTCGGATGCCGTGGTGCGAAGTGAGGAGTCACGCGCGTCCGCGTCGTGTCGGAATGTACGCGGCGGGTCGGATGGGCGGGCTGGCGGAAGCGGTATGGCCCCGGGGACCTCGGCTGCGCTCCCACCCGGTGCGCGCCCGCGGTGGGCGTGGCCCGCGCGGGCCCACTGCTCGGCGAAGCGAGTGCCCGGAAGGGCGCCGCGACCGGCGGACGGTGGGTGGCGCCCCGTTCCCATCGTGGGGCGCGTCGAGCCAGTCGTGATGTGCGGATACGCGGTGCGTTCGAGCGGCATGGGGCGCTTCTCGCACCGCGGGTCCCCGGGGTTTCGCTCGGGTGGTATGCTCGCGCGCCGCCGAGGTGGCGGGAAGGGCTCTGGGGAGGTCTCCGGGCGCTCAGGGAGAAAAGGACGCGCGTGCGGCCACACGATCCGTACATCGGTCGGGACATCGCCGGTCAGTTCCGCATCGTGGAGCGCGTCGGCGCGGGCGGGATGGGCTTCGTCTACAAGGCGGAACAGCCGGACATGAATCGCTTCGTGGCGATCAAGATCCTGCACCCGAAGTACGTCTCCCGCCCCGACCTCGTCGCGCGTTTTCGCCGCGAAGCGCGGGCGATGAGCCATCTGACGCATCCGAACACGGCGCGCGTTTTCCTCTACGGGCAGCTCGAGGACAACGCCTGTTACATCGTGATGGAGCATCTCTCCGGGATGAACCTCGCGCAGCACGTGAAGGCGCACGGGCCCTTCGACGTAGCGCGGGCCGTCAACATCATGATCCAGGTCTGCGGCGCCCTCGAAGAGGCGCATCGCGCGGGCATCGTCCATCGCGACCTCAAGCCAGAGAATATCTTCCTCTGCACGCAGGGGGGAATTCAGGATTTCCCGAAAGTCCTCGATTTCGGGCTTGCGAAGGTGAGCGAGCGCGAGATGCGGCCGGGCTCGCTGATCCTCACGCAGGAGGGCATGGTCTTCGGGACGCCGGAGTTCATGTCGCCCGAGCAGGCGCAGGGAAAGACGCTCGACGCGCGCAGCGACATCTACTCGCTCGCCTGCATCCTCTTCGAGATGCTCACCGGCAAGCTTCCCTTCGAGGCGAAGCAGGCGATGGACTTCATCACGCACCACATCCAGTCGCCGCCGCTGCACCTGCGTGACCGAATGCCCGCGCGCGACTTCCCCGCGGGGCTCGACGAGGTCCTGCAGCGCTGCCTCGCGAAGCGTCCTGACGACCGGCCGGCGAGCGCGGGGGATTTCGCGCTGCTGCTCAAGGAAGTCATGCAGGGCAAGGTGATGACCGGTGCGCTGCGCGCGCTTCCCGTCGATGCAGCGCGACAGGCCGCGGCCGAAATGGTCCGGCAGGGGCAGATGCGTGGGCCGCAGCCGGGTGTGGCGCAGGGACCTGGTGCGCCGCGTGCGCCTCACGGTGGGCCCGGCCAGCTCGAGGGGCGGTCACCGTCGCGTTCGATGGATCTGGAAGAGACGCTGAGGCTGCCGGTCTCGCGCGCGCCGTACGTCGTGCTCGGGATCGCCGCGCTGCTCGCGATCGGTGGTGGCATCGCGCTCGTCGCTGCGCTGCTGATGAAGTGACGCCTTGACCGTCCGCGGGGCGGGCAGCTACATACGCGCGCGACCCGCTTCTGCGCTGTTCGGGCGGCGGCGGGCGATGTCGGCGGTCCGAGAAGCCGTGCCCCTCGCATGACCACGCTGCCCGCTCAGGGATCGCTCGTCGGGACATTGCGGGACCTCGTCGCGCTGACGAAGCCTCGCATCACGTTCCTCGTGATCGCGACGTCTGCGGGCGGGCTCTGGCTGGCGCCCGGTCGGCCGGATCCGCTGCGAGCGCTCGTCGCCGTGTCCGCGATCGCGGCGGTCGTGATGAGCGCGAACGCGCTCAACTGCTGGATGGAGCGGGTCAGCGACCGCGAGATGACGCGTACGCGGACGCGTCCGCTGCCCGCTGGTCGTCTCGACCCGCGGCTCGGGCTCGCGTTCGGGCTGGTGCTCGGCGCGGTGTCCGTGCCGGTGCTGGGCCTCGTCGTCAATCCCGTCACCGGGCTGCTCGGTGCGGTCGCGCTCGTGTCGTACGTGTGGATGTACACGCCGCTCAAGCAGCGGACGTGGCTCGCGCTGCTGGTCGGCGCCGTGCCGGGGGCGATGCCGCCGTTGATGGGCTGGACGGCGGCGACGGGCGCGATCGAGCTGCCCGGGCTTGCGCTCTTTGCGGTGCTGTTCCTCTGGCAGATCCCGCATTTCATTGCGATCGCCGTGTTCCGTCAGGAGGAGTACGAGCGCGCGGGGATCCGTGTGTTGCCGGCGGTCCTCGGCGTGCCGACGGCGAAGGCTCACATGGTCGCGTGGTGCATCGCGCTCGTGCCGGCGTCGCTCATGCTCACACCGCTCGGCGTCACGGGGAGCCTCTACCTCGCGAGCGCGGTCGTGCTCGGGCTCGTCTTCGTGGGCGCGTGCGTGGCGGGGCTGCGCGCGAAGGGGCCGGACACCGGCTGGGCCCGCCGCGTCTTCAGTGTGTCGCTCGCGTACCTCACGCTGCTTTTTGCCGCGATGGTCGCGGACGCCGTCTGAGCCCACGACCTCGGGCGCCATGTCGCGGCTGCGGATCGTCGTGTGGTCGGTGAGCGCCCTCGTGGCGCTCGGCTTCGCCATCGTCGCCGGGCTGCGCGCCTTCGGTCGCACAGGCGAGGACGCGCCGCTCTTCGTGGTCCGGCCCTTCGCGCTCGTCGATCAGGATGGGCGTCCCTTTTCGTCTCAGTCGCTGCGCGGCCAGCCGTGGATCGCGTCGTTCGTGTTCACGACGTGCAAGACGATCTGCCCGATGATCACCGCGCAACAGGGCAACGTCGCGCGGCGCCTGCGCGATGTCCCGACGATCCGCTTCGTGTCGATCACCGTCGACCCTGCGCACGACACGCCCGACGTGCTCCGCGCGTACGGTGAGCGTCACCGCGCGGACTTCACGCGCTGGACGTTCCTGACGGGGGGGCCTGCGGTCGTGCGACGGGTCGTCGAAGGGGGGCTCCTGCAGCCGGTCGGCGAACGCGAAGCGCGGCCCGACGGTGCGTGGGACATCGTGCACACGGGCAGGCTCCTGCTCGTCGACGCGGAAAGTCGCGCGCGCCGTCTCTACGCGCTCGACGCCGCGTCGCTCGCCCAGCTCGAACGGGATGCGAGGGCGCTCGCTCGCTGAACGGAGCGGGCGACGTCGTGACGCGCGCGTCGGCAGTCAGGACGTGCAGTGACCGCGGGGAGCGCGCTGGATCTCGCGGAGCTTCTCGCGGGCGCGCGGAATCAGCGGTGAGCTCGGCTGCGTGCGGACGAGCGCTTCGAGCGTGGTGCGCGCGTCGGTGCAGGCGTGCAGCCGATAGAAAGCGTCGCCCATGTCGAGGAGCGCATCGTCGATGGCATCGCCACCCGCGTACTCCGCGAGGACGCGCCTCAACTCGCCGAGGGCGGTCGCCGGCTTGTTCTCCTGGAGGTAGCTCGCGCCGATCCAGTACTGCGCGTCGTCGGACTCGGAGTCGCCGGCGTAGCGCGCGAGGTACTCGCGGAAGAGCGCACGCGCGCGCGAGTAGTCGCTCGCCTGATGCGCGCGCCGCGCCGCGGCGAAGTGCTCGGCCTTGTCCGCGGGGATCTCTCCGGGGGGCAGCGGCATGTCGATGCCGGCCTTGCGCGCGATCTGCGTGATGCGCTCGTCCATCTCCGAGCGCTGCGTCGAGAGCTGCCGCGTGAGTTGCTCGTTCGTGTTGCGCAGCTCGGCGATCTGGCCTTCGAGCGAGGCAATCTGCGTTTGCAACTCCTGGACGAGGGCGCCGGTGTCGGCGCTGTTCCGTGTGACGACGGCCGTCGCGCGCTCGAGCACTTCTTCGAGCTGCTGGACCTTGGACTGCGCGTTGCCGACGGCGGCGTGGAGCGTCTCTCGCTCCGTGCGCAGGCCAGACTCGAGCGTCGTCAAACGACGTTCATGCTCGGTCGTCGACGCGCGGAGTTTCCGTCCCTCGCCGTAGCTCGTCCAGATGCAGCCCACCGAGGACGAGAGCGACGCAAAGGTCGAGGCGACCACCAGTACGGCGGCGAGGCGCCCCGGCCGCGTGCGCATCAGCGGGCCTCGATCGAGACGTTTCGATCGCGCGACCAGCTGCCCTCGTCTTCGCCGCGGGCGTACTCCTCGCCGTTCGACGAGACGCTCAGCTTGTTCGCCGCGACGCCGAGCGAGCGCAGGAAGTCACGGGCCGCGCGCGCACGACGGTCGCCGAGGGCGAGGTTGTACTCCTCCGTGCCGCGTGGGTCGCAGTTGCCGGTGAGGTGGATGCGGCTGTAGTTGCGCTCGCTGGCGCAGCGGGCGACGGTCTGGAGCTGGTCGCGCGCCGACGAGGTGAGCTCGTTCGACTCGAAGTCGAAGTACACGGCGTTGATGTCGCACGCGAGCGCGGGCGGCGGAGGGGGCGGCGGCGTCGGCCCCGGGACCTCGCTCTGCGTCGTGGCGACGCGCACGCAGCGGTTGCCGCGGCACTCCTCGCCGCTCGCGCACTGGTCATTGCTCGCGCAGTAGCCGGGCGTCGCCTCGCAGCGGCCGGAGGCGCAGGACTCGCCCGCGCCGCAATCCGAGTCGCTGCGGCAGAGCTGGCAGCGGCCGTTGACGCAGTACTCGCCCGAGTGGCAGTCGGTGTCTTCGCCGCAGTTCGGGTAGGTCGGACCGCAGCCGGCGCTCAGCGCGAGGGCAGCCAAGGCGATGGCCAGTGGCCCGGCAAGAGTGGTCGCGTTCGTCATCGTCGGGTCTCCCTTTTCCTCGAACAGGTCAATGACCGCCGCCTGCCTAGTGCCGGAAGCGAGCGTTGTCAACGCTCCATGGCAGAAATCCGAGTCGTGAAATGCATGACGGGTCAGCTCCCCGGGACGCGGCACAAGCTGGCACGCTGCACTGCATCGCCGCCCGTGGCGGGCCTCGCAAAATGCGTCTCGAGGCCGCTTGTGATCGGGGCACCCCGCTTGCATAATCGGAGGTCGGTCGCCTGCACCATGCTGAGGCCCTGTCTCGGAAGCCTCCCGGGAGTCCCCATGACGTCGAGTCTTCGTTCGTGGTCCTTCATCCTCGTTCTCGCCGCTTCCCTCGGCTTCGTCGGCTGCGGCGATGACGACTCCGGCATGCCCCCAGTGCCGCGCGTCGATGGCGGCCCGGGCGTCGACTCGGGTGGGCCGCCCACGCGCTGCAGCCCTGAAGACGACGCCGACATGGACTTCATCAGCGCCATGGACGAGGGCGCTGGCGACGTCGATGGCGACGGTACGCCGAACGCATCGGACACCGACTCGGACGGAGACGGAATTACCGACCGCATCGAGGGCGGCGACAACGACTGCACCACGGTGCCGGTCGACTCGGACGCCGACGGTACGCCCGACTTCCTCGACCGCGATTCCAATGCCGATGGCCTCGACGACGCGGGTCAGACGGGTGACTCCGACGGCGACGGGGTCCCGGACTGGCGCGAGAACGACCTCGACGGCGACGGGATCTCCAACGCGCTCGAGCGGGGCATGGGCGCGACGCCCGTCGATACCGACGCCGATGGCATTCCGGACCTTCAGGACCTCGACTCCGACGGCGACACCATCCTCGATGAGACCGAGGGCGGGATGGATCTCGACGAGGATGGCACGCCGAACTTCCGCGACCTCGATGCGGACGGCGACGGGATGAGCGACTCCCTCGAGGCGGGCGACGGCGAGCTCGCGACGCCGCCGCGGGTCTGTGATCAGGAGGTCAGCCCGATCACGCGCACGCCGCTCAATGAGGATGGCTCGTCGTATCCGGGCGACGGCTTCTCGAACTTCATCGACACCGACAGCGACAACGACGGCCTCTCCGATGGTCAGGAGCAGGCGGTCGGCAGCGACCCGTGCCGCTTCGACTCGGACGATGACGGCGTCGACGACCTCTTCGAGGGCGCGTACGCCGAGCGCAACTGCCCCGGGGGCGTGCCCGCGGCGGGCGTCGATCCGTCCATCTGCCAGTGCGGTGCGCGCGCGTCGTGCACGATCCGCAGCGAGGATTTCTACCTCGTCCTCCCCTACGGTGGCGCCCCGCAGACGCGCGTCCTCGACTTCAGCACCAGCATCCGCGTTGCGGACATCTTCTTCATCACCGACACGACGGGCTCGATGGGCGGCACCGTCGACAACGTGAAGGCGACCGTCACGACGCCGGGGACCGGCCTCATCGACCGCATCGGCGCGACGATCCCGGACGCTTGGTTCGGCGGCGGCCAGCACGACGACATGCCGTTCGCGAGCTGGGGCTCGTCGCCCGACGAGCCGTTCATCCTCGCGATCCGGATGACCCCGCCCGACATGGCCAGCGCGGTGCAGAGCGCCTTCAACGGCATCATGATGCACGGCGGCAACGACGGCCCCGAGTCGCAGACCTTGGCCCTCCATCAGATCGTGACGGGCGCGGGCGGCACGTGGACGTACGGCGGCGGCTTCGGCGGCGGCGCGACGTACACGATGCCGAACTACGTGGGGATGTGCCTCGACGGCGGCTGGGGCGCGCCCTGCTTCCGCGACGCGGCGCTTCCCATCGTCATCCTCTTCACGGACATCTGCTCGCACAATGGCCCGCCCGGCGAGGACTCGTCGTGCGAGCCGTACTCGATGGTCACGCCCGTCCTGCCGACGTGGGAAGAGGCCATCGCGGCGATGAACGTCCGCGGCGCGAAGTTCATCGGCGTCAACGCCTCGCCCGGCTCCTCGTGTGCGGGTCCGACGGCGCCGGACAGCCTCAGCCCCTGCTACTTCCTGAATCGCACCGCGGAAGAGACGGGCTCGGTCGACCTCGACAGCAATCCGCTCGTCTACGACCTGCCGAACACGGCTTCGACCACGGTCTTTGCGGACACCGTCGTCTCCGCCGTCGAGACGGTCGCGACGCGCGTGCCGCTCGACGTCGACACGGGCGTCCGCGGCGAGCCGAGCCTCCTCGCGAACGCGGCGATGTACGTGAAGCGTCGTACGCCCGGCTGCCGCGCGACGCCGGCGATCACGCCGTGCTTCGAGGCGCCTCCGGGCGTTCTCGACACGCAGGCGGTCGCGTTCATCGACACGTCGACGTTCTTCGGCGTCATTCCGGGCACGCGCGTCACCTTCCAGATCACCTTCCAGAACGACTTCTTCCGCGGCACGGATCGCGCGGAGCTCTTCGTCGCGTTCATCGATGTGCGCGGCGGCGGCTCGGACATCCTCGACACGCGCGAGGTCTACATCGTCGTCCCGGCGAATCCGGTTCCGTTCGGCTGAGCGACGTCTCGGCGGTCCCCCTGCCGCCCGAGGCGTCGATCGGAGGCTTTTCCCGAGCGCGCTGCACCACGGCGCGGGAGGTTCCATGTCGCATCGTCGAGTTCGCCTCGGGATCGTTTTTCCGCTTCTCCTTCTCGCGCTGACCGGCTGCGACGAAAGCCGCATCGGCGGCCGGCGCGGCACGCGAGATGGCGGTGCGGGCGCAGACGGCGGCGGCCGAGACGGCTCGATGGGCGTGTGCAACCCCGCCGACTCAGACGGCAACGGCATCGCCGACGTGCTCGAGGGCGCGGGCGTCGGCAATCCCGACGACGACGCGGACGGCGTTCCCGACGCGGCCGAGGCGGGTAGCGGCGGCGTCTGCTCGCCGCGCGACACCGATGGTGACGGCACGCCCGACTATCTCGACACGGACTCCGACAACGACGGTATCCCCGATGGGGACGAGGTGACGGCGGGTACCGATCCGACGAACCCGGACACGGACGGCGACGGCTTCACGGATCTCGTCGAGCGCGCGGCGGGCACCAGCCCGACGGACCCGGGCAGCATGGTCCCGCCGACGGACTACTTCGTGGTGCTCCCGTACAACGGCGACCGCGCGATGCGGCCGCTGCGCTTCGGCACGAACATCTCGAAGGCCGACATCTTCTTCCTCGTCGACATGACGGGCTCGATGGGCGGCGAGCGCACCAATCTCATCCGCGGCCTCGTCGACACGATCATCCCCGGTATTGCGGCGGCCATCCCGAACGTGCAGTTCGGCGCGGGTGGCTTCGACGACTATCCGTATTCCTCGTTTGGCGCGGCGCCCGACCTGCCCTTCTACCTGCTTCGCAGCATCGCTCCGGCGGACGAAGACATCGGCGGCTGGTCGATCGCGGCTGGGCCGACGACTTGCCCCCGTTCCCCGGGCACGAGCGACATCGGTCGGATCAGTGGTGGACCGAACGGGCGCTGGGACATCCTCGACGCCGTCGAGGGGTTGCCGTGTCACGGAGGCTTCGACGGTCCGGAGTCCTACGTCCCGGCGATGTACGCGACGGCCACCGGCATGGGCCTGAGCTGGCCCAGCGGGTCGATCCCGGCCGGGCCGACGTGCATCTCGGTGCCGGATGAGCTCGGCGTGCGGCGCGGCTATCCGTGCTTCCGCCCCGGCGCGCTGCCGATCATCCTCCTCTTCGGGGACAACGCGTTCCACAACGGGCCGGGCGGCGCGTTCGCGTATTCGTTCCCATCACCGAGCTATGGCGAGACGGTCGCTGCGCTCAACGGGATCGGCGGACGCGTGATTGGCGTGTACTCGGGCGGCGGGGGCTCGAGCCTGCGCCGCGACTACGAGCAGGTCGCGACGGACACCGGCGCCGTCACCGTGGGCGGTATGCCGCTCGTGTTCGACATCGCCTCGGATGGGAGCGGACTCGGGACCGCCGTCGTCGATGCCGTCGGACAGCTCGTCGGCGGCACGCCGCAGGACGTCAGCACGCGCACGGAGAACGTCGCGGGGAATCCAGACGAGTTCAACGCGACGCTGTTCATCAAGTCGATCGTGCCCGTCGAGGGGTACGGCGCAGGCGGCGAGATCGGCCCGATCCCCGGCGTCACCTACACCTCGAAGGACGAGACGACCTTCTACCAGGTCATCCCGGGAACGCAGGTCGAGTTCGCGATCGACTTCTGGAACGACGTGCGGCCGACGCCCGCGCGCACGGAAATCCACCAGGCGCGCATCATCGTCGTCGGCAACGGTGTGGCTGATCTCGACTTCCGTAACGTGTACATTGTCGTGCCGCCCGAGGGCGGGCCGATCCTGATCTGAGTCCGCGTTTCTCGCCCGGTTCGACGTTCGGTGGTCTGCGCCCGAGGGCGCGCCAGGAGTGTTCGCATGCGCATCCCTTCCCATGTCTTCACGCTGTTCGTGGCTCTCGCGCTGGTCGTCGTTGGTTGCGGTGACGAACGCGGCCGTGGCTCGCGCGGGGCTCGGGACGGCGGCGTCCCGACGCGCGACGGCTCGACGCGCCCGTGCACGCCGGGTGACAGCGATGGCAATGGCATCGCCGATTCGCTCGAGGGCGCAGGCGTCGGCAATCCGGACGATGACGGGGACGGCGTGCCCGACTCCGTCGAGGCCGGGACGGCGGGTGAGTGCTCGCCGCGCGATTCGGACGGCGATTTCACCCCCGACTTCCAGGACGTCGACTCCGACAACGACGGTGTGCTCGATGGCGACGAGGTCGCGGGCGGCACCGACCCGACCAACCCCGACACCGATGGCGATGGCTTCACCGACCTCGTCGAGCGGACTGCGGGCACGAGCCCCACGGACCCATCGAGCGTCGTCCCGCCGACGGACTACTTCGTCGTGCTGCCCTACAACGGCGACCGCGTGATGCGTCCGCTCCGCTTCGGGACGAACATCTCGAAGGCGGACGTCTACTTCCTCATCGACACGACGGGCTCGATGGGCGGTCCGATCGCCAACGTGCAGTCGTCGCTCACGCGCATCTCGGCGGAGATCAGCGCGCGCGTGCCGAACGTCGCGATGGGCGTCGGGCATCACGAAGACTTCCCGTTCAGCTCGTTTTTCGGGGGCTATGGCTCGTCGGGAGACGTCCCGTACGAGAATCTCTCGTCCATCTCGGAGGTCCTCTCCGACACACAGGACGGACTCAATCGCCTGATGCTCGGCAGCGGCAACGACGGCCCCGAATCGCAGGTCGAGGGCATTTACCAGACGGCCACCGGCGAGGGAGGGAGCTGGGGCTACAGCGACGGTAGTTTCCACTATCTCCCGCCGGGCTCGTGTCCGTCGATTCCCGACGAGCCGGCGCCGCGTCGCGGTTATCCATGCTTCCGCCCGGGTGCTCTCCCGATCGTCGTGCTCGTCACGGACGTGACTTGGCACAACGGGGCCACCGGCGGAGACCCCTACACGGGCATCACGCCCGCCGCGCACACCTTTGCCGAGGCGGTCGCCGCGATGAACGGGATCGGCGCGCGCTTCATCGGGGTTACTGTCGGCGGCGGCGGTCGCCCGGACAGTGAGGAGATGGCGCGGCAGACCGGCAGCGTCGATGGCAGCGGTCGGCCGCTCGTCTACGACTCGTCGGGCGG
>Ga0172372_10011393_pt1 | contig 11305 bp, 13 predicted proteins | sample LakKiv5m_2_FD_114544 | JGI IMG/M metagenome (GOLD analysis project Ga0172372, IMG submission 114544) | Freshwater microbial communities from Kabuno Bay, South-Kivu, Congo - kab_092012_9.5m | ecosystem: Environmental > Aquatic > Freshwater > Lake | place: Democratic Republic of the Congo... | reverse complement strand
CGTGCTATGGCAGGTGGCAGCCATGGTGGATGCGCTGTCGCAAGCGAATGAATTGCTCCAAAAATGGGAGCATGAAGCCCAAAAGATAAAAGGGCAAATGGCCAATTTTTCTGATCAACCCAAAGTTTACTTTGAGGAATGGGACACGCCGCGGATTAGCGCTATTGCCTGGGTATCCGAGCTGATCGGTATGGCGGGCGGGCGAGATATTTTTCCCGAGTTGGCGGCGCAGCCCTTGGGCAAGGGGCGCATACTGGCCGATGACGCCGAAATTTTGCGCCGCGATCCGGACATCATCATCGGGTCTTGGTGCGGCAAAAAGTTTCGCCCCGAGCAGATGGCGGCGCGCCCAGGATGGGAGGGTGTGGCTGCGGTGCGGACGGGGCAGATTTTTGAAATCAAGTCGGCCGATATCTTGCAGCCCGGCCCTGCTGCGCTGACGGACGGGCTGGCGCAGTTGCAGCGCATCATCTTCAATTGGCACCGCACGGTCGGCAGCCAAAGGGCGAAGGAGGCGGCATGACGGTGACCGTTACGCGCAGCGAGCTGATTCTGGGGGGCCAAAAGAGCGGCAAAAGTCGCCGTGCCGAGTCGCTGGCGCAGGCGTGGCTGGCACGGCCCGGGCACCGCGCCCTGCTGGTGGCCACCGCGCTGGCGGGCGACGAAGAGCTGCACACGCGCATTGCGCGCCATCGGTTGGATCGGGCCGCGCGGGTACCGGGCCTGCAAACGCTGGAGGAGCCGCATCATCTGGCCGCTGTTTTGCAGGCGCACAGCCAGCCCGACACGCTGATCGTGGTCGACTGCCTGACGCTGTGGCTGACCAACGCGCTGATGCCGCTGGCGGCAGAGTCGGCGCCCGCCCGGTCAGTGGATCAGTGGATGCAGTTGCAGGTCACACCGCTGCTTGATGTCATTCGCAGCGCTCCCGGTCCGGTGGTGCTGGTCAGCAACGAAATCGGGCTGGGTGTGATCCCGCTGGGCCGCGAGGTGCGTGCATTTGTGGATGCGTTGGGGCTGCTCAATCAGCAGGTGGCGCAGGCGTGCGAGCGCGTCACGCTGATGGCCGCAGGACTGGCGTTGAACCTGAAAGGGGCATCGACGTGAGGCGGCTGAAGATCTGGTGGGTGTGGGCGTTGGTATGCAGCGTCGGTGCGGCCCACGCCATCACACTCATCGACGACCGTGGCACCCGGGTCACGCTGGCCGCCCCAGCGCAGCGCATCGTCAGCCTGCTGCCGTCGTTGACCGAAACCGTTTGTGCGCTGGGCGCCTGCGATCGGCTGGTGGGGGTGGACAGGTATTCCAACTTCCCCGAGTCGATGCGCCGCTTGCCGCAACTGGGTGGCGGGCTGGACCCGAACATCGAATCGATCGTGGCGCTCAAGCCCGACCTGGTGCTGTTGGCCGGCTCAACGCGCGGCGGCGATCGGCTTCGCGCGCTGGGTCTGACCGTGCTGACGCTGGAGCCCAATACCCACGCCGACGTGCGCCGGGTGCTGGAACAGGTGGCGCTGGCGCTGGGGGTGGCTGATGCCCAGCGGGTCTGGCGCGGCATCGAAGCCGATCTGCAGGCCGCAGCTGGGTCATTGCCGGCACGACTGGCAGCGACGCGGGTGTACTTTGAAGTCAACCGCGCGCCCTATGCGGCCAGCGAGTCGTCATTCATCGGCGAGACGCTGGCGCGCTTGGGGTTGCGCAACGTTGTACCGGGCAGTCTGGGGCCGTTTCCCTTGCTCAACCCGGAATATGTGGTGCGCGCCGACCCGGACGTGATCATGGTGGGCGACGTCAACTTTGTGGGCATGGCCGATCGCCCGGGCTGGCGCAGTTTGCGTGCGATAGCGGGGCAGCGGGTTTGTGTGTTCACGCCGTCGCAATCGGACGTGCTGGTGCGCCCGGGGCCACGCATGGCGCAGGGCGCGCATCTGATGGCGGACTGCCTGCGCAAGGTGCTGCCATGACCGACGTGGGCCGCCAGTCGCGTCGCGCCGCACGTCTGGTGGGCGCGCTGCTGGCGCTGGGCGCACTGTTGGTGTTGTTGGGCGCCAGCGTGGGCAGCACCGGTTTTGAGCGTGTCTGGCAAGCCTGGCGCGATCCCGTGGCGTGGCAAATCGTTTGGGACATCCGTCTTCCGCGCACACTCGGCGCCTGGTCCGCCGGCGCGTTGCTGGGCTTGGCGGGTGCGGTGGCGCAAGGCTTGTTTCGCAACCCGCTGGCCGACCCGTATCTGCTGGGCAGTGCTTCGGGCGCGTCACTGGGGGTGGCGCTGGCGCTGGTGAGCTTGGGTGTGTCGCCGTTTGCCGAAACTTGGTTGCTGCGCGTGGGGCTGACCGGCGCGGCGTTTGGGGGCGCGGTGCTGGCGGTGTTGCTGACGCTGCTGCTGGCACGTGGCGTGCAGCAGACGTTGCGGCTGTTGCTGGCCGGGGTGATTGTGGGTGTGGTGCTGGGCGCGTTGACCGCGCTGGTGATGCTGTTTGATCCCGAGGTGATGCAATCGATGCAGGCCTTCATGTTGGGCAGCACCAGCTTTGTCGGCTGGACCGCATGGTGGCTGATGGTGGCGACCTGGGTGGTGTGCGCGGCGCTGACCTGGATGCTCAGCCCCGTGCTCGACGGGCTCAGCCTGGGCGAGGCCACGGCACAAAGCCTGGGCTTGCCACTGGTGCCGCTGCGGCTGGCGCTGGTGGTGGTGCTGGCACTGGCCACCGGTGCGGCAGTAGCGCAGACGGGGTTGATTGCGTTCGTAGGGCTGGCGGCACCGCACCTGGTGCGTTCGGTGGCCAAGACCACGCACCGGCGTCTGATTGCGCTCTCCAGCCTGATGGGCGGCGTGCTGCTGATGGCTGCCGACGTGCTGGCGCGTGGCCTGCTGGCGCCGCAAGAATTGCCGGTGGGGGCGTTGACGGCCGTGCTGGGCGGTGGTTACCTGCTGTGGCTGATGCATCGGGGAGATGCGATGGCGCCGTCGCGCGGGAGCTGATCCGCCATGCCCACCATTGCGCTGCAAGCTCGCCACCTGTGCGCCCGCCTGGGTAACGCAAAGGTGTTGCAGGACATTGATCTGGATTTGCCTGCGGGGCGCTGGACCTGCATCGTCGGCCCCAATGGCGCGGGCAAATCCACGCTGTTGAAAGCTTTGGCCGGTCTGTTGCCCTATACCGGCCAGGTGACGCTGATGGGCTCCGCACTAGAGCGCTTGCCGGTACGCCAGCGTGCGCGAACCCTGGCCTGGCTGGGCCAGAACGAGAGTTGTCCGGACGACCTGACAGTGTGGGATCTGGCGATGCTGGGGAGGTTGCCGCACCAGCCCTGGCTGGCTGTGCCCGACGCCGCCGATGACCTGGCGGTGGAGCAGGCGCTGCGAGCCACCCAGGCCTGGGACTGGCGCGGACGCACGCTGGGGCAGCTTTCGGGCGGTGAACGCCAACGCGTGCTGCTGGCGCGCGCCCTGGCGGTGCAGGCGCCGGTGCTGCTGATGGACGAACCGCTGGCCAACCTCGACCCCCCGCATCAGGCCGACTGGCTGGAACTGGTGCGCCGCCTGGTTGTAAACGGCACCACGGTGGTGAGCGTGTTGCACGAATTGACACTGGCGCTGCATGCCGACGAACTGGTGGTGATGGACCAGGGGCGCATCACGCATCAGGGCCGGTGTGACGTACATGCGACGCACCAGTCACTAGAGGCGGTGTTTGATCATCGTGTTGAAGTCCACGAACTGCACGGCCGATGGGTGACGTTGCCACGCAGGCAGATTTGACATAAGGCCGCTGTAACGCAAGCGCCAATGCATAGAATATGCGTCATACTGACGTACAAAGTTTTCTGGTGAGGTGATCACCATGCATGTTGCATCGACCCCAGCCACCGCAGATGCAGCGCGTATCAACTTGCGTACCAGCCCGGAGGTCAAAGCGCTGATTGAGCGTGCGGCCACGTTGATGGGCACGACCGAGTCCGGTTTCATTTCCCAGACCATGTATGAAACGTCGCAGCGCGTGGTAGCCGGACAGGACACGCTCACCCTTTCATACTGCGACCGCGACGCCTTTCTGGCAGCACTGGAAAACCCGCCTCAGCCCACCCAGGTGTTAATCAACCTGATGAAACTGACCAGATCAACTTGGTGATATCCGAACTTGGTTTGGACCACGATCGCGCCGGGTTCGATTGCGGCGAACCGTAACGGAATCAGTTTTTACAGCGTTTTGCGCGCCAACAATCCACGCGGGATTTCAGTATGACCTACGTCGCGTGTGCCCCAACGCGCCACAAATTCTGGGCTCTTACACCCTCAGCGCAGGATCAGTTGCCTTTGCACATTGGGATGCAGAGCTGCATCTGCCCAGGTACCCGGTGCCGGTGGCGCGACTGGGTCGGCGGGCGGCGGACAAGCGCCAGCAAGTCCAGCGTATTGGCGTGGCTTTTAGTTTAACCATGCATTGCACTACCGCTGAGCAACACCAGCAGCGCTCCGGCGCCACCATCGGCAGGCCTGGCCTGCACAAACGCCAGCACCTCGCGCTTTTGCGCCAGCCAACTTTGCACGCGGCCTTTCAACACGGGCGCCTTGCCCGGTGAACCCAGCCCTTTACCGTGAATCACGCGCACGCACCGGATGCCTTGTTGCTGCGCCATGCGGATGAACTGGCTCAACGCTTCACGCGCGTCGTCGCGGCGCAGACCGTGCAGGTCCAGTTGGCGCTGGATGCTCCAGTCGCCACGGCGCAGCTTGCGCGTCACGTCAGTGCCAATACCGGGGCGGCGAAAGCTCATCTGATCGTCGGCGTCGAGCAATGTTGACACGTCAAAGTCGTCGCTGATGGCCTCTTGCAGCACGGCTTGTTCGTCGCGCTGGTAAGACATCACCGCAGGCAGTTTTTGCGCGGGCGGGTGGTGCACCTTGCGCGGGTCGGCAAGCGGTTTGACGGCTCCGGCGGCGCGCACAAACAAATCCCGGTCGCTGGCGGCCTGCTTGACGGCTTTGGCCTGCGCGCTGGCTTGCGCAAGGCGCGCCTGGGTGCGCTCGGCAATCACTTTCTTGACCACCTTCAGGTCGCTGAGCGTTTTGACTTTGACCGCTATCACAGCAAGCCCCGCTCGGTCATCGACAGCGCTTCCCCCGGCGCCACGATGATGTGGTCAAGCACGCGCACGTCGATCAACGCTAACGCCGATTTAAGCGTTTGCGTCAGCATCTCATCGGCGCGGCTAGGCTGCACGTTGCCGCTGGGGTGGTTGTGCGACAGCACCACCGCGCTGGCGTTCAGGTGTAGCGCGCGCTTGACCACCTCACGCGGGTAGACGCTGGTTTGCGACAGCGTGCCCTGAAACATTTCTTCAAGTGCAATCAGGTGATGCTGCGCGTCCATGAACAGCACCGCAAACACCTCTTGCGAACGCTGGGACAGCTGCAATTGCAGGTAGTGCTTGACGGCATCGGGCGTGTCCAGCACCGCACGCTGCTGCAGGCGCTGCGCCATGGCGCGCCGCGCCAGCTCCAGCACGGCCACCAGCTCGGCGCGCTTGGCCGGCCCCAGCCCCTTGACGCGTTTGAGGTCTTCTGCGCTGGCACCCAGCAAGCCGGCGATGCCATCAAAGCCAGCTTCTGCGCCGTCCTTGGGTTTGAGTTGCAGCAGCTCCTGCGCCATTTGCAGCACGCCTTTGCCTTTGATGCCAGTGCGCAGCAACAGCGCCAGCAGCTCCACGTCGCTCAGGGCACCTGGGCCGCGCGCCAGCAGCTTTTCGCGCGGGCGGGCGTCCGGGGGAAGGTCTTGTAGGGGCATGGCAGCGCGGGGCGGTCAGGGCAGGTTGGGCTTTTACAATCAGCGCAGTTTAGGCGTCAGGCATCCGGGCATCGGGATTCGGGGTTTTGGCGCGATTTTTTCCATCTTCAACTCAGCTTTCCATGACCTCTGCGCTTGCCACCGTGGCCCCCGGTTCGTTTCTGACCCTTCATTACCGCTTGAGTGGCCCGGCGGGCGACCTGATCAACACGTTTGACGGCACACCCTCGACGCTGACGCTGGGCACCGGCCAGCTCTCGCCCGCCATTGAATCGCACTTGCTGGGACTGCCTGAAGGCACCCATACCACCTTCGAGTTCCCGGCGGGCGAAGCGTTTGGCCCGCGCAGCGCCGAGATGCAGCAGTGGATGGCGCGCAGCGAGTTGCGCGAGCTGGGCGCAGACAGCGAAACCTTTGAAGTCGGTGAGGTGCTGCAACTGGTCACGCCCGACGGCAGCGGTCGCTTTGGCGGTGTGATCCGCGAATTTCGCAGCACCGACAAAGGCGAGGCGGTGCTGATCGACTTCAACCACCCGCTGGCCGGTTTGCCGGTGACGTTTGAAGTGCAGATCATCGGCGTGATTTAAAGCCATGGCCAACAGGCTTGAAACCGTCATCCTGGCGCAGCCGCGCGGCTTTTGTGCGGGCGTGGATCGGGCCATCGAGATCGTGGAGCAAGCGCTGGCCAAGTTTGGCGCGCCCATTTACGTGCGCCACGAGATCGTTCACAACACCTACGTTGTCAACGACCTCAAAGCCAAAGGCGCTATTTTTATTGAAGCTCTGGATGAAGTGCCTGCGGGCGCTACGCTGGTTTTTTCTGCACATGGTGTGAGCCGCGCGGTGCAGCAGGAGGCCGCTGCGCGCGGGTTTCGGGTGTTTGACGCCACCTGTCCGCTGGTGACCAAGGTGCATGTGGAAGTAGCCAAGCTGGCGCGTGAGGGTTTTGAATTCATCATGATCGGCCACAAAGGCCACCCCGAGGTGGAAGGCACCATGGGCCAGCTCGACGGTGGCATCCACCTGGTGGAAGACGTGGCCGATGTGGCGCGCATTGCACCGGCACAGACGCAAAAACTGGCGGTGGTGACGCAGACCACGCTCAGCGTAGACGATGCCGCCGATATTGCTGCGGCCATCAAGGCGCGTTTTCCGATGGTGCGTGAGCCCAAGCAACAAGACATCTGCTACGCCACGCAAAACCGGCAGGACGCGGTCAAGCTGCTGAGCACGCAGGTGGACGTGGTGATCGTGGTCGGCAGCCCGACCAGTTCCAACAGCAACCGTCTGGCCGAGCTGGCGCGCAAACTGGGCACGCCGGGCTACATGGTCGACAGCGCCGCTGATCTGCAGCCGCAGTGGTTTGAAGGATGCCAGCGCGTCGGGCTGACCGCGGGTGCATCGGCGCCCGAAGTGCTGGTGGACCAGGTGGTGGCGCGCATCAAGGTGCTGGGGGCGGTGTCGGTGCAGACCATGGCCGGCGAGCCCGAGGCGGTGAAGTTTCCGCTGCCCAAAGGCTTGCGTGCTGTGGATGACGCCGAAAAACTACTGAATTAAGAGCTTTCAGATCAATAGTGATAAGGGCTTGAGCCCAATTTTTATTTCAAATCATGCTAGACATCACCCTGCTTCGCAAAGACCTCGCCAGCGCCGTGGCGCGCCTGCAAACCCGCAAGAATCCGCAGCCGTTTCTGGACGTGGACGCCTTCACCGCGCTGGAGACCGAACGCAAAACCATCCAGATGCACACCGAGGCGCTGCAAGCCCAGCGCAACAGCGCCAGCAAGCAGATCGGTGCGCTGAAAGCCAAAGGTCAGCACGATGACGCGGCCGCCGCCATGGCGCAGGTGGCTGGCATCAAGGATGAACTCGATGCCTCGGCCAAACGGCTCGATGCCATTCAACTGGAGCTGCAAACCCTGCTGCTGGCGGTACCCAACCTGCCGCACGAGAGCGTGCCGGTGGGCGCCGATGAACACGCCAACGTGGTCGTGCGCAGTTGGGGTACGCCGCGCGCGTTTGACTTTGCCATCAAAGACCACGTTGACATTGGCACGCCGCTGGGGCTGGATTTTGAGATGGGCGTCAAGCTCAGCGGCGCGCGCTTTACCGTCATGAAAGGCCAAGTGGCGCGGCTGCACCGGGCGCTGGCGCAATTCATGCTGGACGTGCAAACCCAGCAGCACGGTTACACCGAGTGCTACACGCCCTACATCGTCAACGCCGACACGCTCAAGGGCACCGGCCAGTTGCCCAAGTTTGAGGGTGACCTGTTTGCCGCCAGCAAGGGCGGGCAAGAAGGGCTGGACGACGCCGACACCACCGCGCTGTACCTGATCCCCACCGCCGAGGTGCCGCTGACCAACTTTGTGCGCGACGTGGTCGTGGCCGAAAGTGATTTGCCGATCAAGCTGACCGGTCACACGCCGTGCTTTCGCTCTGAAGCCGGCAGCGCCGGGCGCGACACGCGCGGGCTGATTCGCCAGCACCAGTTTGACAAGGTCGAGATGGTGCAGATCGTTCACCCCGACACCAGCTACGCCGCGCTCGAAGAGATGACCGGCCACGCTGAAGCCATTCTGCAACAACTGTGCCTGCCGTACCGCGTGATGAGCCTGTGCACCGGCGACATGGGCTTTGGCGCCGCCAAAACCTACGATCTGGAGGTGTGGGTGCCGGCGCAGAACACCTATCGTGAAATCAGCTCGGTGAGCAATTGCGAGGCCTTCCAGGCGCGCCGCTTGCAAGCGCGCTTCAAGAACGCGCAGGGCAAGAATGAGCTGGTCCATACCCTCAACGGTTCCGGCCTGGCGGTGGGGCGCACGCTGGTGGCGGTGCTGGAAAACTACCAAAATGCCGACGGCAGTGTGACCGTGCCTGAGGCACTGCGGCCGTATCTGGGCGGCCTGCAAGCGCTGGTGCCCTGATCTGCGCGGTGCATAATCGCGCCCGCTAGAGGTGCCACCCGGTCGGGTGGCTGAGAAACACTCTTCGAACCTGATCTGGGTCATGCCAGCGTAGGAAAGCGTCTGCAACACGCGTTGCGCCAGCGGCCCCGGATCAAATCAACAGGATCTGACATGGCCCCACAACTCTCTGCTTCTGACCTCTGGACCGACGTGTGCGCGGTACGCAACCAGCATCCGCTGGTGCATTCCATCACCAACCTGGTGGTGATGAACTTCAACGCCAATGTGCTGCTGGCCATGGGGGCGGCACCGGTGATGGCGCACGCGCATGAAGAGGTGGCCGACATGGCAGGCATTGCGCAAGCGCTGGTGTTGAACATCGGCACGCTTGAACCTTACTGGATCCAGAGCATGCGGCTGGCCTTGAAGGTGGCCTGCCAACGTGGCATCAAAACCGTGCTTGACCCCGTAGGGGCGGGCGCTACCAGCTATCGAAATCAGAGTATTTCGGCACTGTTGGCCAGCGCCAATCCATCGGTGATTCGGGGCAACGCGTCCGAAATCATGAGCGTGGCGGGCAGCAACGTGCAAACGCGCGGCGTGGACAGCAGCGCTGCGGTGGGCGACGCGCTGCAAGCGGGCCAGGCGCTGGCGCGCCAGACCGGTGGTTCGGTCTGCATCAGCGGCCCGGTCGATGAGGTGGTGGACGCCAGCGGTCGGCGTGCCAGCCTGGCCAACGGACACGAATGGATGACGCGCATCACCGGTGTGGGTTGTTCGGCTACCGCGCTGGTGGGGGCCTTTTGCGTGGTGCAGCCGGATGCCTGGCGCGCCACGGTGTCGGCCATGGCCTATCTGGGCGTTGTGGGCGAGGTGGCGGCCGAGCAGGTGATGGCGCGCGGCGGCGGTGTGGGCAGTCTGCAAATGGCGTTGCTGGACCAGTTGCAGTTGCTGGATCAGGCGACTTTTTTGCAACGCCTGAAGTTGACGCTGGCATGAGCCTGAACCTGCTGGACGTGCTGCGCGTGTACCTGGTGACCGACGCGCAGGCGCTGCGCGGGCGGCCTTTGCTGGACGTGGTGATGCAGGCGGTGCAGGGCGGAGTGACCTGCGTTCAGCTGCGCGAAAAGCAGGCCCATACGCGTGATTTTGTCGAGCTGGCGTGCGCACTTGAGGCTGCGTTGGCACCTATGAATGTGCCGCTGGTGGTCAACGACCGCGTTGACGTGGCGCTGGCGTGCGGCGCGCAGGGCGTGCATCTGGGGCAGTCGGACATGGCACCTGAGCACGCGCGGTGCCTGCTGCCGCCGGAGGTGTTCATTGGCTGGTCGGTCGAGACGCCACACGACGTTGAGCGGTCTGCTGATTTGCCGGTCGATTACCTGGGCGTGAGCCCGGTGTTTGCCACGCCCACCAAGACCGACACCGCACCGCCCTGGGGCTTGCCGGGCTTGCGTCAGGTGCGCGCCATGACGACGCTGCCGCTGGTGGCCATTGGCGGCATTCATAGCGGTAACGCCGCTGACGTGCTGGCCGCCGGTGCCGATGGTCTGGCGGTGGTAAGTGCGATTTGTTCCGCTGACAATCCCCGCGTTGCAGCCCACACATTGCGCCAAATGTTTTGAGCCTTTTTTGCCTCCAGCCCTCTATTTACAAGTCTTAGATGCTATGACTATTGAACGTACTCAGCGCTATCCACGGGTTTTGACGATTGCCGGCTCTGACAGCGGTGGCGGCGCGGGCATTCAGGCCGACCTCAAGACCTTTGCCGCGCTGGGCTGCTTTGGCATGACCGCCATCACCGCGCTGACTGCGCAAAACACCACCGGCGTGCGCGCCATTCACGGCGTGCCCACCGCCATGCTGCGCGACCAGATCGACGCGGTGGTGCAAGACATTGGTGTGGATGCCGTCAAGATTGGCATGCTGCATTCGCCCGAGGTGGTGCGCACCGTGGCCCGCGCGGTGCAAGACCATCAACTGCCGCACGTGGTGTTCGACCCGGTGATGGTGGCCACCAGCGGCGCCAAACTGATCACCGACGAAGCGGTGGCGGTGTTGGTGGCCGAGCTGTTTGCGCGTGCTGCGGTGATCACCCCCAATCTGGACGAGGCGGGTTTGCTGGTGGGGCAACCCCTGCACACGCCGCAAGACATGCTGGCGGCGGCACACAAGCTGATGGCGATGGGCGCGCGCGCCGTACTGGTCAAAGGCGGGCATTTGCCGGGGGACATGGTGGCGGATGTGCTGCTGCAGACCGGCGCCGAGCCGCTGTGGCTGGAGGGCGCGCGCATTGACACGGCCAACACGCACGGCACCGGTTGTACCCTGTCCAGCGCCGTGGCAGCGCATCTGGCGCTGGGGTTGAACCTGGCCGACGCCGTGCGCTCAGCGCGTGTCTACGTGCGCGGCGCGCTGGAGGCTGGCGCGTGCGTCAAAACCGGCCAAGGCAGCGGGCCGCTGAACCACGGCTTTGCGCCACGCGCGATGCTGGTTCGGTAGACGGACTGCAACTTGTGCGACACCTGTCGCACAAGTTGTCGCGACAGGTGTCGCAAATTGACGGTCACTGTTACATCACCTTCTGTGACCCAGGATTGAGCGATT
>Ga0172372_10011392_pt1 | contig 11305 bp, 24 predicted proteins | sample LakKiv5m_2_FD_114544 | JGI IMG/M metagenome (GOLD analysis project Ga0172372, IMG submission 114544) | Freshwater microbial communities from Kabuno Bay, South-Kivu, Congo - kab_092012_9.5m | ecosystem: Environmental > Aquatic > Freshwater > Lake | place: Democratic Republic of the Congo... | reverse complement strand
GGGATTGGAATACTGGCGTGGACGGTGTGGTGCGCGGCGCAGGACGACACCGTTTAGGAAATGCCTACAGTGGGCGAAAAAGGGTGCAAACGCTGTAAACGCCTCCAGAGCCTACAGGCAGAATACTTGGAAACGGTGCGTAGCGGTGCGCGGCTGGCTGCGGAAAACGCCGCGCTGCGTGAACGGGTACAGGAATTGGAAAAGGCTTTGGTTGCACCACCCCCGGACAAACCGTGAAAAGAACAGGGGGAGCCGAAAGGCTCCCCCTGTCGTGCGTACTGCGCCACGCCGTGCGTCAGGGGAGTGTCATTCCTATGATGTTGGTCATGGCAAACAGGTTTCCGCTGCCGGGCTTGATCACCGCAGCATTGGACCCCGGATAGATGCCAACGGTGGCGTAGCCTTCATACTGTGGCGATGCTGGGGTTACATCAAACTCCGATGCGCCAAACAGCACCAGGTTTGTCACAGAAACAGTGGAGCGTATGGGCAACTGTTCAGAGAACTCCAGTTTTCCGTGATTCAGGAAGATGTTGGTGCCGGTGTAGGTGCCGGTGATGGAAAAGGTGACTGGCACGGGTCCGGTCAACCCTGTTCCGGGCACTGCATTGGAGTACAGACTGGTGATCACGGTGGCTTGCTTGCCCACCGCCGGTGGGTAGCCAATTTGTATCTTCACTGGATCCACCGTGCGGAGAGGCGAGGTAAAGTCCAGAGATCCGTTGGAAATCACACTGCCGTTTGCACCAGTTGCACCACCTGACGCTCCTGCGGGAAACGCACACACGAAACCGCCGGTTGGAATAATGTCGCCGTGCACGGTAATTTCCGCATCTTCCTGAATCTGGTCAATGTTTGCGAACTGCACAAGACGCACCGTGCTGTCAGTGTCCATGTGGAAACGCTGCAAGTCAAACCAACTGTTGCCAGGCGTCACTGCCCCAAATCCTGAGTTTGCTCCCGTGGTTCCAAGATTAGCGTAGGTTGGTCGCGCAAGCACTGCGTTCACGCGGGCGTTCACCAACGACAGGTTTGCGTCACGAACGCATGAGGCATACTGAACCGAGTTGTAGTGTCCACTGACCTGCATGGAGCCGTGGCGGTACACATCACCAACCGTGGTTGGAGTGGCGTAGGAGAATCCGCTCCACGAAAAGGTGCTGACATTGTTCAGTGTGCCAAGCGCAGGAATGCCGTCTGATCTTATATGAATAGTGTTCTGTGACCCGTCATACGCCTGTCCGGTTGCGCCAGCCGATGCGCCCGTCACGCCGGTGATCGTGGTATGCGTACCAAACTTGGACATATCTCCCCAGAACCCACGGTGACGAATGCTGTACGCACCAGAGAATCCGCTTGGCTGTTGTGCAAACGAAATTCCCACCGTGGCTCCGTACCATGTGGACACAAACTGTGCGTCCACATACTCGGTTCCCGAATCTCGTGTCCAGCCGCCCACGCCGGTGCCGCCAGCCACACCTCCGTGAAACTGCGAAACAAGGTTTCCTGCCCACTCATCAAGAATCTGCTCGTCAACCTGTCCACCAAGTTTTGAGAACGGATACGAGGGGTTTACTGTCACGGAGATGGAGCCGTGCTTTTCGCCCACGGACGAGCCAGCGGTGGCTCCTGACCACCAGCCGTTGCTTGCAGACACGCCTCCGAACAGGCACGGAGACAACACGGTTGCGTTCTGCGCGGGATGCGGCAAGTATGAAGCACTGCTGGTTAGATATTGTCGTCCAAAGTTCACGAGGTCGCCACCGAGCGGAAGTCGGGTGGCTGCGGTAAGATATCCTGATGTGTTTCCGGTGCCGAGCACAAGCACTCGCCAGTTTGTAAGGGTGTCCCAACTCAACGAGTTGATGTTTCCTGCGGTTGAACCGCGCCAGTAGTAGGTAAGTAAAGGCATTTGCTTTCCTTTTTTGCAAAGGCAGTTTAATCGTAATCGGTATACAACGAATAGGTTCACTTATTTAGGAAACACCTAAAGTTGCGGTGCCACCAAAACAAATACTGATCCACAGGAAAATCCGTTGACCGAAAGGGGGGGTGCGCTATACTGTGTGCATATGGCTACCACTCCCACTGCGTACACCACATCGTCCCGCTACGGGGTTTCGCGTTCGCTGTCCCCCCTTGGAGAGCAACCAGACGGCACTGCCCAATGGATGCTGTGGGGCGCGTCCCACTATGTGCGTGGGGGTGACGGCATGATTGACTTTGAGGGGGGACCGTTCGTGTCCACTGGCGCGTTTCTTGATCCTGACGCTCCGCAGCCTGTGCGGTTGGTGGACTGCGTGGGTGCGCTGCCGTGCTTGGACGGGAGCGAGATCGTGATTGGGGCACAGTGGGTGTCCCGCGAGAACGCAGCCCATGCCCTGTGCGAACCCGTTGAACTTCTTGACCCACAGAGCAAGCGGTCGTTTGCTCTCATCACCACCCGAAAGGCTTGAACCCATGTACCACAAGAAAGACCACACATACATTTCGCGTAAACTCCTGAACTTTGACACCTCCGACATGGAGCAGTTGCGTGAGTGGTGCCGCATTGCATCCTTCCAGTTGCGGGACGCTGCCCACGCATTGGAGCGAATTGAAAATGAATTGGATGTGAGTAGAGAAAAGGGCATCACGCCCCGCCGCCCCGTCCTGCGCCGCCTTGCAGCAAACGCAGGTGCCGACCTGTGTTGGGAAGACGAAGACGATCCCGTGGTTGCGGCGCGATTGGCAGCAGAAGCAAAAAAGGCACGACAGACTTTTTGTCCCATGTTTAATTTGAATCCGCAGGAGTAAAGCACACCATGAGCATCAGCACCACCACACTGTACGGAATCGGAAACTTTCAGTACCGCACTGAAGCGCAGGGAGGCGTGTACCAGGATTGGGCGTACACCTCACGCCTGAACTGGAACCCCGCACTGGGTGTGCACACCCCCACGGGTGAAGCAATTGTTGCGCCCACCGTGGGCGTGAGCATTCCCCATAACCTGTTCATGGGTGAGAGCAGCGGCTACTGGGTACACACCCTGTACCTGAACGGTCACCGCGTGGGCACCTACACTTTTGTGGATCAGAATTTTTCCATTCCCGTGCTGCACGACCGCGTGGAGAGCGTGGCACTGCCGTTTTCCGTGTCACCCACCGCAGGGGTGGCGGGTGCTGCGGATGAAGACCCGTGCGTTCCGTCACCTGGTGGCGCAGTCGCACTCCTGTGTGCCGCGCTGTTTACCCGTTTTCGCAACCGAAAGGCGTGAACAAGCAATGACACCGGAACAAGCCGCACGGCTCATGGGCGAGATTGGTGCACTCAAGGCGCAGTGCGAGGAGTTGCGTGTTCGCAACGAAATGCTGGAGTACCACCTTGGGCGAGAGAAGCGCAAGGTGCGTGAACTGGAGAGCGAACTGCAAGAGACTCGCGCAGTGAGCCGTTTCGTGTACGGTGCGCCACAGCCCTCGCTTGGGTGGGGCAAGGGCAAGGATGAATGACCGAAACGCGACACACGCATCACACACTGATTGATCGTGAAGGCAACGAGTTTTACTTTATCGTGTCTGATGCTCCAGACGGCATAGCCATTTGTCGCGTAGTGCGGCACAAGTTCATGGGCGAACGGCAGATCGTGATGACTCACGAAACCGCATTCAACAACGAGTTTATTGCACAATTGCCGCAGCCTGAAGTGCTGCGCCTGTTTGAAGACGCACGGCTGTTCCAGCGGCAGTACGGTTTCACCTCCTATTACGATGCCGCCGATCCCCACACGAACACCACGCGGATCGGTGTTCGCATGGTGTTCTGTGCGCCGGTGTACGAGGCGCGGATGTGGAAGGCGGATGCACGGCGGCTGTGGGCGTACCTGTCGCGCAACAGTTTCCCACCCAAACCAAGCACGGCAAACTCATAAATACGAGCGGCAGAGATGCCGCTCTTATCTTTTGAGGAACCACCCATGAAGCGATTTGCACAGTTTATTTCGGAAGCCACCCCTGCGTGGCAGCGCAAGGAAGGCAAGAACCCCGAGGGCGGCTTGAACAAGGCGGGTGTGGCTTCTTACCGCCGCGCCAATCCTGGCTCCAAACTGCAAACCGCGGTAACCACAAAGCCAAGCAAACTCAAGCCCGACTCCAAAAAGGCTAAACGCCGCAAGTCCTTCTGCTCACGCATGAAGGGCATGAAGGCAAAACTTACAAGTTCGGAAACTGCGCGTGATCCTGATTCACGGATTAACAAATCGTTGAGAAAGTGGAACTGCTAAATAAGAGTGTCATCGGGCAGTAGCCGTAGACAGTGCGAACTGGATTACGCTACTCATGCGTTGCGGGAACTTCGCTACCTGTTGACCGTTAGAGAGGGGAGCCGTTCGCGGCTCCCCGATCTTTTAAATAGTCCCAAGTAAAGTAACCAAACACATATTCGGAGCGGCTTCTGTGGCTGATAGATATAGCACCCCTCAATTCCGAGGGGATTTTTGAAAAGGAGAGTCTGATGAAGACACTACTCACTACTCTGGCAACCGCAGCGGTTGCCTCCACTGCCACGGCTCAGGACGCGAAGCCTGTTGCTTCCGCCCCGCTGTTCAGTGACTTCACGGTGACGGAATCCGTTGGCGTGTACGACAAGAAGGGCACTGCGCCTTCTGTTGCCGCGTTCAACACTCTGCTCGGCGTGAAGGCGGTTGGTCTGGACTGGCACTTGGCTGTGCCTGTCTATGTGTCCGATGCCGCCGGTTACGGCAGCATTGAACTAGGCACATCGTGGAACGCGCTCAAGGAAGTTGACTTCCTTGGCTCCAAGACCACGGTGAACCTTGAGGGCGGGCTGTTCCTCCCAACGGGTTCGGCTGGCTACGAGGCTACCAATGTGAACCCCCATGTGGGCGCGGGTGCGCTGCTTGATTGGGGCACTTGGTCGGTTGCTCAGACCGCTGATTGGCGTTTCGTGACGGGCGGAACAATGTACGATCCGCTGCTTGGCACGATTTCGGACGATCTCGCCACCCTTGTCACCTCTGCCAACTACAAGTTGGGAGACTCGGTAAAGGTGGGCGTTGATCTTGGGCAGTATTACCTTATTGGTGGCGAGGGCGCGGTTGTCGTGACCCCCAACATCAAGTGGGCTGCTGCAAAGAGCGTGGATGTCTCGGCTGGCGTGGGTATTCCTGTGTGGCAGGAACTCGCTGTTGAGAACAACCTCGTTGTGAATGCTGGCGTTTCGTTCAAGTTCTAATTTCAAAAAGGAAACTCTAAAATGTCTAACAAGAACTCTTGCCCCGTTACTGGTTGCTTCTGCTGGAAGAACCCCCTGCACCTCGTTGTGTTTTTTGCTGTGCTTCCGTTTGCCGTGAAGGGCTTCACCTTCCTGTGGCACGCGATTGAGAAGAGCGTTGACGCTCTTGTGAAGTAAAAAGTCCGTCTTAAGGGCTTAACTTGGAAACGGAGGGCAGAAATGCCCTCCTTTTCTTTCCCAAAGTAGACAAAACAAATATTGGTGGTGCTTGATTCAAAAATACTAGGTGGTATACTTTGGACATGAACCAAACACTCAACACCGCCCTGCTCACGCAGCAGCACTTCCTGTTTGACAAGAACGGCAGTTCGGGTGTGGGCTACTTTCCGTATCGTGGTCAGGTGATCGTGGTGCTGTTTGACGCATCGTATCCTGACTCGTTTAATGACATCAAGCATTTTTCCTGCGTTTGGTTGGTGACCGTGGATTTTGCGCGGCACGATTGGAACACTCGTATCAATGGAGGCTCTGCGCTTGACACGCGCGTTCAGTATGTGCGCCGCAAATACCTTTCGGACAAGGAACTGAAGATCCGCACGGTGCTGCTTGGGTTGGCTGTGGATTACCGCGACAAGCAGGAGGAAACACTGCGGGCAGAAGCGGACGGCATCAAAGTCACGAAGAAGGACATTCACACCGCGATCTCTGATGTCATCAAGTCATTGGACAAGGGGAACACGGTGTACCAGAATCCCCACGAACACAACACCCAATACGCACTGGAGGCATAACATGAAAGACCAGAACACTGTTTACGAAAACTGGAAGACGCGGTTTCCCCTGTGCTTTGAGCGCGAGGGCTGCTGCATGACTTTCGGACTTGAGTTTGGTTCGGGATGGAACGGCATCGTGGAAGAACTGCTTGGAAAGATTGAAGCGCATCTTGCAGAGAAGTACGCCGCAGGGTTCCGCGATCCCGACTACGGATTTCAAATTGACCAAATCAAGGAGAAGTTTGGAACGCTGCGGTTCTATGTGTGCGGCGCAGACGATCCCATTTTCCGTTTCATTTTGGATGCAGAGCGCAAGAGCGCACAGACCTGTGAACTGTGTGGCTCATCTGGTGGGCTGCATTGCAGGAAGGGCGTTTTCTGGATCCGCACCCTGTGCGCGGAGCACGCAGAGGCGCACGACTACGAGCCGTACAAGAGCGAAGACCATGACATTTGATCCACGGGATCAAGAAATGCTTGAAGCCATGAAGCGGGTGAACGCCCGTTTCAAAACCACACTTCAGCGATTAGCCCAATCCGAAAAGGAAGAACGCATGACACTCCCATACGAAGAAGTTCGCAGTCTGCAAGCCGTGCGGCGGTTCCTGTACGATCTGCTTGACCCGTCCGTGACCCCCCGTGTGCCGAGGGCAATCCGCCAACGCGCACACCGCCTGTCCAAGCACTACCCGATGGACTTCAGCATTACCGAGCGTTACCCCGATGTTTTCAACAAGGAGATTTCCGTGACCACAACCGAAACCACTCGCATTCCCAACCACCTCGCAGTTCTCGCGGAGCAGTACTTGAGCGCAGGAGAAACCATTACCGTGGTCTTCACCAAGAAGGACGGCACGGAGCGCACCATGCACTGCACCCGCAACATGAACGCGATCCCGCAGGACAAGCACCCCAAGGGAACGGGTCGCCAGAAGTCGCAGTGGACGATGGTGGTGTTTGACATTGAGAAGGGCGAGTGGCGTTCCTTTGATGAAGGGTCGGTGCTGTCCGTGCAGCGCGGCTCCATGATTCACCAGTAAAATATTGCAGATTTCTGCACCCCCCGAAAACCCCTGCAAACACAGGGGTTTTTTCAATAAGTTATCGGACCTTGTTTGCCGTGCCTCTTGACGGAAACCCCACATTTCCAGTATAATTGTGGTCTATGGCTACCGCCTCACCCACCGCACCCGTTCGCCGTTACCGCACCCGTCCCATGCCCACCTACACGCCGTTCGCGCTGAACCCGTCCGCACTGCCCTACGGTCTGTGGATTGACATCCCGTTCCGCACGAAGGGCAGCACTGCCGTCCGCTCCGAAGCCAAGGGTCGCGGTGCGCGATACTGCCCCGCTGCAAAGGGCACCATCAAGTGGTGGATGCCGAAGAACCGTCTGACGCAGGACACCGTGGATTGGCTCAACAAGCACGAAATGATTCGTGGTGAGCGTAAGGCTCCCGTGTTCAATCCCAACGCTCTGAAGTTGACGGACATCAACCTCGCGTATCCGTTCCGCCTGTATCTTGCCGTGCCGTTCGCGGACAAGGACACCGCCAAGAGCATGGGCGCGAAGTGGTGCGGCGACAGCAAGCGGTGGTTTTTTGATGCCACCAGCATCAAGCAGTCGGTGTTCAACGATGTGCTGAAGCGCGAGTGGGCGTACTCGTTCCACGGTGTGCTGAACGGCGCAAACAGCACTGCTGCCATCGGCGTGTATTTCTCCACCGAAGACCTTGGTGGTGCCACGGCTGTGCAGTCAGTTGCTGCTCCCCACACGCCGCAAGCGTGGACTTTCGTGAAGAACGGGTTTTTCCTCACGATGAACACGATGGCAGATGGTCGCATCGCTCTCGCGTCCGATGACGAGAACTATGTGGATGGGGTCTACACGAAGGACGAGGCGCGTGAGACTTGGAACGCGCTCCTCGGTGACGGGTGGGTGCTTGTGAACGGAGTCAAGTAAACAAAGGAGAATGACTCAAATGTGCGAATACGAACACTGTGATGACTGTGGTTGTCGCGTCTACCCCAAGGCGCGTTGCGTTGTGGAGTCCCTGCCCCGTGATGTGGCTTCCGCCAATGTTGGCGAGAGTGCGACCCTGTGCCGCCGCTGCTACGGCATCGTGTCAGGCAAGGACGCGCCTGTTTCGGACGACAACGCGAACCCGTGCCGCTGCTGCGGCGAAATCGTTTACGACACCGACTACGACACTTGCGAGATGTGTGAGCCGAGTGACCACACTCCGCAGGGCATGGAGCGTATGTGGGGCAAGAAGTGCGAAGAGTTTCAACCCAAGTGTGCTTGTTGCGAAGCGTGGCGACTGTATGAGCAGACGGGACGCACTCCCGCTGTTGACGATCTCCCTTGAGGAAAAACAAATGAACATCAGAGCAGGAAAATTCGTTCACGATGCGCTCCGCGAGGGGCAGCGGCTCCGCGCCAAGACATGGGGCAAGAAGTCCCGTTGCCCCCGCGCCGACCGCCGCAAGTTCAAGTCCTCACTCCGAAAGGAAATCTATGCCTGACATAATGCGCTTCATAATGTTGGAACAGATGAAGAGTAACGAAGAGCAAATCACCCAACTCCGCGCCGAGCGTGACGAGGCAAGGCGAGAGTTCTGCCAGTACATTCATCAGAACGGTGGCGTGTTGCCGCAGCACTACGCGGCAGCGCGAGGATGGGACTGCTTCTCCGAAAAGGCTGAAGCGGACTCCGACAATTTACTGTTCCGCACCACAGACGGCGAGTAAAAACATTTCCCCCTCTTCCAAGCCGCTCCTCACGGAGCGGCTTTTTTCATAGATACTCTAGGAGGTTCGCCATGCTTGACTGCGATAAGATCGTGGGCATTGACCTTGCGCGTATGGACGGTGAGTGCGCCGTGTACGCCATCTATGAGTCCTCTGATGGCGGCAACGAGTGGATGCCCCTGTTGGAGTCGCGGAAGATTTATGACCTGTTGGACTACGCAAAGGCACGATACGGCAACGAAACCCCGATGGTGATGCAGCAGCACATTCAAGACATTTTGCTTGTACAAATCATTGAAGAGGCAAAGCACACCAAAAAGGCGTCCACCGCACCAGCAGACACCAGCACACAGAAAAAATGGTTCAGAAGGCTTTTGGATTTCTTCAAACGGGAGTAAGCCATGAAGAAGACCGAGAAGGAACTCAACGAGGAACTACTGAACGCCGCCGCACTTGCAGTACACTCGTATGAAGAATACCTTCTGGACCAAATAGGTTGGCGCGAACTGGCTCAAGTCATGGACGCGCTCCGCAAGAGCGTGACCGCGATTGATCGCCATAAACTTTCAAAGTAGACCATCTGCGTGAAGTATTCAGTTTTATATTGGGCGTGAATTTTTGAACGCCTAACTATCTGTGTCCAGTGTGAAGAGAAGTACTCTTAAGAATACACCAGATACAACTGTATACCACAGGGACACCCCCAAATCAAATACAGGAATACCGATGGGAGGGATTGCATCCACCCCTGCTCATGCTATACTGTACTCACGAAAGGAGTCAGGCATGAGCGCGTATCGGCTACACATTGACATCCCTCTGCCTTTGAGTGAAGTAGACTCTATCACCCTTACCGAAACCGTGATGGCAGTCCTTCAGTCCCCTCAACTCCTTCAGGAACTCCAGAGCCGTGGAGTCTCCTCTATTAACTACCGTTTGGGGCATGACGAAGATCGGCAGCGGAGCAACTACCTAGTGAAGACTCCGAGTGGTCATGTCACCAATCAAAAGAGCCGAGTCACCATTACCGAGGAAACCCATGAAGACTGAAAAGAAGACCCCGAGCAAGCGGCGCAAGACCGAGAGCAAGACCCCTACCGCCCCGTGCTACAAGCGCGAGGACATTGAGAGCATTCTCACGAATGTCATGCTTGTGTCCGTGACCGTTGCTGCTGCACTGCTGGCACTCACTTTCTTTATTGCTGTTCTGAAGCACTAAATCAAACTGGGCGGTGGGCGGACGGCTTCGCAGACCTGCTTATACCAGGTTCATTCAGGATCGACACCTGAACCGCCTATTTCAAACTTCTACACAAACACACCATGCACTACGACAACACCGATTCCTATGACACCAATGACCACAACTCGCCCTCTGCAACCGATCAGATTCCGTTCGTGGACTACGAGGGTGACGGTTTGTGGGCTTTCGGAATGCTTTCGGTTGACGAGCACGGCAAGCCTCACATCAACGAAACCCTTGATCGGGACGGCGACCTAAATAAGTTGGTTAAGCGGGCAGTGATTGATTGGGGTGTGGATCCCCGTGAACTGCTTGTTTCGTCCTGTGGGCGTGAGATTGCCCTGCTTGCCCTGCACGGCAAGAAGATCGGAGAGTGAATCATGGCTACCCCAAAGAAGACAACTTCCATTACCCTTGACATGAACATCGGGGACGCGGCGTTCCTGAAAATTGCCAAGGCAGCACACGCGCACAACCGCACATTCAATGAGGAGATCAACGCCATCGTGCAGAGCGCGGTAGCCAACATTGATCGTCCTGCGGTCGCTGTCCCCGCACCGCAGCCGTTTGGTTTCTCTGCCAAGCCACAGTAAGGACACATTCCTGTGCGCGGCATCCTGTATGAAGTGTTTGTACGAAACGGAGGTGCGGTATGCGGGAACGAGAATCGGAAGAACTTCAAGCCCTTCGGGAATTGGCGAGGGCGTTTGGTGACCTATGCGGTGACCTGCCGCGACTTGAGAAGTACAGGCGCGACAAGAGCGGTCGCATCGGGTATACCCCTCACACACTGGCACTATTTCGGAACGCGCGGCGACTGTTAAACGAGTGGAAACGCAGCACACATAAACCTCAAAAGGAAAGTGAAGATGGGCGGTAAACATGGCGCAGGCAAAGGTGACTCTTATCGGCAGGTTGATCGCGTGGCTTGGGAGCGTGGTTGGGAGGCTGTTTTTGGGAAAGCCCCAACTGGATCAAAAGCCACCAAGCGGAAACCGCGCACTAGGTCGGGTAAGCGACCGCGAAATCCATAAGCAGATTCTGCTACGCATCATGCGTGACCTGAGCGAGGAGTACTACGCCGCAGGGTGGATAATTGGATTGGAGCACTACCTGTGGAATCTGGCACTGCGGCAGAACACCGTGGAAGGGCAGATGCTGCTGTACTGCGCGGAAACAAGCGGCGGATGGTGGATATGGGACGATAAGGCAGGAGGTCATGTGTTTGTGCCTCTTGCTGCGTGGAAGGCGGCGTATCGTGAGGACGAAATACTAGAGCCAGCATAAATACTTACGGCATTGTTGAT
>Ga0172372_10011385_pt1 | contig 11310 bp, 3 predicted proteins | sample LakKiv5m_2_FD_114544 | JGI IMG/M metagenome (GOLD analysis project Ga0172372, IMG submission 114544) | Freshwater microbial communities from Kabuno Bay, South-Kivu, Congo - kab_092012_9.5m | ecosystem: Environmental > Aquatic > Freshwater > Lake | place: Democratic Republic of the Congo... | reverse complement strand
TAAATTGTGCGCTCGCAGCTGTTATTCCTGTGCTCAAGTTAAGTGTTGCGGATGTAATGTTGGTTACACTTGCATTTGTAAATTGTGCGCTCGCAGCTGTTATTCCTGTGCTCAAGTTAAGTGTTGCGGATGTAATGTTGGTTACACTTGCATTTGTAAATTGTGCACTCGCAGCTGTTATTCCAGTGCTCAAGTTAAGTGTTGCAGATGTGATGTTGGTTGCACTTACATTTGTAAATTGTGCGCTCGCAGCTGTAATTCCAGTTTCTACTTGAATAGTTCCTGTTGAGATGTTTGTCACTGTTACATTTGTTCCGGTTAGAGTAGTAGCACTAATTGTTTGTCCAACATAAAGATCTTTAGCAACAGAAGCACCTCCTGGAACAGTAAGAACACCACCAAGTCCAACTCCAGTTGCATTTGCTGTTCCTTCAAGGACAATATTATTTGCATGAACAGGAAGGTAACTAGTTATAGTAATTGGATTGGCACCTGGATCTGAGTCTGTCAATGCAAAGGTAATTGCATCTGTTGATTCTTTGTAAAACATACCAGCATAATTCGCACTTCCAGATGTTCCGGAAACAAACCGTTTTACAAGCATACCACCATCTGCCAAACTAGCTGGTCCACTATTCACTACAATCAAGTTATCCTCAATTAGCGTTGTTTCTGTATTTACTGTGGTAGTTGTACCAAGAACACTTAAATTACCTGCAACAGATATATTTCCACCAACATTTACATTTCCACTTACTCCAACGCCACCGGCAACCGTAATTGCACCTGTAGCAGCACTGTCACTTGCAGTACTATTTGAAACTGCTAGTCTTCCAGTAACATTTATACTTCCTGTTAGAGATGTCAATTGACCGGTGTAAACAGTAGTTGAACGCATTATGCCATTAATATCAAGTGTATATGCTGGAGACGTAGTTAAAATACCAATATTGCTATCTTTAGTAAAGACCATCATTTTAATATCTGTACCATTATTTAACCTTATAATCTCAAATGGATCTCCACTTGTAGATACCGAGTTGTGACGCAACTTCCATCCATACAAATTGTTACTTTCAAGCATTTGAATTTCACCTGCATTTGTGGCATTAGTAGTATTTGATCTTAACACAACAGTTGGAGCTGATTGTCCATCCAATTCTAAGTTTCCACCAGCTACTTGCAATTTTGAACTTGGTGCTGACGTGCCAATACCAACATTACCAGAAGTATTAATAAACATTCGAGCAATGGTATCAGTATTATTTGTTGTAAAAACGATGTCCCTATGTGACTCAATAAAAAATCTATTTCTATATAATGAATTTGAATACGAACTTCCACCAAAACCAATAAATGCATTTAAACTTGAATTATTTGTTAAATTTATGGCAGCATTACTTGCTGCATTTGTTACTTGAACTTGAACTGGATTGTTAGTTGTGCTTACAACGTGCAATGGCACAGATGGGCTAGCGGTTCCAATTCCAACATTAGTAGACGCTCTAATAAACTCTGACCTCAATGTACCTGTTGAAACTGTACCCGATACGCTCACATTTGAACCAATAAAACTCTGTGTGCTAAATACATTTCCACCAACGTGTAAAGTACTAGTTGGATTTGTTATATTACCAATACCAACAAAACCACTAGAAGATATCATAAAATCTGTCCGAGTTGTTGATCCATTAAAATTCAAAATTCTAAAATCGTTGTTATTAGCTCGCAAAGTAGTATATCTTCCTGTTGTTGCTTTTCTAAATGTTAATCCAGTTGAGTCGTCATAATCCTCTAATATCCATGATACACCCAATGTTACTCCATATTTGTTGTAGTCAGAATAAAATATTCCACCATCACCTCCGGCTCCTACTCTTAAACCAGATGTACTTGTTATTCTCAAAGAACTGGCTGTAACATTTGTAACAGCTATGTTAGGAACAGTTATTGAAGTAGCTCGCAAGTTTGCAATTGTACCAGTTGATGTTGAAAACAAATGTGTTAATGTTGCTGTACTTCCTCTAAAATCAGGAGCAAAAAGATTTGAAATAGTACCGCTTCCAGCTCGCACTGATGCGGATGTGATAGTAGTACTTGTGAGAGTTGGAATAATACCCGTGCCAGACAATCTTATACTTGAACCTGTAATATTTGTTGTAACAATATTTGAAAGAGTGCTTGAAGAAGCAGCAATTGAACCTGCCGAAAAGTTGTTTGAACTCAATGACGTAATAGTCGCATTAACAACTTGTCCAAATGTAAGGTTTAAGGTGCCGAGTGTTACATTTTCATTCAAAATATTAGATTCTGTCCTATTGACAGCTGTAAGTGTTCCTAATACACTTAAATCACCATCTACAATAGCATTACCTCCTACACGCAAGTTTTTACGAACAGCCATGCCTCCTGCTACCACAAAAGCACCTGATGTTATACTTTGAGCTTCACGTGTATCAATAATCTCTATTCTATCAACTGAAAATCTATCGCCAACAACTGACAATGGTTTTCCACCAATAAATATAGTCGACTCAGCTACATGAAGTTCTTTCCATCTATTAGTAGCAGTACCTAAACTATATGTATCTGTCACAGCTGGTATAAGGTCTCCACCCATTGTAATTCCCGTTGAATAAAATGCACCAATAGTCGCATTTGTAAATGTGGCATTGGTTGACTTGATAGTACCGTCTACTTCAAGAGTAGTAGTTGGATTTGTTGTACCAATACCCACATTACCAGTTGTGTAATGAATACTAGAACCAGAACCAGTCCCCCACTGTGTACTTCCACTTCCACTAAATAATGAATCATTTTGATATATATCACCTGTTAAATATAAGTTACCAGTAGAAACAGCTGTAGATATAATATTGGCAACTCTTGCCGTACCGGCTGATACATTACCAGTGTTTATTGTACTAAAATCTCCTGTACCAACTGACAGATTGGAACTTGTTAGATTTGCAACTTGAATATTTGTACCAGTAAAATTAGTTACGATAGAATTTTCTGCAGTTATATTTGTGATGTTTGTACTTGTAATAAATGCACTTCCAGCAGTCATGTCAGTTATAAAAATAGATGATACAGTACCGTCACTAATTTGAGCGGATGATGTACTAAAGTTGTTTGAATTAATGTTATTACTAAATAATGTTGATGTTGTTACATTTGTAATTTCAATTGCAGCGGATGTACTAAATGTAATATCATTGATGAATAAACCAGCTGCTGTAGCACTTGACAAAAGAATGTTTGAAGCCGTTGCATTGTTAAGAAGAGAATTTTCGGCATACAGTGTGCTTGCTGTGAAATTAGTAGAGTGATGTGTACCAGATGAGAAAGTAGTTGCTTGTAATGAAGTTGCCGTTATGTTTGTTACAAAAAGATTAGTAGCAGTCTGATTAGAAACATTGACATCAGTCATTGTTGCATTAGCTGCAAACAAAGAGCTTACTGTAGCGTTCGAAGCCCATAAAGATCCAGATGTCAATGTAGTCGTTTGAATTGTTCCTGTAGATAATGCGTTAATATATGCATTATTATTGACATGAAGTGATCCAGTTGTACGAACATCTTCTACAACATTCACAATAGTTGAGTTTGTAGCAAATGTTGTTCCCGTTACAAATAAATTACCTCCAATTGTTGCATTTCCTGAAATTTGCAATGTACCACCTGAAATCAATGTAGAATGTAATGTACCAATTGATACATTTGGACTAATTATTGAACCAGATGAAACAAGAGTGGCATATATATTTGTGCTATTAATATCAGTTGTTGTTAAAGTTGTATTACGCAATGTACCAATTGTAGATGTTGTAGCTTCTAAATTGGAAATTGTACTTGATGATATATTTGCATTAGTTGCAAGCAAATCAGTAGCAGTCACGTTTGTACTAAATAAATTTCCAACAGTTCCTTGACTTGACGTAAATGTGTTAAATGTTCCAGAACTAATGTTTAATGAAGACACAGTTGCCGATGTCAAAGTCATGTTTGTACCAATGATTTCTGCAGATGTAATACTTGATATTGTAGCATCAGAAGCATAAATTGTTCCTGCCGAAATATTTGTAGCAGCCAAGTCTCCAATGCTACTATTGACATTAATGAACGTTTCATTATACAATGTCCCTATACTTCCACCAACCAGTCCAAATGAACCTGAAGTGATTAAATTGGAATAAATAGTTCCAAATGTTGCACCTGACATTCCAATAGAACCACCTGAAATCATTAAAGCTTTGATATCGGATGTAACAAGATTTGCAATAGAACCAGTGTCTCCAATTTGCAAATTTGAAGACGATATACTATTTGTAACACCAAGTGAACCTGCTATATCCAAAGTAAATGTGGGACTTGTTGTTCCTATACCGACATTACCCTTAGTATATACTACATTATTCGATAATGTAGACCATTGGGGGGGCTGAGAAAATAAAGCACCATCCTTATAAAGGTCTCCAGTGAAATTTATATTTCCAGCTGTAACATCATTAAAATTAACATTTTGACTTATAGTTAGACTATCCGTTACTACTGATGTTGCATTAATGTCTCCTGTTTTGATATCAGAAAACTTTACACTTCCTGCGGATATACCATTCTCAACTCGTAATGTGCCCGCAGACACCGTTCCGGATAATTGTGCATTAGCACCCGTAATAGTTGCAACTGAAAGCGTATCCGTTATTGTTGTATTAGCAGCTTGAAGCGTACCTGCAGACACCGTTCCGGATAATTGTGCATTAGCACCCGTAATAGTTGCAACTGAAAGCGTATCCGTTATTGTTGTATTAGCAGCTTGAAGCGTACCTGCAGACACCGTTCCAGACAATTGTGCATTAGCACCTGTAATGGTTGTTGCTGACAGGGTACCACTAACATTTGTTGTACCAGCTTGAAGCGTACCTGCAGATACAGTTCCTGATAATTGAGCATTAGCACTTGTAATAGTTGTTGCTGACAGAGTACCACTAACATTTGTTGTACCAGCTTGAAGCGTACCTGCTGATACAGTCCCTGATAATTGAGCATTAGCACTTGTAATAGTTGTTGCTGACAGGGTACCACTAACATTTGTTGTACCAGCTTGAAGCGTACCTGCTGATACAGTTCCTGACAATTGAGCATTAGCACTTGTAATAGTTGTTGCTGACACTGTACCGTTCACATCTAATGTGAAGTTTGGAGAAGTTGTAGCAATACCTACATTTCCGGATGTATAACTTAGTTTTCCAGCATCTCCACTTGACCATTGTGAGCTAATGTAAATTGCTCCATTTTGATACAAACTACCAGTAAAATTAATATTTGAAGCTGTAATGCCAGTAACATTGAGTGTCGAGCTTGAAACATTTGAAGCAATAATATCTTGACCATACAATTTCTTCCCAATAGAAGCACCACCTGGTACTGTAAGAGCACCCCCCGTTCCAAGACCAGTGGCATCTGTTGAACTCTGTAAAAACACAGAGTCTGCTCGAAGTGGAATGTAACTTGACACTGTTACAGGACTTGCACCTGGATCACTACTTGTATAAGCAAGAGTAATTTCATCAGTAGATTCTTTATAAAATACTCCTGCATAATTAGAACTTCCTGCAGTACCACTTTCAAAACGTTTGACAAGGAGACCACCATCTGCCAAACTAGCTGGTCCACTATTCACTACAAGAAGATTATCTTCAACAAGTGTTGTTGTAGTGTTAACACTAGTAGTTGTACCCTGCACTGTAAGATTTCCGGCAATTGTCAAACTTCCACCAAGAGTTCCCGACCCTCCAACAAAATTACCTAATGTAGATGTTTGTGAACTAAATGTAGTTGTACTAATATCACCGGCAACTAATGTACCTGTAATTCTAGAACCTCCTGAAACGTGAAGAGACACCTCTGGAGTTGAAGTACCAATACCTACATTACCTGTAGTATAAAAAAGTGATCCAGAGGCGCCATCTTTCCATTGTGAACTCACATATATACTTCCATTCTTGTAAAGATCTCCAGTAAAATTGATATTTGATGCCGTAATACCTGTTGCATTTAATGAACCAGTTGACATAAATTGAGCAGCAATATTTGCTGATGATACCATACCAGAAACATTAATATTTGCAGCCGATACATTACCTGAAAGTTGTACACTTCCACCTGAAAAGGAATTTGAAGAAACAGTGGTGGATGCAATTAATGTGCCCGTAGAAATAGAATTTGAAACTCGTGCATTTCCAACCACATCTAATGTTGCAGATGGTGCAGTCGTATTAATACCAACATTACCTTTTGTAAATGCTACATTTGATCCAATCAATTCCCATTCCGAGCCTGAAAACATTTGACCATCTTGATATAAATCACCCGTAAAATTAATATCACCTACAACATCAATTTCATATTGTGGAGATGTGGTTGCAATACCGATTTTCTCACCAACAATAAATTTTTTAGCAACTGATCCGTCACCCATAGATGTGATACCACCACCATTTGAAAAACTAACGAATTCGGTAGCATTTTGTGCCAAGAATCTTGTTGTGCCACCTAATGTAAATACACTTGAGTCATAAATGATATCAGTATTAGCAATGGTATTAATTGTATTTGAAAACAATAGTCTATCAGCAATAAAAGGACCTGATGTATTGTTTATAATGCCTGTCGAACCAGTTGGACTACTTCCCGGAGGAGCAGTTGTCATAGCTCTATATCTAAAAGTTGTTGTACCTGCATTATTAGTATTTGTGTATTGAATTTGTCCAAAACCACCCGATGTAAAAATTGTAAAATTCACACCTGTGATATCTCCTGTAAATGACGATAACATTTCCCAACCATTAGGTTTATAAATACCCGTCAATTCCCATATAGCATATTTTGATACACCAGTAGATACAGTAACGTTTACTTGTGCTTTAAATGAATTTGCTATAGAATTATCAAAGTAAAAACCACTAACATCAGTTGGTTCCGTAACGTTGTTATTTGCAATATATTGTTGTTCATGTACTATATCATTCAAATTTGGTGTAATACGAACATTATTAACATCCACGTGCCCTGTGACATAAGTGTCCTTGGTAGAAAAACCTCCCTCAACTACCAATGCACCACTCGTTGCCCCAGCATATGTAGTGTCTCGTATGACAACTTGATCTTCGAAAATTTGAGCATCAAGTTTGTAATTTCCTGATGTTCTGTTGTCTGCCATGTGTATATTCTTTACAAATAAAAATATTTTTCTAAAAAATATACTTATAAACCATTTGTTTTACTTGTAATTATCATAATATCACTTGATCCTGGCAAAACAAAGGCCGGTACACTTTCCGTGTTTGGTGCTTCAAATACTTTTGGATAATTCTCCATATATATATTAATTAAATTTTGTTATCACGTATTAACGCAACTAATTTGTTAATGAATGCCTGAATAGTGAATTTTGTAATATCTAACTCTTGGAGATGATAATGAGCTTTTTTAATATTTGATGAATCTTTAAGTAACAAATTTACATGTTTATTGATTAAGGTATAATTGTCAGGCTCATGTGGAAAATATAATGGGTAGTCGTCACCTAAAAGCTCAACCACAGCTGGATGTTTATTTACTATAATAGGTGTATATCTTACAATACACTCAATAACAGTATTTACTGCAGATGCATCGACTAAGTTTACGAATACAATATTGCACGTTAACAAATTGTCATATTCATTATTTGTTAAATAAGTTATTACATTTACACTCTTTACCATTGTTGATACATCACTGTACATGTGCTTATACCAATTATTTGTTATTCTTTTTTCCATTAAATCACACGACGGCGCCGTAGAAACGTTTTGGCTAATGTTGTGTGAAATATATGGTAAAACGGTGTTCTGTGAGTTATTTGTAATCAAAGACTGATGTAAAGATTCGAGAAAACTAGGAAGAGGATAATAATTATCCATATGCTTACCTTTTAATACAACTTTTCCTAATGTTACATCATGTGTTGCTAATGCTTTCTTGCTTTTATCTCCTATTAAAAATCCTATATGCATCTTTAAATTTCGTGGTAAAGTAAGTTTATAAAATGAGTATATATTACGTAACCACCCTCCTATTTGAATTAACTGTTTGTTTTTATTTTCTAAAAATTTATCAATTGAAAATTTTGGAACATATATTTCCGTAGGATGAATCAAATCGTACACAGGCACATGAATATCCAAGTAAGCAAGCTCATTAATTAATTTTTCACTTAAATACCTAGATAACACAAAAAGACCCTGACACATTTTTAGGGATTCTAGAAATTCATTACACGAAAGTAAATTATAACAATTGTAATCACTAAACGATGTCTCGAACGTATGATGTATAAATCCCATCCATTTTTTCTTGTACGGTATCACTCCTAATATCTTGTTTATTTCTTTGTCCCAATGAAATGTTTTATCCAAATACAAGTCCAAATATAAATCACAAGATTCATTATGCAAGTGTTTTATATGTTCATACACATATTGCCACCCAAATCTATGTACTCCTGATGAATCATTTTGATTTATATAACCTATGTTAAACAAACCAAAAGGGTTGTGCATAACTCCGTTTTTAATTTTGTTGGCACTTGATTCTTGTTGCATTATCCAAGTCCATTCCTCTTCATAATTGTATTGAACATTGAACATTTTACTTTTCAAACCATAATAATAGTTGGAATGAATATCACCATTTGTCAAATTATATGAAACAATACTTACAATAATATCTTGAAGATTATCGTCCTTGATATCTCTAAAATCACTATATCCTTTGTCATTCACAAATTTTTGTATCGAGTACAATATTGAGTTTATTTTTTCTTTAAACTTGTCTGTTTGATTATTCGTCAATGATTTTATATTTGCTTTTGAATAAGGTATAGTAAGAGCATCTACAAGAATTTTCCGAGATTTGTCAATTTGATTAGGCAAACTAAACGCATTAATGTCTTGTAGTTTTTGTTTTAGATTATTACGTTTTTCAACCGAGTACAAGAATGTGTTAAATCTATTGTATAAAATTTGTTCATCAAACTTAATTGGATAACCATTTGCATCAACTTCTAGCTCATAACCATATTGCCAATTATAATCCAGTAACAAGTTTTTTACCTTTCTTGTCGTAAATATTGGAAAACAAGGAACGTTATTATTAAAGGAAAACATACACCCATGATATCTCATCGAAATACATAAATCCGTATACTTGAACATTTCAAACAAAATAATAGGTTCTTGCCATTCAGATACAAATGTTACATCAGACAATGTCACTCTTGTCGACGACAACAACTCACTAAGTAAGTCTTGGTTGATTAACATGTCATTTTCTTTATCATTTTGTGGATTGCAGTTAAACGGTACAATCAATATATGATATTTTTTGCTCAATAACGTTTTGATAATATGACATATACTACTAACTATATAAGTATAAGATGCTGAATTATGAGTATAAATGTGCCTTGTTAACGCAATACATGCTATCTTTTTGTTCATGTTCTTGATTAACGATAATCTATTTAGGTAAATATTGTTGCTATCTGTTATATATGTTGAGAGTAAGAATGATATATCTGGCAAATAATATACTCTATGTATGTGAAAATAAGTTGCAAACAAGTCCATATCACATTTGTTTCTTACAAATATATAGTCGATTATATTGAGCTTGCTCGTTTTTGTTAGTGTTGATTTAAACGGAAGACCTACTGAAACCGCAATAATTTTATTGTTACATCCATTAAACTTTGCGATGATTTTGTCCAAAAAGTAGTCATTTAAAACATCTCCCCCACCAACTATTATAACATCAGTAGAATGAAATGTATACGAAATTATGGTGTCACAATCAATAAACTCAATATTGTAATTCGAAAGATAGTTGTCAAACAATTGCTTAAAAGTTATTTTATATTGCTCGTCACCAGCATTATAGTGACCATAATAACCGATCACTTTCAAATTTATCATAATAATAGACTCTTATTTTATATATTGAAATAAACGTATTTAAAAAAAAATAAATTATAATCCAAAACTATATTTAATACCATGGAAAAGATTTTGCAACAAGAAGCAGCCGACCGTTATACCGTTTTTCCTATTAAACATCATAATTTATGGAAGTTTTATAAGCAACATTTAGCCACATTTTGGACCGTAGAAGAAGTAAAATTGACAGATGACCTTGTAGATTGGCAAAAGTTGAATGAAAATGAAAAACATTTTATTAAACATGTCCTCGCATTTTTTGCGTCTAGTGATGGTATCGTAAATGAAAATCTTGTTGTGAATTTTTATAACGAAGTTCAAATTGCAGAAGCGCGTAATTTCTATGCAGTTCAAATCATGATGGAAGCAATACATTCTGACCAATATGCAACTCTTATTGATACATACATTTCTGACACTAATGAAAAAAATAACTTGTTTAGAGCAATTGAAACTATTCCTTGTGTGAAGAAAAAAGCTGATTGGACTTTGAAATGGATCCAAGAAGGTTCAACTTTACAACAAACAATTCCCAAAAAGTACATGAAAAGTTTCCAGTTTTTGCATGACAGTAACAAATATGCAGATAGACCACTACACCATCAACATGTTGAAGCACTCAATTATCTTGTACGTGAAAGACCATCGTTTGCTCAAAGACTACTAGCATTCGTATGCGTAGAAGGCCTTTTCTTCTCTGGCTCATTCTGTGCAATTTATTGGCTTAAAAATAGAGGACTTATGCCTGGACTATCAACAGCAAATCAATTTATCAGCCGTGACGAGAACCTTCACTGCGAATTTGCAATTGAACTCTATAAAATGTTGGACAATAAATTGCCAGAGTCCATGGTGCATGAAATTTTTAAAGAAGCTGTTGAAATTGAAAAAGAGTTTGTAACAGATTCATTACCAGTTTCTCTCATTGGAATGAACTGCAAACTCATGTGTGAATATATTGAATATGTAGCTAATAGATGGTTGATCTTACTTGAGTATTCACCAATCTATAATGCAAAAAATCCTTTTACATTTATGGAACTCATTTCTGTGAATGAAAAAGGAAACTTCTTTGAAGTCACAAACTCTAATTATAGCAAAGCAAATGTTGGAACGACTGCAGAAGACCGTGAAATTGGATTTGATGCTGACTTTTAAGTTGTAAAAAACTGAAAATGTTTTAAAAATGTTAACAAGTATCTAATCTTACGATGTCCTGTAACGTTTGTGTTGAAGCTTTTAACAAGTCAACTCGCCTTGAAGTCTC
>Ga0172372_10011384_pt1 | contig 11310 bp, 13 predicted proteins | sample LakKiv5m_2_FD_114544 | JGI IMG/M metagenome (GOLD analysis project Ga0172372, IMG submission 114544) | Freshwater microbial communities from Kabuno Bay, South-Kivu, Congo - kab_092012_9.5m | ecosystem: Environmental > Aquatic > Freshwater > Lake | place: Democratic Republic of the Congo... | reverse complement strand
TGATAAGGCGTGATCAGACAGGACAAGAACTTTGTACTTCTTATTACTCATTAACTCCCCAAAATATTTTAGGAATTATATCATAAAAAGGACATAGTTAAATCAAGTGCAGTGCTCAGTCTTATAGAACGGACAGTAAGCACATGACTCTCTATTCTTAAGGAACATCTTCTTATTGACACCTGAAATCATATTGTTCAGAACTTTGATACCCTTGGCAAGTGTGACGTCACCAACAGACACTTTAACCAGCTGACACACTTTGCCTTTCTTGGCACCTCTTCCCAGTGTGATGAAAGCACATTTGATCTGATTAAGTGGGATGCCGTGCTTTTGCGACCAGTAAAACTTGTAGAGGATCAGCTGAAGATGCATTGAGAAATCTTGCTTCTTGTCACTTCTCCATCCTCCGCTGCCTGCTGTCTTCCAGTCAATGATCCAGTACTCTTCTCCTTTTCCTCTTTTCTTTGGAACAACAATCACACCGTCAATGAATCCCTTAAAGGAGATCTCTTTGCCCTCTATGGGTTCATAGAGATCTTCCTCGGCAGCGTGTATCTTCCAGCCAGGAAACTCTTGATCTAAGAAGGGCATAACCTCTTCCCACATGCTCTCAGCCCACTTGCACCAAGTGTCGATTGGAGCATAAGATTTTTTATACCAGTCAGGTTGACGCTCGACCCAGGCAGGATTATCGAAGTCATATTTAACCCAAGCCTCTCTAATGTCAGTTAGAAGCTTTTCTTTGGGAACTTCTTTTCCTTCAATGATCATCTCGCAACCGGCATGAACTGCTGTTCCGAAATCAAGAAAAGGGCTCGGCTCTGCTATGTCAATCTTATCGATGTATAAGAGCTTGTGTCGATAAGGGCACTCTTTCCAATTCTTGAGTTCAGAAAAAGAGACGTGAGGTTTTCCAGTTGCAAACACTTGATTCATAAATACTCCTACTTTCATCTTAACATAAAGTAGGAGTATTTACATTTTTCAATTCTCAGATACAGCTCGACCTTTCATCTTTTCCCAATCTCTATTCTTTCTAACTTTATTATTTTTCTCTCTTGTTGCTTCAAGCATCAAAGGTTCAATATCGTTTTGTATCATTAGATGGATCATAGCATCTAGATCCTTTGGAAAGCAATTGTGTGTCACAATTCCAGTTTGACCATTAATCCAGAACAAATCATCATTGAGCGCATCGTTACTTTTTAATTCAAGATTGAAAACGTCTCCTTCGTAATAGGATTCTTCAATACTCTCAATTTTAATATTTTTCAATTTTAACTCCAAGATCTTCTAAATCTTTTTTAAATAAAATTTTAATTTTAATATCTGAATTTTGTTCCACTATTAGATTAAACTTTTCTTTATCTAATGAATAGTGATATTCATTTTTAACATCAATGTATAAATCACTGTCTGGTAAATAAAAATCTGGATAGTAAGATCTCATTTTTCCTTCTACGTTATTATAAGATATTCTTCCTCGATGAGCAATAAAATTAATGTTGTTCTGATCTAGCCAGCTAGCATAAGCTAACTCCCACCTACCTTGAACTTTACATATTGATCCATCTTTTTTTTCATAACTATACCATTTGCACTTACCAACAGGAACATTATCATACACACCATTAATCCATGCATTTGCGATTTGTTTTGAAATTTTTTCCCTTTCTTCTAAATTTTCAAATAATTTCTTTCTTGATTTTGAAACTTTAGTTCTAGCTTCTTTTTGCTTCATTCCATTGCTGTTTCCAATATTAATTTTTCCTTTTTTTGACTTACTGTTTCTAGTTTTCCAATCAGGATCTAAGATAATCATTTTTCTAATTGAATTTGACATATTGTTTTTATAACAGTCTAAATTCATCATACAAGAATGACAAAAATCATCTCCGATACTTAAATCATCTCGATGACTTTTAAACACTTTATAAGATCTCCAAAGTTCTTTATCACAAACGCTACATGTTATGAGACATTTGGTCTTTGTGTTGGGACTTCCTGTTTTCTTACTAAGATTTTCATATCTGATGAGCATCGACAGACACTTTCTCCTGTTTTAACTATTAATCACATACAAAAACCTCGTCTCCGATAATTAAATTTTTTGCTCTGACGAGTTTCTTTTTACCATTTCTTAAAATTGGTAGTAAATGATCATCTGTGCATTCAAAGACGTTGTTACCAAATTTAATCTTGATTATTTTTCCTTTGAAATTATTTCTAACGACATTTGAAACATTTTTAATATCATTAGAAGTTCCATCGTGATTCATGCTTTTAATAGAAACAGATTTTAAAATATATTCAGGATCAGATAAAAACAAATTATACAAATCTTGAATTTTGACATCTCCTAGACTTGTCTTAACTGTTGTTTCTCCCTTGACACAGTGGCCACCGAAACCAAAATCTCCATCTGGTCCGGGTACCGATAGGTGACTCTTTCCTATTCTTTGATCAAAAAGTGCATATTCAGTCACTTTGTCATAGTCAATATCAAGTGCTGAGCATATCTGAAACATCTCATTAGCAAAAGATACTTTTACTGAGAGGTAGTTGTTAATAAAGTACTTGACCATCTCTGCTGTCTTATAGCCTGTCTTGACAATCGGAGTTCTTGGAAAAACTTTACTAAACATGGATTTTACTTGATCAGTGTAAGGCCTTGGGCCACCGATGATTATACGATTTTGATTCTTAAAATCTTCAACAGCGTTTGCTTCTGTTAAAAATTCAGGTGAGAATACGATGTTAATATGATCAAAATCTTGATTAAGCTTTTCGCAAGTTCCTGGTGGAACTGTTGATTTGATCACAACGACGGGAGATCTATTTAATTCTGAAGCGAATTGATTCACTCTCTCTAACGACGATCTTACGATAGAAAGATCACACTCTCCTGACTTTTTCATAGGCGTTGGTAGACACTGAAATATTATGTCACATTTTGTGACAATTTCTCTCAGATCTAAGAACATCTCTGTTGGACAAAGATCAGTGACAAGATCAAAGACGTGAGTTTCATAGTAGTTTTTAAGACCTTCTCTGACAGCTGTTCCAACAAATCCTTGTCCAATAATTCCTATTACTAAATTCATCTTATTAAGCTCTTTAGATCGCTTTCGAACATTTCAATGGCTAGACTTTTCATGTCATATTTTGGTTCCCACTTTAAAATATTTTTTGCTTTCGAAGCATTTCCAAGTAAAACAGGAACTTCATGTGGTCTAAAGAGTCTTTTATCTATATCGACAAATTTATCAATATCTAGTTCTGCATGATTAAAAACTACTTCTAAAAATTCTCTTACAGAGTGAGTTTTTCCAGTCGCTATTACGTAATCATCAGGATTTTCTTGTTGCATCATGAGCCACATGGCTTCAACATAGTCTTTTGCGTGTCCCCAGTCTCTCTTCGCGTCTAAATTGCCTAAAAAAAGCTTATCTTGAAGTCCTAATTTAATTTTTGAAGCTGCAATAGTAATTTTTCTTGTGACGAAAGTTTCTCCTCTTCTAGGACTTTCGTGATTAAACAATATTCCGCTGCAACAAAACATTCCATAGCCTTCTCTGTAATTTTTCATTAGATTATGAGAGAATACTTTTGAACAAGCGTAAGGTGAAGCTGGTATTAAACTAGTATTTTCATCTTGAGGATAGTTAGGATTAACACCATACATCTCTGAAGATGATGCTTGATAAAATTTAGATCTCGGGCATAGAAGTCTTACAGCTTCTAAAAGTCTTAAAGTTCCCATTGCAACAATGTCAGCTGTTTCAACAGGACAATCAAAGCTTACTCTTACATGACTTTGCGCAGCTAAATTGTATATTTCTTCTGGACGATATTTGTTTAAAATATCATACATCCATCCAGAATCTTGCATAGATCCATAGTATAACTTAAAATTTGGATTATTTATTAAATGATCGATCCTATCAGTATTTATTAGACTAGTTCTTCTCTTGATACCTATTACTTCGTATCCTTTGTCGAGTAGAAGTTCAGCAAGATAAGATCCATCTTGACCGGTCACACCAGTTATAAGTGCTCTTTTCATCTAATACCTCTTACATTAGGATAGTTTTCTAGAAACCATTTACAAGTTTTTTCTAATCCTTCCTTGAGCGGTGTATAGTTGTATTCACCTATTGTTAGAAATAGTTTTTGATTTGAACTAGGTTTTCTAAACTGGCCTTCTGGTTTTTCAATATCCCAAACTATTTCTTTGTCATAATCTAAAATTTGACACAGCATATTTACAACTTCTCTAATGCTCACTTCATTAGTATTTCCAATGTTAATTGGAGTCTGAACGTGTGGGGTTTCTAATAGTTTGATCAGTATGTCAGAAATATCTTCAGAATATGTAAATTCTCTCAAGGGTTTTCCAGATCCCCAAAAGACAGGAGTTGTTTTATTCATTTTTGACTCCCAAATTTTTCTAATTAAAGAAGGAATAACATGACCTCCTTCTAGATCAAAATTATCATTAGGACCATATAAATTATTTGGAACTGCACAAGAGTAATCTAACCCATATTGATTTCTTATTGCTTTAGTTTGAATATCAAGCATTCTCTTTGCATAAGCATAACCAAAATTACTCTCGTGAGGTGGCCCATCATGGATTCTACTTTCTAAAAGAGGATACTCAGTCTTGTCAGGATAAATACATGTCGAAAGAAGAGATAGGACTTTTTTAATCTTGAGGTTCTTACACACATCAAGTACATTGGTATTTATTCTTATATTTTGAGAATAAAAATCAGAAACAAAGTCTGTATTACCTTTGACACCTCCTACCTTTGCAGCAAGATGAATTACAGCGTCTGGTTTATAAAGACTTAAAACGTCATGACACTGTTCAAAATCAAGAAGATCAGCTTGATCTCTTCCGATCAATATCAATTCATGATCAGTTTTAATATTTTTAAAACTTGATCCTAACATTCCTAAGCCACCTGTCACTAATATTTTCAAAAGACTCTCCCTTTTAGATCATTTCTAAGAACTTAGTTAGTTTTTGATTTTGTATTTCAAAATCAAAATTTTCATCTATAAATTTAGAAAAATTATTACTTATTTCTTGTCTAAGTGAAGAAGAAGATAATAGTCTGTCAAGAGACCAAAGCCACCCTTGCGTGTTATGAGCAACTAGACCTCTATTCTCACTTAGAACGCTTATGGCAGACGGATAAAAATCAGCAACACACGGTATTCCTAATTTTCCAAAAACAATAATTCTTCCTGGATTAGAAGGCATCTTGAATCTTAAAGAAAAATCATCTTCTGAGTAATTGAAAGAGTTTTTTGTTTCATTGTTCTTCTTATCAAAGTCATTATGAACTAAATTGTTAGGAACTATACCCACATCACAAGAAGATAGTTCTTTAAGATAATTTTCAGAACTCCAAGGAACATGACGAATTTTAACATTCTTAGGCACCCATTTTTCAGATCCGTTTGGCGAGCTTCCTGAATACATGACTAAGAGTTCTAAATTGTACTTACTGGATAATTTTTCTAATGCAGGTGTCACATTTTGTGACATGCATTCTAAGTGTATTTGATTTCCGTGATAGCCAATAACTAATTTCTCTTTCTCAATATGTTTTTTTGTGATACTGTTAAAATTTGGATATTCTACATATCTTAAAATTGGTTTTTCAGCAATTCTCCAGTAATCTTCCATTTCAATGCTATCACATATTAAAAAGTCTGACTGTTGCGCACTTGAAAGAACTTTAAAATTTCGAGGATCTATTAAACCAATCTTAATTTTAGGAAAAATATTTTTTATCTGTGGTATTATGTGATGATCATAGGTCATGACAAGACACACGTCAAACAGACCTATATCCACGTCTTGTTTGTAAAATGTAATATTTTCAATTGATTTTAGAGCATTCCAATAAAACATTGAAGCAGCAGCGTCTGGCGATGCTGTTATGAATAGTATTTTCAACTTAAGACACCCTTATTTTAATAGATTATAGACACAAGAATACAAATTTTCAACTTTAGGATAAAAGTACTCAACTTTTATTTCGCCAAAAAGATCTTCTTCTAAATAATCTTTTCCAGAAGGACCACTTAAATAAGTTTTAGCTCCTATTTCTCTACAGATATTAGATAAAAGTTCAGATCCACTTCCTTTTGCATTGATCTCAGAAGAAAAAATAATTTTTGTGTTTATAGACATTCTGCTCATTGCCCATTCAATACTTTTCATGTTTATGTCAATGAGATTTTCATTTTCATAGACGCTAGTAAAATCTTGTCTAAAGTTATGTTCTAATTTCTTAATTACTTTAGTTTTCCAACGATCAATCTTATCGTCTACAGGAACTACGTCTTTAATAAGTTTAGATGTGCTATCTTTAGGAACAGCAAATCCAAACCATTCTTCTTGACCTTGATTGTTTATAAATCTATTTCTATTCTGAAAATTATTTTTCTTAAACTTGACATTGTCTAGCATTACAAAAATATCTGACTCTTCCATCTTTTGAAAGAAACCCATATAAGGAAAGTGTTCAGGCTGATGTATTGCAATTTTCATTATGCTACTTCTTTTAAGATTCTAAAGCATTCATAATACTTAAAATCTTGATGAGCGTTATTTTCAATGTAATAAGCTTTTCCAATATTATAATGATCTTCACTCTGAATGTAATATCCTAGCTTTGTATAAGACTGCTCATTTTCAATTGTGTATTTATCAATGAAGCTTTTCTTAATCTGATAGAGACTGTCTTCCATTCCTATCCAAAAATTTGGATTAAAATTTCTTGAGCTAGGAGAGTAGATGGTTATAAACTTACTTGCATACTTGAATATTCCAAGCGCTATCATGTTGCATGCCAAATGATCTGTATGACAATCATTTTCATCATGTGTGACTATGTCAAATCTATTTTTAAAATCAATACATTTATAAAAATCATCTTTGACTTTATCAAAGTTTGTCATCAAAGTTCTTTGATCATAGTTTAAATTTTTATAGTGAATATTGATATTGAGTAATGTTTTTATTTTTTGTAGATTATCTTCCCAAATCTGCTTCTTTAAATCCCAGTTAGTAGGAATGATAATGTTTATGTGTTGATAATCTGTGGCATATTTCCAAAGATAAGAAAGACAAGAGATTTCAAAGTCATCTATGTGTGATATGAAAAAATACAAGTCTTTTTTCATTTTAAAATCTCTTCTATACATTTGTTATAAGAAGAACTAAAAGAATCTTGACTAAAGAGTTCTGCGTGATCTAGACTATTTTTCAAAATTTTCTGATATTCTTGTCTGCTAATTTTTGAAACTCTTTCAATCGTTTTAGAAACATTTTCTATGAGATCACCTTCATCACTCATTAAAAATCCATTTACTTCTTCATCTATTAGGATTCCTGTCCATGGATTGACTACAGGAACTAAACCGGCTTTTATTGATGTAGCAACTGATGTGCAACATGCTTCTGCAGAAGAGTGAAAAATTACATAAGCGCAAGAAGACGCTAGCTCGTTAAATTTTTTCTCACCTGGCTCAATGAATCCATGATATCTAATATTCTTAGAAGAATTGATCAATTCCATATACTGGTCTCTAAAAGACGATTCTAGAGGACCGCAAATGTCTAAGAAAAGATCTTCTTGTTTGAGAAAAGCCTCTACTAAAATATCTACACCTTTACAGATCAATCCATTTCCTGCAAAACACAAAAATCTTTTTGTGCTCCTTGAGTCAATCCAGGAATCAAAAAACTTGACTTTAGGACTAATCGCAGGATAGAAATTAAGAATAGGTCTCTCGTATCCTAAAAGAGATTTATAACTTTCAGAACCTTTTTCTCCTATCGTAAGGATATAATCAGTGTTTTTAATTATTTCATCAAAAAGAGGACCAATAATTTTTTGAACAGTTCTTGACGGAGGAGCATTTCGTCCTGTTCTCTGATTAAACATTTCGTATCTTTTTAAGACTTTTTCATTTGATATGTCAGGTTGTGGTCCCATTGCGATCAAAACTCTCTTTTCAGCACCTGAAAGTTTTGAATATTTCACAAATTGATCTCCAGAATTTCCTACACCTAATCCCAGAAACAAGTCATATTTTTTCTTGGGTATCCAACTTCTATTTTCTCTATCTAAAAGATCTATAGAAAAACCTTTCGAAGAGATTATCTCGCAAGCTCTTATTATCTCCCAGTTATTTGTATGGTGATAATTTTGGATTCCAGAAGTAAAGGGCTCAGTCTTGTAATACATTAAAGCACTTTTAACAGGAGACACATTTTGATGTCTTATGTTTTCTACTAAGCTCATACTTTCTCCAATAAAAATGCAAATTGATATAGATCTTCTTCTTGAGGTCTTTTTTCTAAGAGACTAAATTTTTTGTCATAATTCATCTTCTTGAAGAAAGAAGTGTAAAAAATATCTAAAAATTTTAGATCTAAATTCGAAGCATCTTCAACTTCATAGAAGACATTCCTTCTTTTTTGCCAATCAATGTTTTCATTATAGTTATAAGGTTTTGTTTTTACATTGAAGATTATTAAAACTTTTTCTTTCGAAACAAGAGTGAAGTCTTTCATTATATCAAAATGCTCACTGTACTCTTTGTTGACTCCATAACAAGAAAGGGGATTGTCAAAAATAATAATATCAAATTTTTCACTCTCAGATGCTATCATTTTATGTGAATCACAGATTTTTACGATGGAGTTTTCTGGCAGATTTTTCTTAAGTTCTGATTCAAAAGCTTTGTCAATTTCCCAGGCATGTGTGATTTTAACTAAACTAGCAACATGTTTTGTTTGCCAACTACCGTCTCGAGAAAATGCATCTAGTAAAGTTTTATCAGAAAAATCATAGCCTTTTTCAATAAGACTCAAACATATTTTTTTAATTGCGATATCTTTCATTCTTTGATAAACTCTAAGATGTATCTGTTTTTAGATCCTAAGCCAAGATTTTTGCTAAAAACAAAACCTGGAAAGATATTTTCACAAAATTTAGTTAGTTCTTCTAGACTATTAAAGTTCCACTTAGAAACATTTACCCATGATGAGTTTAGGCCTATCGGCTGTGATCCATTTTCATTGAGTCTAGTCTCTAAAATTATTCTATTACAAGCATCAGAAATTTTCTTTCCATTCTCATATTGATTAATTGTGTGATGAAAAACTGAGAAGAGCATTATCGTGTCAAATTTATTTAATCTATCTACTTTGTCTAAGTCTAGACATTCAAAATGAACTTTTTGATTAAATATATTTGATGTAATTTTAGCAGCAGTGATAATGTGAGGATCAATGTCGAATCCAGTCACATCGCACCCTTTTTCTTCTAGATAGAAAGATAAGAGTCCTTGATTACATCCTACATCTAATACTCTTTCACCTTTTCTAAAAGAAGTTGTTTCTAAGATTTCTTTTCTGTCTCTTATATCTCTGCTGCCTAAAAGAGAAATTACATCGTTTTCAATGCTATGATAAAATCCTGTCGATGAATTTGTTGTTTTTTGTGTCTTGAGAATCGAAACATCTTCAAGTTTTAGAGAATTGTTTCTATGAAGAGAAAGAACGTCCTCGTGTGTAAATCTTCCATTAAAATGTCTTAACCAATTCCCGACACCATACTTTTTAGCATCGTAGTCAGATAAGAAAGTAAAAAAATCTAAATTTTTAAGAGACTTCTGTTCTTCAGTAAGCTTTATTGATTGATCATAGTCTATGAAAAAACATATTTTTCTCTGATTATCAAACCTTATATTGTCAGGCTTCACATCACCCTGAAAGATTCCAAGCGACTTTTGTTCTAAGACTGTCAATAAAACATCCGAAAACGTGTATTCGGGAAAAGAAGGGATATACTCCTGTATGATATAGTTAAAATCTTCTTTGTCGAGAGTGCTTATATCGATTTTGGTAAAACTTTGTAAATTTTTCTTATCGACACTATTAAATGTGTAAGGTGCCGGTGAAGTTTGACAATTTTTATTTTTTAGATACCTGAGAACTTCAAATTCTTCTTGAATGTTTAAATTCTTTCCAGGATGAGACTTTAACTCAATTTTTAAAAAATATTTTTTGTCTTTAGAATGAGAAAAGAGTGTTGTTCTTCTTTCATTAATTTCAAAAGCATTCCAATCAACACTGTATATGTCTAATTTATTTTTATCTGTCTGATACATTAAATTCCTCTTAAAATTAAAATATCGTTAGGATTTCCTGATGCAGTTGGTCCTAAGCTTAATGATCTAGATTCTTCAGCAATTTTTCCAATAAAGTTTAGTTCATTAAAACATCCAAATCTTTCATTAAAATCATCAAAAATCCATATAGCATTTTTAGATTGAACTTTGCTCAATTTGATAAGATCAAATAATACTGCTCCATTATTATGATCACCGTCGATCCAAAAAAGATCTATTTGATCATTATTTTTCTGTATTATTTTTGCCATCTCATGACTATTACCCAAGACGAAACAGTTGTTTGTATATTTAGAAATATATTTTTGATTTCTTGCGTCTCTTATGTCACATGAATAGACATTTCCTTCTAATCTATTTTTTTGTTTAAAGTGAGAAAAAGTAAAAAATTGAAATCCTTCGGCAGTTCCAACTTCTGCAATACTTTTAACATCAAAAAACTCACAAATTTGACATAAAAATTTGCCTCGCTTACTAAGACCATTGAATGCTATTTCTTCTTCCTGTCTAGATAGATTAGACTCTTTGACTTTCTTGAGTTGTGAATCTTTATAAACATCTTCCCAGATTTTATAAAAATCTTCTTCTAAGTTGTTGTTAATATTTAGATAATCAAAATTATTATCTTTAAAAAAAGAATCAATTGTTTTCACATAATCTCCTAAAGATAGTTTCATAGCTTTCTACGCAGTTAATCGACTCACGATCTTCTAAAACTTCTACTCTTTTACTAAAATCTAAGACAGGAGGATGATAGAGCTTAGTAGGTGAGAAATCCCACTCTTTCTCTTGAATCACTGTTCCCTTCTTGATGATCTCTTTTGTGCCACCCGTTGAAGAGCAAACGATGTGACAGCCGTGGGCGGCTGCATCGACCACCACATTTGGGCAGTGATCAAGGTAAGCGAGATGAACAAAGGTAGAAGATGCTGCATAGAGCTCCTTAAGCTTATTATACTGTAGATCTCCATAAAAGACAATCTTTTTATGAGTCATGTCACATCTGAGTTCAGAGATGAGATCGTTAATCTTCTTTCTGTCTTCATTCTCGAATCCTGATCCTGCAATGACAAAGACTGAGTA
>Ga0172372_10011383_pt1 | contig 11311 bp, 7 predicted proteins | sample LakKiv5m_2_FD_114544 | JGI IMG/M metagenome (GOLD analysis project Ga0172372, IMG submission 114544) | Freshwater microbial communities from Kabuno Bay, South-Kivu, Congo - kab_092012_9.5m | ecosystem: Environmental > Aquatic > Freshwater > Lake | place: Democratic Republic of the Congo... | reverse complement strand
CCTCATGCACCACTTCATCGTCTTCGAGGAAGACCCGGATTCGGGCGCGCTGCACAAGATCATTGCCGGTTACCATCAGTTCCACGCGGTGAACGCGGCCGTGGAGGAAACCGTGCGCGCCAGCGGGATGGCGGGCGGCAGCGGACTACGCGAGGCCGCGGGCGCGTACTGGGCGGGCCGGATGCACGGCGGCCAGCCGGGCGACCGCCGCGCGGGCGTGGTCTGGCACACGCAGGGCAGCGGCAAGAGTCTTTCCATGCTCTTCTTCGCCGCGCGCGTGATCCGCGAGCCGGTGATGCAGAATCCGACGCTGGTGGTGCTGACCGACCGCAACGATCTGGACGATCAGCTTTTCGGCCAGTTCCAGCGCTGCCACGACCTCCTGGGCCAAATGCCGGTGCAGGCGGCAAGCCGCGAGCAGTTGCGCGAACTGCTGGCGGTAGCGAGCGGCGGCGTGGTGTTTACCACGATCCAGAAGTTTCTCCCCGTGCCGGGCGAACGGATGCCCTGCCTGAGCGCGCGGCGGAACATCGTAGTGATCGCCGATGAGGCCCACCGCAGCCAATACGACCTTATCGACGGCCTCGCCCGACACCTGCGTGACGCACTGCCCAATGCGTCGTTCATCGGTTTCACCGGCACGCCCATCGAGAAGACCGACGCGAACACGCGGGCGGTCTTTGGCGATTACATCTCCATCTATGACATCCAGCGCGCCGTCGCCGACCAGGCCACGGTGCCGATCTATTACGAGAGCCGTATTGCCAAACTGGGCCTGAACGCCGCCGCCCTGCCGAGCCTCGACGCGGAATTCGAGGAGATCACCGAGGGCGAGGAACCGACGAAGAAGGAAAGGCTCAAGACGAAGTGGGCCGCGCTGGAGGCGCTGGTGGGCGATCCGAAGCGCATCGCGCTGGTGGCGGCCGATCTGGTCGCTCACTACGAGAAGCGCGTGGAAGCCCTGGACGGCAAGGCCATGGTCGTCTGCATGAGTCGCAGTATCGCCGTGGACCTCTACAACGCCATCATCGCGCTGCGTCCCGACTGGGCCAGCGCCCCGGAGGACGATACCGAAACCGAGAAGGGCCGGGACTGCGTGGTGAAAGTGGTGATGACCGGCAGCGCCGACGACGGCCCCGAGTGGCAGCCGCACATCCGCAACAAGGAGAAACGCCGCACGCTGGCGAACCGATTCAAGGACCCCCAGGACTCCTTCCGCATCGTCATCGTGCGTGACATGTGGCTGACCGGTTTCGACGCGCCCTGTCTGCATACCTTGTATGTGGACAAGCCGATGTGGGGCCACAGCCTGATGCAGGCCATCGCGCGAGTGAACCGCATCTTCCGCGACAAGCCGGGCGGGCTGGTGGTGGATTATCTCGGTCTTGCCGAACAGCTCAAGCAGGCGCTGGCGGTTTACACGGAAAGCGGCGGCCAGGGTGACCCGACCTTCGACACGGCTCGGGCCATTGCCGTGATGCTGGAGAAGTACGGCATCGCCCGCGATCTGCTGCATGGCTTCGACTGGTCGGCGTGGACCGGGGGCCAAGCCGCCGAGCGGCTCACGCTCATTCCGGCGGGCCAGGAGCATATCCTTGCCCAGGACAATGGCAAGCCACGCTGGCTACAGGTGGTGTCTGAACTCTCCCGCGCCTTTGCCCTCTGCGCCGCCAGCGATGCGGCCACGGCGATCCGCGACGATGTAAGTTTCTTCCAGGCCCTGCAGGCCGCGCTCAACAAGCAGGGCGGCAGCAACCGCAAGACGCCGGAGCAAATCGATGCCGCCATCCGCCAGTTGGTCAGCAAGGCCATCACCACCGAAGGCCAGGTGATCGACATCTTCACCGCCGCCGGCTTGCCCAGGCCCGACATCGGCATCCTGAGCGATGCTTTCCTCGCGGAGGTGCGCGGCCTGAAATACAAGAACGTCGCCGCCGAATTGCTGGAGAAACTGCTCAAGGATGAACTCAAAATTCGTGCCCGACGCAACCTGGTGCAAAGCCAGGTCTTCAGCGAAAAGCTCAAGAAGACTCTCAACGCCTATCACAACCGTGCGATCTCGTCGCTGCACGTGATCGAGGAGCTGATCCAGCTCGCCCGGGAACTCGACGCCGCGTCCAAACGCGGGGAAGCGCTGGGCCTGACCGACGACGAAATCGCCTTCTACGATGCCCTGGCCGCGAATGAATCGGCTGTCATGGCGATGGGGGACGACAAGCTCAAGGTGATTGCCGCCGAGCTCATCACCCAGGTTCGGAAAAGCGTGACCATCGACTGGACTTTGCGCGAAAGCGCGCGCGCCCGGATTCGCGTGATGGTGAAGCGAATTCTGAACAAATACGGCTATCCGCCTGACTTGCAGGAGGATGCCGTCAAAACGGTACTGGCACAGGCCGAACTGCTCTCCGCGGCCTGGGTTGAGGAGACGGTTACCGTCTGACCCTGACCCTCCCGGGCCACGGTCAAAATGGGTGGCTTCCGCCGCGTGGGCCGCGAACGCCCGCTTCGAAAGTGTGACCCCCGGGATCAGAGGTCATCCAGCCGGGCGCGAATCCGGTCCGACTGGCCACTGATGGCTTCGCGGTCATCGGCGCTGAGCTTCGCCAGTTGGCGGTACACCATGCCCAACCGCGGATTGCCGGAAAGAAGCGGCGCATGACGCGCGAAGAAATCCCAATACAGCGCGTTGAAGGGACAGGCACGCTCACCGATTCTGGCCTTGCGGTCATAGTGGCAGCCCTTGCAGTAATCGCTCATGCGGCCGATATAGGCGGCGCTGGAGACGTAGGGCTTGGTGGCCAGCAGTCCGCCATCGGCGAACTGGCTCATGCCGAGCGTGTTCGGCAATTCCACCCATTCGAAGGCATCAATGTAGACGCCGAGATACCAGCGATGCACGGCGGCCGGGTCCAGCCCCGCCAGCAGGGCGAAGTTGCCGATGATCATCAACCGCTGGATGTGATGGGCATAGGCCTGTTCCAGGGATTGCCCAATGGCCTGGGCCAGACAGCGCAGGCGGGTTTCGCCGGTCCAGAACCACGCCGGCAACGGTTGCTTGTGCTGAAAGACGTTTAGCTCCGCGTAGCCGGGCATGCGGGCCCAGTAGACGCCGCGCACATACTCGCGCCAGCCCAGTATCTGGCGGATGAAGCCCTCGACCGCCGCCAGCGGCGCCCTGCCCTCGCGGTAGGCCTGTTCCGCCTTTACCACTACCTCGCGTGGATCGAGCATTTTGACATTCAGGGCAAACGACAAGAGCGAATGGAACAGGCGCCAGCTTCGGCTGCTCATGGCGTCCTGATAGTCACCGAAGTGCGGCAGTCCCTGCTCGATGAAGGCATCGAGCAGCATTAGGGCTTCGTCGCGATGCAGCGGCCAGGCGAGACGCTCCGCGCGGGGGTCGCCAAAACTCCGGACGCCGGCCTCTACGATAGTCTTCCAGAGCGGGCCATGGTCGTGTTGAATGCGGGTATCGGGCGGTACGGCAGGCAGGCCCGGCCAGGCCTTGCGGTTCTCCGTGTCGAAATTCCAGCGGCCGCCGACCGGCCGGCTTGCGGTCTCCATCAGTACGCCCTGCCGTTGTCGCAGCCGCCGGTAGAAATGCTCCATCAGCCACTGCCGGCGACCCTCGAACAGGCGTCCGGCCTCATCCCGTTTGGTCAGGAAATGTTCGCTGTCGACGCTGATGCAGGGAATGGACAGGGTCTCCCCATACTGGTGAAGTTGTTGGTCCAGCCGCCACTCATCCGGCTCCTGATATTCGAATCGATCGGCGGGCAATGCGGCGATGAGCCCGTCGAGGTTGGCCGTCAGCGATTGCGTGTTGCGGGGATCATCGATGCGGAGGTAATGAATCTGGTGGCCGGCCCGTTCCAGCTTGCCCGCGAAGTCACGCATGGCGGCGAAAATGGCGAGAATTTTCTGGGCATGGTGCAGGACGTAGTCCGTCTCCTGGCGGATCTCCATCATCACGTAATGAACGTCGGGCCGGGTTTCCGCAAACCAGGAATGCCGGGGGTTGAGCTGGTCGCCCAGTATCAGGCGGAGTCGGGGCACGTCCGGAACAATGAGGGTGAGGAGGATAGCACCTCAGGCGGGGTGAGGCGGAGTCGCCTTGCGGGAGCGGCGGCATCGCTCGGAGCAATAGCGCACCTGTTCCCAGACGGTCGCCCATTTCTTGCGCCAGGCGAAGGGTTTACCACAGACAGCGCAAACCCTGACGGGAAGGTCGCCTTTACGACGCAAAGTCGTAATCTAATCTTATCGACCGGTATCACCCATCGCCGGCAGCGATGGGCGACGATTCCCTGGAACCCGGGACTGGATCATTGCGGCTGGCTACGCACCGGCACGATGCTGATGGAATTATCCGGGCTACCGTCGACGATGCGGTCGGTGTAGGTGAGGTAGACCAGGACAGCGCGTTTCTCGTCATAGAAGCGCACGACTTGCGTGGTCTTGAAAATCGCGGAGGCGCGAGCGCTGAAGACTTCCTGATTATCCTTGAGATTTTTGACCGCTACCGGATCGATGGGCCCGATCTGACGACAGGCGAGCGATGCCTTGGCGGGATTTTCCGCCAGTCCCACCATGCCCTTGAAGCCGCCGGTCTCGGCCCGCGAGAGGTAACAGGCGACACCCGGAACCTGAGGATCGTCAAATGCTTCCACCACGATCTTGTCGCTGGGACCCAGCCATTTGAAGCGGTAGTTGACCGAGCCAATGTCATCGGCATGGGTTGCCTGCGACAGGCTCAGCAGAATCGGTAACAGTGACGCGAGCAGTATGCGTACCTTGTTCATGGCCATCTCTTGTGGGTTTGAAAGGGGCCAGGGCGTCGAACCGCCACTGCTCCCGGAGGAGTTCAGGCTCATACGCCCTGAACCAGTATTTCCTGACCGACCTTGAGTGAGGCCCTGAGCGGCAAGCCATTCCATTCCGCCAACTTCATTTCCGGTACGCCATGCTTTTTGGCCAACACCGTCAGGGTATCGCCTTTCTGCACGACAATCTTGCGCGGGGCGAAAACCTTGGCTCCCGGCAAATTGGCGGCCATCAGGATTTCGGCTTTCTCCAGGGGCAGCAGAAAATTGTGCGGCTGGGGCGGCGGTTCCACATCGGGTTTGAAGGCCGGGTTCAGCTTATAAAACTCGTCCGGGGCGATCCCCGAAGAGGCGATCAGGTCACTGATGTGCACCTCAGGCCTCGCTTCCACCCGGGCCAGGGTCTTGCGCGAAACGACGGCTTTATGGGGTTTGAATCCCAGACTGGCGGGGTCGGCCACGACCTTGGACAGCGCGAGAATCTTGACCACATAGTTCTGGGTTTCCTGGGGCAATTCCAATTCCCAGAAGCTGCCGGTTCCACCCGCCAGGATGTTGGCCTGAATGGCGCGCTGTACCGCGCCTTCTCCCGCATTGTAGGCCGCGAAGGCCAGCAGCCAGTCGCCCTTGAACAAACCATGCAGGTGCTTCAGATATTTCAGCGCCGCCTGAGTCGCGGGATGGGTGTCATACCGACCATCGTAGTTTTCGCTCAGTTGCAGGCCGTATTGCTGACCGGTACTGGGAATGAACTGCCACAATCCCGCCGCCTGTTTGGTCGATAGCGCGGTCGTGCGGAACGCACTCTCGACCATCGGCACGAGAATCAGATCGGTGGGCAGACCCTGACGCCTGATCTCACCCAGCAAATACTGGAGGTAGGGCTCGGCCTGGGTCATCAGAAAATCCACCGTTCCCGGCCTTTCGCGCAAGTAGGCCAGATGCGCTTCCAGCCGTTCATGCTGAACCCGGGCCAGGATCAGACCATTCCTGACGTTGTCCCAATCGTCGCCGCGTTTGACCCAGGCCTTGGGCAGCATCCGGGGATCCGGTGGTCCCAGCAGGTTTTGCCGGGCCATCAGACAGTCAGCCGATTTCACTGGCTTACGGAGTTTGGCCTTGCGCGTGGGGCTAGGCGACTCCGCGCAAGGATCGACGGCCGGAGCGTTGAAGGCCGCCTTGAGCAATTCCCGCTCCGCCAATTCGACAGGCGTCAGCTTCGACCGGCCGCGATTCGTAGCGCCGGACGCGACAGATTTGGCCGAGGGCAGTGCAACGCTGGCTTGTTGCTGATTCTTGCGGTGTCTGGCAACGGCCTGATCGATCAGCACGGCCGAACTCAGCGGATCGGCGAACGATAGAATGGACATGCTCCCTGCGCTGATGTCGGACTGACTGGCGGATGAGGAAACATGGCCATCCTGACGCGCGCCCGCTCCGGTCGCCGAGGAGGAATGGGTGGTAACCACCGGGGCAGCCGGCCGGTTATGGGAACAACCGAGTTGTAGGCTGCCCATCACCAACATGAGCAGAAGTGTCGCGGTTCTGGCTGGCGGAATGAAGGGAAGAATAACGGGTTTGTTGTCGTGGGTTGAGGAATAAAGGCTTGATCTCGTTACCAATCCGACCTCCGAGGAACTGTTGATATCAGGCGGCGAACTTGCGGGAAGTGCTGCTCATTGAGGCGAGCACTGCCGCCTGACCTGACGCAAAACGCCGGGCTCAGGGCCCGGCGTTGATTGGGCATGCGTGCGGAAGAATTACTTCTTGCCGGCCTTCAAGTACATGATCAGGGAATCAATAGCCTGATCCTGAGTCAGCTCGGCGCTCTTGACGGGACCCAGAGCCATGATCTGATCCATGGCCTTAGGCATGGCATTCTTACCTTCGACCAGCACCTTGGTCAGTTCTTCCTTGCTCAGCTTGTTGACGCTTTCGAACAGGTTCGGGTTGGGCTGGACATCATGGCAGGTGCCGCAACCACGACCAAACGCACGGGTGTAAATCTTCTCGCCGATATCGACGCTGGGCTCGCCCGCGACGGTAGCGCCAGCGAAAACCAGACCCGCGACCAGCAGCATGCCCTTCAATGGCTTTAGATTCTTCATAATTTTTTTCCCATCACTTCTAGAATGACAAAGTACTCTGTGTCCGACCCGTTCCGGGCAGACAGCCCGAGGCGGAGTTCCAGACTTTCGAATTATTTCAGACTCGCAATGGCGCCACAAGGGAATTTCTCCCGGTTGTCATCGACGCGGGCGGACATGGCCCACTCCGATCATTGCGGTACGAAAAACCCAGCCCTCTTGTCAGGAATTGGAATCGGTTTATACTAGTGTCTTGGAACACCGGGGGTGACTTGGCTTCGACGAGGATTACAAAACCCAAGGTGCATGCCGAGGTGCAGTTCCCCTCGTAAAACTATCTGCAACCAACATAGTTGCCAACGACGACAACTACGCTCTAGCTGCTTAAGTCAGCTAGTGTCTGACCAGGGCCTGCTTATGGACGCTGTATCAGGCATAACCCAAGCATAAGCTCGTGAGGAGGCAAGTCCGGGGCCAAATCACTAAAACTCACGGAATCGCTGATCGTCTTCCCTGCCAGTCGGGCAGCGGTCAGTTAAATTCAATGACATGGATAAGCATGTAGAGCCGAAGGCGGAGGATTCGCGGACGCGGGTTCAATTCCCGCCACCTCCACCAATAATGAAACCCCAACCGGTCTCGGTTGGGGTTTTTTCTTGCCTGATCGCGCTGGTTCCCGCGTGCTGTCGGGGGTTCCTGCGAACGGCTGCGGACTTCGCCGATCAGCGTCTTGGCCCGTTCCGGGCAACATTCCACTCTCTCCTCGCCATTCCTCGCTCTGGCTTAGCTCCCTGAAACCGGCCCGAAGCCCGCAAAGGCCATAAGTCGGCGCCATACAGATCAAAAAGTTACGCGCGGACGAATCAAACGGTTGAATCGCAGCATCGGGTGGCAAAGGAAACCGCTCTAGTTGTGTTTTGTCGGTACATATCGACATCTACCGACGTAATACAACATCATGGCGGCATGGAAACTTCGTACCAGACCATTCTCGATCTCACCTCCCAGCGCGGCCTCATACGCCCACGCGATCTCGATGCGCTGGGTCTGCCCAGTGTCGCCCTCACGCGGCTGGTTCGACAAGGTCTGCTCGTCCGCGTCGGTCGCGGTCTGTATGCCCGTCCCGATCGCAGCGTGTCCGAGCATGGCACGTTGGCCGAGGTGGCCAGCAAACACCCACAAGCCATCGTATGCTTGCTGTCAGCACTGCGGGTGCACCACCTCACCACGCAGTCGCCATTCGAGGTCTGGCTGGCGATTCCAAACAAGGCGCGTGCACCGAGGATGGACTATCCGCCGCTGCGCATCGTGCGCTTCTCCGGCGCTACGCTGACCGAGGGGATTGAAGCGCACCAGATCGATCGCGTGACCGTGCGCGTGACCAACGTCGCCCGAACAGTGGCTGACTGCTTCAAGTTCCGCAACAAGATCGGCCTCGATGTCGCGATGGAAGCCCTGCAGGAGGCCTGGCGTGCGAAGCGCGTGAGCATGGACGAACTCTGGCGCTATGCCACGCTGTGCCGAGTGGCCAATGTGATGCGCCCTTACATGGAAAGTTTGTCATGAACCAGCGCAACACGGCTGCGTCGGTGCGCGCTCGCCTGCTCACCCGTGCCCGCGAGACCCGGCAAGACTTCAACCTGGTCTTGACCCGCTACGCTCTCGAGCGGCTCCTTTACCGGCTCAGCGTCTCGCCCCATGCCGACCAGTTCCTGCTGAAAGGCGCGCTGCTGTTCGACTTGTGGTTCGACATCCCGCATCGGCCGACGCTGGATGCGGACTTTCTGTGTTTTGGTTCGGCCGAGTTGTCGCACCTGGAGGCCGTCTTCACGGACGTCTGCTCCGTTGAGGCTGACGACGGTGTCACGTTTCGACCGGACACCGTTCGTGCGGTGGAGATTCGCAAGGAGGCCGAATACGCTGGCGTGCGCATCACCTTGCTCGGACTGATCGATAGAGCACGCTGCCTGATTCAGGTCGACATCGGTTTCGGCGATGCCGTCACGCCAAGGCCGGAAGATGTCCAGTACCCCGTGATGCTCTCGGGGTTCGCGGCGCCGAAACTGCGCGTCTATCCGCGTTACACCGTCGTGGCAGAAAAGCTTGAGGCGCTGGCATCGCTGGGTATCGCCAACAGCCGGATGAAGGATTACTTCGACCTTTGGATCTTGTCGCGGTACACCGAATTCGACGGCAGCACCTTGCGACGCGCGATTCGGGCAACCTTCGATCGACGCAAGACGAAGTTGCCCCCGGACATTCCCTTTGGCCTGACGGATGGTTTTGCGCAAGATGCGCAAAAGCAGACACAGTGGCAGGCGTTCCTGGGAAAAGAATAGGCTCGAAGCGCTGCGCCTGGCGGCCGTCATGGCATCGCTCCGAGATTTCCTGCTTCCAGTCTTCGCTACAGCGAACGCTGAAGCCGACTACCCGCAACACTGGCCAGCTGGTGGACCCTGGTCGTCAGTGGTGGGGTGAAACGGCTCAAAAGCGGTCGCCGCGTCGAGGCCAGGCAAACTGTCCCCGGTGCAGGCGGCGTTGACAGAGCCAGACACCGTTGTATCCATTTACGGGGTTACGCGGCCGAGCGGGACTCAATCTGCCGTGACGGCGGAATGCGATAGAGAAGATCGATGGGCAACCGGATCGTAACCGGTTGTTGGCGGATGCCCTGCTCGCAGACCTGCCGAAGCAAGCGATAGGCGCAGAGGTCGAGTCGGCGGCAACTTTCGGAAACCGTCAAGACGTTTGCGCGGAACCGGTCGCCGCGTTCGGATTGGCTGAAGAAGCTGGTTTTCCGCCAGATGACATAAGGTCGGATAGCCCGCTCCGCCTGGTTATTGGTCAGGTCCAGGCCGGGTGACGTGAGCAATGTCCAGAGCATGGGTTCATCGGCCAGCAAGGCCTTACAGGCATTCCCGGTGCGCTGGCCGGCGTGCGCCTGCTGGCCTTGTTCCAGGGCGACACGAAAGTTTTCGCGGGCGGCGAGCAAGCGTCGCCGATAATGTTGGGATCGATAGCCGCTCTTGCGCCTGCGGTGTTCGAGTTGAACGATGATGCGGGCGAACTTGACGAGCCAGAGACCCAACGCGCCGGGGTCCCCTTTCCGCCCGGAGAGTCGTTCCAGGTTGCGGATGACATGCGCCCAACAGAGCTGGCGCTGGGCCTGGGGATGGATGCCATAGGCGCCATGGCGGTCGGTGACCAGAATGCCGGAGAAGTCTGCGAGCCATTGCCGAGCCGCCTGCATGCCGCGGGACGCATGGACCATGAACAACGCCAACTGCGGGGTACACAGGACCCATAGCCAGAGCCGACGCTGTCCGCGGAAGTGGGTGGTCTCGTCGGCATGGGCCGCCGGCGCCTGACGGACGGTGTCGGCGATGTGATCCACCAGGGGCTGCAGCCACTCGGCGACCGGTTCTTGGGCCTCGCTGATGGCGCCAGTACTGAAGTGCAGCCCCCACTGCATCTCCAGAAGGCTCTGGATGGAGCGCGTGCTGAGGCGGAAATGGCCGCTCATGAGAGCGATCCAGGCGATCAGGCCGGGACCCCTCTGGCCGCTGGGAATGGCCTTTGGACGCTGGGCGGCGACGGCACGCTGACCGCAGCGGCAGGTGCCCCCGAAGCGCTGATGTTCGATGACGAAATAGGTGATCTCCGGCAGATCGAAGACCTGATGTCGGGACGTTGGATTCGGATCGATGACGATCTCGCCGCCGCATTCGCAGCGGGCCTCGGGACAGTGGCGCTCGACGCGGTCCACCTCGGTTTCCGGAACGAGGCTGCGGGTGTGGGCGACATGGCCGTCTTGAGCGCCCCGTTTTTTGCCTGAAGGCTGGCGTGACAACCGGTCATTGGCTGTTGCCGAGAGCCGGTCCTGGCTGGGCGGCAGCGAGGAATTGTTGGAATTGAGCGCCAGTTGTTCGCGGCAGTCCTGGAGCAGGTGCCACAGCGCGTCGATGATCTGCGCGGCCTTGTCCAAGGTCGCGGGGCGTTGCGGGGGTTCGAGAAACGCGTGGGCCAAATCCATGGCGCTATTGTAAGCCCTGAATTTATCGGCGCTTTGTTGCTTCTTGGCCGCGCTAGGGGCGACGCAGAATTCCGCTGGCGCCCACCCTCAGCCGGGGACAGGATCGACACCGAGCGGCGTCCTCAAAGGGCGGAGCAAGTCCGCCTGAGTCCATCGGGAACGGTCGGTGAAACCAGCAAATTCGAGCCAAAAACCGTGTCAAGTGTTTGTTGCGATTTCAGCAGATTTTTTTGTCCATGTCGGCGGACCCTCTCCACCTCTTCCACGGCATTCGAGCGCCAGGGCTGATGTGGGCCGGCAAGGTTGTGAACGGTTACACATCAATCGCCTTAGAGGACATCCGGCACACCTTGTGCTTAAACATGTAT
>Ga0172372_10011381_pt1 | contig 11312 bp, 23 predicted proteins | sample LakKiv5m_2_FD_114544 | JGI IMG/M metagenome (GOLD analysis project Ga0172372, IMG submission 114544) | Freshwater microbial communities from Kabuno Bay, South-Kivu, Congo - kab_092012_9.5m | ecosystem: Environmental > Aquatic > Freshwater > Lake | place: Democratic Republic of the Congo... | reverse complement strand
TATACCAGAAATTCTAGCCAATTTTAAGTCCTCAATTAAGTTGTTATTAATGCTTGTTTAATGTCTTCAAAAATTAGGGATACAATTTTAAAGGCATCAATTGTAACAAGCAAGTTTTTTTTTTCATAAAAATCAATAAGTGGAAAGCTTGATTTTTTAAAAATCTCAAGGCGATTTTTAACGGTTTCCTCATTATCATCCGCCCTTTGATATAAATCATTTGATCCACAATTATCACAAATACCATCCTTTGCAGTTGGGTTGTAATATTTATTATAAACTGAGCCACAATTTCTGCATGAAATGCGTCCAGATATTCTTTTTATAATAATTTCTTCGTTTACATCAAAATTTATAACCTTGTCAATTTTTTTATTGAGCTGGGTTAGCATTTTTTCAAGCATAATTGCCTGATGAACATTTCTTGGAAAGCCATCAAAAATGTATCCTTTATCATCGTTTTTAGAAATATTATTTTTTATTATTTCTATAACAATCTCATCATCTACTAATTTTCCTTGCGTCATTAGGTTTTCTGCAATTTGTCCAATATCGCTTTTATTTTCAACTTCTTTTCTAAGTAAATCTCCAGTTGAAAGACATTCTAGGTTATATTCTTTTGCTAAAATTTTTGCTTGGGTACCCTTGCCAGACCCTGGAGCACCGATAAATACTAAGTTCATGCCCTAACCCTCACCCTTCTTTTTTTGTTCATCGAATTTCCATATTTACTTGATATTAAGTTCGACTGGATTTGATTTACTAGATCCATAACTACATTTACCATAATTAATATTCCAGTTCCACCAATATGTAATGGAATCGATGATTTTGTAACTAATATTTCAGGTATAACGCAAATAAAAACAAGATATATAGCTCCTATTAAAGTTAATCTTGAGATTATTTTGTCAAGATAGTCAGAGGTAGTCTTTCCAGGTCTGACACCCAAAATAAAGCAGTTACTTTTTTTAAGATTGTTTGAAACTTCTTCGGTATTAAATATTATTGATGAATAAAAGTATGAGAAGAATAAAATTAGTAAGGAAAAAGTTAAAGAGTAAATTAGTCCACCCCTTTGGAGCATTGCCATTAGCCAATTGCCATCAGCTCCTGTTACTTGGATAATTGCTACTGGGAACATAAGAACTGAGCTGGCAAATATTGGCGGTATAACCCCAGACATATTAATTTTAAGTGGTAAAAAAGATGAATCTGCCATTCCAGAATTTTTCATCATAGTGGCATTGGGATATTGAATTTTAATTTTTCTTTGAGATTTTTCTACGAAACAAACTAAAATTATACCAGCGCCAAAAAATATAAAAAACAATAAAATTGTAACAAAGCTGTAAGCTCCATTTTTTAACAAATTAAACATTTCAATTATTGACGAAGGTAACGAAGAAACTATGCCCACGAAAATTATCAATGATATTCCGTTGCCGATGCCAGATGAAGTTATTTTTTCTCCAAACCACATAAGCATGATCGTTCCTCCAACCAAACTAACAACGGTGGTGTAAAAAAATATATTTGAATCTGAAATGAATGCATTATTGTCAGAATTGGATAATGCATAATAAACCCCAATTGCCTGAAATATAGATAAGAATATGGTCAAATATCTGGTATATTGATTAATTTTTGCTCTACCTTGCTCACCTTCTTTTTTCATGGCTTCTAAACCTGAATGCATTGATGTTAAAAGTTGCATGATAATCGAGGAGGTAATGTATGGCATGATGTTTAAAGCAAAAATACTCATTCTCTCAAGTGCACCACCTGAGAATAAATTTATCATGCCAAAAATGTTTGAAGCTGATCCAGAAAAAATTTTTTCCAATACTTTACTATCTATGCCTGGAATAGGCACGAAAGTGCCAAATCTATATATGATTAATATAAAGATCGTAAATAAAATTTTATTTTTTAAGCCTGTTCCCGCTTCTTTTTTCATTTTCTAGCTATATTTTTGCGCATTTTTAGAATATTTATCTACGACTACTTTAATTTTTAGTTCGTGGTCAATTTTATTCACAATAAGTTTAACTATTGATTTTTTTGATTTTACGAGACCTAAATTAAACAAAACATCTTTATTGACTTCACTTTTTGCGTCAATCTTTTTGTTTTTTATCAAATTTTCAATATCGCGGTAATTCACTGCTTCTATTTCTTGTCTTAGATTATTGACAAATCCTTTCTTTGGTAAACGCATATGAACAGGAGTTTGTCCACCCTCAAAACCTTTTACTGAATGATGCCCAGTTCTGGCTTTTTGCCCTTTTACACCTCTTCCAGAGGTTTTTCCTTTGCTGGAACCTATACCTCTGCCGACTCTAATTTTAGAGTTTCTTTTGATTTTCGGTAAATTTGTTAATGTTAGTGTCATAATTATGAAATTTTAATTATATGTTGAACTTTTTTAATCATTCCAATAATAGAATTGTCAGCTTTTAAATTTGATTTAGAACCAATTTTTTTAAGACCCAAACCTTTTAAGTTGCCTTTTTGTCTTGGAGTCAGTTTTGAACTGCTTTTAACTTGAGTTATAGCAATTTCTTTGTTTAAATAATTTTCTAGATTCATAAATTTATTCGTTTTTATTTTCAGTTCCGATATTTAAAGCTAAATTTCTTCTTTTAACTATCTCTGAAATTTCCTTAGATCTTTTTTCAGCAATAATTTTTGGAGAAGTTAATGATTTTAAGGCACCAAAGGTTGCCCCAACCATATTATAAGGATTTGAGGTTCCAACTGATTTTGCTACAATATCATTAATACCAGCGCATTCAAATATGGCACGCATTGGACCGCCAGCTATAACTCCAGTCCCGACTGGTGCAGAGCGTAAATAAACTTTAGCTGAACAGAAGCTGTGATAAATATCGTGGTGAATTGTTCTTCCTTCTTTTAGGGAAATTTTTATCATTGCCTTTTTAGCAGATTCAAAAGCTTTGTTTTTAGCATCAGTTACTTCTGTTGCGTTTCCTTTGCCAAATCCAACTTTGCCGTTTTTGTCGCCAACAACAACTAAAACAGAGAATGACATATTTTTACCGCCTTTTACGGTTTTTGAAACTCTATTTACCGCAATTAATCTTTCAATGATTTCTTGAGAAGTTTTTTCTTTTTGATTTTTTTGTTTAGTCATTTTGTATAAAGATTAAAATTTCAAACCAGATTCACGGCAAGCATTTGCTAATGCTTCAACCCTGCCAATGTAACAATATGCACCTTTATCAAATATAAGTGTGTCAATTTTTTGCTCAGCACATTTTTTTGCTAAATTATGCCCAACAATTTTTGCTTTTTCAATGCCTGTTTTTTTATCAGTCATTTTGATGGTAGATTCTTGAATAATCACATTACCATTTACATCGATAATTTGCGCATAAATGTTTTTGTTAGATCTTGTAACTACAATACGAGCTCTTTGACCCTTATTGTTGTTTTTGATATTGTTTCTAACTCTTAATTTTCTTCTTTGATTTGTGTTTAACATAATTTTTATTTTTTCTTTCCTTCTTTTCTTAATATTTGTTTACCAAATATTTTTACTCCTTTGCCTTTATATGGCTCAGGTGGACGGAAGTTGATAATTTCTGAAGCTACTTGTCCAACCAAAATTTTGTCTTCACCCGTTAGGATTATCAAATTTGGTTTTTCAAAAGTAGCAGTTATTCCATTTGGAAGACCGTAAAAAATATCGTGACTATATCCTAGCGTGAGGTTTAGTAAGTTTTTATCAACCGAAGCTTTGTAACCTACGCCATTAATTTCTAGGGTAATTTTGTAAGGGGTTACGAATCCTTGGACAATATTTTTAATATTGTTTCTATCCATCCCGATCTTGGATGAAAGGACTCTATCGCTTTTATTTGAAGAGGTTAGTTTAATCATTTTATCTTTAAACTCAATGATTAAGCCATTGCTTACTTCATATATTTTTTTGCTTTTTCCATTATCAAAAGTGATTTGATTTTTTTCAATCCCAACCTTGACGTTATCTGGAACTATTATTGGTAATTTTCCTACTCTAGACATTATAAAAATTAAAATATTTTTAATAAAATTTCACCACCAAGATTTTTAGTTCTTGCTTCGTGATCGCTAATTACGCCTTGCGACGTAGACAAAACAGACATTCCTAGACCATTTTTAACAAGTGGAATTTTTTTGGAATTGCAGTATATTCTTCTTCCAGGTTTTGATACAACAGAAATGTAAGAAACCACTGGTTGTGAATTGTGATATTTTAATGCTATATTAAAATAATCTTTTGAATCCTTTTTTATTTTTGAATAATTTAAAATATAACCTTCTTCTTTGAGAATTTTTAGAATATTTTCTCTAAGTTTTGATGCTGAGCATTCAACGGCTGACCTATCGGCTAAATATCCGTTTTTAATTATTGAAACAACATCTGATACAGGATGATTAAATGACATAAATTTACCAACTTGATTTAATTAAACCCGGAATTTGTCCCCACGACACTAATTCTCTAATTGCGATACGAGATAATCCGAATTTTCTTAGATTTCCTCTAGGTCTTCCAGTTAAGGCGCATCTATTTCGAATCCTTATTTTTGATCCATCTCTTGGCATTTGAGACAGTTTGATTTGAGCAGTAAGTCTATCTGAAAAAGAAAGAGTATTATCGCTTATAATTTTTTTTAATTTATTTCTTTTGCTTTGATGAAGTCCAGTTGTTTTAATTCTGTTTTCATTTCTTTGCCTTAATGATTTTTTTGCCATAATTATTTAATTGGAAAGTTTATTTTTTTTAATAAGAATAACGCCTCTTCTTTTGTTTTGGCGTTCGATGAAATTGTTATATTCATACCGAATAATTTTACAATATTATCAAGATCAACTTCAAGGAAAATGTTATGTTCCTTAATACCAAAGCTGTAGTGATTACTCTTGTTAAATCCTTTAGAAGAAAGTCCTCTAAAATCTCTAATCCTAGGAAGAGCGATGTTAACTAATTTATCAAGAAATTCATACATTTTTTTTCCGCGCAAGGTTACTCTGCAACCGATTGGCAAATCTTTTCTGAGCTTGAATGTAGAAATAGCCTTTTTAGATTTTGTTAAAACAGCTTTTTGTCCAGATATAATGGAAAGTTGATTTAGCATATAGCTGAGCAATTTATTATCGCTATCAACAGCTTTAATCCCAATATTTAAGCTAACCATAGTAATTCTTGGTATCGCCATATCATTTTTATAAGAAAATTTTTTCTTAAGATCAGGGATTGAATCTTTATATAATTTTTCGGTTAAGGTACTCATTATTAGTCTATTTTTTTACTTGTTTTTTTTGATACACGATCTTTATTGGAAAATTTTTTATTATTCTCTCCTTTAACGATCAAAAATTTAATTTTAACTGGTTTTCCATCTTCGACATGTGAAATGTTAGAGATGTGAATCATTTTTTCTTGTTTTATTATTTGCCCAGGTTGTTGTGAAGATGGTTTTTTATGAATAGTGCGCAAGTTTGCTCCTTCAACTAAAACTTTTTCATCAACAACTTTTAAAATTTTTCCTGTTTTTCCTTTGCTAGAACCTGTTATAATAATAACATTATCGCCTTTTTTAAATTTATTTGACATTTATAGTACCTCCGATGCTAATGATGCAATTTTGAGGAAGTTTTTTTGTCTAACTTCTCTCGAAACTGGTCCAAATACCCTTGATCCCAATGGTTCGTTATCTTTATCTACCAAGACTATTGCATTGTCATCAAATTTAATAAAGCTCCCATCGGGTCTCGTAATTTTATTTTTGGTGCGAACGATAACACCCTTGGCTACCTGACCTTTTTTAATTTTTGAGTTAGGATTTACAGATGTGATTGAAACCACAATTACATCTCCGATTTCGGTGATCATATGGTTTGAGCCACCTAATACTTTTATACATCTTGCTGTTTTGGCTCCTGAATTATCCGCCACAACAAGGTTAGTTTGCATTTGAATCATATATTATTTAATTTTCCATTTTTTGGTTTTAGAAACGGGCCTAGAATTGATAATTTCAATTTCTTGACCAACTTCAACTTTTTGATTATTAGTATCTACCATAAAATTTTTACTTGTGGTAATAAATTTTCCGTATTTTTCATGTTTTTTATAGGTAGTTGAAACTGCCTTAATTGTTTTTTCATCAATTACCTTAACTATTTTTGCCTTCATATTATTTAGATGAATTAAGTTTTGTTAATGATCTTGCGACTTCTTTTTTTAATTTTTTGATTTCTTTAATATCAATTTGGTCACCAGATGTTTTTTTTATTCTAATTTTCAAAATATCGCTTTTTAGTTTTGCAACGTTTGCGAGAATTGATTTTTTATCTATATTAGTCATTTTAAATGTTATTTACAATTTTAGATTTAAATGGAAGTTTAGAAGCTGCCTTCATAAGAGCATTGTTAGCAGATTCATTATCAATACCATCGATTTCAAATATAATTCTTCCTGGTTTAATTTTGGCTATATAGTATTCAACGTTACCTTTACCACTTCCCATCCTTACTTCGGCTGGTTTTTTGGTTACTGGGGTGTGAGGAAATACCATAATCCAAAGTTTTCCAGCTCTTTTCATGTAGCGGGTAATAACTTTTCTGGCCGACTCAATTTGTTTAGAATTTAATTTAGATGGTTCTAAAGCTTTTAATCCAAAAGATCCAAATTTAAGAGTGTTTCCAACAGCAGAAATGCCTAGGATTTTTTTCCCACCTTTTTGTGATTTTCTATATTTTGTTTTTGCAGGTACTAACATTTTATATTTATATTAAATTATAATGTTGAAATTTTCTTTTTCTCAACAAATCCTTTGTAAATCCAGACTTTTACCCCAATAACTCCATATCCAGTATATGCATTAGCTGTAGCATAGTCGATATTGCACCTTAAGGTATGAAGTGGAACCGATCCCTCTTTATACCATTCGGTTCTGGCAATTTCTGCGCCACCTAAGCGACCAGCGCAACTAACTTTAATACCTAAAGCTCCGAATTTCATGGCGGATTGCATTGCTTTTTTCATAACTTTTTTAAAAGCAGCTCTTCCTTCGAGTTGTTTAGCAATTGATTGAGCTACAAGTGAAGAATTTAAGTCTGGCTTATCTATCTCAACAATTTTAACTTCAACTTTAGAGCCAGCAATTTTTTCGACTGACTGGTTAATTTTTTCGATGTCAAGACCTTTCTTACCAATAAGTACACCCGGTTTTGATGTTTTAATTACTAAATTTATTTTGTCTGATGGTCTTTCGATAACTACAGAACCAATACCGCAGTGAGAATAATTTTTAAGTATAAATTTTCTTATGATAACATCGTTGATAAGTTTTTTTGAATAGTTTTTGTTATCATACCAAACAGATTCCCAATTTTTATTGTTTAATAATCTAAATCCAACTGGATTAACTTTTTGACCCATTTATTTTTCCTCTTTAATTTTTTTATTGTTATTAATAGTAGCATCTTTTTCTGATAATATAACAGAAACATTGCTATAGGTTTTTAGAATTCTGCTTGATTTACCTCTACCCCTTGCTGCAAATCTTTTAAGGGCAAATGCTCTTCCGACATTAATTTCTTTGATATACAAATTATCAACATCCATATTGTGATTATTTTCAGCATTTGACATTGCTGAGAATACAATTGAGCGAATTGTTGAAGCTAATTTAAGTTTAGAAAACATCAATAATGTTAATGCTTTAGAAACTTTTAGTCCAGTTATATTTTTAGTAATTTTCATTACTTTTACAGGACTTGATTTAATTGCTTTTTGTGAAGCTGTAGCTATATTTTGTTTCATAATAATTAATCCTTATTAACTTTTTTTTCACCACCATGTCCGTAAAAAGTTCTGGTTGGTGCAAATTCTCCAAATTTATGTCCAACCATTCCTTCTGTAACAGAAACAGATACAAATTTTTTTCCATTATGTACTGCAAAATTTATACCAACAAATTGAGGAAGAATTGTTGATCTTCTTGACCATGTTTTGATTATTTGTTTTTTAGAAGATGTAGAATAATCTTTTGCTTTTTTTAGTAAATATCCGTCTACAAAAGGCGGTTTTTTTGATGATCTTGGCATTTATTTAGCCCTCCTTGATTTAATTATGAATCTATTAGTAATATTGTTGCGTTTTCTGGTAATTTTTCCCTTAGTTGGCTTACCTGTAGGTGATACAGGATGTCTACCTCCCGATGTTTTACCTTCACCTCCACCATGTGGGTGATCAACTGGGTTCATGGCAACACCTCTGACTGTTGGTCTAATTCCTAACCATCTAGATCTTCCAGCCTTTCCTATTGTGGCATTTTTGTTATCTGGATTTGAAACTGAGCCAATTGTTGCCATACAATTTAACGAGAATAATCTGATTTCACCTGACTGCATCTTAACCAGTGCATAACCTCCATCTTTTCCCACAAGTTGCGAAGAGTTCCCTGCGGATCTCGATATTACGCCACCACTTCCTGGTTTTATTTCTATATTATGGATAGTTGATCCAATAGGAATAACGGATAAGGGCATAGCATTACCAATTTTTACATCAATAAGATTTCTTGATGAAGAAATGGTATCTCCAACATTTAGTTTATTTGGAGCAATAATATAAGAGTATATTCCATCTGTATATTTCAATAGAGCAATAAAAGAGGTGCGATTTGGATCATATTCGATTCTTTCCACAATAGCTTCAATATCATATTTGTCTCTTTTAAAATCTACAATTCTGTAGCTTTTTTTGTGACCAGCAGATTTGTGTCTTACGGTGATATGTCCGATGTTATTTCTTCCAGATCTTTCAGAATTCTTTTTTGTTAGAATTTTTAGTGGAGATCCTTTCCATAATTCTGATTTATCGATTGAGACATATTGTCTCATTGTAGGTGTTGTTGATTTATAATTTTTAAGTCCCATTTTATGATCCAAAATTAATTGTTTGATTCTCTTTTAAGGTTACAATTGCTTTTTTGTAAGATTTTTTGCTTCCAATAATACCCTTAAATCTTTTTGTTTTTTCTTTGTTATTTATTATGTTAACTTTAGTAACTTCAACATTAAAAATTTTTTTTATCAAAGATTTTATTTCGTTTTTAGTGATATTTTTATCTACTTTAAAACTATATTTGCCAGTTGCCGAAATCTTGTTTGATTTTTCGGTATATACTAATCCAAATATTTTGTCGTAATTTATGAATGAAGTCATTATTTTATTTCTCCTAAAATTTTATTTGAAAATATTTCATTTTCAACAAGAAGGCAGTCATAATTTAGAATATCTAGGGTATTTATTGCCTTATGATTTAATAATTTAATATTTTTAATATTTCTTGCAGATTTAATAATTTTGGAGTTATCATTGTGGATAATTAAAAGGCTCAAAATATTATTTTTAATCAAGAATTTGCTAATTTTACTTGTGTTAACAAAATCATTTAGTTCTTTGTAAGTATATATTTTTTCGTTTATGATTTTATATTTAATGGCGTCAACCTTTGCATTTTTTGCAATATTTTTCGGTATTGAAAAATCAAAACTTCTAGGCATAGGTCCATGACATGTTCTGCCTCCCACAAATTGAACTGATCTTTTACTACCTTGGCGAGCTCTGCCGGTTCCTTTTTGTTTCCATGGTTTGGCAGTGGTTCCTGAAATTTCTGCCATTGTTTTGGTTTTAGCTGACCCAGATCTTGTTCTTGCTAATTGCCATCTAACCACATATGCCATATTTTTTGGACTTTCTACTTTAAATTCTGAATCAAATTTAAATTCTTTATCAGAGATTTTGTCGTTTTGAAAGTCTATCTGTTTAATATTTTTGATATTCATACTTAGATACCTTTTAGTTTAATTAGTAAATCTGACCCATTTCTTCCTGGAACTGAGCCCCTAACTGCAATTATTGAATTTTCAGAATCAATATATTCAATTTGTAAATTCTTGATTGTTACATTATCAACCCCAAGATGACCTGCCATTTTTTTGCCACGAAAAGTTTTTCCTGGATCTTGTCTTTGACCAGTTGATCCGTGTGACCTATGAGATACAGAAACACCATGTGAAGCTTCAAGACCTCTAAAATTCCATCTTTTCATAACACCAGCAAATCCTTTACCTGATGAGGTTCCGCGGACTGAAATTTTATCTCCTAATTTTAAAATATCGGATATAATAAAACTATCTCCAGCTTTAACAGAAGTCTTTTTATTTAGATTTGATGTTTTAAGTTTCTTGTGAATAGGTTGTTGAGCTTTTTCATATAGGCCGATCAGTGACTTGGAAATATTTTTTTTGTTTTCAGTTTTTTCAAAGCCAATTTGAGCGATATGCTTGTCATCTTCTTCCTTAATGCTAATAACCTTATTGTCATAAAATTTTAACATAGTTAATGGAGTTGATACCCCATTTTCTTTGTATTGATGAGTCATTCCGACTTTTTTTGCAATTAATTCTAACATTTTATTTTTGATTTAAAGCTATTTTAATATTTACTCCAGCTGACAAGTTTAATTTCATTAATGCGTCAACTGTTTGTGTAGTTGGTGTTATTATTAATAGTCTTTTTGATGACCTAATTTCAAATTGCTCTCTTGAATCTTTGTCAACATGGGGACTTCTTGTAACACAAAATTTTTGAATTTTAGTTGGTAATGGAATTGGACCCTTAATAGAAGCGCCAGTTCTTCTTACTGTAATGATAATTTCGTTCATTGCCTTGTTTAAAACCAAATGATCAAATGATTCAAGTGTAATTTTGATACTTTCTTTATTTTTCATATTTGAACCTATTTAATTACCTTACTTACTACACCAGCACCTACTGTTCTGCCACCTTCACGGATGGCGAAGCGTAAGCCTTCTTCCATGGCGATTGGAGCAATTAGTTCGATGGTGAGTTTGGTGTTGTCACCAGGCATAACCATTTCGACTCCTTCAGGAAGAGTTACTGATCCAGTAACGTCTGTTGTTCTGAAGTAGAATTGTGGGCGATAGTTTTTGAAGAATGGAGTGTGACGACCACCTTCATCTTTGCTTAATACATAAACTTCTGCTTCAAAGATAGTGTGTGGGTTGATTGAACCCGGTTTGCATAATACTTGACCTCTTTCCACATCTTCTTTTTTAGTACCTCTAAGAAGGATACCAGCATTATCACCAGCACGACCTTCATCAAGAAGTTTTCTAAACATTTCGATGCCTGTGCAAGTGGTTTTTTGGGTAGCTTTGATACCGACGATTTCGATTTCTTCGTTGACTTTAACAATACCTC
>Ga0172372_10011380_pt1 | contig 11312 bp, 9 predicted proteins | sample LakKiv5m_2_FD_114544 | JGI IMG/M metagenome (GOLD analysis project Ga0172372, IMG submission 114544) | Freshwater microbial communities from Kabuno Bay, South-Kivu, Congo - kab_092012_9.5m | ecosystem: Environmental > Aquatic > Freshwater > Lake | place: Democratic Republic of the Congo... | reverse complement strand
GTGATTGGTGAAACCGCAGTCATTGGTCAGCGTGTCCGCTTGTACCAAGCTGTCACGCTAGGGGCTAAAAGTTTCCCAACAGATGCCAGTGGTCATTTGATCAAAGGCTTGACTCGACACCCCACTTTGCAAGACGACGTGGTCATTTACGCCGGCGCAACAGTGTTGGGCAATATCACCATCGGGCAAGGCGCCACCATTGGTGGCAATGTCTGGGTCACTCACGATGTACCTGCAGGCGCACACCTGACTCAAGCGCGTTCATTGCGAGATGAGTCCGCAGTTACTGTTTCCTGATTTTCAACTGATTGGAGTTTTTCATGACAGACAAGTCCGCTCAACTCGCCCTCAGCGACAACGCTGCACGGCAACTGGCCAATGCCACTAAAACCATTCCCGTCTTGTCCACCATCTCACCTCGGTGGCTGGTACACCTGTTGCAATGGTCTCCAGTGGAGGCTGGTATTTATCGATTGAACAAAGTCAAGAACCCTGAAAACGTGGCGGTGACTTGTGCCAAACGTGATGAATCTGAGTTGCCGCAAACATTTGTTGACTATGAAGATCAACCACGTGAATACTTCTTGAACGCGGTGTCCACCGTTTTGGATGTACATACAAGAGTGAGTGACCTCTACAGCAGCCCTCATGACCAAATCAAAGAGCAACTGCGATTGACCATCGAGACCATCAAAGAAAAGCAAGAGAGTGAACTGATCAACAATGCCGATTACGGTTTGTTGTCCAGTGCCGCACCCGATCAAATCATTTACCCCTTAACTGGTGCACCGACACCGGATGACTTGGATGAATTACTGACCAAGGTCTGGAAAGAACCTGCGTTCTTTCTGACTCATCCATTGGCCATTGCCGCGTTTGGTCGGGAATGCACCCGTCGTGGTGTGCCCCCGCCTACTGTCAGTTTGTTTGGATCGCAGTTTCTTACTTGGCGCGGTGTGCCCTTGATACCAAGTGACAAAGTTCCTGTGAGTGATGGCAAAACCAAAATTCTGTTGTTGCGTGTGGGTGAAAAACGCCAAGGTGTGGTGGGTGTGTATCAACCCGGTTTGGCGGGTGAGCAAAGCCCCGGTTTGTCGGTGCGCTTCATGGGCATCAACCGCAGTGCCATTGCCTCTTACCTGATCAGTTTGTATTGCTCCTTGGTGGTGCAATCGGATGATGCATTGGCTGTGTTGGAAGACGTTGAAATCGGAAAATTCCATGACTATCCCGACACCTACAAGTGAAATGCATAGCCCGATAGACGTCACCATGCTGGCACAGCTTGCAAATCAATTTTTTGCAGCCTTGCCGGGTGACGGATTGAAGGCCACAGCCCCACAACATTTGCCTTCATCGACCGACGCGCTGCCTGGCACCAGTGCCTTGGGGGGTGTCACAGCACCAGTGAATGTCTTGCCTGCTGGAACCTCATTAGGACCCATTTCACAAGGCCCTCAATTGCCAGGCACCATTGTGAGTGGGGCCGATATGATTCCTCAATCTCCACAGAGTGCCCTATCGATGGTGGCTTCCACACCTTCGTTTGTGCCGCATTCTGCCGCTCCCAATGGCTTACCTGACAATTTGGCCACGGTACCTCCTGCGCTTGACGGAAGATTGGGGGGCGCATCGTTGGGAGTGCCTCACGCTCAAGCTGAGGTGCCCGCAGAATTTGTCAGCCCTAAGGCATTGGGTTTTCCTGGTTTGGATGACATCAAGGCTTTGCTCAGTCACATTGATCATCGATCACCATCGGTGACTGATGCAACCACAAGTTCGGTTGCACATCTTCCAAGCACCCCGTCGTTTTATTTTGCTTCACCTGATTCGTACATTCAGGGCTTGACAGATCGTGTGCCCCAGGCAGATCAATCCCGCCATCCCCCTTTTGATGTCCATGCGATTCGCAGAGATTTTCCGATTCTGCGAGAGCGTGTGAATGGCAAGCCATTGATCTGGTTTGACAATGCCGCCACCACCCACAAGCCTCAAGCGGTGATTGATCGATTGGCGTATTTTTATGCTCATGAAAACTCCAATATCCACCGTGCAGCGCATGAATTGGCGGCCCGCGCCACGGATGCCTATGAAGCGGCCCGTACCAAGGTCAAGGATTTACTCGGTGCAGGATCTGTGGAGGAAATTATTTTCGTCAGAGGGGCGACTGAAGGCATCAATTTGGTCGCCAAGACATGGGCCACACAACATGTTCAAGCTGGCGACGAAATCGTCGTATCTCACCTCGAACATCACGCCAACATCGTCCCCTGGCAACAACTTGCCGCAGAAAAGGGCGCAGTATTGCGTGTCATTCCTGTGGATGACAGTGGTCAAGTTTTGATGGACGAGTACAAAAAAATACTGAGCGACCGCACCAAAATTGTGGCTGTGACCCAAGTGTCAAATGCTTTGGGCACGGTGGTGCCCGTTAAAGAAATCGTTGCATTGGCTCATCGTGCAGGTGCAGTGGCTTTGGTAGACGCAGCGCAATCAGTCAGCCACATGCGCGTGAATGTGCAGGATATCGATGCAGACTTTTTCGTATTCTCAGGCCATAAAGTTTTTGGACCAACCGGTATAGGCGTGGTGTATGGCAAAAAAGATGTTTTAGAGGACATGCCGCCTTGGCAGGGTGGTGGCAACATGATTGCCGACGTTACTTTTGAAAAAACCATCTATCAACCTGCACCCCATAAATTCGAGGCAGGTACAGGAAACATTGCTGATGCTGTCGGTTTGGGCGCTGCCATTGATTATGTGCAGCGTGTGGGCCTTGAAAACATCGCGCGCTATGAGCATGATTTGTTGGCCTATGCCACTCATGAGTTGAAACCTGTTCCAGGTGTTCGTCTGGTAGGAACAGCGCATGACAAAGCCAGCGTTCTCTCGTTTGTGCTGAAGGGTTATTCCACAGAAGAAGTGGGGCAGGCACTGAATCAAGAAGGCATTGCCGTGAGAACTGGACACCATTGTGCGCAACCGATATTGCGTCGCTTCGGGCTCGAGTCCACCGTACGCCCATCATTGGCTTTTTATAACACCTGTGAAGAAGTAGACCGATTTATTTCAGTGATTCGCCGTCTGAGTTCTGGGCGTCTGTGATGACCAGTTTTGTTTTTGGAATGTGATGAATTTTCAGCAACTTCGTTATGTTCGTGAAGCAGCGCGTCAACGCTTCAATCTCACAGAAGTAGCCGCCTCGCTTCATACCTCGCAACCTGGCGTGAGCCGTCAGATTGGCGAGTTGGAAGCCGAATTAGGTTTGGATATTTTTGTCCGCAGTGGCAAGCGTTTGACAGGGCTCACGCCCTTAGGCGAAACCTTGATGCCGTTGGTTGACCGTATTTTGCAAGACGCTGAAAATTTAAAGCATATTGGTGACGATTACACCAACCGATTGGACGGCAAACTGTCGGTGGCCGCGACACATTCCCAAGCTCGATACGCTTTGCCGCATGCGGTTCGTGACTTTCGCGCCATGTTTCCACAAGTGTCCTTGCATTTGCATCAAGGCTCACCCAAGCAAGTCGCTGAAATGTTGTTGCAAGGTGAGGCTGACATCGGGGTTGCCACGGAAGCCTTGGCGCTTTACCCACAGTTGGTCACGATGCCTTGCTACCGCTGGACCCACAGCATCATCGTGCCACCACTGCATCCCCTGCTGGGTGTTGATGGTCTGGTTAGTTTGGAGCAACTTTCAGCCTATCCCATCATCACTTACGAGCAGGGCTATACAGGTCGATCACACATTGATCAGGCTTTCAAACAAGCTGGTCTAGAACCCGATGTGGTGTTGACCGCCATGGACGCAGACGTCATTAAAACTTATGTGGAGTTGGGTATGGGGGTGGGCATTGTGGCTTCGATCGCCTTGGATGCTGAACGGGACCTTGGCTTGAAAATCATCGATGCAGGGCATTTGTTTGCAATCAATCAAACGCGTCTGGCGGTGCGTCAAGGCAATTGGTTGCGAGGATTTGCGTATCGTTTCATTGAAACTTTCGTGCCCACACTTACAAGGGATGTGGTGGAAAATGCAGTTGCTGACAACGCCTCATCCAAAGCATAAGCTTAGATGGAATTGAATTAAGCAGTTATTTGCATAAGCAACTGACGATTCAATCGTTCCCTTTTTTCATTATCAAACACACAATTCCTTCATTGCAATTTCGCATTGAATTTGAAGGAATCCCATGAATCGTCGATCAGCAGTCCAAGCCTTGTCAGCCTTGGTGTTGGCCATTGCAGCTGGCAGCAGCTTGGCACAAACACCTGTTTCATTGTTGAACGTGTCGTACGACCCCACCCGGGAGTTGTATGTCGAGTTCAACGCCGCATTTGCCAAACATTGGAAAGCCTCCAGTGGCCAAGATGTCACGGTCAAGCAAAGCCATGGCGGCTCGGGCAAGCAAGCCCGCTCCGTCATTGATGGTTTGGATGCTGATGTGGTGACGTTGGCTTTGGCGGGCGATGTGGACGCCTTGAACAAGCAAGCATTCTTGATTCCCGCCAATTGGCAAAAACGTTTGCCCCACAATGCCTCGCCGTACACCTCCACCATCGTGCTGGTGGTGCGCCAAGGCAATCCCAAAGGCATCAAGGATTGGGATGATTTGGTCAAGCCTGGTATCAAAGTCATCACACCCAATCCCAAAACCTCGGGCGGAGCCCGCTGGAATTATTTGGTTGCATGGGAATTTGCCAAGCGCAAATACGGCGGGGACGCCAAGGCCAAAGAATTCGTCACCAAGCTGTATGCCAATGTGCCGGTTCTTGACACGGGTGCAAGGGGTTCTTCCGTGACCTTTGCCCAGCGCAACCAAGGCGATGTATTCATCTCTTGGGAAAACGAAGCGTACTTGCTTGAAAAAGAGTTTGGTGCCAAGGTGGATGTTGTTTATCCATCTATCAGCATCTTGGCCGAACCACCCGTGACTGTGGTGGACAAAAACGCAGATCGAAAAGGCACACGCAAAGTGGCTGAGGCGTATTTGCAATACCTCTACAGCGATGAAGGCCAAGAGATTGCAGCCAAACACTTCTACCGCCCAGTGAATGAAAAGATCAAAGCCAAATTTGAAAAAACCTTGCCCAAATTGCCGCTGTTCACCATCGAGGAAGCGTTTGGCGGCTGGGACAAAGCTTCCAAAGAACACTTTGCGGACGGCGCCTTGTACGACCAAATTTCTCAATCCATTAAACGCTAATCATCAAACATCAAAGGAATTTTTTTCATGATCCACTCTTCTCCCGTTCACCAGCGCAGCCATCGATTGACAGCTGCTTTGCTTGCAAGTGTTCTATTTGCAACACCCGCTTTCGCTGCATCAGATGATGCCAAAACCATATTGCAAGTCTTATTGAGTAAAGGCGTCATCACGCAAAAAGATTTTGATACAACTCTTGATGCTTTGAACAGCAAGCTGCCAGATGGCGTTTCGCCCGTTCAGTTTGTTCAGGACGCATTAGGTGTCCAAGCCAAAGAGGTTCAAAAAGCTGTGGAATTCACCAAGAAAGATGAAAAGAACGGCAGCGTCAAACCCAGTGGCTTTGGTTTTGTTTCTGCAGACGGCCAAAACAGCATCAACTTGCTTGGGCAGGTTCATTTTGATGCGCGAGGCCTTGAAACAGGGTTAGCCAAAGTGCAAGACAAAGACGCTGGTTCAGGTGCTGACAACTTCGAGGTTCGCCGAGCTCGCATTGGCCTGAATGGCACCGTGTTCAATAACGTTGACTACGAAATCCTGACCAATGTGGTGGGATCCAATGCCAACTTGGTCCAACGTGCATTTGTGAACTACAGCTACAACAAAAATGGGCAAATTCGAGTGGGTCGATTCAAGCAACCATTTTCATTGGAAGAGCAAACCAGCTCCAACGCCATCGACTTTCAAGAACGCTCCTACGGCAACCAACTGGTTCCCGCCCATCGCTTGGGCGCGATGATTCATGGTTCCCCCACCAAGGGCTTCACCTATGCGGTGTCTGTCTACCAAGACGGCTTCAATGAAATTTCCAACACCGAAAACCTAGGCGCGTTGGGCGTTGGTCGTGTCACCCTTAATTTGGCCGAATTGCGCGACATCAAAGACACCGTGTTGCATTTTGGTGTGGGCTATGACAAAGGATCGTACCAAACGACACCCACGGTCAGCACCGATACAGGCGCTGCCAGCAGCGGTTCGACTCGGGGCACCGTGCTGGCATTTCGCTCGGAAGACCGTGGCATTGCCAACATTTACCGTGCGCAAATCAGCGGTGATGTCATCAGTAACACTTACGGCGGTGCAGCCAACAATGCAGCCAACATCAACAAGGAACTGCAAGGCTTGGAAATCGCTTTGGCAACGGGGCCCTGGAAATTCCAGTCCGAATACTTTGATGCAAGCTACAACGCCACAGCCTTGAATAAAAACAGTGCCAGTGTGCTTCAAGGAACGGCCCAATTGAACTTGACAGCCAAAGCCGATTACTACGAACTGGTCTACAACATCACCGGAGAAAATTGGGCTCAGTCTTATCGCAATGGCGCTTTCAGCAGCATCAGACCCAAAACCAATTTTGGTTCCGGCGGGACGGGCGCATGGCAAGTAGGCTGGCGACTATCAAGCTACAAAGTCGGTGAACCTGCCGCCACCTTGGATTCAGGCTCTGGGACCACCAAAACCTATACCAAAACCTTTGGCACGATCAATGGCAACACGTCCCGTGGTGAGAATTCTGCAACGGCCACGACCAACACGATCGGCGTGAATTGGATCTTGAATCCGAATGCACGCGTCATCTTCAACTACGCTGAAACCAAGTTTGGCAACAATGTGACCTACCTCAGCACCACACCAGCAGATGTGGGTTTCACCACCAAAGAACGTGTGACCTCGGTGCGAACCCAGTTCAACTTCTGAGTGTGGTCAAGTTCAAGACAACTGACAGCGCATCGCTTTGATCAAGCCCTCTGATACCGGGGGCTTGCTCTTTTCCATGAGTGAAGCTAGCACGTCGGCGCACAACAAGCTCAGGGTCAAACCTCTTGAACCCAGTGCGGTCAAAAGGTGCAAGCCGGGGAATTGCGCATCTTCCAGGGGGCCTACTTTGGGCATGCGGTTCACCGAGGCGCAGCGCACACCGCCCCAGCTTTTCAAATGTGCAGCATGAGCAAACTGAGTTTGCAATTGGGCGTCAACGGCGGGCAAGAGCTCAGCCAAGCGTTGTTGATTGGCTTGGTGCGCGGCTTGATCGGTGGACGCTTTCATGGCGTGGCGCTCGAAGGTGGCACCGGTGTACCAAGCAGGGCCATCTGGCGTGGGCACACCACTCACAAAACTGCCGTGACCATTCACGGCAAATGGGGGCAAGGGCGTGACATCTTGTTGCAAGCCCCAAGACACCATGCCTGCAATCGGGTGCAAACCCATGTGGTCCACGTACAGCACTTGGTTCAAAAAATCAGGCGTGTGCGCACCCAAGGCCAACACCACGTATGGTGCGGTTTCGGTGCAGTAGGTGTGCGAACTGCCCATGTTGGGGATGCTGATGTGGTTTTTCACTCGCAAATGCCATTCGCCCGATGCTTGGCGCTGCATGCTTTCCACTTCGGCCCGCGTCACCACCAAGATGTTGTCGTGCTTCAACAGGGCTTGCACCAAGGCTTGCGGTTTGATCCAAGCGCCTTGCGCTTGCCACAGGGCTTGCGTGGTTGATGCGGTCAAACCTGCTTGGGCTATCTGTTCATCGGTGGCCAGTTGCACATGGCCATGCCACACGTTGTCAGCAGCTGGTTCTTGCCATGGTTTTTTGTCGGCGCCACCAGGTGACAAGCGTCGCTCTAAAACGCCATTACCGAGCCAATCCACACCTTCTTCCAAATGCGCTTGGGCAAACCGGCGGGTCCATTGCATGCCTTCGCGGGTGAGTTGCGACAAGGGGTTGTCGTCCACCGACACATGACACGACATCACGCCGACCGGCACACCCGAGCCGCCGTGGCCGAGCGCTTCGGCCATTTCCAAGACATTGATCTGCCAGCCGCGTTCGGCCAAGGCCCGGGCAGCGGCGGCACCCGCCAAGCCCGCGCCAACGACGATGGCTTGTTTGTGCTCAGGGTTCATACAGCCGAATCAGGCTGCAGGCGGCACATAGCCTTGCGCGGCATCGGCACCATCGCCAAAGAAATGGTTTTCCATTTGACGCGCCAAATATTGACGGGCACGCAAGTCGGCCAGGTTCAGGCGGTTTTCATTCACCAACATGGTTTGGTGTTTCAACCAAGCAGCCCATGCGTCTTTGCTGACGTTCTCCCAAATGCGTTTGCCCAGGTCACCGGGGTAGGGTGGGAAGTCCAGACCTTCGGCCTCTTTTTCAAGCTTGATGCAGTGGACAGTGCGTGCCATGAATTTCCTTGTGCGCTATAGACAATGCGTGACTGTAGCAAGCTTTGAAAAGCCTTTTTCAACCAAGCATGACCTGTCCCCAACCAAGGGCAGCATGTGGCCGCTAAACTCGGTCATCACTTCATACTTTTGTCGACATGATCAAGCAACTTTGGAACACCCTGAGCATCACCCAAGCCTTCGCCTTGTTGGCCCTGGGCTGCACAGGCTTGCTGGGGTTTGGCATGTATTTGCAGCATGTGGTGGGCCTGGAGCCTTGCCCCATGTGCATCGTGCAACGCTACGCGATGACGCTCATTGGTGTGGTGGCCTTGCTGGGTTTGGTGTGGCGCTCTGTCTTGGGTAGCCGCGTGTTGGCCGTGCTGGCCGTGTTGTTGGCGGCCGGTGGTGCGTTCGTGGCGGCAAGACAAACCTGGTTGCAGTGGTACCCGCCCGAGGTGGCCAGCTGCGGTCGTGACTTCTACGGGATGATCGAATCCTTTCCATTGCAACGCGCCATCCCGCTTATTTTTCGGGGCAGTGGCGACTGCAGCAAAGTGGATTGGACGTTTTTAGGCGGCTCGATTGCCAACTGGAGTTTCGTTGCCTTTGTCGGCATAGCCTTGTGGTTGTTGGTGATGCTCTTCACCAAACTGCGCAGGGTGACTGCTGCGAATAAGGACGCTTATTGAGTTTTTTTAATTGAGCTGTATTCCAGCTAGCGGCAACCAGTTTCAATAGCAAGAAGCCCCAAAGCTGGGAAGCCTCTAAGCGCCAATCGCTTTAGCCCAGCTTCTTCACCAACACCACGCTTTTGCGGTCCACGTTGTATTTGCGTTGCCGCGCTTCGGGCAACCATTCGATGGGCGACTGCACAAAGCCGCGCTTCAAAAACCAGTGCATGGTGCGGGTGGTCAATACAAAAATACTGTCCAAGCCTTGGGCACGGGCGCGTTGCTCGATGCGGCGCAGGATTTTTTCGCCGTCGCCTTGGCCTTGCGAAGACGGTGACACTGTGAGGGCGGCCATTTCACCGGTGCGATTTTCGGGGTAGGCATAGAGCGCTGCGCAACCGAAGATGACGCCGTCGTGCTCGATGACGCTGTAGTTGCCAATGTCGCGCTCCATCTCGGTGCGTTCGCGCCGCACCAAGGTGCCGTCTTGCTCGAACGGTTCGATGAGTTGCAACACACCGCCCAAGTCGTCTGGGGTGGCTTCACGCAGGCTTTCCAAACGCTCGTCCACCACCATGGTGCCAATGCCGTCATGCACATAAATTTCAAGCAACAGCACACCGTCCACCGCAAACGGCAGGATGTGGCTGCGTTCCACCCCCGCTTTACACGCCTTCACGCAATGCTGCAAGTAAAAACCCAGGTCGGTGGGTTGCGTGGCCGAGGGTTCTTGGGCCAGCAGGGCCTCGGCCACATCCAAGGGCATTTCAGTATCGACGGGGTTGTCGTCACCGGCCGCTTCGTGTGGCCGCACACGGATGCCGGGCACTTCAGTGACGAAGATGAGTTTGTCGGCGTGCAAGGCGATGGCCACCGACGTGGCCACTTCTTCCATGGTCAGGTTGAAAGCTTCGCCCGTGGGTGAGAAGCCAAACGGCGAGATCAACACCATGGCGTCGAGGTTGAGAATTTGGGTGATGCCTGAGACATCGACTTTGCGCACCATGCCCGAGTGCTGGAAGTCCACCCCATCGACGATGCCCACCGGTTTGGCGGTGATGAAGTTGCCTGAGATGACGCGCACCGTGGCACCGGCCATGGGCGTGTTGGGCAGCCCCTGGCTGAAGGCTGCTTCAATTTCATAGCGCAGTTGGCCTGCGGCTTCTTGGGCGCAATCCAGGGCCACGCTGTCGGTGATGCGCATGCCGTGGGAGTACTGTGGCACATGGCCTTTGGCGGCGAGTTGTTCATTCACCTGCGGGCGAAAGCCGTGTACCAACACGATCTTGACGCCCATGCTTTGAATCATGGCCAGGTCTTGCACCAAGCTGGGCAGCTTGCCCGCCGCGATCGCTTCGCCTGAGATGGCCACCACAAAAGTTTTGCCACGGTGCATGTGGATGTAGGGCGCCACCGAACGGAACCAAGGGACAAAGGTGAAATTGAAGACAGTGGACATGGGCGCAGATAATCGGGGGTTGTGAGCCAGTGCGGCCCATTGTCACTCAAGTACCTGTCGTTTTGAACCTCAAGCCTGAATTGAAGATTGACTTCCCCGAGAACCTGCCCGTCAGCGAGCGGCGTGAAGACATCATGGCCGCCATGCAGGCGCACCAGGTCATCATCGTGTGTGGGGAAACCGGCTCGGGCAAAACCACGCAGTTGCCCAAAATGGCCTTGGCCCTTGGCCGTGGCAGTTGGGCCAACGGCCCAAAACGCCGCCAAATCATTGGCCATACGCAGCCGCGCCGGATTGCCGCCACCTCGGTGGCCAAGCGGATTGCCGACGAGCTGAAAACCACACTGGGCGAGGTGGTGGGCTACAAGGTGCGTTTTCAAGACAAGCTGTCGCGCGATGCCTCGGTCAAGCTGATGACCGACGGCATCTTGTTGGCCGAGACGCAAACCGATCCGCTGCTGCTGGCCTACGACACGCTCATCATTGACGAGGCGCACGAGCGCAGTTTGAACATCGATTTTTTGCTGGGCTATTTGCGTCAAATATTGCCGCGTCGCCCCGATCTGAAAATCATCGTCACCTCGGCCACCATCGACGCCGACCGGTTTGCCCAGCACTTTGCCTCGGCCAAAGGCCCAGCGCCCGTGATGATGGTGTCGGGCCGCACCTTCCCGGTGGAGTTGCGCTACCGCCCTTGGGAGGAAAGTCGTGAAGACGACTTGAGCAAGGCGATTGCCGATGCGGTGGATGAATTGTGGACAGGTGCACCGCGTGGCGACATCTTGGTGTTTTTGCCGGGCGAGCGCG
>Ga0172372_10011378_pt1 | contig 11313 bp, 13 predicted proteins | sample LakKiv5m_2_FD_114544 | JGI IMG/M metagenome (GOLD analysis project Ga0172372, IMG submission 114544) | Freshwater microbial communities from Kabuno Bay, South-Kivu, Congo - kab_092012_9.5m | ecosystem: Environmental > Aquatic > Freshwater > Lake | place: Democratic Republic of the Congo... | reverse complement strand
CAAGGGGGTGATGCCAAGGAACTGGCATCGTTACGTGAAACCTGCGCGCTGAACTTGAAGCGGTTTTATGCGCGGCCCGACCGGGCCAAGAACGATGAAGATCCGTATCGCATTCTCGATACGACCGAAATTAAGACCACCTGGCATCCGATTGGTGGCTGAAGCGGAAAGTCGGTTTATCAGCCTACATTCAATGAGCCTTGCCATCCCCCGGCTTCTCTTTCTCCACTTTTTAGCAATAAGTGGTCTCGGATTCCCCCTTTTGGCGCAGGACTGGGTCATACCAGAACATAAAAGGCAAAAACCTATTGAAAAAGGCGATTATTATACTCAATTCAGCCTCTTTCGGGAAGGAGGGGTCGTGAAAGAATATGTGCACCGAACCACCAATTATCGGATTGGTGAGTTAGTGCCTGTCAACACGCCGGTGCGCCTACTTTCACGCGATGATGATACCATCAATCTTCGGTTGCCTGACGGATCCGAGCTCTGTATTGAGAATATCGAGGACTATTCTGGGGAAACGATTGAGGGCATATTTCGCCGAACATTACAGACTCGGCCGGTGGATCTTTCCGTTTTCACCCAAGAGGAACGCGGCGCAATTCTCAGTGGTGAGGTGGAGGTTGGTATGACCCGTGCTGCCGTCCTGGTCGCCTTAGGCTACCCACCGAAGCATAAGACACCAAGCCTTCAGGGAAACCGCTGGCGATACTGGAAAGGTCGCACGGATACTTTCCTGGTTACTTTTGAAGGAGACAAGGTTCTGTCCATTAAGGACTAGGAATAGGTGGGTGCTTTGTCCCTCTGGAGTGTCTGGTTAAAGGCCGGGGGAAGGCATCCTTCCGTTTTCCATGAGCTGACCGAAAGACGTTCCATTTCCGGTCAAGAACTGACATCGGCGGCACTGGAATGGGAAACCCGCTTGGGCAAGATGGGAAGACAGCGCCGCATTCTTCTTTGCGGAAAGAACTCTTCAAGGTGGTTTGCGCAATTTCTGGCGATTCAAAAAATGGAATGTGCCGCCATACTTCTGGATGGAAGTTTGAGCCGAGAGGCAGTGACTCAGTGTGGTCATCAGTTCGGAGTTGCCGCGGTGCTGCATGAGGAAAAAATTGAGGTTTGGGGATCCGCCAGGAAACAAGCAACTTCGGGTTGTGTGTATAAGGTGACTTCAGGAACGACGGGCGAGCCCAAACTAATTCCCTGTTCGGCTCATAATCTCATGGCCGACGGACGGCAGATCATCGAGGGCATGGGAATTCGCCGGAGGGACCGCCAACTGGGCATCCTGCCCTTCGGGCATTCCTATGGATTGGGAAATCTTGTGATGCCTTTAATCCTGCAGGGCACGCCTGTATGGACCGCTGGTGAATGGACGATTTCCCAAATCCCTGATTGGATAAACAGGCATCAGCTAACAGTTTTTCCCTCCGTTCCCTCGGTTTTGACGATGCTTTGTCACCATCCCCGGGCTGTTCTTGCCTCGAGTTTAAGATTAGTGATTTCGGCGGGTGGCCCGCTACCACGGGAGACAGCTATGCTCTTTAACCGGAAGTATCACCGAAAAATCCGGAACTTCTATGGGGCATCCGAAACAGGAGGAATCGCCTACGACCGCACTGGTCAGTCTGGTTTACGGGGTGATGCGACAGGCAAGCCATTGCCCGGAGTGCACGTGAGTTTTACATCTCAGGGAAGAATTCGCGTTACCAGCCATGCCGTTGCCAAACCATCCTATACGCATATCTTGCCTGACCAAGGTTCTTGGACGAAGGACGGAAGACTCAAGTGGCTGGGCCGCGTGGAAAGGGTTGCTAATATCGGTGGGAAAAAAGCAAGACCCGGCGAGGTTAATGCTCTTCTGGCAAAGATTCCCGGGGTCAGCGGGAGCTTTGTCGATGTTCTTCATTTGCGGGGCCGTGATTTTTTGGCAGCCTGGTATGCAGGAAAAGTCAAACCGGAAATCATTCGCAGTGCCCTGCAGAAAATTCTACCCAGTTGGAAAATTCCCCGGCCTCTGATTCAGCTAAAGTCCTTGCCTCTGACGGCCCGCGGCAAGCTGGACACAGCCTGTTTGCGCCGATTGGTACTCTCCTCAATAAGGCGAGCCTGATGGGAGAGTACGATCCGACCGCTAGCAACTGGGACTCCTTTTTTCTTAATGATGCATGAAAATTGCCCAAGCGAACCGAATTCCCGCTCGATGAGAACCTGAGTCTGGATTGTTTGTCCGGGTAAGACCTCCTTGAGAAGTTTAAAATTAAGGACTTGTACCAGATGAAATACGGGACGGAAAAGATCTGGGCGACTCTCCGCCCAAAGGACACCAGAGGCCTGGGCTGCGCACTCAATCAAGAGTACGCCTGGCATGAGAGGTTGTCCGGGAAAGTGATCCGCAAAAAATGGGAGAGTCGGCGAAAGAAACTTTGTTGTCTCCAGAGCCCGGCCTCCCGGTCGCATGGTAAACGAGTCGACAAAAGAAAAGTTAGGGCCGTGGGGGGTCGCTGGTTTCATGGCTCTTGGTCCCAAACAGCGGATGTGCCAAATCGATACCATTGCTCCGGATGCCTAAGCAGGATAGGCCACAGGGATTCAAAGACCGCCTGGGAATAGTGATCGAGGGTTTCCTGGATGGAGCCTTTTCTTTCAAGGTGAATCGGCGATTGGGCGTGTAAGCAGTAACGGCTATCCGTCCGGCTGTAGACAGCCATTGGAATAACCGGACACTTAGCTAGCAAAGCCAGCAGGAGAACAGAACTAGCGCATGGCACGGAACCACCAGGAAAAGTGGCCAAAGAGGATCTGGCCGGAGTGGCTCGGTCAAAAAGAGCGGCTACAAATCGACCCTCCTTTAAAAAACGAAGAATTTCCATGGGCTGAAGTTCGTCGCGGCCGATAACCACCGTCTCCACTCCCCAGCGGCGTCGGTAATCCGTACGCCATCGAGTCAAGCTTTCGGAAGGTTCGGGGTCTGTTAGAATGACAAGTGGAAAGTTCTCCTCCTTCATGACAGCGCCTCCGATTTCAAAAAAACCGAAATGGGGGGTTAAAAGAAGTCCGCCTCGGCCTTGGCGGTGTACAGATTTGAGGTGCTCATGTCCAATCCGCTCGGGAACAAGATTACACGCAAAAGAAACAGAACGAGTGCCGACATAAAAATAATCAACCAACACCCTCGCAAAAGAAGCGAAAACCGTGCCGGGCGCAGGTGGGTTGTCCATTTTTAAAATTTCCATTCCTCGCGCCACGTTGCGGGAATTTTCTGGCTGGCAAGCAGCATACCAATGCCCCATCAGTGTGGCGAACCATCGCAAGAAAAACCTTGGAAAGCACCGACCGGCTAATAACCCAAAAGAGAACCACCCAGCGCGATAGGTCAGCTCCAAGCGATAGGAAGACATGGTAATTTAGGCAGGCTGCATTGGAGGGGAAGAAAGGGTGCTTTTGTAGCTTAATCGGGGGGAAAGGCGGAACCACTTTTGGAGGCGGCAAAGTACAAAAAATACTCTAACCCTCCACGCGAGGGACCACGAAAAATTCGTATTCCCCGCGACAAGGTTAGTTACGGCCGCGGGGAGGCGTAATAGTGGGCTTGGATTCATGAAAACCTCAAAAGCATCTGGGTCATAAAACATCCGAATCATCGAGGAAAAAACGTTGGTCATGTGCTTGAAGTTGCGCGTATACCTTCGGCATGCCCAACCCGAGAGTGGATGTTTTTTTATGGAGGCTGCCAAGACCTCATTAGCTGCAAGCTGACCAGAGCGCAGCGCCACCATAACACCCGAAGAAAAGATGGGGTCGATAAAGCCGGCAGCATCTCCCGCTAGAATCCATCGAGGCCCCGCCGCGCGGCGGTGACGGAAGGTGTAATCGGCCTCCGTGTAAAAAGATGTAAGCCGTTGGGCATTCCGAAGCCGGAAAACCATCTCGGCATGAGATTCCGAGGCCCTCCGAAAGCTTTCTTCCGGGGGAAGATTTTGCGCTTTAAAATCATCTAAAAATTGGACTAGGCCAACAGAGGTCTTTTGCTCATCTAAAGGGATTATCCAAAACCATCCACTTGGTATACGAACAATCGTGATATGCCCCGAGGCTTTGCCTTCGTTCCTGTGAACATGGTCAAAGTGAGAAAACACAGCTATTTTTTTCCGCATGCCAAGATCCGATTTTGGGAGGTTTAAAATGCGCCCTAGGACAGAAGCACGGCCGCTTGCGTCGATGCAGTGCTGTGCTTTGGCCAAGTGACGTTGCCCTTGATGCGTGTAGGTGACCTCAACATAGTCTTTCCCGAAGACGACATCCTCAACGGTTGCCTGCTCCAGGAGGTGGGCGCCTAACTGGCAAGCCTTATTTAAGAGCAAGGAATCGAATTTGGACCTTTCCACTTGGAATGTTTCCGCATAGCGCATGGGTAAATTCTTCCCGAACCAGAACCGATGGGACCCCGCTGAGTTTCCCAGAACAAACTCTGCCCCCAGTTTTCGCTTGAATCCCAAAGAAGATAGATTCTCCCACACGCCAAGTTCCCGTAAGACATCATTGCCGTAAGGAAGGAGGGATTCTCCGATATGAAAACGTGGAAAGGACTGTTTCTCCAAAATCAAGACTTTCTGGCCGGTTTTAGCAAGAAGACCGGCGCTGGAGCTCCCGGCAGGACCACCGCCAAAAACGATTGTATCCCAAAATTCCGGTTGGCTCATTTACAGGGATTTCTGCTTGTTCACCCAATCTCGGATGCTTCCGGGAGTGGCCAGGATCTGACGGGCCAATTCCGGGTCCTTGATCGGGGTTTGAAAGGTTGTTTCAATGGCGAGGGAAATTTGTAGGGCATCGATAGAGTCCAGTCCAAGGCTGTTAGGGCCAAACAGGGGGGTGTCATCTTGGATATTTTCAGGTGGCGTTGTGAGCATGCAATTTTCCATAAGACACTTACGAATGTCCTGGAGGGTCACATGGGAGCTCATTTGACGGGTTAATTTCTGTATTGATGAATCAAATATTTAAATGGAATCGGTAATAATGTAAATAGGGATCATCCCATGTGCGACCCCCTTAACAAAAATTCCCTTACCACCAAGCGTTGTGGTGTTGCCGCAATGGTGTTGGTGAGACCAAGCCGGACGCTTGCTTTGCTGATGTGGTTTTGTCCCGCCATGGGAGCGGGGTTTTTGATGGGACAGGTTGAGGAAGGTCCTGAGGCCCTGGTTAAGGCCATGTTGGTTCGGGAAAAACAACTTGTGGCAGGACGACAGGGGCTTTTTTGCCAAATCCGTGAGCGGATCAAAAAACTTGATGAGGAGGGAGGACTGCTAGAGGAGAGTAAAACCGTCCGAATCACGAAGGATGCTCCTCAGAGGAATTATGCTGGAGAGGATGCTCACCGTCTTTCAAGGGGGGAGGTTAAGGTTTCGGATAAGGAGCCGTTTTCCATTTTGGATATCATGCCCAATTTCGATCTCGTCCAGTTACCCGATGAGGAAGTGGATGGTCGCCATTGTCATAAAATTAGTTTTTTCCCCAAGCCCGGCCAGCCTTATCGAGGTCGGGAGGAAAAAGTTGCCAACCACTTGGAGGGCGTTCTCTGGATCGACTGTCAGGATTATTCCCTGGTTAAAAACACGGGGCGGTTGACTACGCCGGTGGAGGTGGCCTGGTTCTTGGCGATGGTCAGGGAGATTGAATTCTCCTTTACTTCGGCGGTCCTTCCGAACGGCGAACTTGGTCCAAAAGAAATTCATTACCGATTCAAGGTAGAAGTGTTTCCTTTTTGGGTGTTCCATGAAACCCACATCCGCACCTACGTTTATGCAACTGAGGAGGCCCAACTGCCCCTGACGGACCCTGCGGAGAATATGGTTGAGGATGGGCGACAAGAAAAAACAAGACTTCTTAGGATGCGCAGGCCCTGATGAATGGAATCCGTGTGCTCCCAGGTTTGATAATTGCTTACGGATGGGGAGGGATTTTGTTTTTAGCGGCTTGGGTTTTTTCTTTGATTCTCGGAGTCGTGCCATCTCCGGAAAAAAATGGAAGCGTGCGGGAGTGGTTATTTCGAAGAACCATTCATATCTTGGCATTCTGGTGGGTGACGATTCTGGGAGGCTTCGGAATCCTAAGGGTCAACCTTTCCGTATTACGTTCTATATCGCCTCGTCGTGGGATCGTTTTAGTTGCGAATCATCCCACTTACCTTGACGTGATTCTTTTTCTTGCAGTCATTCCCGATCTCCTTTGTCTTACCAAGTTTTCCAATTTTAAGGTTTTTTGGATCTCCCCCATGGCCCAGCAGGCCGGCTATGTGGATAACCAGAGGATTTTTAAAATGGTGCGGCAATGCGTGCGCCGTCTTCGAAAAATGGAAAGCCTTCTTATTTTTCCTGAAGGAACACGTACTGCAGGCAGGGAAATCGGTCCCCTCAAGCGTGGATTTGCCGCGATCGCCATCCAAGCACGTGCTCCCATCCGAATTATCCGGATCCACTCCAAGAACGAGTCTTTCATGCGAAAAGGAAAGCCCTTTTTTAGTCTCTGCTCCCGGCTGCCCCTAGAATATCATTTGGAGGATCTGGGGGTTGTCCGCCCCAAACCTAGGCAAAACAGTCGCAGCATCACGGAGCTTGTGGAGCGGCGCCTCCGCGCCTGTGCATGAGAGGACCGGGCGGCTTTCAAATCCCGGGACTCCCCAACCGGGGGGTTGTTTTGATTCCAAGCTACAAAAGCGGATCCGTCTTGTCTGAAACGGTTCGTTCCGCCCTGACTGTATGGCCAAATGTTTGGGTGATTCTTGATGGTTGTCCAGAGAATGACGCAAACTCATTGTCTTCCTTCAGTCATCTTTACGGTTTTCGTGTTTTGGTGCGACGTGAAAACCATGGAAAAGGAGCTGCTGTTTTGGAAGGGTTGCGTCAGGCCGAACGAGATGGCTACACCATGGCTTTAGTGATGGACGGCGACGGACAGCATCCCGCGCAAAATATTCGCCAGTTTTTTTACCTGGCTGCACTTCAACCTAACCGATTAATTTTGGGTGTGCCCATCTTCGGTCAAGATGCTCCATGGGTTCGGATTTACGGGAGAAAAGTGGGCAACAGCATGGCCGAGTTGGAAACCCTTTTCGGAGGGATACGAGATTCTCTGTTTGGTTTCCGGGTGTATCCAGTGAGACAAACCCTGAAAATCCTAGAAAGCGTCACCACCGCCAGGGGGTTTGATTTCGATACAGAGATTGCCGTCCGCCTTTTTTGGGAGGGAGTGGTTCCGGTCAATGTCCCGGTTCCAGTTCGGTATCCCCCGAAAACGGACGGAGGGATTTCTCATTTCCGGTATTTTCGTGATAATCTCCTGTTGGCACGTAGGCATTTGTCGTTGTTTGCCGAAATGATTCGGCGTTTGCCAGGCCTAATGCGATTACGTTGGTGCCGTCGATGAAAGAAAAAGTGGTTGTGGTTACCGGAATGGGCGCAGTGGCCTCCCTGGGCCTCGGAGTTGAAGAATTGTGGGCGAGTATTTTGCAGGGAAAGTCTTCTCGAACAGAAGTGAGTCTTTTCGAAACCGAGGGATGCCGCTGCCGCCATGCCGCCCAGGCGCCTCTGCCACCACCGAAGCAGGAGCAAAAAAGACTCAGCCGTGCTTCCCGGTTGGCACTTTGGGCCGCCGAAGAGGCGTTGCAGGATTCGGGATTAGGCGAAAAGGAAAGAAAAACGATGGGTGCCAGCGTGAGCACTACCGGAGGTGCGATGGAGTGGGGGGAGGCCTTTCTCCGGGAAGTGCTTTCCTGCCGTCGCGGCAGGAAATTCTCCCATGTTGCTAGATACCTGCCCCAGCAGCAGGTAATGGATCTGCAAAGGAGCCTGGGTTTGACCGGGGGCGTTGCAATCTTTGCCAACGCCTGTGCCAGCGGGGCCACCGCGATCGGTCACGCGCATGACTTGATTCGTAGCGGGATGGTAAAGAAAATTTTAGCTGGCGGCTATGAAGCGTTGAGCGAGCTGATATTTGTGGGTTTTGATTGCCTGCAAGCCCTCAGTCCCGACGTATGCAGACCCTTTGATGAGAACCGCAACGGACTCTTGCTGGGGGAGGGGGCCGGCTTTCTGGTTTTGGAAGAGGAAGAACATGCCAAAAGGCGTGGGGTCCGAGTCCGGGGTAAGATCTTGGGCTATGGGCATGCCACCGATTTACATCACCTGACCCAACCTGCGCCGGATGGACGTGCCCTGCGCTATGCGATTCTCGATGCGCTTCGGAACGCCGACACCACGGCGGAATCAATCGGCTACGTTAATGCCCACGGAACAGGAACTCCGGCAAACGACGGAACAGAGGCCGATGTATATGCAGATGTGTTTGTTCACCACAGAAATTATCCATGGATCAGTTCCACCAAAGGTGCGATTGGCCACACCTTAGGGGCGGCGGGAGCGATCGAGGCGGTCATCACCCTGCGGGCCCTTAAAGAGGGCAAGGCTCCGCCGCAGGTCGGCACGACAAGACCTCTAACCAAAGTCGCCTCCCAATTAGCCCACATAAAAAGCTTTCTTCAACCGTTAGATTTTGCAATGACCACCAATTTGGGATTCGGCGGGTCAAATGCCGCCTTGATTTTAGCCTCATGAACCCAAATACCCATCTTCCCCGTTTGAGAGTTCTTGGGCAGGGGGCCGTATTTCCCGGAGGGATCGGCTCCGACAAGCTCATTCAATCTAAACCCGGACCCCACGGAATGATGGCCACGCTTTCGTCTCCTTCTAGAAAATTCCCTGTCCGTACGGTTGATATACAGCAACCCGAACTCAATCGCTGGAGGACCGAAACACGACTGAGACGTGCCAGTCCAATTTCCGTTTTCATGGCCGAAGCTGCAAGTCAGGCCTTAGCGGGAAAAACGGTGGCAGCCGAAAGGCTAGGCCTTGTCTGCGCTTTAACCACGGGGAATATCGTTTTCTCCAGAAGATTTTTTTCGGGTGTTTTGCAAAACGGACGTCATTATGCCAGCCCAGCACTGTTCCCGGAAACAGTTTATAATTCGCCGGTAAGCCATTTGGCATCTTTATTCGGAATTCGTGGAGCTTGTTACACCTTGGTGGGGGACGAGGTGGTTTGGGTGGAAGCCCTACGGATCGCTCAAACCTGGATGATCCGGGGGACTGCTGACCAAGTGCTTGTGGTGGCCGGTGAGGAACTCGACCCTCTCGGGCTGGATGCTTATGAATGTGCCGGTTGGTTCCGTCGTGGAATGGTGGCCGCGGAGGGCGCGGGAGCTTTATTATTGGGACATGCAGGTCCAACTGATGGCATGGCCATCGAGTTGGGGCCCAGGGTCTTTTTTTTCCGCACCCGGCAAGAGCAAGGACAAGCCTGGCAGGCAAGCTTAGCCAGTGGGCCTCCGGATCTGTCTTGTTATCTCGCCGTCAGCAGTACGCCTCCCGACCTTTTGGCCAAGCTGGCGCTGCAACGTGAACTGGCAGTTGTGACCGATTATTGGGGAGGAGCCTTTGCGGCTTCTACGGCTTGGGATTTCCTCGGGGTGCACAACTCACCCATCCCCCGGCGTCCTTTTCGCTTGATGATTCCGGGCTCCAGCGCCGCCGTGTCGGAAGTCACCTTTCATTAAAAAGAGTTGCGAAAATTAATTTCCTATTAAAACTAACTAAAGATTTCGCCTAAAGTGAGAAACGAAACCATTACCCCCCACCCGGCCCTTCGTGCTCACTATCAAACTCTTGAGGAAAAACAGGGATTTTTACGGGCGGCTTTCGATGCCGCCGCGCCTTTTTACGAGGGAATCGCCAGGTGGGGCTTTTTTGGTTCCGGACAATGGTACCGCAAGCAGGCCCTGGCTCGTGCTGGACTACAGCCGGGGATGAAAATTGTGGACGTGGCATCTGGAACCGGTCCCACCGCGCGCGCAGCGTTTCAAATCGTAGGAGACTTATTACTAGTGACCTGTGTGGAGCCCAGCATGGGCATGCTCACGGAATCCCAGAAGCGGTTAGCCTGTGCCCATGTGCACGCCGTGGCCGAGAAGATTCCACTTGCGGACGGAGATTTCGATTTTTTATCCATGGGTTTTGCCCTTCGCCATGTGGAAGACCTGCTTCGTGCCTTCCGGGAGTACTTCCGCCTTATTAAGCCTGGTGGCAAGGTCTGCATCCTGGATGTGACCAAGCCCCGCAATCGATTTGCTCAGCTCTTTTTTCGATTTTACTTTAAAGACGTTCTCCCATTCCTGACTAGGATCTTTACTGGTAGCCGGGCGGCGGAACACCTGATGCAGTACTACTGGGAGACTATGGACAACATGGTGGACCCCGAGATTGTCCTCGAGTCACTCCGCCAGGCCGGCTTCGTCCAGATTGAGCACCGGGTTCTATTATCCGTTTTTTCCGAATATGTGGCCACCAAGCCTTCCTCGGAGACGAGGTGACCTCTGATTGTCTTCGCACAGGGATTCCCTGCTTAATGGCGGCGTGCCTTTACCGGTTTTTTCCCGGGTGGATTGGTTCCCTGGTGGCGCTGGGTTGCCTAATTTTTTTGTGGGTTCCGGCGCGGCAACGGCTGAAGGCTCCGGACGTTACTGTTGGACTGGGATTTATGCTGATTATAGTCGGTGGCTGGGTTTTAGGCGAGGTGGGTGTCTCTTCTTGGCGTGGGGCGGTGATTCCGGGGTTATTAAGTGTCATGGCCTTTGGATCTGTTCTTTTGAACCAGCCTTTTACGACCTCTTACGCCAAGGAAATGTCTGGGCCGGAGATATGGGGCCTTCCCCATTTTCTTGTCGTCAATCAGATCCTCAGTCTTTTTTGGGCGCTGCTGTTCATGGTTCTTTTCTTTTTTTGTGCGGCCCTATCCGTTTCGGGAGGAGACCACCCGTTTGCCTGTTGGATCGTGGCAGGAACCTTTTTGCTTGCCGGATTCCGCTTTACCGCATGGTATCCGATTTGGCATGAAAAGCGTTTCGTGGGTCACCTTAAGGATAAGACGAGTGGGTATGCGGTTCCGCCAGGGTGAATCCTTCGTCTTTTTTTTCTAATCCGGTTACCGATACTGCGCGTCTTCTGCTCGCACGCGGCGCGGCGATGACGGAGCTACGCGAACAGGCAGGCCAAGAACGAATGCGTCTTTTCGGTGATCGCGTTTTTGTCCGGGGTGTGATCGAAATTTCAAATTTTTGTCGCGAAAACTGCGAATATTGCGGCATGCGCAGAGACAATTCATCTCTCAAGCGTTTTCGGCTGCAGAAGGACCGGATTATGGATTTGCTGGCTCGCGGTCTGCCGGACTTCGTCAAGGACCTGAACTTTCAAT
>Ga0172372_10011374_pt1 | contig 11317 bp, 10 predicted proteins | sample LakKiv5m_2_FD_114544 | JGI IMG/M metagenome (GOLD analysis project Ga0172372, IMG submission 114544) | Freshwater microbial communities from Kabuno Bay, South-Kivu, Congo - kab_092012_9.5m | ecosystem: Environmental > Aquatic > Freshwater > Lake | place: Democratic Republic of the Congo... | reverse complement strand
CGTGAGCATCTTGCGTTCAGCGGTTCCGAACAGCATTTTGAAGGCATAGTCGATAAGCGGATCAATTCCGATGGCCATAGACACCTCGCAGGACGAATTTGGGCTGAAGCACGATGAAATAAACAGAGTCAATTAAATGCGTACCTGAGGGTAGAAGAGAACAACCCATTAAATCAAGCTGCCGTCGTCGGAAAAGCGACATGTCAAGGAATTGCCGATCGGATTTACGGTTTGGAGCGACTGTTGACATTCTGCACCAGTACATTCCAGGCGATCTGAGCAATGCAGTGCCGCGGTGTCGTGCCGTCAGCCTCCGATTTCAGCTCTCACACAATCCCCATCCACCAGCCGCAGACATCGCAACGAAATGCATCCCCCAACGCCTCTGCAAACACCCCCACCGAGCCGCGCCCGTCAGGAAGCGGAAATACCACCCAAAAACCTCGCCTAAAATCCCCGTGTCCACGGCCCCCATAGCAGTACGACGCCCCCTGCGTGCGCTCGAAAACAATCGGCCATCACGGCCCTGAATCGCTTCTGCTGCGACTTTGGCCACGCGGAAGCGTTGCGTCACCGGGGGGACATCAACTGCACGTCGATTTTTTGAGGGCACCTGCCGTCCTCTGTCTTTCCCGTTTGGCGTTTTTCATACGCACGACACGCAGCACATGCTCAGTGACCGCAACGCCACAGTCACCTCCGTTTTAAATCTTTTCGCCAGTCCTCGGAATTTCCATCGGAGCCTTCTCGCTCATCGGATGAATTGACGCCGTTCAGTGTTCTGACGACACTCTGGCGGGTTATTGACTCCATCGATGCATGAAAAAGGATGTTTCCAATGAATGGCAGTGGTTTCGGTCGTCGGGGATTCGTGGCGTGGGCTTCTGTGGCGGCAGCCGGATCCGGCATGACCGTTATTCGCGGCCAGGACACACCGCCCAAAAGCGATCCGCAGGCAACAGCGGGCAATCAGCAGGCCGCTGCCAACGGTCCCTCAGAGGCGGCGTTCGAACGCGATTATGAAGCACCCAGGTTCCGACCGTCGTGGAAGCAAGAGCAAATCAGTCGGCTGATGCTCCAGGACTTCATCATCTTCGCCCACTCGGAACTGGAAATGACCCAAAAACTATTGGATCGCGAACCAGGACTGCTGAACGGAGCGGTGGATTGGGGTGGAGGCGACTTTGAAACGGCTTTGGGAGGCGCCGCGCACATGGGGCGTCGGGACATCGTCAATTTTTTGCTTGAACGAGGTGCGAGAATTGATGTTTTCTGTGCCGCCATGCTGGGGCAGCTGGACGCTGTCCGATCATTTCTGACTCTGCAGCCGGCCCTGATTGACGCAAAAGGCCCACACGGGTTTGGGCTGCATTTTCACGCTCAGGTCGGCGGCGATGATGCCAAAGCGGTCCTTGAATACCTGCAATCGCTCAAACAAGTCGAACTCAAACCGATTCCGTTTTTGAACAAGAAATAGCAAACCAGGGCCGACCCCACTCGCGATTACCGGATTTGAAAATCGGCGAGGCGGGTGTGGTTTTTTCTTGCTTCGTCTTTCCGTCACGCGGCTCGAACGGCAGGACATGCCGAATTGCGCCAAGCCCTCTGGTGCGGTTCGTGAGATGCTGCGCAGAAACCGGGATTCCGCCGGCGATTGAATCCAGGCTGCTCGACTAAGCTACTGGAAGTCGAATTCCGCAGCCCCTATTTGCCGGATCACAGGAGTCACCGTGTCCGCACAGAGCCTTCAAAAACCGGAATTGCCTCCCGGACAATACCCTGCGGCAGCAGCTCGACCTGCAGTTTCCAGCCGGGCTCTTCCCGGTCTTGTGGCAGGTCTCGGCGCTACTGTGGCCTTCTACCTGATCGGCCCGTGGGTCGCCGCATGTTTCTCCGATGGCCCCGTGTTCTTTCAGCGTTACTTCTGCGGCCACCCGCTCGAGTACATCACCTCGGCCATCTTTTTCACCGGCATGGCGATTCTCGGTCTGAAGCTCCGGCGGTTGCCGGTCGAGCGTCGTGCTCTCAACCATGTGCAGCGGTCAGCGGTCGAGCGTGGCTGGCCGCAGCAACGGCCCGGCAATTCACGCAGTGCAGCAGGCACTCTGCTTGGCGATCTGGAAGCTGCGTTTCCCGGGCGAGCTGCTGGCTGCACAATTTCACAGCGGCTGACCGCAGTTCTGCAGCAGATCTCTTTACGGCCTGATGCTCCCCTAGACGACCACCTCAGATATCTCGCGGATCTGGCCGTGGATCGGCTCAGCCAAAGCTATCAGCTTGTGCGGACCGTCACATGGGCTGTGCCGATCATGGGGTTTCTGGGAACGGTCATCGGGATTACGATGGCCATCGCCAATGTGACTCCTGAACAACTGGATTCATCACTGCCCGAAGTCACCTCGGGCCTCGCAGTTGCCTTTGACACGACAGCTCAGGCCCTCGGGATGTCGATGGTGCTGGTGTTTGCAACCTTTCTTGTGGAACGCAGTGAACAGGCGGTACTGAACGAGACGGAGCAGTTCGGTATTGATGTATTGCTGCCGTTGCTGGAGGCCCCTTCAGCTGAGCAGCCAGCCCCCGCCAGTACGGCCTCCACTGCTCTCGCGGAACTGCTCACCCGCCAGGCGGAATTCTGGAACAGCCGCTTTTCCAGTCTGCAGTCTGACTGGCAGCAAACGCTGACTCGACAAACTGCAGCGATGGCTCAGGCGCTGTCTGCAGACACTGCAGCGATGCTGCAGTCCCACCGCGAGACGATCGGGCAGTCGCGCGATGCGTATGCTCATGCGCTGCAATCCAGTTCCGAGCAGCTTGGGAAGCAACTGCAGGGGGCCTTCACCGGACTGGCACAGCGGATGGATGCGTGGCAGTCGGCACTGCACAGCACAACAGCGTCGGCCGCGGGGCAGGCAGAAGAACTGCATCGCCTCGGACGAACCCTGCTGCAAATGACCGAATCTGAGGAGCGTTTGGCGCGTTTGCAGGAACAGCTCAACCAGAACCTGCAGGCCCTGCAGATCGTGGATACGCTGGAGCAAACTGTCAACAGTCTCAATGCGGCCGTGGCAGTGTTGTCTGCCAGAACCCATCTGCGATCGGCCGCCTGAGATGGTTCTCGAACTTCTTTTACTCTGCGGCAGCTGAAGCATGGCGCGGCGTCAGCCACAACTCTCCGTCACGCTCTTCCCCTTCCTCGCCGTACTTGTCTGCGCGATGGGGTCGCTGATTCTGCTGCTGCTGGTGATGACGCGGAAAATCCGTGAGGATCAGCAGGCAGGCCGACAGCCTGCCGAGCAGCCCGTAATTGCCGCACCAGTCACTCCCCCTGTCCCGAAATTCATCGACCGCACTGCCAGGCTGCAGCAGCTGACTCAGGAAACCGCCGCACTGGAAACCAGTACCCGGTCGCAGCAGCAGGTTGTCGCTCAACTGCGTCAGGAAGTGGCGGCGCAGCGGTCGCTGGTGGCCACCCGCCGTGCGGAACTCAGCGGGCTGCGAGCCACTCTCGCTGACAAAGCAACAGCCACACCGAAGGACGACAACGCAGCTGCGGAACTTGAATCACTGCGGGCCGAAGAACGGCGTCTCACAGCCCTGTTTTCCGCGGCTGAAACAGCCCTCCTCGACAAACGCGATGCACTTGCGCGAGCCGAAGATGAACTGCGTGAGACCGAACTGAGACTGTTCGAAAAATCATCCGCATTAGTTGCGCTTCGCCAGAAGGCCGCTCAGGCAGAAGCAGACGCCGCTCGATCCACTGGCACGGAAACACTGCTGGAATTCACAAATCCCACAGGCACCAGTCGATTGCCGATCGTGATTGATGTCACCCGCAACGGCTATGAAGTGCTTCCCACCGGCCTGAAGATTTCAGCAGCCGATATGGAACAGTTTCCCGTTCGCGACAATCCACTGCTCTCTGCCGTTTATGCCGCACATCGCTACCGCAGCAGCGACAGTGTCGTGATGGAACCCTATGTGCTCCTGCTGGTGCGACCAGGTGGGAGCCTGCCGTTCTACGGTGCTCAGAGAATCTTTCAGGAAGCGCGGATTCACTACGGCTACGAGCTGTTGCAGGCAGACAGCCAGTTAGTCGCTGGTCATTCTGATCCGGCCGAACTTCCCGCTTTGCAGCGTGCCTTGGCGGATGTTTTCCGCCGCCGCGAAACACTTTACAGTCGCCTCTTTGAGATCGCACAGGAAGAACGCGAGCGACTCGAGACCGGACGCGCCATGCCCCGGAATCGCGCTGATGGCAGCGACGGAACCTCGAACTCGGATCGTGCAGGCAGCAGCAGTGTCGATTCGGACACGAGACGACTGGCTGTCCGACCTGATGGTCGAGTCACGGAAGAGCTTGGCGCTCCACGGCGGAGACTGGAAAGCCGTTTCTATGCCGGCGGTGTTGCACCGCCCCCTGCCTTCTTCGAAAATCGCGCTTCCAGTGCCGTTGCCGGAGTTTCTCGAGGTCGTCTGAATGCCGTTCAGGCAGAACAGATGGCCGAGGAATTCGCAGCCGCTTATGCGCGTCAGCGAGCGCTTGCGGAAGCTGACGAGTCCGCGCAGGCTGAAGCTGCCTCAGCTCAGCCGGAACGTCGTACGGAACACATACAGACACTGACACCGGAAATGGCTGAGCGACTGCGGAACCCTGCCGAACAGCGATTTGCGCAATCTCTGTTCGGGGGCGATGGCTCATTGCAGGGTTCAAGGCTCACCGGATCCCGCAGCGATGCGTTCGGCGGACTTCCTGCCACATCCAGTCAAACATCGACTCCGGAAGTCACCGCCGCAGATGTCCTCGCGACGGCAGCTCCCAGTGTCAGCTCGAAGTCAGACGCTGCTGGCGAAGCGCAGCGCGCGCCGTGGTATCAGTCTTCGCAGTCAGCTCCGGCCGATGCGGAACGGGGAAACGGAATTCCGGGGATACCCGCTTCCGAGAACTCCCGGAGCGGACCCGGACAATCAGGCTCCGCTCCAGCGGGCTCAGCTCAGGCCGCCCACGGACAGGCTGACTCGGCATCGCCCCGGATCGATCGCGAAACGCTGCGCCTCCTGAACGGACCTCTTCGCCGCTCCAGCTCCAGTCTGAAGGTGCCCGTGGGCATCGTTGTCTTTCTTGATGAGCGGCATCTGGCTGTCGCCCAGCAACCCGCCGTGGCACTGCCTGGTGAGAACCCGCTGGTGGCCGAGGCTGCACTGTTGCAGGGAATCAATAATGAACTCCAGGATGCCCGGCGGTCTCCGCTGGACGATTTGCTGCCCGTTGTGCGATTTGTGGTGAGCCCCGGCGGAGAACGCTGGAGACTGCGACTTGCGCGATCGCTGAAGCAGGCTGGTATTGCCAGCGTTACGCAGTATGAACTGACTCCTTATATGATCCCCGGTGACGCGACCGGTCGCGCCGAGCTGGGAGATGCAGCCGCGGAGACAGCACCATGAGTCGGCGGACATCACGCGGAGAACTGGAATTCGGTTCAGACTCCTTTCTCGATGTCGTCTGCAATATTGTCGGCATCCTGATCATTTTGATCGTGGTGGTGGGTGTGCGAGTGCAGCGGCAACCGCCGCAGCAGCAGATTACTTCAGCACCGTCGCCACCTGTCACCGCGGATCAGGCTCAGCTGGAACGCGATGCAGCAGCACGCGAACGCTCTCAGGCTGCCGCTCTGAACCACGCATCCAGTCGCCGCGATGACCTGATTCGCAGCCAGCAGCAACTGCAACAGGAATCCTCGCAGCTTCAAAATGATTTCAAGCTTGCACTCGCGGAAGCAGCTGCGATCGAGAAGGAGATGGCCGACGTGCGTCGGCAGCAGGCTGAACGTGATGCTGCGGATCAGGAACACTTGTCTCGCCGTTCGCGACAGCTGGCCGGAGAACGTACGGCCATTCAGGCCCGAATTGCCAGCCTCACAAAATCACTCGACAGCACCGACTCTCAGAAACGCAGTCTCGACGCAGCCCTCGTGAGCGTTCAGGAGAAGCAGCAGGAGAAGAAAAAATCACACGAGGGAGCTCTGGTTGAAACTCAGCGGCTGGAAGAACTGCTTGAAGAACTCACCCCAAAGACCCAGCCAGCAAATCGCCTCGAACATCGACTCTCCCCGGTTACGCGGGCGGTGGAAGCGGATGAGTATCACTTTCGCCTGGAAAACGGTTACGTGAGTCGTATTCCACTGAACGAACTCCTCGAACGACTGAAGGCCCAGGTCCTGTCACGGCGGGCCGCTGTTCTGAAGTTCAATCAGTTCGACGGCGTTGTCGGCCCGGTCGGCGGCTACTCCATGAAGTACTCCGTCGAAAAAGAAGGTCCTTCACCGCTGGAAGCCCTGCAGACCGGAGACGGGCGGATTCGCGTGAACGTGTCGCGCTGGGAGATTGTCCCAGAAGAGACGCGGATCGAGGAGACCGCGGAAGCCGCGGTGCAGCCGGGAGCAAGGTTTCGAGAACAGCTGGAAACATGCCCGCCAGATGCCGTCGTCACGCTGTGGGTGTACGAGGATTCATTTGCCGGATTTCCGCTCATTCGAGAACTGGCCCACAGCCTTTCACTGCGAATTGCCGCCCGGCCACTGCCGCCAGGATCGCCAATCATCGGCTCCCCCAACGGCAGTCGCTCGACAGCCCAGTGACCGGCTTTCAGGCACTGACACCCGGCAGGCCCCGCAGGACTTCCAGCACAGACTTCACCTGCAGTACCTTCCGAAAGGCGATGACGTCCGCGCCTGCGACCGCCTGAGCAATTCTGGCCGCATTCGCCTCCTGAATCGCCAGCACAATCGGCACCCCGCGAAACAACTGCAAAGTCCTGACTCGCTGCTCCAGATACTCCGGCGTCCAGAAGCCGACAATTTCCAGCAGCACACGCCGACCTGTCACGTGCTCCATCACAAAGTCCGGAATAAATGTCTTCTGACCGGCGTGCAGGATCTCCGCTTCGCGTCGCAGTGACCAGCCTTCGCGATCCTCTTCACCCCACTTCGCCGCGAACTCCGCTTCGACTGCCGAATCAAACTTGTCATCGGGTGGCAGGTGACTTCTGAGACCGTCTCGGGAACTGAGATGCAGCCGCAGGTTTCGCAATCCGCGCGATTCCATCATGGCTTCCATGGTCCAGTCGCAACAGCAGATCAATGCAGGCAGAAAGCGGGCAAAATTCACTCCGTAACGTCGTGTCTCGCGCAAAACTGATGCCGGTCCCGTGAGTTCGATCTGCCAGCAGCCAGACTGAGGCCCTGTGATTGTGTGCATGAGCCGCGCCAGTCGACCTGCCCGGAGGATTCGTTTGAAGTCCGCGCCCGCTCGCACTGTGATCGAAATCGCAGAGAACAACGCTGCCTGAATCTGCGCCACGTTGTACCGCGACAACAGCTCTCGTGGCCCGGCATAGCCCGGAAATGACTCCAGTCGGTGAAAGTCAATCACGTCGGCAAATAAACTGTCACTGATATCCTGCCAGTCCCACTGCAGACGCTGAGAAATCTGACGCCGCACTTCTTCTGCAGAATTCTCAAACAGTGAATCCATCCGCTCCACCAGCGGGTGCAGCCCGGCAGCATGGCTGAAGACTTCCCGACGCAGAGCATCTGCACTTCGCCGCTCCTGTGACGCATACACCGACTGATCATCAAGCAGCTTGCAGAACGCTTCGATTCGCCGCAGCGGACATTCCGGCTCCTCGGCGAATACCCGATGCACTTCCTGATGCAGCTCCCGACGCCGCTTTCCCACTCCCCGATGGTACGCTTCAAGGATCTGCTCCGCCAGCGACTAGTATGCCGCATGAGTACGCTGATTCAGACGGTCAGGAATCACCAGACCACGATGGTAATCCACCGCTGCAATCGACTCGTCCCGTGTCAGCATGTCGATCGTCCCCGCTTTCTCCGTACTCCCTGAAAACTTTCATGCCGACGACGCTGCCGCGATCGCGATTCATCCGACGTCCCGGCACACACCACCTCGTACAGAATTGCTCGTTCGTTGCGACTGCGACGCAAAACTCGCCCCAGTCGCTGCCGTGCCTGCCGTGAAGAACTCAAACCACCAATCACTATCGCCACTTTCGCAGCCGGTACGTCAATACCTTCATCGAGCACCTGATTTGCAACAATCGCCGGGTACTTCCCGGACGCAAACCCTTCCAGTATCTCCAGCCACTCACGCTTGCCGCAGTGGCTGAGCAGACATGGGATCAGGAATCGCAGGGAAACGTCGCGGGCCATCGCGTTGGAGCCGGCAAATACGATGCAGCGTTCATTTCCGTGAAGTCGGAACAGATCCTCAAGTGTCCGCAGCTTCTCTGTGGCACGGTCTTCAATCGACTTCTTCCCATGGAAGGCACGGAGGGCCTTCGAGCTTCTCCGGATACCGCACTCGACATACACAACTGTTCCCACGTGAATCCGGGATTCACCTGCCGAGCCTGGTAAACGTAGGTCTGCACCTCTTCCGCAAGCATGTCGTACCGCCGCTGCTCTGATGCACTCAAATGCATGGGGATCCGAACCACGTCATAATCTGCCAGTGTTTTTCCTCGGACGGCTGCGATCGACAATTCATAAACAATCGGCCCGATCAGCTCCGTCAAATCTTCGTGCCGTCCATCGGGACGCTCGGGAGTCGCCGTCAAACCCAGCCTTGCCCCCGCTGCACTCATTCGAGCCGCGTCCCGCCGAATTCCTCCCGGCAGATGGTGGCACTCATCAAAAATAATCAGTCCAAACTGATCCCCCAGGTTCGGCATGTGGATACAGGCGCTGTCGTAGGTCGTCACCGACACCGGCTGCACGCGATGGATACTGTCACCGATAATCCCGGCGTCATAATTCAGGCTCCGCAGGATCCGCCGATGCCACTGGTACATCAGATCCCGAATCGGAGATACGACCAGAGTGGAGCAGCGCGTGAGCTGCATGATGCGAAGGGCGACTTCCGTCTTTCCCGTGCCCGTGGGCATCACGATGCAGCCCCGCCGGTCGGCCTGCAGCCATGCTTCCACCGCAGCGGTCTGCTCCGGCCGAAGCTCGCAAAGAGATTCCGCTTTCCAGAACACCTCGCGGGGAACCGCAACCTGATTCTCGAACCGAATGCGTCTGCGTTCCAGTTCAGCAACCACTTGCCGCACGTGGAGGGCGTCACAGCGACAGACACCAGCCCGCGGGTCAAACACCCAGCCTGCCCGAGGGAACCACTCATTCAAACGGTCACACGGGATCCCGGACAGCAGCAATGTCCCGGCGGAAAACGACAGAATTGAACTGCCTGGACGCATTGAAGACCAACCCCGTCAACGAAAGACGCTCAGTTCCCCCTGACACCCCAGCCTGCTCTTCCCGAAAAATCGCGCCATGTCAACAAATTTTCGCCTCGCAATTTCTCTGAATTCCGCTGTTTCATGACATTCCGCTCAAACCACTGGCACTGCCGACTGCATCTTGCTCGCCTGCGATGACGATAACACCCCAGAAAGCAGTTCATGGACGCCGGGGCAAATGGCAGAAAATCCTGCACAATTTTTCGAATCCACCATCCGCGAGCCGGATTACTGGACCGATGCGCGCAGTCCGCTTGCCAGTCTCTGTTTCCTGCTTCCGTGGCTTGCCATCTACGAAGCCGGTATCCACCTCGCTGCCCGCGAAAATCCAGCGACCGCCAGAAATGGGGCCGATTACTGGATGCGCTCAATCCTCACCCACGCAGGTGCCGGACACCTGCTGCTTCCAGTCCTGGTGATCGCCGCCCTGTTTATCTGGCACATCGCTGGAAAACACCCATGGCGTCTGCGAGCAGAAACTCAGCTCGGGATGCTCGCCGAAAGCCTGCTGTTCGCCATTGGACTGATCGCTCTCGGTCGCTTCCATCAATTGCTCTTCGACCTGCGTTTTTCTGATTTTCAACAGGCACCGCTGGCAATGATGACGCCTGCTGCCGTCAAAGCCGTGACCTATGTCGGAGCTGGCGTTTACGAAGAAGTCCTCTTCCGCCTCTTCCTGATTCCAGCCGCCTGCCTTGTTTTTCGCATGTTTGAATTCCCCGGCCGGCTGGCTGCCGTGATGGCCGCGGTCACAACCAGCTTTTTCTTCGCTGTCGCCCACCACATCGGCCCGGCAGCAGATGCGTTCAACGTGTTCAGCTTCTCATTCCGCGCCGCCGCCGGAGTGTTCTTTGCCACAGTGTTCCTCCTGCGAGGCTTTGGTATTACCGTGGGCTGTCATGCAGCTTATGACCTGCTCGTCGGCGTACTGCTGACAGCACCCGGGACTCTGCCGGGCGAACACACCTGAGGCATCGCCATGGGCAGTCCCGCAACACCCGGCCGGCCAGCAAAAATCCGCCGCATCGACAGCTTTCGCTTCGCGATTCGTGGGCTGACGGTGCTGCTCAGGACACAACCCAATGCCCGCTTCCATGCGGGCATCACCATCGCCGTGCTCGCTGCCGGTTGCTGGCTCGGAATCTCCCGCTCCGATTGGATCGCTGTGATCCTGGCTGCCGGTTCCGTCTGGGCTGCTGAAGCACTCAATACCGCCACCGAATTCCTCACCGATCGCGTCTCACCCGAATGGTCGAGCGAAGCAGGCCGCGTGAAAGATGTCGCAGCCGCGGCCGTGCTGCTTGCTGCCATCGCCGCCGCCATCACCGGCTGCCTCGTCTTCGGCCCACTGCTGCTGCAACTCATCGACGCCAGGTGATGATGGTTCGGCGGTGACCGCCACTTTGACTTTTGCTCCCGCTCCAACGACGACGACATCGACGATGGGCTCTCCACGTGGACCGCAGGCTGTCCAGGCGACCAGCTCGCGCGAATTGGTGTTGCTGTAACTCTATATGCAGAAGTACTTTATACAACGTTTCCCAGGGGACAGTCCCTCCCAAAATCGATGACGGTCGGCCTTTTAGAAACGCCAGCAGGATCGCTGGATCGAGTGGAACCGGAGTCGATGACTCGCACGTCAAGATCGCAGCGTTCCTACTATTCGTAAAGATCGCTGCAATCGTTACACGCAGTCGAGCTGCAGCCTTGAGGGTTGGCCGCCGAGGGCGTCCGGTGGTCGCCCGGGCACCCGCTCCCGCTGATTGGTGCTGGTGTAACAGCCTTTGCTGCAGCGATTTACAACGCGTTTTCCGGGGGACAGTCCCTCCGGAAGTCGGTGGCGATTGGCTTTGTAAAACGCCGGGAGGATTGCTGGAGCGAGTGGAACCGGAGCCAGTGACTCGGACGTCAAGATCGCTGCGTTCGTACTGTTCGTAAGGATCGCTGCAATCGTTACACGCGGTGGAGCTGCGACGCTGAGGGCGGGTAGCCGAGTTT
>Ga0172372_10011372_pt1 | contig 11318 bp, 5 predicted proteins | sample LakKiv5m_2_FD_114544 | JGI IMG/M metagenome (GOLD analysis project Ga0172372, IMG submission 114544) | Freshwater microbial communities from Kabuno Bay, South-Kivu, Congo - kab_092012_9.5m | ecosystem: Environmental > Aquatic > Freshwater > Lake | place: Democratic Republic of the Congo... | reverse complement strand
TTTTAATTCGAGCGATTGCCTGATTGTCCAAGCCGTTCCCAGATCAAATGCCTCCCGGTCGGTTTTACATTTGCGTAATTCACAAGCCAGTTCTTCGGGAATATCGATATGAAAAACCAGGGGCAACAATCTCAAATCGTTCATTCGTGTAATTGGTTTCAGCCCTGGAATTATTGGCACAGTGATGCCCATGGCACGACATTTTTCGACAAAATCGTAATATTTCCGGTTGTCAAAAAACATCTGGGTAACGATGTAGTCGGCGCCCTGATCCACCTTGTGCTTGAGGTAGCGCAGGTCGGTGTTCATGTTGGGCGCTTCGAAATGCTTTTCCGGGTAGCCGGCCACGCCGATGCAGAAATCTGTGGCGGCATCGGTGGCTGTTTCCTCGTGCAGAAAACGACCGCGGTTCATGTTGGCTACTTGCGCCACCAGGTCAGAGGCGTAGTGGTGGCCTCCGTCAGACGGTTGAAAGCGGGGCTCACTTTTCAGGCCGTCACCGCGCAGCAACAGGAAGTTCTGGATGCCCAGGTAATGCAGCGTAAAGATGGCGTCTTCGGTTTCCTCTTTCGTGAAGCCTCCGCAGACCAGGTGGGGCACCGCGTCTATTTTGTAGTGTGCCGTGATGGCCGCGCAGATGCCTACCGTACCGGGTCGCTTTCGGGTAGGCACTTTTTCAACCAGCCCATCCGCGCGTTTCTTATACACGATTTCCTCGCGGTGGTAGGTGACGTCCACAAATGGGGGTTTGAACTCCATCAGCGGGTCCATAACCCGAAAGAGGTCCTGAATGGTCTTGCCCTTCATGGGGGGCAACACTTCAAAACTGAACAGCGTCGAGGACGCGTTTTGCAGGTGTTCGGTAACTTTCACAGCTGGCAAAGATAGCCTAATCAGACTCGTTGGTCGCCACGTTTGAAGCGCGTAACTTTGCACCAATTTTAAAGGCGTCTTTAAAAATTAAATCAGACCATATTAACCTTATCGAGATAGACTGAGGGATTCGGCCCAATGACGTCTTGGCAACCCGGAAACAGTTCGAAGGGCTTTTTCTGAAGGTGCCACCTCCGACCCAGAAATGCTGGTTAACCGGTACACATTTTGGGCCCTTTTAAAAGCCTCAGATACAAGGCTTGCACAATTTTTAACACCGGAGTTTACTAGAAGTAAATGAGGATGTTAAAAATTGTGCATAACGCAGTAGCTGGGGCTTTTAGGAGGGCTGAGGATTCCTGGGACAGATAAGTAGCCACACCATGAGCCACACCATACGGGAACTTATACGCCAGCGCATCCTTGTGCTGGACGGTGCCATGGGCACCATGATTCAGCGCCACACCCTCACAGAAGCCGATTTCAGAGGCGAGCGTTTTGCCGACCATCCCAGCGACCTTCGCGGAAACAACGACCTGCTCAGCCTGACCCGGCCGGACATCATCCGCGACATTCACCGGGCCTACCTGGAAGCCGGTGCAGATATTGTAGAAACCAATACGTTCAGCGGAACTTCCATCGCGCAGGCTGATTACGGGCTGCAGCACGTGGTTTACGAACTCAATGTGGAAAGCGCCCGGTTGGCGCGGCAAGCTGCCGATGCCGTCATGGCGGCGGATCCTTCCAGGCCCCGCTTCGTGGCGGGCGCGATAGGGCCGACCAATCGCACCGCGAGCCTTTCCCCCGATGTGAACAACCCCGGCTACCGCGCCGTGACCTTCGATGAACTGGCCGAGGCCTATGCGGAGCAAACCCGCGGCCTGGTGGACGGCGGCTGCGACCTGATCCTGATCGAGACCATCTTTGACACGCTCAACGCCAAAGCGGCGGTCTTTGCGGTCCGGCAGGTGTTGGAGGAAAAGGGGCTGGACCTGCCGCTCATGATTTCCGGCACCATCACCGACGCCAGCGGACGGACGCTGAGCGGGCAGACGCCGGAGGCTTTTTACATTTCGCTGGAGCACGGAAACCCGTTTAGCGTAGGCTTGAACTGTGCGCTGGGCGCAAAGGACATGCGCCCGCACCTGGAGGCCATTTCGCGCATGGCCAGTTGTTTTGTTTCCGCGTATCCGAATGCTGGTTTGCCCAACGCATTTGGCGGCTACGACGAGAGCCCGGAGATGATGGGCGAGCAAATCGAAGATTTTTGTCGAAGTGGCTTTGTGAACATCATCGGCGGTTGTTGCGGCACCACACCGGATCACATTCGCGTGTTTGCGGCAGTGGCCGCCCGGCACAAGCCGCGTGTGCCCGCGGAGTATTCGCCCTACACACGGCTGAGCGGGCTGGAACCGCTCATCATCACGCCGGAGACCAATTGCGTCAACATCGGGGAGCGCACCAACGTGACCGGATCGCGGGCCTTTGCGCGCCTGATCCGCGACGAGAAGTACGAGGAAGCGCTTTCGGTGGCCCGGCACCAGGTGGAGGGCGGGGCGCAGATCGTGGACGTGAACATGGACGAAGCTATGCTCGACTCCGCGGCGGCCATGACGCGTTTCATCAACCTGATGGCCTCTGAGCCGGACATCGCGCGGTTGCCCTTCATGGTGGATTCGTCCAAGTGGTCGGTGCTGGAGGCCGGCCTCAAATGCCTGCAGGGAAAGGGCGTGGTCAATTCCATCAGCCTGAAAGAGGGCGAAGAGGTTTTCCTGCAGCACGCCCGCGCTGTGCGTCGATACGGAGCCGCCGTGGTGGTTATGGCCTTTGACGAAGAGGGCCAGGCCGATTCGGTAGAAAAGCGCGTGGCCATCTGCCGCCGCAGTTACGAGCTGTTGCTGCGGGAAGCGGGCTTTTCGCCCCACGACATCATTTTTGACCCCAACATTTTTGCGGTCGCTACCGGCATCGAAGAGCACAACCGCTATGCGCTCGATTTCATTGAAGCCACGAAGCAGATCAAGGCGTCGATGCCCGGCGTCAAGGTCAGCGGCGGCGTCAGCAACGTGTCCTTTTCGTTCCGGGGAAATGACGCCGTTCGCGAAGCGATGCACACGGTTTTTCTCTACCACGCCATTCGCGCCGGCATGGACATGGGCATTGTTAACGCCGGAATGATAGAAGTATATGATGAAATTGCGCCCGAATTGCTGGAAAGGGTAGAAGATGTTATCCTGGCTCGCCGCGACGACGCCACCGAGCGCCTGGTCACGTTTGCGGAGACCATCAGCGCCAAAGGAAAAGTTGCGGTCAAGGACGAAAGCTGGCGGAACGCCCCGGTTGCCGAGCGCCTGCGCCATGCGCTGATCAAGGGCATGGCCGACTACATTGAAGAAGATACGGAAGAGGCGCGCCTGCAGTTCGACACGCCGCTGGAAGTCATTGAAGGGCCGCTCATGGACGGCATGGGCGTGGTCGGCGACCTGTTCGGCGCCGGCAAAATGTTCCTGCCGCAGGTGGTCAAATCCGCGCGGGTTATGAAACGCGCCGTGGCGCACCTGACCCCCTACATTGAAGCCAGCAAAGCAGCCGGCAGTTCGAAGGGCCGCATCCTGATGGCAACCGTCAAGGGCGACGTCCACGACATCGGCAAGAACATTGTCGGGGTGGTGCTGGGCTGCAACAACTACGACATCATTGACCTCGGGGTCATGGTGCCCGCTGACCGAATTCTGGAAGCCGCGCGCACGCACAACGTGGACATGATCGGGCTCAGCGGGCTCATTACGCCTTCGCTCGATGAAATGGTGCACGTGGCGCAGGAAATGGAGCGTCAGGGCTTTGACATTCCGCTGCTGATCGGCGGTGCGACCACATCGCGGATGCACACCGCGGTCAAAATTGCGCCGGCCTACCACCAGCCGGTGGTGCATGTGCTGGACGCTTCGCGGGCTGTTACCGTAGCCAGCAGCCTCAAGGGCAACGAAACCGAGCGCTTGCGCTTCATGCAGGCCCTGGACGAAGATTATACCGGGTTCCGCGACCGCTACGCGGCCAAACAAGACGAAGGGCGTTTCGTCTCCTTAGAAGAAGCCCGGAGCAACGCCGCCGCGCTCGATTTCACCGCCTATACGCCCCCCACCCCCCGCAACCCGGGCGTCCACGCCCTGGACCACGTGGACCTGGCTACCCTGGCCGCCGTGATTGACTGGACCCCCTTCTTCCAGACCTGGGAACTGGCGGGTCGCTATCCGGCTATCCTTGACGACGAGATTGTGGGCGAGCAGGCCCGCGCCCTGTTTGCCGACGCGCAGGCCATGCTGGCCGAGCTGATTGCCGGCAAATGGCTGCGGGCCCGCGGCGTGTATGGACTGTTCCCGGCCAACCGCCGCGGCGATGACATCGTGGTCTGGACCGACGAGTCGCGCCGGGAGGTGTTGACGGTGTTGCACCACATCCGCCAGCAAAACCGCAAGACGGACGGCCAACCCAACCGCTCGCTGGCTGATTTTGTGGCGCCCGAAGGCACACGCGACTGGATCGGCGGTTTTGCCGTGACCACCGGGCACGGGCTGGAGGAACGCGCCGCCGCCTACGAAGCCGCCCATGACGACTACAACAGCATTCTGCTCAAGGCCCTCGCCGACCGTCTGGCCGAAGCCTTTGCGGAGTATTTGCACGCGCGCATTCGCTCGGAGCACTGGGGCTATTCGCCCGATGAAGACCTTAGCCCCGAAGACCTGATCCGCGAGAAGTACCGCGGCATTCGCCCGGCACCGGGCTACCCGGCCTGCCCGGACCATACGGAAAAGGCCACGCTGTGGTCGCTGCTGGACGCCGAGCGCAACACGGGCATCATGTTGACCGACTCGTTCGCGATGTTCCCGACGGCGGCGGTGAGCGGCTGGTACTTCAGCCATCCGGAAGCGCGCTACTTCGGCACGGGCAAAATCGGCCGCGACCAGGTGGAGGATCTGGCGCGCCGCAAGAGCTGGCCCACCGACACCATGGAGCGCTGGCTGCGGCCGGTGCTGAACTATGGGTAGGCTCGCCGCCAGTGCTACTCGCTCAGCAATAAAGCGCAGCCTGACGTTTCAGGCGTACAAGGCCTCCAGCATGCGCTCTACCGTAGGGTAGTCAAAGCGGAAGCCCGCATCTTCGATTTTCTGGCAGCCTGCCCGGCTGCTCATGAGCACGGCGTCGGCCATTTCGCCCAGGGCCAGGCGCAGGCCGAATTCGGGCACCGGGGCCAGATAGGCTTTGCGCCCGCTGGCCCGGAGTATCGCGCGCATCAGGTCGCGCTGGCGCACCGGGGCTGGTCCAACTGCGTTGTACACGCCGGAACAACCGGGCTCTTCGAGCACAAAGCGGAACATGCGGGCCAGGTCGTCCACGTGGATGACCGGGTAAAACTGCCGCCCGCTGCCCAGCACGCCCGCCACGCCCAGGGGAAGGGTTTTGGTCAGCTCGGGCAAGGCGCCACCTTTTCGGGAGAGCACGATGCCTATTCGAAGGGTGACCAGGCGGAGGCCAAGTGCGGTAACCGGAGCGCTGGAAGCTTCCCACTTTTGGCTCAGTTCGGCCAGGTAGTCCGTGCCGGGCTCACTTTTTTCGTCCAGGCGCTCGTCGCCGCGGCTGCCGTAGAAGCCAACGGCGCTGGCGGCCAGAAAGGTCCGGACGCGGTGTGGACGCGTTTCCAGCGCCTGGAGCAGCATCCGGGTGGTGCCCAGCCGGCTTTCCTCCAGTTCTTTCTTGCGCGCCGGCGACCAGCGTTTGTCGGCGATGCCTGCTCCGGAAAGGTGAATGATGGCATCCACACCCTCCAGGGCATCTTCGGCCAGGTGACCGCGCCGCGGATCCCAATACACCATGCCACGCTGGCGGCTGAGAATGCGCACCTCGTGGCCGTGTTCGCGAAGGGCCAGCGCCAGGCGACTGCCCACCAGGCCGGTTCCACCGGAGATTAAAACGGTTTGCGGGGTAACTTTCATAAGAGGGGTCAAAAAAGGCGAAAAAAGACGGCAAATGTCCCCGGCTGCCGTGCTGTAGCTAAGGACCGGCAAATTAAGTCAAACCTTTACCACTCGGGCTTTTTTGCGGGCAGGCCTGTTTGCCTATATTTGTTAGCCTGGGTTTTGCTTGTATTGGCCTTTTTTTTCCTGCTAAACCCTTGAGATTCAAAGTATTCCATCCATGTCGCTACCTATTCGCCTCCAATCTGCGCTGCTGCTGACCTGCCTGGCCGGTCTGTCTTTTTTTCCGGGTTGCGTTCCAGACCCGGATTTGGGCCGTAACGTGGTCACCTTTCACCTGTCTTCGCAGCCTGATGGGTTGCACCCCTTCAACAACAATTCCGGCGACCGGACCATCATTTTCAACTACACGCAAAAACCCCTGGTCAAACTCGATTTTGGCAGCCTGGAGACCTTTCCCATGCTGGTGGAATCCATGCCGGAGATTTCCGAAGATCAATTGTCGTACAAGTACCGCTTGCGGAAGGGCATCAAATGGGACAACGGCGAGGAACTGACCGCCAAAGACGTGCTCTTCACCTCGAAGATTCAGGTATGCCCGCTCACGGACAATGCGGCCGTTCGACCGATTTATGACACGGTGATTGAAGACGTCATTCTGGATCCGAACGATCCTTATGCGTTCACGATGAAAGCCAAGAAAGTTTACGCCACCAACGCGGAGATCTACGGCGAAATCTACATTCAGCAGCAGAGTTACTGGGATCCGGACGGCGTGCTGGATCGCTACAGCTTCGCCGATTTTTATGCGCCGGATTTTAAATCCAAGGCAGGACAGGACCTGGTGGACTGGATGCAAAAGTTCAACGACGCAGACAATTCCTACAAGCCGGAACGACTGGTAGGCCTGGGTCCTTATCAAATTACTGCCTGGGAAACCGACAACTTCATTGAGCTGACGCGCAAGAAGAATTGGTGGGGCGACAGCGACACCAGCCGTTACAACGCCAATTACCCGGACAAGATCGTGTTCAAGATCATCAAGGACGCGGCGGCCACCAAAATGGCGCTCAAAAACCAGAAGGTGGACGTAGGCGTCAACATCGGGAACAGCTCCCTGCTGAAGCTCCAGGCACTGGATTACTTCAACGAGGCCTTCGATTCGGAGTTCGTACCGGAGTACGCCTATGCGTACCTGGGGCTCAACATGCGCCCGGAGGAAGTGGGCCGCACGCCCTTTTTCGCCGATAAAACAGTTCGAAGGGCCATGGCTTATGCCACACCGGTAGATGAAATCATTGAGGTGCTGCTCTATGGCAAAGGCCAGCGCCAGACCAGCAACACGTCGCCGTTAGTGCCGTCTTACAACAGCGACCTGCGACCCATTCCTTTCAACCTGGACACGGCCGCGATGTTGCTCACCAAGGCCGGCTGGGTGGACACCGACGGCGACAACATCCGCGACAAGGTCATTAACGGCCGCAAGGTGGCTTTTCGCTTTGACATGAACTACTTCGGCAATTCTACGCTGAGCAAGGAGACGGCGCTGATGATGAAGGAGGAGTATTACAAGGTGGGCCTGGAGGCCAATACGGTGCCGCTTGATTTCACCATTTTGTACAAGAAAGCCTACGAGCACGATTTTGACGCCATGTTCGGGGTGTGGGGGGGAAGCGGGGCGTACTCCGATCCGGTGCAGTTGTGGCACACGAGTTCCTGGGTCAACAAGGGCTCCAACTTTGTGGGATTTGGCGATGCCGCCAGCGATGCCCTGATCGACCTATGCAACAGCAAAGTAGATAAAGACGAGCGCGCCATCGTGGAGAAGGCTTTGCAGAAGCGGATCTACGATGATCAACCCTATGTTTTTCTGTACAGCCGTGTTCGGCCTACGGTCATTCACAAGCGTTTTGCCAACCGGCAGATGTACAGCGAGAAGCCGGGGCTGTTTACCAACAACCTCAAGCTCAGACCGGAGTTTTCCTCCGGAAGCAGCACCCTGACCCCGGAACAACTCTAAGCCAGGCCCAACCATGTTCAAATACATTCTCAAGCGCATCGTGGCTTTTATCCCCACGCTGCTGATTATCTCGCTGTTGGCCTTCGTGATCAGCATCAATGCCCCCGGAGACCCGGTGGAGCGTTTGTTGCGCGCTGCGGACTCCGAAGGCGGTACGAGCGAACAGAGCAGTGCGGCATCGCAGCAGCGCCAGGAATTGCGCAAGGAGCTGGGCCTGGACCGGCCGGTGTTTTACCTGACCCTGGGCACGCTGGCTCAGCCGGACACGCTGTACCGGATTCCCGAGCAGAGCGAGCGCAAAGCCCTCACCAAACTGGTGAACCAAAGCGGAAACTGGGAGGCCGTGAGCCGTTACTACCTGGCTCTGCAGAAAGCCAAGAACGCACACCGGGGGATAAAGCCGGACGAATGGCTGTTGGCAGAAATACCCATGGACACAGCCAACATCGATTCGGTGGCCATGGCCGAAGAACTTGCTCTGTTTGCGGAGAAGAAGAACGAGATGCAGGAGAAGATCAATCGCAGTAACATTTCATATGGTATGTTAATGCGGACGGATGATCCCACCGTGATTCAGACCAAGCTGGATTCGCTGCAGAGCCTTTACACGGGTGCAACCTATCTGGCCGGGCCTGCGGCGGCCTATGCCGAAGTGCGAGAGGCCTACGCTGCCATGAACAGCGAAAGCACGCGATGGAAGTCGTTCATTCCCACCCTGCAGTGGCACGGCTATTTTAACCAGTACCACCTTTGGTTGTTTGGCGACGTTCCATTCTTTCGCAAAAACCCCGGCAACCGGACGCGCTATGGCATGATCCGCGGCGACTTCGGAAAGTCGTTCCACGACGGGCAGCCCATTCGCGATAAAATCGGTCAGCGGGTCATGTGGTCGCTGTTGCTGGCGGCCCTCGGCATTTTCCTGGCTTACCTGATTTCCGTGCCGATCGGCATCCTGTCGGCTTATAAACGCAACGGGGCTTTTGACCGGATTTCGTCCATTGTCTTGTTCATTCTGTATTCGCTGCCGGTGTTTTTTGTAGGTACCTGGCTCCTGTACATGTTCGCCAACCCGGATAACCTGGTGTGGTTTCCGGAATCGGGCATTATGGATCCGGCCCGCTACATTCCGGATGAGATGAGTTTCTGGCAGAAGGTGAAGCACCGCGCACCCTTCTTTGTTTTGCCGGTCATTGCCTATACCTACGGGTCATTCGCCTTTTTGAGCCGCATCATGCGCGTGGGCATGATTGAAGTCTTTGGGCAGGATTATGTGCGCACCGCGCGCGCCAAAGGATTGCCCGAGAAGTCGGTGGTGCTCAAGCACGCCCTTCGCAATTCGCTGATCCCCATCATCACGGTGTTTGCGGACATTTTTCCTGTGGCCATTGGTGGCTCCATCATCATAGAAATGATTTTCTCCTACCCGGGCATGGGAGTGATGATCTACGAGGCGGTCATCAACCAGGACTACCCGGTTATCGTCAGCATTTTCACGATTCTGGGATTCTTTACCATGATCGGCTACCTGGTGTCGGACGTGTTGTACGGCATCGCTGACCCGCGCATTTCTTACAAGTAATCCTGTTTTTTCCGCTCTCGTCCACAACTGACTCCGCAGCTCATGGCACCTTTCTTTTTGCATCTCCTCCTTGAAATCGCCAAAATTGCGGCGGCTTCTGCCGTTTTTGGTCTGGCCCTTTACCCCAATTTCAAGAAGTGCGGGCTGGAACCGTGGAAGGCCTTCGTGCCCTTTTACAACCTTTGGGTGTGGACATCGCTGACCCGGAGCGGGGCATTCCTGTTTGTGTTGTTGCTGTGGGCCTTTCCCCTGCCGGAGCGCTGGATGATGCTGGTCAGCCTGGGCGCGCTGACCTTGCTCACGCTGGAGACGTACCGCCTTTACCACAACCAGTTGCCCGGCAAATGGCTGTTGGCGCTGCTGCCGGTGGCGATGGCCGGAACGGCAGGCCTCATTCCTCATCCCATGGGTTTTCCTCTGGTCTTCGGGCTGCTGTTGCTGGCTCTGGCAGGTTTGTTGTTCTATTGGGGTCAGTCCTCCATGGTTTTTGACCGCGATGCCTACAACGCAGAGGAGTTTTCGTTTCAACGTTATGCCCTCAAGCAGTTCACCCGCAATTTTCCGGCCATGGTCTCCGTCTATGTGCTGGGTGCACTGGTCCTGATTGCGGTGTATGCTCCCTATCTGGCCAATGATCAGCCCATCTACGCCGAGTACCGCGGCAAGACCTTTTTCCCCGCCTGGACTTCGGTGTTTGCACCGACCACCGTCGATACGGTGTACAACGAAGCCGGCAATCCGGAACGCCTCCAATTCGACATTACCAACTGGAAAGCCCTGGCGTTGGACGAGGTGGTGTGGGCCCCTGTGCCCTATTCGCCCGGAAAGTCAGACCGTTACAACCGCGACTACGCTTCGCCTGGTGGCGAACAGAAGTTCAAGACCGTTGAAGGCGAAATCATTGACGCACCGCGGCGCTTCCGCCACCATCTGGGCACCGATCAGGTAGGTGCGGACGTGCTCAGCGGCCTGATCCATGGATCGCGCATTTCGCTCACCATCGGCCTGATCTCGATGGGCATCGCCACGTTTATCGGCATTGTGCTGGGCGCGTTGGCTGGCTATTTCGGCGATACGGGTTTGCGGACTGCCCGAATCCGCTATTGGCTGGTGCTCCTGGGCATTGGCCTGCTCTTTTTTTACGGGGGAAAACTCGGTCTTTGGCCAGTTGGCATACTTATTTTTCTGGTTTGTCTGGTCATCGCTTACTTCGCCGGCCGCAAGAAGCTGGGCTGGTTCTCGGACGAAGTGCACGTGCCCGTAGACACCTTTGTCAGCCGCGGTATCGAAATCCTGAACTCGCTGCCGCGCCTGCTGATCATCATCACCATTACGGCCATTTTTGACCGCTCCATGACGCTGCTGATGGTCATTATCGGCGCTACCTCCTGGACCGGCATTGCCCGTTTTACCCGCGCTGAATTGCTGCGCACGCGCAGCCTGGAGTTCATTGATGCGGCGCGCAGTCTGGGATTCAGTGAGATGCGCGTCATCTTCCGCCATGCCTTACCCAACTCGCTGGCCCCGGTTTTCGTGGCCATTGCTTTCGGCATTGCCTCGGCCATTCTGGTCGAAAGTGGCTTGTCGTTTTTGGGCATCGGTGTACCCGATGATGTGGTTACCTGGGGACAAATGTTGAGCAAAGGGCGCCAGGAATTCGAAGCCTCCTGGTTGGTGTATTTTCCAGGGCTGGCCATTTTCTTGACGGTAACGGCTTACAACCTGATCGGTGAGGCACTGCGCGACGCGCTCGATCCCAAGTTGAAGCAGTAGGCTTTTGGGACAGTCTGGTTGATTAGCGAGTCACGAAGCTCCCCTTCCCCCGGTATCCGGGCTATGGTGCACCCAGTGTATATTTACGAGGTATGCGGGT
>Ga0172372_10011370_pt1 | contig 11319 bp, 11 predicted proteins | sample LakKiv5m_2_FD_114544 | JGI IMG/M metagenome (GOLD analysis project Ga0172372, IMG submission 114544) | Freshwater microbial communities from Kabuno Bay, South-Kivu, Congo - kab_092012_9.5m | ecosystem: Environmental > Aquatic > Freshwater > Lake | place: Democratic Republic of the Congo... | reverse complement strand
TCGTAAGAGGGGAATCAGCAAGGAAACTACTTCATATTGTTATAGGATCTTACGTTGCAACGTGGCCTGCATTTCTGTCTTTCCCGGCAATCCAAAATATTAGCGCTGCCTTTTTAGTGGTAGTACTTTTATCGCAACGTTATAACATTTTCAAAGCAATTAATGATGTAAAGCGTAAGACTTGGGGGGATGTGCTTTATGCATTAGGTATAGGTCTTACGGCAACTCTTACACGAGACCCATGGATATTTGCAGTTGCAATTCTATTTATGAGTCTTTCTGATGGGATGGCTGGACTTGTTGGTGTACATTATGGAAAAAAGAGTCAGTATACAGTGTTTGGTAACAAAAAAAGTATAGCAGGAACGTTAGCGTTTATTCTATGTTCATTTGCTATCCTCATTGGTGTCCAGGCAGTACACACACTTGAGCTTTCACCTCTTATGTTTGTAATTTTGCCATTTATGGCAGCGGCATTAGAAAATCTTGGTTCACTAGGAAGTGATAATATTCTAATTCCTGTACTTGTTGTCTTAGCGCTTAGCTAGCGATAACGTCATCTTTTACGCCACGCCATGGTCCATGAGCCCTTAATGCGTAGATAATCACTACCACATCAACGAGTTCTTGAATTGCAGCCCCATATATCGGTGGAAATTTACCTGTTGCAAATATAAACATGAGTATTGTACTAAGAGCAATACCAGTCATGATCGATTGTTTCGCAATACGTATTGTTCTTTGTGAAACATCAACACCAACCGCAACTTGCTCAAGACTATCCAGCATAATAACTACATCCGCTGATTCGCTTGCTGCAGTTGAACCTCGGGCGCCAAGTGCGATTCCAACATCTGCCGCTGTAAGAACAGGAGCGTCGTTTACACCGTCGCCAACAAAGCCAATTGGCTTGTATTGAGCTTTGTCTATCGCAATAAGTTTATCAGCCGGTAAAGCGTCTGAAACAACAGTCTCAATACCAAGTTTTTTCGCTATGGCTTGGGCAGTCGTCTTATTATCTCCTGTCACCATGAGTCGCTCTTGTATACCAAGACGTTTTAGCCGCTCAAGTGTGCTACTGGCATCTTTTCTGAGAGCATCTTCAAATGAAATAATTCCTGCGAGCTTTCCATCGATAGCGATATATGCTGCAGTTGTGTTTATTTTTTGCGCATTAAAGCCTTTTGGCATTGCAATGTTCTCTTCTTCAAGAAGGCTTAATCTTCCTACAAGAACTCGCTTGCCAGCAATCACTGAACTCAAGCCACGCCCAGCAATCTCTTTAACATGCTTTGGCTTAGAAAGACTTATCTTTTTTGATCGTGCATAGTTTACTATTGCACTTGCAAGTACATGGTTTGAAACTTGCTCCAAGGTAGCTGCAAGTTTTAGGACCTCAGCTTCTTTGAATGCATTATATACGGCTACATTTTTAACTTCCGGCACTCCTTGTGTAAGAGTTCCTGTTTTATCAAATCCCATAGTCTTTACTCGAGCTAGCTGCTCTAAAGCTGAACCATTCTTGATGATGATTCCATGCTTAGCTGCACGGCTCATGCCAGAGATAAGTGCTATTGGTGCACCTAGGATTAGCGGGCAGGGTGTTGCGACAACAAGAACTTGCAGAAACCGTAGACTATCCCCACTAAGCGCCCATGCACCAAACGCGATTGTAAATGCCATAAGCGTAAATGGAACAGCGTATCTATCAGCCATTCTGACGAAAGGTGATTTTCCAGCCTGTGCAGCTTTTACTAGCTTGATTATTTGGCTAAATTGGCTGTTTTCGACGGTTTGCAATGCTTTAGCGGTAATTGAACCATCAATACTAACCGATCCACTTAATAAATCTTGTCCAATAGTCTTGCTGACAGGCAGGCTTTCACCAGTAAGACTAGACTCATCAAAATCGGAAATACCTTCAAGCACGACGGCATCTACAGGAACAACTTCTCCGGGTTTAATAATAATTTTATCCCCAACAATAACCTCTCCCACAGGAATGTCAATTTCCTTGCGTCCACGAATGACATGCGCCTTTTGAGGTGCTCTTTCAAGAAGGGCGGTTAACTCCGCTTGTGCTCGTCGTTCTGCATAGTCTTCTAATGCTTCACCACCGGTTAACATGAAAACAATAATTATTGCAGCCCAGTATTCTTTGAATAGAATCGCACTTAAAATCGCGGTTACTGCGAGAATATCAACGCCGTATGTACCTGATCGAATATCTTGGATCATGCCCAACACAAGAGGCACAGTTATTAACAGGGCACTGCTTGCTAAAACAATATGTGCGGCATCTATCTGTCCAAGCAATGTTAGGATGCCACCAATAATAACGGTAATTACTACAAAACCAAATTGTTTATATTCTTTAAAAAATGTGATGAATTTTTTCAAGGTTTTCTCCTAATTACTACAGTATAACAGGGACACCATAGTAGATGCTACTAGATAAGTCGCTTGAAAAAGGCCAGCAGTGCTGGCCTTTTATTTTCAATGTGGGGCGAGCTATGGGAATCGAACCCACGGCCTTCGGAACCACAACCCGACGCTCTAACCAACTGAGCTAAGCCCGCCATAACACCGGTAAGTATATCTGTATTTTAACAATTTGACAACAGATTAAAGGCATACAATGACATATAATGGAACAATGACAAATTATGAAAAACCTCCAGTAGATGCTTTGCACGTCGCAGAAGTATACAATTTCTATAAAGATAATCCCGTACATGAGCCATTTCTTAAATTTGCGCACTACGTTTTAGGGAAGGCAATGCGATCCGAGATTAGCTATTGGGATGATTACGGTCCAACTTATTTAGAAGAATCTATACAAAAAGGCACAGGAATAGTATTTGCTGCGAACCATCGAACAAATAATGATCAATATGTATTGGCTGGATTACCAGCGCAAGTAAATGAGCTTGCACCAATGCAAGGTACGACATTCATTCCATCTAAAACAAACTTGTTTCAGGTTAGACCTTTACGTTGGGCGGTTGAGCAACTTGGAGCGATTCCTGCTTATCGGGCAAAAGATTTCACTGATGACCAGTCAAATTTAAGGCGGATCGCGACCGATGACCTAATTAAGACTTCTGTGCATAGAGTTTCACGAGGTCAACATATGGCTATCTTTCCAGAAGGGACACGCAACTATGAAAAACCACACGAAGTGCAGAAACTGCACAGAGGAGTTGCTGAAATTGTGTGTAGAGCTCAGGTAGAGCGTGACTTTCTTATATTACCTATTGGTATAGCGTACGGCACAGAAAATGCAAAGAATCTAGGGATTATGAGCGTAATAACAAGACCACTTATAAAATTGCGTAATTCTTGGACCCCTCACGTACATATTGGTGAGCCACTAGAGACCCCATTTAGCGATACAGACGAAGTACGCCAACAATTGCAGGTTGCCCTTCAAGAAAGTGTTGATATTGCGATAGAAAAGAGATCTTCTCGTTATTAACTACTCTGTAGATAATTTTTTCATTTTGAGGAAATCACTGAAGTACTGCTTGGCAAGTGAAAGGTAGTTCTCGTCTTCTGATACACCTTTTGGAAAACATTCACCATCAGTAATGATTGATGACGTCGAAAACCACCAATCGCCAACCTTTATTTTTTTGACGTCCACAGCATTCAGATTAAACGCAGTGGTATAATCAATACCTGGGTTTTCTTCTTTATGTCTATATATAGCTGAAGCGGCAAAAGGTAGAGTACAGACATTTTCAGTCGGCTCTACACCTCGAACTACGATGTATTTCTGTTCTACCTGCGCTCCAGTAGATGGAACTATAAAACGAGTCACTTCCGTCGTACTATCTAGATCAGTAAACATATTGCCGAATCTTGTGCTAGGAAGTTCTATTCCCCATTCGTAATCTTCAATCGTTGCTGATACATCTTCAATGGGAGCGTTATTTGTGGTTGTGGCTGAGTTGTTGTTTCGATTAAAAAATAGCGTTCCTATGAAGATAATAAAAATTATGCCTACAAATGAAGCAATGATAATTCTCTTCTTTTTCGCTCCAGTTACCTCATTTTGCACAAAGCCACCCTCCAAGCATATATAAATAAATCAAATCTGGTGCCCCGGGCAGGATTCGAACCTGCGACCTTGAGCTTAGAAGTCTCCTGCTCTATCCAGCTGAGCTACCAGGGCATACCGCGTTAAAAGGTGCAGCTACCCTACATAACTGCATAAACTTCAGTATATAATGGTGCGGGTGGAGAGAATCGAACTCTCGTCCTAAGTTTGGAAAACTTATATACTAGCCGTTGTACGACACCCGCAGTAGCACCATTATACCAATTTCTTAATCTGTTATCTAGCCCTAGGCCTATTATTTTTTAACATAGTCAAAGCGTCCAACTCGTCTACGAGTAAGCATGCTAGATTGAGCATATGGATTTAGGGTAGTCGGACGAGGATTGATTTTGTACCACTGATCTTTATGAACTGGTATCAGCGAACGGGCTTGCATATCTGTCATGTGAGTATCTTCGGATTCAAATACTTCCATTGGTATTGCTTGCACACGCTGCACCTCATTGAGCTCCATAGATTGACTCCTTTGTTCCATAACTCTATTTTGAATATGAGATGTAAACTTTCTTAACTCAATTTGTCGGAAACTCTTGAATTTAAAATGCTTGCTGAAGCTTCTCAGATGCATAGTAGCCCCTAAAAAGTAATGCGAGTAATCAACTTCAGACACCATATCGTAACGGATGTCTTCAACAGTTAGGAACATGGGTTTTTTGTCAACGAGTAGAATTCGATAATTTGTTGCACACAATAGCGCTGTTCCTCCTTCGTATCTCCCAAATACCATGAGTTGAATTATCTCTCCCTCCCGCATTATTTTTGGGAGCTCTCTAACTTCAGAGTTATACCAAAAGGGTAACGATGCCCCCAGGTTTTTAATTTGTCTCCTAACCACTTCAGTGCTTACCACGTTTCGCATCTCCGTTTACGCTTTTTACTATAAATGTAGATCCGCCATTGTTTAGTGATAATAGACATCCATAATTTGTGATATACATCACTAAATTTTAAATTATGTCATAATAAGCGTATGCTAGCATCTGACGCACAGAGAAAAAAACTAAAGAGTATATTCGAAAAAGGGCAAAGGCTTACCTATAAAAAAGGCGAATATATAATACGACCAGGAGAAACACCAAGCTCTATGTACTACATAGAGTCTGGTGCAGTAAAAGCCTATGTTATAACAAAGTATGCGGAAGAAAATGTTTTAATTCTTCGCAAAAACAATGAGATCTTCCCACTCATATGGTCTCATACTGGCCAAGAGAGAGGCGTAATATACGAGGCGGTAACTCCTCTTGTACTGTATAGACAGCAACGTAAAGTATATGAAGATAGCTATCTGTTAGATAGTGATTTACTACTGCCTATTCTTGATATGACTACTGAAATGTATCGTATTCATTCAGAGCGCATCATGACGCTTGAGTATAGAACAGTCCGTGAACGTATCGTCTCCTTTCTACTTCAGCTTTCAAAGAGATTTAGTGAACGAACTGCAGATGGTCAGCTTATCACCATTCCTCTAAGGCATGCCGACATTGCAAGCTCTGTAAACGCATCAAGAGAAAGTGTAACAAGAGAACTGCAACGCCTTGATCAAAAAGGACTTATAAAGCTGCAAAAATTAGGAATTATACTTTGTGATAAAACCAAACTAAAAGCTATAATCGAGTAACTGAAAGAATAGTTGCACTTTTGGTGCAACAAGAGAACTATGTTTTAATGAGGCGATATGAAATTATTGAATGGTCTTGATGTTGCTAGCTATATAAAGAATCGACAGCTTTCTGAAGCCCGAGCGTTACGTCAGGCACATGAAATTACACCTCGTCTAGCAATTATACGTACGAACCCTGATCCTATAGTTGATAGCTATATGAAGCTTAAACAATCATACGGCGATGACGTGGCTGTTGCAGTGGATGTCCATACGGTAAAGCAGGGAGAAGCACTTGCAGTAATAAAAAAACTCAACAAAGACACATCCGTACACGGAATCATCATACAAATTCCTCTTCCCGACCCTTCTCAATCAGATGAAATTCTTAATGCAGTAGCAAAAGAAAAAGATGTAGATGGACTTAGCAAAGATACTTTATTTGATGCCCCAACCCCACTTGCCATAACCTGGCTGCTGGCCGCATATAATGTCGATTTAAAACATAAGAAAATTGTTATTGTTGGTCACGGTCGCTTGGTAGGGAGGCCCCTTGAGCGTCTATGGAAAACAACCCAACTAGACGTCACAGTAGCAACAAAAACTACAAAGGATCTCGGTAATCTAACTCGACAAGCTGATGTTCTCGTCTGCGCTACGGGATCCCCAGCACTCATTACTGACGATATGGTAAAGCCTGATGCGGTAATTGTTGATGCCGGTGTCGCTACTGACAAGAACGGTCTTATTGGAGATGTTTCACCGTCTGTACGTATTTTACCCGACATTACTATTACACCAGAAAAGGGCGGGGTAGGTCCGCTCACCATCTGTGCTTTGTTCGAAAACGTATTACGGGCAGCGCGAAGTCGTACGAATCGTTCGTAACTACTTGTAGATAATGACTGGAGTTCCAATTGGAGCCCAGTAATACAGCCACTCTGCATCAGCTGTCATCAAACCAACACAGCCATGTGAGCTATTTATATTTCCAAACCAACTTGCAGGACGCCAGTAGTTCCCATGTATAGCGTACCCTCCATAAAAGTAGTTAACGTATGGTACACGGGGTTGAAAGTATCGACTACCATCTACATTCGCTCCACTCATGTCCTGGCTCACAAGTTTTGTTAATATCTTATATTGCCCAGTTACTGTTGGGGTTGCAGGAGCGCCAGCTGAGACAAGGAACGTACGCACAACACTAGCATATTCATGTACATACATTCGTTTTGTCGTAATGTTAACTTCAATCCATTTAGGATAGTAATCTGATGTTACTGTTTGAAAGGGTTGATAGCTTACCGGTAATTCTGCCGAAATACCCTTTGCTTCCAACAGATTGTTAGAGATATTCGCTGCAATTTTAGATTTATCAAGGACATCAGAGCCGTTTATACCAGAAGTTATAACTTGTTCTGTTCCATCTGCGCGTTTTACAACTACTTGATTGCGCGCTGGTCTGATCGAGCTAGCTGCAATACGGTTAATGTACTCTATCACCTTTCCACTGTTAACCGAGATGTCAATTTTTTTCGTTGTAGCGTTAGGTGAAACATCAAGCCAATTTGCGATATCTGCTGAAGTTGGTGTTACGCTCCGAGAACCTATTTTAAATGAAATAGGTTGACTTACTGTTTTATCGAGAGTTTCTTTATATGGTTTTAATAATTCACTTGTCATTTCAGGGCTAAGTGATAATTTTTGTAGTGTGATTGGGGTCGTATCTAGTTTTTCAACGACATTAAGAATTGTTTCATCAGGCTTATCTATGCTGTATTGAAAGCCTTCCGCAGAATCAGTTAAAACTATCTGTCCATTCACAATGTTGAGACTTGCCTCTTTTGCAGGCTGCAAGGCAATATCAATTTCTTTTGTAATAAATGAGCGAAGTTTATCTTTATTGACATCATATTGTAGGTCAACCTCCTGAGGTTGCCACCAGACTACTCTGCTCCTAATGTTTTTCTGTTTTTTACGACTTTCAGTTATAGTCTTGTCGACATTAAGGGTAATTCCAAGATCATCTAACTTATATTGTTTAATTTTACCGCCAGGGAAGTTGACTGAAACGCGGTAGTTTGTCACTTCATTTTGAATCAGTGACTTGACACGTTCACTGCTCGCTAAAAGAGGTATAGCCCTTCCTTTTATGCTAAGTCGTGAAAAAACTGATGCAAATCCGAGCCAGAGCATCACGAAGATTACAACCAAGGATATAATACCGGGGGCAGACTTAAAAAAATGCTTTGCATGGAATACTAGTGAAGAAAAACGTTGCCCTCTCATTTTGTCTGCTTTGTTTTGATTATTGACAGAGTTCTGGTCCATTACTCTTTACATCCAACACGCTCACGCTTACTTGTATTGTATTGTACACTTTCGTTTTATTAAGCGATATATTAAAGTTGCTATTCATAATAAAGCGGTATAATACGAATGTGAAAAAGCATAGAATTGGTGTATTTGATTCTGGTGTTGGTGGTCTCTCGGTCGCTCAAGCAATAGAGTCAACTCTTAAAGACGTTACAGTTATTTTTGCCAATGATCCTAAGCATGTACCTTATGGTAATAAACCAGCCCAAGAAATACTTGCGTACACAATACCAATCATGAAGAAACTTGAAAAGGAAGGGTGTGAGCTTATTGTTATTGCTTGTAATACTGTTACGACTACTTTGCTTACAGATTTAAAAAAAGAAATAGCCGTTCCTTTAATAGGATTAGAACCTATGGTGAAAGCCGCAGCAGAACGTACTCAAACTGGCATTATTGCAGTTTGTGCAACCCCTGCGACACTCAATAGCCAAAGGTATGAATATCTTAAAGTTACCTACGCAAAACATGTATCTGTTTTAGAACCAGACTGTAGCATGTGGTCAACTATGATAGAAACAAGTAAAATTGATCATGATTTTATTGCAAATCAAATCAATGAAGTCTGTAATCAAAGAGCTGATGTCATCGTGCTTGGATGTACTCACTATCATTGGATTGAAGAAGATATTAAGTCCGCAGCAGCAGGCCGTGCTCTTGTCATGCAGCCTGAGCCATCAGTAGTAAGAAAAGTTGTTCGTGTTCTAGAAGAATTAGAGCAGCGCTAACACTTCTTTTTTAAATTGTTCGCCACGATCGATGTAGTCTTTGAACATTCCGAAGCTTGCACTCGCAGTAGACAGTAGTACAATATCACCCTTTTTAGCATGCTGTCGGGCTACATTGATGATTTCTTGCATAGTCGAACCGCCATCTACAATACTGTTGAAACCAAATTTGCGCAATGATTCTGCAATCTTTGGTCCAGTCTGACCTATTGTTATGACAGTGTGTACATCATGTTCTATAGTAGCTTTTGCAAGCATATCGTATGAGGCACCTTTGTCTGATCCTCCAAGAATCAAGACCTTACTGCCTGGCAAGGCTTCGAGTGCAACTATTGCAGTTTCGGGTGTAGTACCAAACGAGTCGTCATAGTATTTGACTCCACTAAAGTCGCGGATAAATTCGAGCCTGTGTTCAAGGCCTGTATAGTTCGAGAGTGCATTGATAATGACCCTTGAATCATTATCAATTAAATCCCAAGTTGCAGCAATTGCTGCACATACATTTTGTAGGTTATGACGACCAAGTAATTTAACATCATCGACGCTGCATACTTTGACGTCATCCATATAAATATCTCGATTTAGAACATATGCGCCATTTCTATCTTTTGGCTCATGTCCTATTTCTGGAACCTCATATGAAATTTTGAGGGCGGGTGATACTCCTACGACTGCTTCAGAAAAGTCGCTTAGTCGATTGAAAACTGCAATATCTTGAGAGCTCTGATGAATAAATAGTTGTTGCTTAGCACGAACGTATTCATCAAGGTCAGAGTGCCAATCTAGATGTTCGGGTTCAACCATGAGACATACTGCAATTTTTGGTGAGAGACGCAAATCAATAAGCTGAAAATTGGCTAATTCAAGTACAACCCAATCTGTCGGATTAATGCCATCTTTTAGCATATCCAATGGTGGAATTCCAATGTTACCCCCAAGGTGTACTGTTTCCCCACTTGTTTCGATGATCTTTGCAATAAGTGTTGAGGTCGTGCCTTTTCCTTTTGTGCCCGTTACACCAATGATCGGAGCAGGGCAGGTGCGAAAAAACTCTTCAGTTACTGTCGTAACTTTACGCAATATTTTTTCAGAGTTTGCAGCAACTATATCTTTGGGATGAATAGAGGGTGAGCGCACAATTAAATCATATGCATCTAGGTTCTCTAGATAATTTGGGCCACTTACTGAACGTATGGAAGCGGGTAAATCGGATAAAGCATTTTGGTCGCATACAGTAATCTCATTTCCTTTGCTCCAGTAATCTACTGCTGCTTTTCCCTGTTTTCCATACCCTAAAACTGCTACTTTCATAGTAGTATCATACCTTATTTTTATTTTGTTTAAGACTTCAATGTCTTCTTAACGAGAGCTGCTACCTGACTAGGTGTCATGTCTGCTTTTAGAATAACATCTTTCACATTATACTTAGCGATCAGGTCAGGTATTTCCTGCTCACCCATGTTTGTAAGAATCAGAACCTTAATGTCACTACCCCAATCTGTTGCGCGTAGTTTTTCAAGCATTTCTGGTCCAGTCATTTCTGGCATCATGACGTCTAAAAGTATAATTTCAGGCTTCATTTTTTCGCAAAGTTCAAGCCCCTGTTTGCCATTTTCGGCAGTCTCAACTTCATAGCCATCTGTTTCGAACTTTATTCGATACATCTGACTTATCGCTTGGTCATCTTCGATAATTGCTATCTTTGTAGCCATATAGTCATAGTAGATTAAGTTGCAGCTAAAGACAATGTTAGCGCTTGATGACTTCTTGAATGATCTCAACTATTTGTTGGGGGGTGTGATGTGCTTTTACGATGTAGCGGTCGATATTAAGTACGCTGAGCGATCGAGGCGCCTCATCTTTACTAATGTTGGTTAATACAATCACACGCATTTTACTACCCCAATCTGTTGCGCGTAGTTTTTCAAGCATTTCATCTCCGTTCATGATTGGCATTCTGAGATCAAGAAGGATTAAATCGGGTTTAGCATTTTTGCATATTTTTAGGCCTTGCGCACCATTATAGGCAGCTATTGTTCTGTAGCCTGTAGCCTGTAGTTTGTAGGTATACATTTGAGAGATTGTTTCATCATCTTCGATAATTGCTATCAGGGGAGTCATCAGGGTATGGTACGCAAATAAAGTATTACAATCAAGTTGCACTGTTTTCGGATCTTATGCTACGATGAATCTAGTACTTTAGAAGCACCAAAACGTCACGCGAACCTTGTAGTACATACATGGCTGGTGTGGCGTTTTTTTAATACAAAAAAGGCTATACGATGACATCTCCAGAAAACAAGCTACCATTTCATATCACACATGCATGTGATCCTAATCCAGATAAGCAATTTGAGATTCATCCACTCACTGACCCACTCGAGTTGCATGAAGCTCGGGTACTGAGAGCAAATGTTTATATTGAAGAAACGGGTTTTCTTGCGGCAAGTGAACGAGATACTGATGGGGGTGAGCATGACGAGGACGAT
>Ga0172372_10011369_pt1 | contig 11319 bp, 9 predicted proteins | sample LakKiv5m_2_FD_114544 | JGI IMG/M metagenome (GOLD analysis project Ga0172372, IMG submission 114544) | Freshwater microbial communities from Kabuno Bay, South-Kivu, Congo - kab_092012_9.5m | ecosystem: Environmental > Aquatic > Freshwater > Lake | place: Democratic Republic of the Congo... | reverse complement strand
GGCGGACAGCTATCGGCATTTTCTGCTGCGTTACTACGCCGAGGCGCCGCATCTGCCGCGCCTGATTGACCTCTTCACGCGCTACTTCGATGCGCTGGCGCGAACGGACGGTGCACTGGTCGTGCATTGCGCCGCGGGCAAGGACCGCACGGGCCTGGTGGTTGCGCTGACCCACTTGCTGGCGGGCGTACACCACGACGACATCGTTGCCGACTATATGCTGACCAACGCGTCCGGCCGGTTCGAGCAACACGGCACAACCTGGCGAGAGGCGATCCTGCAGCAGTTCGGCCGGGCGCCGACGATGGAGACGATGCGGGTCATCATGGGCGTATCGCCGGAGTTTCTGGAGCGCTCGTTGAGCGTGATCGAGCAGCGCAATGGGGGTGTCGAGGGTTACCTGCGCGACGAACTCGGCGTCGACGCAAGAAAACGCGAGCTGATCGAGCGCCGGCTGTTCGGTTGAGGGTGAGTGGTCAGAACAGTCCGAGGAATTTGGGCTTCAGGGCGTCGCAGCGGGCGATCTGCTGTTCGTATTGCGCTGCCTGCGACGCGACCCGGGCGGCAGTGTCGATCAGCCAGCGCTTGGACTTCCACGTGCCCTTGAGATAGCCCCCGGCGCCCTCGTGGTAGGCCAGATAGTGGGACCGATAGTCATATTGGCCAAGGCCGGTACGCTTGCCCGTGCTGGCAAAGTACCAGCCGATGAAGTCGCTGGAGTCCCGGAAGCTGTTGCGGCTTGCGCCCCATTTGCCGGTGGCCGCCTTGTACATTTCCCAGGTCGAATCGAGCGCCTGGCTGTAGCCGTGAGCGGAAGAGATATAATCGCCTTCGAGGAGGCCGAACCACTGGCGTTCCCCGCGGGGCGGTCGCGCGTCGTGCTTGAAACTGCTTTCCTGCCGGATGATGGCGAGCTGGAAGCCCATCGGCGCGCCCCAGTTGCGGGCGGTGTCGCGCAGGGCTTCATGCCAATGGCGGTTGTCCTGCAGCAGGAGGCAGGCGTCGGCGATTTGCCGCTCCGAGGGCGTCGGCATCGAGGCGCAGGCCGCCGAAGCGAGGGCTGCAATTGCGGTGATGGCAGGGCGAAGGCGAGGCATGCGGCCTGTTTACCATGACAGGTTTGCCGGACGCTCGATTGAAACACAGCAGTTCAGCCTAGTTCATTTCCGATATGGAAAGGAGTGTGGCATCGAGCGCCGCGGTGGCTGAGCCGGCGGCGGAAGGCCGGTCGTTGGCGTAGGCGGAGAAGACCAGCGTCTGGCCGCTCTTCGTGAGCATGAACCCCGAAAGCGCGCTCGTCCCGAGCAGCGTTCCCGTCTTGGCGTAGATACGCCCCTCAAGACTGGTGCCCGCAAACCGTCGGCGTAGCGTCCCGTCGACGCCGCCGACGGGCAGCGTGCTGCGGAAGGCGTCGGCCCATGACTGTTGCGCAGTCCAGCGCAGGAGGGTCGCAACGGTGCGCGGGGTCACCCGGTTGTAGACGGACATGCCCGACCCGTCCCACAGATCCCAGCTCCAGCGCTGCACGGCAAGCGCTGCGAGCATCGTTTCGATCGCGGCAAGGCCGGCTTCACGCGAGCCGTCGCCGGTTTCGAGTCCGATACGGCGCAGCAGGAGTTCGGCGTGGAGGTTTTGGCTCTGTTTGTTGAGGAAGGTCACGTTCTCGATGAGCGGCGGCGGAACGAGACGTGCGATCTCCACGCCGGGGCGGGAGGCTTTAAATTCGGTGGCGGTCGTGTCGAACAGCTTCAGCGGCCGATAGCGTGCCTCGATGCCGTCCGTCACCGGAACCCCGCGTGCTTCGAGCAGGGCGGCGAGTCGCATGGCGGCCGCCCAGGCAGGGTCATGCACGGCGACAGGCAAATCCAGCTGCGGCGCGCCAGCCTTGATGCGGCCATAGACGCGAACAGAAGTGTCGCCAGGGATCCGCTCGGCGAGCACGAGGGTTGCCAGTTCGGCGTCGCTGGCGATGGTCTCGACATGATTGTCGATATCGTAGAGCTCGGGGGACGAGCGGTAGACGATGTCTGCGGGCGCGCCGACCTGTGGGCCAGGCGTAACGTCAAGGATGATCTCGTTGCTATTGACGGTCAGCGCCGAAACGGGCTCACCCGAGCGGGTGACGATATCATCGATGCTCCAGCCCGGCGGCCAGGGTTCGCGCGGATAGAGCGTCTCATCGGCGACGATGGTTTCGACTTCGGTGATGCCGTTCGAGATGACGGCATCGGCCAGCGAGGAGAGACAGTTGCGCTGGCAGTCGGGTGCATCGATCAGCGTGGCGTCGCCGGCGCCGACCAGGAAAAGCGTGGGGGCCGCGCCTTCAGCCGTGATGAGGCGGAGCGATGTGCCGCGTGCGGGATCGGGTTGGGTCATATCGCCGAGCGTGTGAAAGGCGGCGGCGACGGTGAAGAGTTTTGTGTTGGAGGCAGGAAGGAAGCGCTGGTCCGGGTTGATAGCGATCAGTTCGCGGCCGTCGAGCGTGGTGACAACGAGGCCCCAGCGCGTGCCTTCGAGGCCGGGCGCGTCAAGCTGTTCGCGAGCGCGGTCCGAGAGGGAGGCGCAGGCGGAAAGGACCAGGCTGACAAGGAGAGAGAACAAGACTCGCATCGGATGACCCTAACGAGGCTTTCCCAAACGGAAAGCCGCTTCGTGCGAGAAGGACATGACCATGTCACGGGGAAGCGATAGCGTCACCGACATGACACAGATTGATCGACGCAGACTTCTGGCGCTTGGCGCGGCTTCGCTGGCATTACCGGCGGCTATCCAGAGGGCATGGGCGATCGAGGCCAAGTCTGTGACGGGTACGATCCAGGACGTCGAGCACGTGGTGATCCTGATGCAGGAGAACCGGTCGTTCGACCACTACTTCGGGACGATGAATGGCGTGCGCGGGTTCGGGGACCGGTTCCCGATTCCGCTTTCGGGCGGGCGTACGGTGTGGGCGCAGGGACATACGAAGTCAGCGCCGCCGGCGATTGCGCCGTTCCCGCTCAACACGCAGCAGACGTTCGCGCACATGCGGATGGAGGGCACGCCGCATTCGTGGGCGGACGCGCAGTATGCCTGGGACCATGGGCGGATGACCAACTGGCCCGATCAGAAGCATCCGCATGCGATGGGTCATTACGAGCAAGCGGATATTCCCTTCCAGTGGGCGCTCGCCAATGCGTTCACGATATGTGACGCCTATCACTGCTCGTTCACCGGCGGCACCAACACGAATCGGCTCTTCCTTTGGACTGGGACCAATGACGGAGCGGGGACGCGGGGCGGGCCTTCGATCTCCAACTCGCACGACACGCTGCCGGACAAGCAGCCCGAGGCGAAGACGCCCTACACGTGGACGACTTATCCCGAGCGGCTGGAGGCGGCGGGGATAAGCTGGAAGATCTACGAAGACATGGCGGATAATTTTGGCGACAACCCGCTTGTTGGCTTCAAGGCGTTTCGCGCCAGTCTCGCGGGCGCGGGTAATCCGGCGCTGGCTGCGAAGGGTCTGGCGACGCAGCACCTCGATGTGCTGCTCAGCGATGTGAAGGCGGGGACGTTGCCGCAGGTATCGTGGGTGATCTCGCCTGCGGCGGATTCGGAGCATCCCGGGCCGTCGAGCCCGGCGCAGGGGGCGGACTATATCGCGCGCGTGCTGGATGCGCTGACGGCCAATCCCGAGCTGTGGGCGAAGACGGTTCTCTTGATCAATTTCGACGAGAATGACGGGTTCTTCGATCACGTGCCGCCTCCGGCGCCGCCCTCCAAGGATGCGGACGGCCGGATGCTCGGTGGATCGACCGTGGACACGGCCGGTGAGTATCACACGGTGCGGGCCGAGAGCGAGAAGAAGTCGGAGCGCGATGACCTGATGGGGCGGCCGTACGGGTTGGGCCCGCGCGTGCCATTGTATGTGGTCTCGCCTTTCTCGCGCGGCGGGTTCGTGAATTCGGAAGTGTTCGACCACACATCCGTCATCCGCTTTCTCGAGAAGCGCTTTGGCGTCATGGAGCCGAATATTTCTGCGTGGCGACGTGCGGTGTGCGGTGACCTGACGAGCTGCTTCGACTTCAGGACGCCGAATGCGGCGGTGGCGGTTTTGCCAGAGACGCTGGAGACGGCGCAGCGCGCCGCGACGCTGGCCACGCGCACGACGCCGCCGACGCCGGGCGATGTTGTGCCGCCGGTGCAGGCGATGGGCGTGCGGCGCGCGCGCGCCTTGCCATATGCATTCGATGTCGCGCTTGTTGCCGGGATCACCGTCAAGCTGGAGTTCGTCAATCGCGGATCGTCAGGCGCTGTGTTTCATGTCTATGATTTGAAGCGACCGGACGATCCACCACGGCGCTACACCGTGGAAGCACGGAAGACGCTGGCCAGCGAATGGCCGGCAGGGGCGTACGATCTTTTCGTCTTGGGGCCCAACGGGTTCCATCGGCGCTATCGCGGCGAGGAAGCAGGCGTGTCGCTGGCGTTCGCGGCGGTCGGGCGGAAGGCGCGCCTGAAACTGTTGAATGTCAGCGGCCAGACGCAATTCGTGACTGCGAGGCCGGGCGCATATGAGGAGAAGATCCACGTCATTCATTCCGCCGAGATCCCACCTGCGCAAGCGCGGGAGTTCGTCTGGGATTTTGCTCCGACAAGTGGCTGGTACGATCTCAAGGTGAAGGTAGGAGATTTCGAACAGAGACTGGCCGGGTGCGTCGAGGACGGCTCGCCCACCACCAGCGATCCGGCGATGGGCGGACCTGCTCGGATGGCGTGGGTATGACGCCGCTGCCTGACCTCGCCAGCTATCGCGAGCGGTGGGTCGGATGGGTGAAGGACCCATTGATTGCAACGCACGGAATCACGTTTGATCGCACGCTTGCGGGGTTGATCGTGGCGCCTACCAGGAAGGTGCGCGTGTGCGCGTGGCATGCGGATTTTGACGAGCGGCCGACATGCTTTCTCGACGTGGACACTGCGGCAGAAGCGGCGCGCGTTTGCGCGGGGCTATTCGCGGCGTGCGGGTGGAATGTGGATTTCGCCACCGCGCATGATGATGCGGGTGGGGTGGTTGTGGCGGCGCCGTAGGGAGCCGGCATAACGCCGGTCGCCGGGCTGGCCCGAAAAAGAAAGCGGCGTCAGGTTCCCCCGACGCCGCCTTTGCCCCCCGGCAAACAGAAGTCCTGATCAGGACTTGTAGTACATATCGAATTCGACCGGGTGCGGGTGGGTTTCCATGCGGAGAACCTCTTCCATCTTGAGGTCGATGTAGGCGTCGATGAAGTCATCGTCCATGACGCCGCCGGCCTTGAGGAAGCCGCGGTCGGCATCAAGGCTTTCGAGCGCCTGACGCAGCGAGCCGCACACGGTGGGGATGTTCTTCAACTCTTCCGGCGGAAGCGAGTAAAGGTCCTTGTCCATCGACGGACCCGGATCGATCTTTTTCAGGATGCCGTCGAGGCCCGCCATCATCAGCGCCGTGAAGGTGAGATACGGGTTCGACGCCGGGTCGGGGAAGCGAACCTCGATACGCTTGCCCTTAGGCGATGGCGTCCATGGAATGCGGACCGAGGCCGAGCGGTTGCGCGCTGAATAGGCCAGCAGCACCGGGGCTTCGTAACCGGGGACGAGGCGCTTGTAGGAGTTGGTCGTGGCGTTCGACAGGGCGTTGATCGCCTTGGCGTGCTTGATGATGCCGCCGATGTACCAGAGGCATTCCTGGCTGAGGTCGGCATACTTGTCGCCGGCGAAGAGCGGATTGCCATCGCGCCAGATCGACTGGTGCACGTGCATGCCCGAGCCATTGTCCTTGTAGTACGGTTTCGGCATGAAAGTGGCGGTCTTGCCGTACGAGTGCGCCACGTTGTGCACGATGTACTTATAGAGCTGCATGTTGTCGGCCATGTTCACCAGCGTGTTGAACTTCATGCCGAGTTCATGCTGGGCCGGTGCGACTTCGTGGTGGTGCTTTTCAGGGGCGAGCCCCATCTCCGCCATGAGCGTGAGCATTTCTGAGCGCATGTCCTGCAGCGAGTCGACCGGGGGCACGGGGAAATAGCCGCCTTTGGGGCCCGGACGATGGCCCATATTGCCGCCTTCGTAGGACTTGCCAGTATTGAACGGCAGTTCCGGATCGTCGAACTCATAACCCGTCTTGTTGGGATCGGTGTTCCAGCGCACGTCCGAGAACACAAAGAACTCGGCTTCTGGTCCAAAGTAGGCCGTATCGCCGACGCCCGAGGACTTGAGGAAAGTCTCCGCCTTCTTCGCCATCGTGCGCGGATCGCGGTTGTACGGCGTGTTGTCGTTCGGATTGAGGATGTCGCACATGATGGCGAGCGTCGTGTTCTGGAAGAACGGATCGATGCGCGCCGAGGACGGATCCGGCATCAGCAGCATGTCTGACTCGTTGATCGCCTTCCAACCGGCGATGGAGGAGCCGTCGAACATCGTGCCGTCGACGAACAGGCTCTTGTCGACCATGGAAAGGTCGAATGTCACGTGCTGCATCTTCCCGCGCATGTCTGTGAAGCGCAGGTCGACGTACTGGACGTCTTTTTCTTTAATCGTCTTGAAGATTGCGTCGGACACTTCGTCCCTCCGTTTCGCCCCGGCCCTGTCACGGGCCGATCCATTTATTGAAATTGCCGATCAGACCTAGATCGCCTGGTCGCCCGTCTCGCCCGTGCGGATGCGGATGACCTCGGTGATTTCAGAGACGAATATCTTCCCATCTCCGATCTTGCCAGTGTGCGCCGACTTCGTGATGGCGCCCAAGGCTGCTTCGAGCTGGGCATCGGACACCACCACCTCGATCTTCAGCTTGGGCAGGAAGTCCACGATGTATTCGGCGCCGCGATAGAGTTCCGTGTGTCCGCGCTGGCGGCCGAATCCCTTGGCTTCGATGACCGTCATGCCCTGCAGGCCGACGCCGTGGAGCGCCTCCTTCACCTCGTCGAGTTTGAAGGGCTTGATGATCGCCTCGATCTTCTTCATCGCGGATTCTCCTGAAGCACCGCCCGGGCGCCGCAAAGCGACCCCGCTCATGCACGAAGGCGTGGACGCCGAGTAGGTCAGGCGCCTGAAGATCGTGCGTCCAGACCACGGGCGCCTGATTCTTGTGCGTTGCTGCGTGAATGTTAGGCGGTCGCCCCTTGGCTTATCCACAGGCGCGCGTTCTGCAGCTTCGTGATAGGACGCCAAACTCCAGTGAAAGCGGGACTTTCGGCGCATGATCTACCTGATACGACACGGTGAGCCGGCAGGCGCTTATGGGGCGCACCCAGATCCCGGGCTGACGGACCTCGGGGTGCGACAGGCCTTCAGTGCGGCCGAAACCCTCGCCAGGGCAGGGGCAAAATGGGCGGTTACCTCCCCCCTGGCGCGCAGCCGGGAGACGGCGGCGCAGTTCGAGAAGCTGATGGAGACGCATGCCCGAATCGAGACCGGTGTCGGGGAGATCATCACGCCGCGCGGGATCGAGGATCGGGCGGCCTGGCTGCGCGGGGTGATGGCGGGGACCTGGGCGGAGGCCGGATCGGAGCTACAGAGGTGGCGGCAAGGCGTGTTGGCCGCTGTAGAGCGGCTCCCAGAGGAGACGGCGGCGTTTTCGCATTTCATTGCAATCAATGCGGTGGTTGGCCTTCTGAGCGGGGATGAGCGCGTCGTGGTGTTCCGGCCGGGGCATGCTTCGATAACGAAGCTTGGGCGCGTCGGAGGGCGACTGCGTGTCCTGGAGCTGGGCGATGAAGCCGCGACGGTGGTGACGTAGCGGAGCGGCGGGTCGCTAGGCGCTCCGCCGGAACACGAAGTAGCTCGCGACAATGGCTGAGGTGAGAATGACGGAGGCAATGAATTCCGGCTGCTTCGACGGCGTGATCGCCATGGCGAAGAGGACCGCCACCATCGCTGCTGCCGTAAGGTAGCCACCCCAGGGATGGAACCAGGCCCTTACCTGCAATTGCTCTGGCGAGGTCCTTGTTCGCAGGATGAGCTGGGAGAGCACGACGCCGATATAGACAAAGATCATCAGCGCGCCGGAGGCGTTGAGCAGGAAGGAAAACAGCTCCTTCGGAAAGAAGGCGTCAAGCGCCACGCATCCCATCGAGATCAGCGAGGCAAGGATGATGGCGCGAGAAGGAACGCCGCGCCCATCAACCTGCACCAGCCATTGCGGCGCATCCTTCTTGGCTGCGAGGCCGAACATGACACGCGAGCCGACATAGATTCCGGAGTTGAGACAGGACAGGACAGCGACCAGGACGATGGCGTCCATGATCTGCGGGGCTGCGGGAAGCCCGACCTTCTCGAGCGCCATTGTGAAAGGCGACATCACCATCGCCTGACGCTGAGCATCGACCTCGCGCCAGGGGACGACCATCATGATGAGCGCGATCGAGAGGACATAAAACAGCAGCATCCTGATGATGAGATTTGTGGTGAGCTTGGCGATTATCTTCTCGCCGGCTTCGGATTCGGCTGCGGCGACGGTCGTTATCTCGGCGCCGACCAGTGTGAAGACGAGCGAGACGACGCCGACAAGCACCACATCCCATCCTTTGGGGGCAAAGCCCCCATCGTTGAGGAGATTGCCGAAGGTGGGCGCACCGCTGGGATTGAGGCCAAAAGCATAAGCGCCGGCGACGAGGATAAAGACGATGATCGCCGCGACCTTGATGGAGGAGAACCAGAACTCGAACTCGCCATAGGAGCGCGTCGACATCAGGTTTGAGCCGGTGAGGATTGCGGTGAGAGCAAGGCCCGTCGCCCAGGGTGGAATCCCGGGCAGCCATTGGCTGGCGATCTTGGCGCCAACGACGGCTTCGTAGGCGACCACGATGACCCAGAAATACCAGTAGATCCACCCAAGGCTGTAGCCGGCAAGGTTACCCATGGCGAGGCGGGCGTATTCGGTGCACGAGCCCACGCCATGCTTGACCGTCGCCATCTCGGCGAGCATGCGCATCACGAACAGCACAATGAGGCCTGTCAGCAGGTAGCTGACAATCACGGCGGGGCCCATGTCCGAGATGTAGACCATCGAATTGACGAACAGGCCGCCGCCGATGATGCCGCCGATGGAAATCATGGCGACATGGCGCGAGCGCAGCGATTTGGTTAGTGTCGGGGTCTCGGTGGATACCGCAGCTTCAGTCAATGGATTGTCCTTCGCCCGACAGGATGAACATGGAACGTATCCGCACGATCATCCTGCGCAAGCGCCAAGACAGGCAAGAAAATGCTCGCGCCTTTACGGGCGTGCATTAGGGTCGCGGGATGACCAATGCGATCCTAACCTGTGAGCAGGTTCGCGCCGCTGAACGAATGGCGGTGGAGCATGGCATATCGCTCTGGGTGCTGATGCAGAAGGCGGGGCAGGCGTGCGCCGACGTCTTGCACGCTGAGTTTCCCGATGGGCGGGTAATCGTTCTGGCGGGGCCGGGCAACAATGGGGGCGATGCCTTCGTCGCGGCGCAGCGGCTACGCGACCTTGGACGGGATGTCTGGGTCTTCGATCTGCCCCCGGCGGCTGAACGGACAGAGGAGGGAAAGCTGGCGCTGGCGGCGTTGACCGGGCCGCGCCAGCCGCTTGAAGACATGCGCGTGAATGCCGGGGATATCGTGCTCGATGGACTGTTCGGCGCTGGCTTGTCTCGACCGCTGGTGGGCGAGGCGGTGTTTGCTGTGGAGCAGGTGAATGCATCAGGCGCCAAGGTGGTGGCGATTGACGTGCCCTCGGGCGTAACCGGCGACGCAGGCGCAGTGAGCGGGCCAGCGATCCGGGCAGACGTCACGGTTACGTTCGGCTGCCTGAAGCCTGCGCACGTCCTGGCGCCGGCGATGGAGTTGTGCGGCGAGGTTATCGCAGCTGAGATCGGATTTTCAGGTTTGGTCGAGCGCGCTGGCGGCGGCTTGTTGCATCTCAACGGGCCAGAGTTGTGGCTTAACCGCTATCCTTGGCCGCAGGTCAGCGGACACAAGCACAAGCGCGGGCGGCTTGGCGTGGTGACGGGCGGCGTTTCCAACACAGGCGCAGCACGGCTTGCGGCGATGGCCGGCTTGCGGGTGGGCGCAGGGACGGTGCGGCTGCTTTGCCCGCCTTCGGCGCTCATAGTGGTTGCATCGGCCGTGGCCTCGCCCATGGTGGCTAGCTTTGCAGACACGCATGAGTTGCTCGCGCTTGCCAGCGAGATGCATGTGGTGGTGATCGGTCCGGCGGCCGGCGTCGATGCCCGGACTCGCGCGAATGTGGAGGCGCTGGCCAAGGCGGACTGCCCGCTGGTGCTGGACGCCGACGCGATCACGGTATTCGCAGGCGAGTGTGAGAGGTTGGGCGGCCTGCTGGAGGCGCCTGCCGTGCTGACGCCGCATACGGGCGAATTTGAACGGCTCTTTCCCGGCGTCTTGGGCGCGGCTTCGAACAAGATCGAAGCGGCGCGCGAGGGCGCCCGGCGCATTGGCGCCGTGATCGTTCTGAAGGGGCCCGATACCGTGATCGCCGCTCCGGACGGGCGGGCAGTGGTCAACACGCACGCAACGCCTTTTCTGGCTACGGCTGGGTCGGGCGACGTGCTGGCCGGCCTCATCGGCGGATTGTTGGCGCAGGGCATGGACGCCTTTGATGCGGCGTGCGCGGGTGTCTGGATGCATGGCGACGCCGGCCGCCGCGCGGGTCCCGGACTGATCGCGGACGATCTCCAATCCGCATTGCGCGAGACGATTGCGCGGCTTTATGCAAGTTCTAAGACAATCGGATAAGTGGTCATTCGATTGTTGCATGTTCACGGCATGTCGGCAGAACATTCTGGAGGGAAAAATGCGCAGGCTTATGGTTTCGCTTCTCGTGCTGGGGCTGTTTGCTCCGGGCGCAGCTCGCGCGCATGATGGCGATGCGATTGCCGAGGCGCGGCGGATTGTGTTTCCGAAGCTTCAGGACGGGCGGTCGGTGCTGGCGGTGGACCTGCATACGCACAGCGTCTTTTCCGATGGCGCCGTTTGGCCCGATGTGCGTGTCGAGGAGGCCAAGCGCGATGGTCTGTTCGCACTCGCGGTTTCGGAGCATCTCGAATACCAGCCGAAGTCGGCTGACATCCCGCATCGCGATCGCAACCGCGCCTTCGCGATCGCGAGCGAGGCGGCCAAGGTGAAGCCGGATGCGACGGGCGCCAGCAAGGCGCCGCTGATGGTGATCAACGGATCGGAGATCACCAAGCTCACCATCCTGCCGGGACACATGAATGCGGTCTTCATCACCGACGCCAACGCGATGCTTCCGAAGACGGGGCTCAATGCGGTTGATGCGGCGCGCGAGCAATTGAAGACGGCAGTGGCGCAGGG
>Ga0172372_10011368_pt1 | contig 11320 bp, 6 predicted proteins | sample LakKiv5m_2_FD_114544 | JGI IMG/M metagenome (GOLD analysis project Ga0172372, IMG submission 114544) | Freshwater microbial communities from Kabuno Bay, South-Kivu, Congo - kab_092012_9.5m | ecosystem: Environmental > Aquatic > Freshwater > Lake | place: Democratic Republic of the Congo... | reverse complement strand
TCCCATTCCCGGGAGAGTGGGGTTACGGAGGTCGCCGTAGGTTTCGCCCGGATTTCCGCCGGTGGAGAAGTTGGATCCTTTACCACCGTGGGATCCTGCTCCGTAGTAGTTGTTGCTCGTAGAACGATTGGCACCGGCTGTGTTGATGCAGCCTTCGTTGTCGGTGAGGTCGGGTCCGTAAGCTGCGCCACAACCCAGAGCAGAGGCATCAATTCCTCCCCCTCCCAAGTGGAAGCTACTGACGTTCATGTTGATCCGTCCGGTGACTGTCGTGGTCTGGGCCGGATGCTTGACGGTTCCGCCTGCCACAAACACGTGGCCAAAGGTGGTGCCCTGAGCGTCGATGGTGACGATGTTCGCTCCCGCATTGATCAGGAGATTGAGTCCTGCGTCGGTGGCCGTCACCGAGGTAGCAGTCGTCACCGTCTTTCCAAGCGGAGACGTGAAATAACTGTTGTTGAAATCGGTCGTGGCTGTCTGCGTGATCGCGACATCTCCGCCGGACTCAGCGATCACACCACTGAAGGTCACGTTGGAGGCGACAGCAGTCACCCCCACCTTGACCGAGTAGGTGCCGTTGCCATTGTCCACGAGCCTCCGGCAGGCAGCGGCGGGACTACGGCAGGCGGACCCTCCGGTCCAAGTGATATTCCCGGAGTTCGCGGTGATTTCGATGGTCTTGCCGATGCCGGCAAGAGTTCCATCCGCATTCTTGGGTGTGACGATGATCCCCACCGGTGCATTGGCGACGACAGGTGCAACGGGGGCAGTGACCACGAGTGTGGTGTTGCCAGCATCCGAATTGGTGGCTGTGTAAGTGTAGGCGTTGGCTAGCAAGCCCGATTGGTTGTCCGGATTCAGGACGCTCACGCTTACCGCACCCGGGGTGGCATTGGCGGGAGTGGTGCAGGTGGCCGTGGTTGAATTCACCACGGTCACGCCCACGCAGGAAAGCGAGTTGATATTGAATTGCGCGCCTTGCAGGAACCCGGTTCCTGATATCGTGACGCTCGTGCCACCCACCGTGAATCCCGAGGAGGGAGCGATGCCAGTAATTGTAGGACTGCCCGTGGCGGTAAAACCCCCGTTCAGAGTCAGAGTTTGTCCATCCGGGTTGGTGAGGACGATATTGTGTGCGCCGGCAGCTTTTGCCGGAGCCGTGCAGCGTACGGCGCCACCCGAGACTCCCACGATCGGGCAAGGCGTGCCTCCGATCGTGATGCTGCCGCTGGCCTGATTCATCATCAGGTCCGTTCCTTCGAAGACGATCGGGAATCCCCCGGCGGTTGAGCCAAAGGATGGGGTGACGCTGGAGACTCCCGGCGCCGAGAGGTAAGTGAACGCACCGGTGCGAGTGGCGTTTTGAAGGTCCGGGTTCGTGATGGTGATATCAACTACCTGGCCGACGAGCGAAGTCGGGGCAGTGCAGGTGATGCTGGTTGCCGAGGCGACGTTGACCGCGGAGCAGGCAAGCGCTCCCACTTGGACGGTAGCACCATTCTGGAAGCCCGAGCCTGTCAGTGTCAGGTTGGTCGCTGCGAGTCGGGATCCCGACGAAGGCGAGACTGAACTGAACACGATGGGGGCTGCGGGATTGTAGGATATCGTACTTGGCAGAATCACCGTCTGGCCATCGGCATTGGTGAGTTCGAGATCATAGAGGCCGACTGCTTTGGCAGGTGCCGTGCAGGTCACTTGAGTGGCGCTTGGAGTGCCGGTCACTGGGCAGCTCGTCCCACCAACTTTGATGGATCCAGCCGAGGCGGTGACCGTGAGATTGCCACCCTGGATGGTCAATGTGAACGCCGAGTTGGCGATGCCCGAGGTGGGTGTCGCTGAAGTGATCGTGGGGGCTGCTCCGTAAGTCACTGCGTTTGCGCGAGTGACGCTCTGACCGTCCGGATTATTGAGCACCAACGAATACGTTCCTGCGCTCATGGCCGGCGCCGTGCAAGTGACCGAGCTTACTGTGCTGCTCAGGATCTGGCAGGGGACACCGCCGATTGTGATCGAGCCCTGATCCTGAGTGGCTTTGAGATCTGATCCGGATACCGTGACTGCAAATCCGCCAGCCAAGGGACCGCCCGCGGGGCTCACCGATGATAGGCTCGGAGAGGACAAGTAGGTGAAGGCATTGGGGAGTGCGACCGAGCCGCTGTCCGGGTTGGTGATCGTGAGCGTCACGGCTCCGCTTGCCGCCGAGGCGGGTGCCACGCAGGTGAGGCTGCCTGAATTCGCCACTGATACCGAAGTGCAGTTGATACCACCCAGCGCCACAGTGATTCCGGCCTGAAAACCCGTGCCCGTGAGAGTGAGGTTGCTACTGTTCAAGCGGTTACCCGAGGATGGGCTGACACCTGTCAGTGCCAAAGGAATTGTCGACGAATAGGTGAAAGCGTTGCTGAGTGTGGAAGTCTGACCGTCCGGGTTGGTGAGGACAACGGAATACGTCCCGGCTGCTTTGGCGGGTGCTGTGCAGGAAATCGCAGAAGAAGTGGGAGAGCCGGTGATCGGACACTGCGACCCTCCGATGGAGATGCTTCCGGCGGAGGCGGTCACGGCCAGGTTTTGGCCTGTGAAGCTCAGTGCCGTACCCCCACTGATATGGCCTGAAACCGGGGTTAGAGAGATCAACGCAGGTGGCGGGCCATAAGTCACGGCATTGTTACGCGTGGCGCTCTGGCCATCCGAGTTGGTGACGACGAGGTTGTAGGTGCCTTCTGTTTTTTCCGGAGCCGTGCAAGTGATGGAACTTGCGCTGGCTGCAGTGATCGCGCAATCGCTGCCTCCGACCGTCACCGTTCCGGATGAGGTGCTCACCAAAAAATCACTGCCGCTCACTGTCACCGAAAAGCCACCGCTTGGACTGCCACCGCCGGAAACCGCGGAGACCGAGGGATTTGAAAGGTAGCTGAAGCCTTGCGTGATCGTGGATTGATATCCACCCGAGTCCACCCGGACGTTGACCGCGCCACTCGCGGGCACGGCGGGCGCGAGGCAATTGATCTGGGTATCGGAAACCACCGTCACGCTCCCGCAGGAATTGGCTCCGATCGCAACGGTTGCCCCGGCTGCAAATCCGGTTCCTGTCAGTGTGATTGCAGTTGCAGCGGTCCGGCTGCCATAGCTGGGTGATATGGCTGTGAGAGTCAGTCCTCCGTTGCCGCCGCCCGTTGAAGTGGTGATCGAACCAAAGAGCGTGGCCGTGGTGGTGTCCGGATTGGTGAGCACAAGATCATAAGTCCCGGCGGATTTTGCAGGACTCAAGCACGTGATCTGGGTGCTCGAAGCGGATTGAATCGGGCAGCTTGAGCCACCGACCGTGATCGAACCCGACGAGGCAGTGGCCAGCAAGTCGGTGCCGTTGAGGGTGAGTAGTGTGCCTCCGCCCGTCGAGGCTGCAGGGGGTGATACACCTGTGAGGGTGGGGACCGAGAGCTGGGTGAATCCGTTGGGAAGGCTCACGCTCCGACCGTCAGGGTTGGTGATGGTCACCAGATGAGCGCCGCTTGAGCCGCTCGAAGGTACCGTGCACAGAAGTTGTTGTGCCGAATTGAAAACAACGTTTTGACAGGCTTGGTTCCCCACTACAATCGTGGCACCCGTGAAAAAGTTGGTTCCCGCCAGCGTGATCTGTGTCGTCTGGTTGCGCGGGGCGCTGGTAGGGGTCACGCCGGTGAGCGTCGGTGGACTTGAACTCTGCGGGTTGACCGGCACGTCCACGCTCCATGTCGCACTCTGCACGGATGATAGGTTTCCGGCGTGATCCAGCACGCGCACATTCATCGTGTAGGTTTGTCCCGGCACAAGCGAGAGGGACGAAGCAGTGACAGCCGTATTGAGTCCAAGCGAAGTCCAGGTGCGGACTGAGATATCGCTGCCTCCGAGACCGATCGCATATTCATATTGCTTGACGCCCGTCCCTTGGTCCGTTGCCGCATTCCAGGTGAAGGTGGGGCTTGTGGTCTGGGATAGCGAAGTGGCCACGGAGGCCGTCACGGTTCCGAGCACCGGGGCGATCGTATCGACCTGGATCGGATCGGACGAGGTGCCGGCCGTGTATTGTCCCGCCTGGTCGATGCCACGCAAGTTGATATAGAAAATCTGCGCATTGGTGCTGGCCGGAATCTGCAGGTCGGCCGCACCCGTCCCGGGGAGTGCCGTCCAGTTGATGATATCCGTACCCCCGGGCTGGGAGCCCACGGAGTACTCATAAGAAATGAGGGCATTGCCGGCGCTGTCGATTCCGGGCAGCCAGCTTAAGTGGATGAGACCGCCATTGATGGCGGGGTTATATCCATCGGGCGTGAGGAATTGCGTCGGTGAATCCGGCGTCTCGGTGATCTTGACGAACTCCTTGCTCACGAGTTCAATGACCCCGCCGCTGCGTGTGCGGTGCGTGGCGCGAAATACGAGGATACCATCCGGAACGGCACTCAGATCAAACGTCAGGCTCCAGAGGCCTCCTTCTTCGCAAAGCGTCTCGGCCTGGATGGGTGCGCTGAACGTGATCGGCATGCCTGAGTCGCTGCACGTACCGTCCAGGCGGAACGAGCCCTCTTGCGCGGCTGTGATCAGGGCGGAGAGGTTTTCGTCGTTGGTTTCAATCCAGGGCGCAAGCTCGATGCCGACTGCTTCGATCAGAGCCAAGTAGTCCTTGGAGCAGGCGCTCAGGCTCAGGGTAGCGGTGGCTGCGAGCGCGAGCGCTCTGGTGGACGCGCTCGTCAAGCGAGCGCCCGCCTTCAGACCCGATATCAGGTTTGCAAACCTGTTTGACCGCATACGTGCCACGTTTCCTCATCGGTTCATGAGCGAAAACCTTAACTGATAGAGTAAATCAGGTAAGCGTTTGAAAGTGTGTAAAATATTGCATTGCATTAGAACTTAACGATTGCGATTAGCCCCGATTAGCGAGGGGGCTGAAGGTTCTTTTCCACCTGAAAACACAGGTCAATTTTGACTTCGTCAAAAATTTTACCAGCGCTGTCAAAAAACACTTCAGTACCTGACTTATTATGTCGACAAAGCGGACGGGAGGGTGTCCTCGCGTCTTGTATTGTAAAAATTAGGCGCGGCGCATAAAAAATGGGGATCAGGATTCACACCAACACCAGTGCGACGACTGCCCTGCGAAATCTTTCGCAGGCCAATGCAGTCGAGCAGGCTTCTGTCGAGAAGCTGAGCACGGGCGCGCGTGTGAACAAAGCCGGAGATGATGCGGCGGCACTCTCGATCTCAACCAAGATGAACGCGCAGATGCGCTCCCAGTCCCAAGGGATTCGCAATGCCAGCGATGGCATCAGTCTGTTGCAGACTGCGGAGGGGGGCTTCAATGAAATCTCCAACGTGCTCGTGCGTCTGCGGGAGCTTGCCGTTCAATCTTCGACCGGTACGGTCGGCAACAACGAGCGCAGCTATATCGAGCGCGAGGCGGAGATGCTCAAGGAGCAGGTGGATCAGGTGGCGCGTGGCACCCAGTATAACGGCTTGAAATTGCTTGCGAGCCAGAACGACGATTTCCAGATTCATCTGGGAGGCGCGGGCGGGGGTGATTCGGATATTTATATCATCGAGCGGGTCAAGTTCTACTCGACGGCCGCAAGTCTCGGTCTCGAAGAAGTGAGCTTCCTCGATCAGGGCTCCGCCCAAGAGTCGCTCGAAATCCTGGACGCTGCCATCAACCGGATTTCCAGTCGGCGCTCATCGATCGGGGCTCTCCAGAACCAGATCGTCTCCGGCCGGAACAACACCGAGAACAATCGCATGAACAAGGCAGCGGCCAACTCGAACCTGGTCGATGCTGATATGGCTCACGCCACCGCCGAAAACGCCCGCAGCAAGATTCTTGAAATGGCGGGGCTTGCCGTCCTCGGACAAGCCAACCAGAACGCATCAGTCGCTCTCAAACTGATCGGCTGAAGGTCCGCGTTTACTCGATCGCGGGCGTCTTGTTGGATCCGAAGCGGAAGCCCGTGAGGAGCAGGTATTCCTTCTTGGAGATATCGTCGATCGTGTAGAAGCTCGAGTTGTAGTGAAAACTCAGGAATAAACCGAATTTCTTCCCCAGGTTGAATTCCAGTCCCCCGCTGAACACCGAGCCGAAGTCCTCTCCCAGTTTTCCGACGATGGTGTAATCTCCATAAAGTCCGACACCGAGTGATAACCAACGCTTGGGAATCAGTTTGACTTGTACGGGCAGGTGGATCGCGGTCGTGGACCGACTGCCTTCTACTTCTCTGAGCCCGGTCGACTGGGTATAAGTGATATTTCTTGCAATATAGACGGGCCGAATATCTAGTGCCATCTGCTTGGCGAAATCCATCTGGAATCCGAGCGAATAGCCGATCTCCGGCGAGAGGTAGACTCCTTTCACCAATCCGGCGCCATCTGTGCCAAGCACGGCCGGTGTTCCGGTCTGGCCCATCACAAGCCCGAGAGAAAAGCGCTTGGGTCGCCCTTCGCCCTCGGCGAGGGCGGGGTTCTCCGGCATGGCGACAAAAATGAGGAGGCCTGCGAGGACTTGCACGACCCCGCGTGGAGGCTCTCGAGCGATCATCGCTTTTTAGTTTGAGGTTGATCGAAGGTTTTTTCCAGTGCCATTGACTCGGCTTGGCAATCAAGCTTGTCGCTTTTTTGACGACTCCGGTGTCCTCTCGCAGTAAGGATGGGGGCCATGGCAAACCGATTTTCCAAGGAATCCCTCGAGTTCATCGTAAAAGCCTCCAGGCAGAAATCCCCCGAATGGCTCGACCGAAACGAACTGGAATATCAAAAAGTTCTCGTCGAGCCCTTTCGCCACTTGTCCCTGGAGGTGACGCGTCACCTTCGCAAGGAAGCGCTGGGATATCGGTTTCCGGTGCGCGGTTTTGCCAGGATCAGACGTTCGGCTGCGCGCGCGGAGGCGCAGGGCTGGTACAAGGATTGGGCGGGGCTTTTGATATCACGAGATTCGGGCAGTCGCTACGAGGACCTTCCCAATTTATACTTCCACTTGTCGGCCGAGGACCAGTTCTCGGCAGGTGGGCTGTACCTTGCGAGTGCGGGGCAGGTGCGCAGGATCCGGGATTGGATTACCAAAGAACCGGCGGCCTTGGAACGACTCTTGGAAGATCCCGAGTTCAGAGCGGTCTACAAAGAGCTCGGCGACGAACGGAAGGTCAAGACCTTTCCCCGGGGATTTCCCAAGGATCATCCCAAGATCGAATGGCTCAAGCTCACGGGGTTCTACGTCTGGCGCCCGTTCCCCAAAAAAATACTTTTTTCGGACGCGTTCCCCGAGGTTCTCGCATCTGATTGGCGTCAAGTCCTGAAGCTCAACCGGGTTCTCGACGAGTGGTTGGCCCGGGCGCCGGGGGGTGATATGTCTCGGTCGAATGACGTCGTCGCGGGAGAACCGCAAGCCGCGAGTGCTTTGAGCCCGCGCAAGCCCGAGCACTGGGATTGGTGAAAGGGAGGCCGGAATGAACGGGGTGACCTGGATGGCGCAATTCCGGTTTCAGATGCTGGCTCTTGGCGCCTTTTCCATGGTTGCGGCACTACTGCAGTTGGCGCTCCTTCGAGTGCGGGTTGCACCTTCCATGTTTCGTCGCCCCGCCTTTCAGCTCGCCGGAGCGCTTTTCTGCCTATTGAATCTCTGCGTCGCGGTCTACCAATATCACTTCGGATCGCCTCCCTTGAGTGCGGCCGTGATGGCGATCAGGATGCTCGTGAATGCGGGGGTAATGGGTGTGTTTGCGATGGCGGGTCTGGGATTGTCCCGTGGACTCCGGTCCCGGTGGAGCCGGATTGCGGATGCTTCGTTTGCCATCGCGATTCAATCGGCGGCGCTGGTCCTCTTTGATCTAGTTTTCGCAGCGTTCTGGTTCTGGCACTTCATCCAAGGAGTTTGAGCGCCCGGTTCAGGACTTCGAAGGCAAGTTCTCGAATCTCCTCGAGGGCCGGGAGCTGCTGCAGGGTTTGGCGGTGGGCGACCGGGTTTCTGATATCTTGAAGGCGGGTGAGTCCCCGGGCGAGCTGCAGGATCTCTTCATCGGTCGCGTCCTTGAGCGCAAGCGGTGGCTTGGCGCCCAGTCTGGTTTTCCTCGCAAAAACCAGAAATATCACGGCCCATGCGCGCAGTCCATCCAAGTGCTTGAGCGGGTCCTGCGTGATCCTCCCATTCAAGAAAACCTGAGCCATTTGCAGGAGTTTATGAAGCGGAAAAATCTGCGGCGTGAAATGACGCTCGACGCCGAGTAAGTTCATGACTTTCATGATATCGGCCGCGCCATCGGTAAGGCTGTGGGCATGAAGCACGTTCTGAAAGTCGGCCAGATTTGATATTAAACGCGGAAAGAGCAGTTTTCGGCCAAGTTCTCGCTCAAGGACCAGATCGATCCCTTTGCAATATTCGAGCACGGATGCTGATTTGTCGATGCTTTCATTGAAGAGCTCGGGATGCAGGAAAGGAGTTTCGGCCGATCGTAGAGCTGAGCGCGTGGCTTCGTCGAGGCGTTCGTACTCGGTGATCCTGCTTGCGAGCGATGCCTCGATCGCACGGATCTCGGCAGTGAGTAGGCCGGTCGTGACTTCGTCCTGCTCGAGGGGGAGCGCCGCCGCAAAACGCTCCCGCAATTGGACGAGCCCGTCACGCCTGGGATGTTCGGGGTGTTCGCCGATCAGGGCGTCGAGGGCAGCGACAAAGTAGGGCATGGATTTGCCGCTTTCGGGAATCAGGCAGCGGATGAGCTTATCGCAAAGGTCCTCCTCGAGTGCGTTCTCTGCCAAGTGGTCGATGAGGATCCTCCGCGGGCGTGCGCCGGGCAGGTGGCATAGGGTATCGATGATCCGTCCAACGAGTGAGTGATCGTCCTGGCGGACTGCGGGCCCAAGCTCTGCAAGCAGTGCATCGGCGCTTGCCTCTGAGCCGTTGGCACGTAAAGCGATCACGGCGGCAAGCTTTCTGCGGCCTGAGCATGCTAGATTTGCCGTGATATCGGTCAAAAGTCCCGGATCCGGATGGGCTTCAAGCAACATGAGGGCTTCGGTAGCGGTTTCGTCATCCACTTTGCCGCCCAGATTCTCCCGCAGAAACGATCGCAGCGGCTCGGTACCGGAAGCAGGGAGCTTGCTTTGATATCGGAGCGACCTGAGTAGCGGGCCCGGTGCAAAACCGTGCGTATCCGGGGAATGGATCATCGCGACCAGAATTTCGTAGCTCTCTTTGGCGGGCGCCTTTTCTAAGTGGAGCAGGCAGGAAGTCGTCATCTCGGAGTTCGAGCGGATCTTTTTGCGAATGAAAGCCTGGGTGCGGGGACTCGTGAATCCGATTGCGGCCAGCACGCGGATCGCCCGCGCTTGAACCGTTGCCGATTCGTCCTCGAGGCACTTCTCAGCAATCTGCCCGCAACCGTGGACCTGGGCGGGCACGCAAAGTCCACTCAGGGCTCGGCGTTCGAGGAGGTTCAGGAACTCGATGCGCTTTGGTTCGTCGAGGTCGGAATAGCGGGAGGACTCGATCCAGTTTTTGAACTCGGTCTCTGCGTCAGGCAGACAGAGCGCAAACGACTCTAGCCACTTCGTCGGATCTTCGAGGAAATGCCGCTCGAGCTTGCGGAGTGGGGCTTCGAGTTCGGCGCGGTGATGCCGGTTCATGCTCCTGCGGCATTGCTCGGCCTGACGTGGAGCGAGACTCTCGAGTGGGATCAAGCGCTCGTAGGCCTGAGCGATATTTAAGAGCGGGAGTCGGGCGAGTGTCCGGCAGAGGCGTTGGAAGTTTTCCGGAATCCGCGCCTTTTGCTCGAGGAGCTCGAGGACCTCGTTTTCCGGAAACGCAAGGAGTTCATAGGGGAGAGTCTTGTGAAAGTGTCGGCTCTCGAAAATCCGATTCACGTAGTCTGCTGCGGTGAGTTGACTTCGAACTCGGACTTGCTGGCGTGCCGAGTTGAGTAATTGCCGTTGAAACAGATCCTCTCGGAAAGTCGCGCCATGGCGCTCGATATGCTGCGGATTACGGGAGCATTTACCAATCGATATCAACGCGCAGAGCTGCAGGTCCTGGATTGGAATTTCGAGCAGGATCCGCTCGAACAGGGGAGTGGCCTCCCGGACTTTGAGTTCCCCGAGCGTCAGAGTCAGCGCCCGTAGCTTGGGGTACGTGCGTGAGGCCAGGGTCTCTTCTAGGTCTTTGACGAGTTCCGGAGCGCACGTCCGATCCGGAATCACACCCAACGCACCTACACAGACGGTTCTGAGTGTTACAGGACCCTTGCGATATAAGTTGACGAGAAAGAGCGCAGCCCAGGGATTGCCTGTCTCGGCGAGTGCCTGGATGGCGGTCTCTGCCATCGGAATATCACTTTCGTCGCATGCAGTCTTGACTAAGAACTCAAGCGCGCGCGGACTGGCGTTGCGCCCCAGTGCCTTGAGAATATCAAATCGAGTTTCACGCCAGCCGCAGTCGCGGTGCAGATCGATCAGCTCGCGGGCTCCGTCGGAATCTCCGGGCTCGGAAAGCAGTTCCACCACCGTCGTGCGATCGCGGGCGCTCAGCGAGTGATATTGTCTGTGGAGGGTATCTCGCCGGGGCCGGGGATCTTGTTTTCTCGGGGAATGGGAAAGCGTTCGAGCCATGACGTCTCATCGGTCTTAAAACTCCACTTCTTGATGATCACGGCGAATGTCATTTTATTGACTGCGCTGGCCGGCGGTTGCTGCGCTTTGAGTCTTGTGGATTCAGATGGTCCCTTTAGAATTAAGATATACTTTAGTATTTCACTTTCAACGTTCAGGAGAATCCGACGTCATGTTCAAGAAGATCCTTGCTGTTGCTGTTCTGGCCATCACCACGGGGTGTGCTACGACCTCGAGCCCCATCGTCAATACGGTTGACCTCAAGGAGATCGACTTCTCCACGATGAGTCTCAAGGAAGGCGAGGACTGCGCTACTTACTGGTTCGGGATCGGACCTTTCGGAACCGCCAAGGTCAGTGTTGCCGCGCGTTCGGCTCGCATCAAAAAAGTCCTGCTCGTCAACAACAGCTTCAAGTTCAACCTGATCTCCTGGAGTCAGTGCGTGACCGTTCAGGGGCAGTGACTGCAGGATGGCCAGGACTCAGGATAACGTCCAGCGGTCGCCTTGCAGATAGACCCGGGCGCGTCCTAGGATCTTGATATTACCCTGTTCGATCACCAGTCCGCCTCCATCACGCACAGCGAGGATGGGGGCTTTATTTGTCCTAGAGTAATCGATAAGTTGCTTTCGGCGTGTTGTAGAATCAGCCTCGTGGGGGGAGAACTCGAACGGCAGTAGCGCGAGAGCCGACAGCTCTCGGAGCCCGGG
>Ga0172372_10011366_pt1 | contig 11321 bp, 8 predicted proteins | sample LakKiv5m_2_FD_114544 | JGI IMG/M metagenome (GOLD analysis project Ga0172372, IMG submission 114544) | Freshwater microbial communities from Kabuno Bay, South-Kivu, Congo - kab_092012_9.5m | ecosystem: Environmental > Aquatic > Freshwater > Lake | place: Democratic Republic of the Congo... | reverse complement strand
GCCCGCCAGCAGGTGCTGCGCGAGCCGGACCCGCGGCGACTGGAGGAGGGCGGCGAGTTCGAGACCGCCGGCGGCCGCCGCGCCAAATGGTCCGCGGAGATCGCGCCCACCGCCATCGCGGACGTGTACAAGGTCACCTTCAGCTGCGAGCTCACCTCCACCGACGCCTCGGGGCCCGAGCGGCGGAGCCAGTCCTTCCTGCTCCTGCGGCCGACCTGGGTGACCGACCCGGGCGTGCGCGGCCGGCTGAAGGAGGAGACGAAGACCCGCATCCTGGAGCTGAAGACCAAGCGGGAACAGGAGGCCGCCTCCCGATGAGCCCGCTGCACCGTCACGCCCACCGTCGCGGCTTCACCCTGCTGGAGATGCTGCTGGCCCTCGCGCTGGTGGCACTGCTGCTGGTCGCGATGAGCTCCTTTCTGTTTTCGCTGGGGGAACTCTGGGGCCGGCGCGCGGACGTGCGCCTGCTGGACCAGCACGTGCGGGCGGTCACCCGCTTCCTCGCCCAGGACCTGCGCACCGCCGCCCTCCCGCCCTTCGGCCGGGCCGACGCCGCCCCCTTCACGCTACCCGAGGTCCGGCCGCGGGCCGGGCTCATCGAGCGCTTGTTCACCTTCGAGCTGCCTGCCGGCAGCCGGCTCTGTGACTGGCCGGGGGAGCCGTTGCCCGAGGTCGTCTGCTCCTTGCAGGTCCGCGGCGGGGACGGGCTGCTGCTCCTGTGGCAGTCGCGGTTGGAACGCGGCTTCGGCGAGGAGGCGCCGCGCGAGACCCTCGTCTCGCCACTCGTGACCGGGTTGGCCTTCGACTACTACGATCCCGACGCCAGGCGCTGGACGACCGAGAACCTGATCAAGCTGGATGCGCAGGGCCAGCCGCAGGTGCCGGGCCGCCTGCGCCTAACTTTCACCCACGGGCAGCTCAAGCGGGAGAGCCTCATCGCCGTGCCTGCCGCCGGTGCCGGCCTGCCCGCCTTCTGAATGATGCCGGCGCCCCTTCCCCGCTCCGCCCGCCGCCGCCCGTCCCGCGGCTCCGTCATCGTGGTGGTCCTGACCACCTTGATGTTCGCGGCCTTCGCATTGGTGGCGTTTATGGATCGGGCGGCGGTGGACCTGCTCGTCGATCACCGGGAGTCCGTGAAGCGCCGCCTGCGCGTAGAGGCCTTCTCGGCGCTGGAGATGACCTTGGGCGTGCTGGCCGAGTTCAAGGAGGCGGGCAACGGCCTCCGCAGCCCCGCCGAGGGCTGGGATGACCCGCTGGGGTTCGCGGGCTACGAGCCGGAGGAAGGCCGGACGGTGACCGTCACCTTCAGCGACGAGAGCGGCAAGCTCCCCCTGCCCCGCACCTCGCCCCAGACCCTCCTGCAACTGCTCCTGTACTGGGAGGTGCCGAAGGCGCGCGCGGAGGAGGTGGTCGACGCGCTCGTCGGCTGGATGAAGCCAGGCCACGTGTACAGCACCCCTTGGCAGCCCGATTACGAGTCGAAGCCGGTGCCCTACCGTCCGCCCGGGCGGCCGCTGCGCTCATTTCACGAGCTGGCCTCCATCGAGAAGGCGCGGGAATTCTTCTACGATGAGACGGGCCGGCCAAACGCCTATTGGCGGCGCTTCGCGGAGAATGTTTCCCTGTTCGATTTCCCGCAGCCGAACCTCAACGGCGCGCGGCCCGATGTCCTGGCCGCCCTCGGGCAATACGGTCCGGAGCAGGCCAAGGGGATGTCGGACTTCCTGCGCGGGGAAGGCCGCTTCGGACGCGGCGGCCCCGGCGTGTTCCGCAACCCGCAGGAGATCGGCCAGGTGGCAGGGCCCTCCGGCAATCCGGCCGGCTTCGCGCTGAACCTTTCCGCCCTGCGGATCCACGTGCTGGTGCGCGAGGGACGCAACGAATACCGGGTGGCGGCGGTGGTCGCCGCCCCCGGGGCCGCCTCCACAGTGCCTCCCGGACCGCCCCCCGGGCCCGTCAAGGCAGAGACCCGCCCCGGCCCCACCCCGACCCCGCCACCCCGGCCGCCCGGTCCCGCCGCGCCTGCCGGATCCGGCACCCTTGACCAGCGCCTCCGCTACCCGTGGCTGATCCTCGAGGTCCGCGAGAACGAGGATATTCCCCGGGAGGCCATCCCTTGAGCCCCGGCGTGGACTCTGCGGTCTTGTTCTCCGGGCGTCGCTTGTGCCTAGTACCCGTCAATCCCTGATGGCCTCGATTCTCAGCTTCCTGCGCGCCGGACCGCCGCCCCCCCGGGAGGCGCTCCTACCGGACAGCGCCTTCTTCACCCGGTCCATCCCGGTGCCGGAGGGAGCCCCACCGGCGGAGGTAGCCGCGGCGGTGGAACTTGGCCTCGAGGCGGCCTCCCCCTTCCCCCTGGCCCAGCTGTACCACGGCTGGTACTGGCGGCCCGGCTCACCCCACGCCCTCGCCTTTGCGGCCTACCGCCGCCGCTTCGCCGCCGATGAAGTCGCAAACTGGGCGGACGCGGAACTTGTCCTGCCCGCTTTCGCCGCCCTCCTCGGCCAGACGCCGGAGGCCGGCGCCTCGGTAATCGTACCCGGCAAGGACGAGCTTACCGGCGTGCTCTGGGGCGCGGGTCCGGTTCCCGAGCGCGTGCTCACGCACCCCCTGCCCCCGGAGGCCGACGAGAAGGTCCGGGCCGCCGCCCAGGCGGCGCTCCTCGCCGAACTCGGTGGGAATGGCCCGATGATCGCCCTCGCGGCCGCTCCAGTTCCCTTGCCGGCGACCCGGGACCGAGAGGTCGCCTTCCGCCACGGAGACTTCGCGTCGCGGCTCGACGCCGCGGCGACCGTCGCGATCGACGTGCGGGACAAGGCCGACCTCGCCGCGCTGCGGCGCGGCCGGCGCCGCGACGTGGTGCTGTGGCGGACTTTTACCGGCCTGGCCGCGGCCATCGTTCTGATGGGCCTCGGGGAATTGGCGCTCGCCGGCGGGGGCGCCTGGCAGCGCGCGCGCGCGCAGCAGTTGGCCGCACAGAAGCCGCTGGTCGACAAAATCAGCGGGGTGCACGAGCTCACCCGAAAGATCGAGGAACTGGCCACCAAGCGCCTGATGCCGCTGGAGATGATGACCCAGCTCACTGGCGTGGATCTCGAGCGCAAACCCCCGGAGATCCAGTTCACCCGCATCCAGGCCGACCAGTCGAAGGGCCTCTACACCCTCTTTGTTGAGGGCAAGACCACCAATCCCGCCAAGGTCTCTGAATATGAGGCGGCCCTGCGGCAGCTGCCCTCGATCGCCAAGGTCGAAGCGCCCATCTCGCAGGTGAAGGGCGATCAGGCCCAGTTCACGCTCACCGCCGTGTTCAAGCCCGACGCCCTGCTGCCGAGGGAGGAGCCCGCTCCCGCCGCCAAATGATCCGCACCCTCCGCCATCTCTTCCTCAGCCGGCTCCTGCGGGAGAAACTCCTGCTCGTCGCCTTCGTAGGCATCGGCGCCCTGTGGTGGCTGTCCGCCTTCGCCGACCGGGCCGGCGCCTTCCGCCGAGACGCCCACCTCACCACGCTCCGCCTCGCCGAGCAGTCCCAGTGGATCCGCAACCGGACCGTGATCGAGGAGACCGCCCAGCGCACCGCCGGACGGCTCGACCCCGCGCGCGCTCTCAACGGCAACCAGCTGGTCACCATCGTGGCGCAACTGGCCACGGAGGCCGGCCTCAAGAACGCCGTCTCCGGCACGCCGGCGACCGAGCGCAGCGGGCAGTTCGCGATCCACTCCTCCGATTTCGCGATCAATCAGGCTGACTGGGAGCCCCTGCGGAAGTTCTACGAGGCCCTCCAGGCCCGCTCCCCCTACATCGCGGTCGAACGCTTCGCCCTGAGCGCGGCGCCTAACGCCGCCGCCAGGCTCTCGCTCAACCTGAAGGTTGTGTCCGTGGAGCTGGTCAACCCCTGAACCTAACGTGATCCGCCTCCACGCCACCCCCGACGGCCTCCTGCTCGAGCAGCAGGATGTCTTCCGGCCCGCCCCGGGCGATTTCTCGCTCGATGGCCTCTTCCGCTCGGCCGACCCCGTCGCCCTCGCCCACGCGGCCCTGGCGGCCGCCGGCGCGCCCGTCCCGGCCCCCAACCGTCGCCTCGCCCCCCTGCAGTCGCAGGAGATCTGGGCCGCGGGTGTGACCTACCTCCGCAGCAAAAGCGCCCGGATAGCCGAATCCCGCGACGCCGGCGGCGGTACCTTTTACGACAAGGTTTACGACGCAGACCGGCCCGAACTATTCTTCAAGGCCACCCCGCACCGCACCGCCGCCCCGGACGCCCCCGTCCGCATCCGCGCGGACGCCCGCTGGAGCGTACCGGAGCCCGAGCTCACTCTCGCGCTCAATGCCGACGGACGGATCTTCGGCTACACCATCGGCAACGATATGAGCTCGCGGGATATCGAGGGTGAAAATCCCCTCTATCTCCCGCAGGCCAAGGTCTACGATGGCTGCGCCGCCCTCGGCCCCTGCCTCGTCGTGACCGCGGACCTGCCCGGTCCCGACACGCCCATCCGCCTGGAAATCCTCCGCGCCGGCCAGACCGTCTTCACCGGCGAGACCCAGATCGGCCGCATCCGCCGCCCCCTGCCCTCCCTCGCGGACTGGCTGTTCCGCGAGAACCATTTCCCCGCCGGCGCCTACCTGATGACCGGGACGGGCATCGTCCCGCCCGACGCCTTCACGTTGCATTCCGGCGACGAGGTGCGCATCTCCCTGCCGCCGGTCGGGACGCTACGGAATCCGGTTGCCTGAGGGTTCAAGTCTGAGGTCAGGGAGCGGCGGGACGAGCGATCGGATTTCGGTCGAGGAAGCCCGCCTTCGAGCTTGGCCAGCGGCGCGAAGGGTTGAGCGCTTCCGCTTCCCGGGATCCACCCCGCCTTAACGGCCGCGGGCCTTGCGGGCCGGCGCGGAACGCGGATTCCCGGCCGGCGGCGCCACTTCGGTGACCACCGGCGGCTCCCCGCTTTCGACCACCGTAGGGGCACCAATCTTCACCTCCGCCTTGAAGCGCTCGTCCGCCGTGACCACCACCGGCCGCGGCGTCTCCCGGCCGACCTGCGGCCCCGCCAGGGCCAGCATCGAGGGGAGCACCTCCGCGAAGGCGTGGCCGCGGGAAGGCGCGCTGATCTTGGTCGTCCACAGCAGCACCTTTTGGCTCCGCACCGCCGCCGCGTGGTCGTACGCCGCAATCGCCGCCACGTACAGGTCCTCGGTGGCCAGATCGCTCAGCACTTCCTGATCCGCATCCCGGAACAAGGCCCCGGGCAACATCGGGTCGAACACGGCCGCCCCCGGCTCCCGCGCCACCAGCCCCAGCTTGTAGGCCCCCATAAAACGCAGCAGCTGGTTCCGGTTGACCTGGCGGCCCTCAACGTCGTCCGGATTGGCCGAATAGACCCGGTCCGTGTTCATCGTGCCCCAGGTCCAGAGCAGCAGCAGCGAGGGCGGGTGCTCCGCGCTGGCCGGCAGGTAACCCTGGCGCGCCAGCACCCGGGCCATCGCGCGGAACACCTCCTCCTTTGCCGGGGCCTTCTCCCCCGCCACGATGCCCCCGAAGTCCCGGAAGCCCGCGCTCACCGCCTGATAATACGCGGGCTGCGCCGGGGACACCGGCCGCCGCAACGCCCCGACCGGCGTGGTGTCGGTGACCGTCACCACCCGCAGTTCCGGGCGCGGAAACAACCATTCCAGCACGCCCCCGGCCGCCGCCGGCGGCAGTATCGCCCCGAGCAGTGCCAGCGCCCCCGCGAACCGGCGAACCGGACGCGGGCACGGGCGGCGGGGCATCGCGGACGGCGCGCGGACGCGTGACTCAGCCCTGCAGCGGCCAGCCGGCGCGGTAGGCGCGGGTCAGGAGGGCGTTGGCCGCGGCATCGTCGGTCTGGCCGGTCTGGCCATCGTACTTGAGCCGCTTCCCCGCCCGATAGGCCACGAGCCCCAGCGCCATACACTCGGTCATCAGCCCGTTGTAGTCGAAATTGCAGGACGTCTTGGTCGGGTCGCCCTTGCAGGCGTTGATCCACTCCTCCTGGAAGTCGCCGATGGGCGGGAACTGCTTCTCGCGGGGACGCGGGATGTAATCGGCCGGATCCGCCTTGGCGTCCGGGATCAGCATCCGCGTGCTGAAGTCGGACAGCAGCACGCCCTTGTTGCCCTTGAACATCGCGCCGTGGCCGATGCCGTCGAGGTCAATGAACTTCTTCGGCGAGGTCGGGAACACCTTGCCCTGGTACCAACTGAGGCGGATCTCCGGGCGCCACGCGTTGGCGGGCAGCTGCCAATGAGCCTGCATCTTCACCGGGGTGACGTCGGGATTGAACGGATCGCCGGACGCCTCGACGGAGGTCGGGTACGTCGCATCGAGGGCGTTCCAAGCGAGGTCCATCGTGTGGGCGCCCATATCGCCAACCTGGCCGGTGCCGAAGTCCCAGAACATATTCCACTGAAGGCAATTCGCACCCGCCCGGCCGGAGAAGTAGTCGGGATTGTACGGGTGCATCGGCGAGGGCCCGATCCACTGGTCGTAATGCAGCGTCGCGGGCGGCGTGCCCACGGCGGGCAGGTAACCGGGACGGGGCAGCTGGCGGTTGCCCCAGGCGAAGGCGCCCTGCAGGTTACCCACCGCGCCGTCGCGGACCATTTCCTTCACCCGCTGGAAATTCGGGATCGCGTGCCGCTGTGTGCCAGCCTGCGTGGCGAGCTTGCTCCGCTTCTTCAGGTACAGCGCCCGCACCGCCCGCGCCTCGGAGACCGTCAAGGCGATCGGCTTCTCCATATACACGTGCTTGTCGCGGTTCATCGCCCAGATCGCGATGTGCGCGTGATGGTGGTCCGGCGTGCAGCAGACGACCGCGTCGATGTTCTTGTCCTCCTTGTCCAGCAGCACGCGCCAGTCGGTGTAGGTGCGCGCATTGGGGAAGGCCTTCAGGGCATCGGGGAACCGGAGCTCGTTCACGTCGCACAGCGCGACCACGTTCTCCTTCATCAGCGTGTTGTAGTGGGCCAGACCGCGGCCCCACACGCCGATGAGGGCGATGTTCAGTTTCTTGCTCGGGGCGTTCTGGCCGAAGACCGTGCCCGAGGGCAACAGGAGCAGGCCGGCGCCGGTGGCGCTGGCCGACTGGAGAAAACGACGACGGGGGAGCGTGGCGGGGTGCATCAGGGGAAGGCCCGCAGCGTGCGCCCCGCCCCGGAGCGCGTCAACGCCGCAACCACCCCGCGCCCGCGTCAGGCGAGAATATCCTTCACGAGGTGGCCGTGGACATCCGTCAGGCGGTGATCGCGGCCCTGGAAGCGGAAGTTCAGCCGCGTGTGATCGAACCCGAGCAGGTGCAGGATCGTCGCCTGGAGGTCGTGCACGTGCACCTTGTCCCGGGTGACGCTGAAGCCGAGTTCATCGGTCTCGCCGTGGGTGTAGCCGTGCTTCACCCCGCCACCGGCCAGGAACACGGAGAAGGCATCCGGGAAATGATCCCGGCCCAGCACGTCCCCCTTCGAGGTCCGACCCTCGCGGAACGGGGTCCGGCCGAACTCGCCGCCCCACACCACCAGGGTATCCTCGAGCAGGCCCCGCTCGCGCAGGTCACGCAGGAGCGCCGCGACGGGTTTGTCGGTCCGGGCCATCTTACGGGTCAGGCCGTCCCGGATGTCCTCGCGCGGCGTGGTGCCGTGGAAGTCCCAGCCCCAGTCGAACAGCTGGACGAACCGCACCCCCTGCTCGAGCAGGCGCCGGCCCAGGAGGCAGTTGTTCGCGAAGCTGGCCTCGCCCGGCACCGCGCCATAGGCCTCCCGCACCGACTGCGGCTCGCGGCCGATGTCCATCACCTCCGGGACACTCGCCTGCATCCGGAACGCCAGCTCGTACTGGGCGATCCGGGTGAGGGTCTCCGGATGCCCCAGCTCCGCCGCCTGGCGCTCATTGAGCACGCGCAGGGCATCGAGGGTCTGGCGCCGCAGCGCCCGGCTCATCCCCGGGGGATCGCTCACGTAGAGGACCGGATCCCCCTTGGAGCGGCACTGGACGCCCTGGAACACCGAAGGCAGGAACCCCGTGCCCCACGCGCTCTGGCCCGCGCTCGGCTGGGTGCCGCTGCTGATCAGGACCACGAAGCCCGGCAGGTCCGCGTTCTCGGAGCCGAGACCATAGGTCACCCACGAGCCCATCGAGGGCCGGCCGCCCCGGGGCGACCCCGTGAAGAGCAACAGCTCGGCCGGGGTGTGGTTGAACTGGTCCGTGTGCATCGACTTGATGAGGCACAAGTCGTCCGCCAGCCCGTGGAAGTTCGGGATGGCATCGGACATCCACATCCCGGAGCGCCCGTGCTGCGCGAACTGACGCGGGGTGCCCATCAGCAGCGGCGTGCCGGTGGTGAAGGCGAAGCGGCGGCCCTTGATGAAGTCGTCCGGCGCCGGCTGGCCGTCCCGCTTCACCAGCTCGGGCTTGTAATCGAACAGGTCCAGATGCGGCGGCCCGCCCGACATATGGAGGTAGATGACGCGCTTCACCTTGGCCGCATAGTGCGACGGCCGCGGGGCAAGGGGGTTCACCGGCCCGGGTCCCGGCGCCGGGGCCGCGCCGAGCGCCTGCAGCGCGATCGCGCCCAGGCTGAACTGCCCGCTCGCCCGCAGGAACTGGCGGCGGGTCTGGTGACGGATCTGTTCGACGCGCAGGTTCATGGCTTCATCAGGGTCTCGTCGAGGTTCAGCAGCACGTTGGCCACGGCCGTCCACGCCGCGAGGTCCGGGGCGGAAAAGGTCGCGGGCGGCGGCAGGTCGGGATTGGCGATCAATTGGGCCGCCTGCTCGGGCTCGCGCGTGAAACCCGCCAAGGCCTCCGCGTGCAACGCCACCAGCGGCGCCAGCTCGGCCGGCGCCGGCGCCCGCAGGAGCACGCGCCGGAAGCCCGCCGCCGCCTTCTCCGCCACGCTGCCCCCGCCGTGCGCCATCAAGCGCGCCAAACCCTGCGCCGCCTCGACGTAGACGGGATCATTGAGGGTCACGAGGGCCTGCAGGGGCGTGTTGGTCCGCGGGCGCCGCAAGGTGCACACCTCGCGGTTCGGCGCGTCGAAGGTCACCATCGACGGATACGGGCTGCTCCGGCGCCACTCGGTGTACAGGCCGCGCCGCAACCGGTCCTCGCCCGTGCTGGTCTTCCAATCGAGCGCCCCACCGAACGCCGCCCGCAGGTCGAAGGCCGGTTGAAAAGGCCGCACCGCCGGGCCGAACTGCTTCGCGCTGAGCAGGCCGCTGACGGCGAGGGCCTGGTCGCGCACCATCTCCGCCGCCAGCCGCACCCGCGGGCCGCGCGACAGCAGCCGGTTCTCCGGATCCGCGGCGAACGCCTCGGGCGTCACCCGCGAATGCTGCCGATAGGCGGCCGAAAGGACGAGGCGGCGCAGGAAGCGCTGCACGCTCCAGCCATCCTCCATCAGTTCGACGGCCAGCCAGTCCAGCAGCTCCGGATGGCTCGGCAGCTCGCCCTGCGCGCCGAACTCCTCCGAGGTGCGCACGAGGCCCAGGCCGAAGATCGCCTCCCACAGCCGGTTGGCCAGCACCCGCGCGGTGAGGGGGTTCTCGCGGGCCACCAGCCAGCGCGCCAACGCCAGCCGGTCCGCCGGCTGCCCCGCCGGCAGCGCCCCGAACACCGCGGGCACGCCCGGCGGCACCTCGTCGCCCAAGGTCTGGAAATTACCCCGTAGGTGCACGCGGGTGACGCGCCGCTCGGCCGCGGGCAGCTCGCGCAGGATCGGTGTGGTCTGCAGCGGCATCTCGTCCAGTTCCCGCTGCACCGCCGCCAGCCGCCGGCGCTCCGTCGCCAGCCCCGGGGCCACCTCCTGCACATAATGGTCCAGCAGCAGCTCCCGCTGTACGGGCGTCCGCTCGGCCTCCTGGCGCCGCAGGACCGCCAGCACCGGGGCCGGGGTGCGGGCGTGTTCCGCCGCGCGGGCCTCCGTCGTGCTCAGCACCCGCAGGCCCCCCGCCGCGGTCCGGGCCCGGCCGCCCTGCTGCTCCACCGTGAGGACCAGCCGCTCGCCCGGTGCGAGACGCAGGGGCCGCGCCGGAACCAAGGTTAGGCCCGCGCCCCCCGCCGTGCCCGGCCGCCACGCCGGCTTCGCCGCGGCCTTGCGTGCCTTGGCCGCCTTGCGCGCGGGCTGGTCCGTCACGAGGGCCGAGGGCTCCAGGCCTTCCTGCCCCGGATCCGCCGCCGCCAACGCCAGCGGCAATTCCCGCGGATCGGAAAGCAGGACCGTGTTGGTCGGGCGCGGGAACTCGCGGGTCACCCGCTCAAAGACCGGCCGCCGCTCCGCGTCCAGCACGGTGATGCGGATCCCGGTAGGCGTGCCCTCCTCGCCCCGTCGGCCCCACAGGACAACCTTCTCGAGGGGCAAGGTCGCCCCCAGGTCCACTTCCCACCAGGGATTATCCTCCACCTGGGTGAGGGACACCGACTTGAACAGGATATCGCCGTCCGTGTTGCCATCGAGGGCCCGGGCGGCCTCGGCGCCCTCGGCGGTCGAGCTCTGGCGGGCCTTCCCCGCGCGGGCCACATTCTGCCCACCACTGAACACCTCCAGTTCGGCAAAAGACACGACCTTGCCCCGGCCGGGGTTCTCCACCCGCACGAAGCGGGCGTGACGGAACGGCTCCGGGGGCAACACGCCCGCGCGCACCGACTGCAGCGTGAACCCGCCACCATTGGCCGAAGGTCCGGCTTCCAGCCGCAGCGCGGTGAGGGTCTCGCCCTCGGGCAGCGCCGGCTCCAGCGTGAAGGTCTCCTTGGCCGGCCCGGCCTCCACGGCCGCCGCCCCCGCCTCCAACCGCACCGGGGTGGCGCCCGCCGCGCTCGCCGCCCGCAACGGGGCCGGACGCCAGTCGAGCCGCGCCGGGAAGGCCCGCGCCCACTCCCCGGCCGCAACGGTCTCCCGCTCGCGTGCCGCCCGGAACGCCGCGTGCAGGGCCGCGATCTCCGCTTCCGCCCGCTCCCGCGCCGCCTCCTGCTCCGCGGTGAAGAACTCCAGCAACGGGGTCTCGTCGTTGCGATCCGCGTCCTCGGTCTGGTTCAGCAAAGCATAGACCTGGAAGTACTCCTTATGGGTGATGGGATCGTACTTGTGGGTGTGGCACTGGGCGCAGGCCATCGAGGTGCCCATCCAGACCGCGAGGGTCGTGTTGACGCGGTCGACCACGGCCACGGTCCGGAATTCCTCATCGTCCGTGCCGCCCTCGGTGTTGTTCATCGTGTTGCGATGAAACCCGGTCGCCACGATCTGGTCCCGGGTCGGGTTCGGCAACAGGTCGCCCGCGATCTGCTCCACGGTGAACTGATCGAAGGGCAGGTC
>Ga0172372_10011365_pt1 | contig 11321 bp, 9 predicted proteins | sample LakKiv5m_2_FD_114544 | JGI IMG/M metagenome (GOLD analysis project Ga0172372, IMG submission 114544) | Freshwater microbial communities from Kabuno Bay, South-Kivu, Congo - kab_092012_9.5m | ecosystem: Environmental > Aquatic > Freshwater > Lake | place: Democratic Republic of the Congo... | reverse complement strand
TCTTAAAAATCTATCTGCTTTGATTTTGTATTTAAAACAAATATCAGATTCTTTTATTAAGCAGGATTCCATAACATTACAAAAAGTATTCTCTTCATTTTCGGTTTTTGCAAAATCTTTAAAATCATGGTGTCCGAGATACTCTTGAGCGCGAGTAGACATCTTGTCGAAGTCTAGAGGTCCTTTGTGCCACATGAGACTATCGAGCCTTAAGACCGGTCTGTGACGCCGAAGGAAGATTTTGTAACTATACTCTCGAGCTTTTGCGCTGAACCTAGCATGAAACTCTAATGGGACATTTGTGATTTTACTTATAACCATATCTTGTGGTAAAAAAGAATTTAGAGATATCAAAAGCTTATCAGGATTGGTTTCTATGGTGTTTAATTCTTGATTTAGCTTAAAATTTACTACTTGCCCTACAGCATGTACCCCAGTATCTGTACGCCCTGCAAAATTAGTTTCGATATTTTCTCCAAAAAATTTACTAAGTCCTGACTCAAGCTCGGATTGTACTGTACGAACGGGTTCTAGTCCGTTTTGGGCTTGGGATCCTTGGAATTCTTTGCCGTTATATTCTAAAGTTATTTTGTAATTAAACACTTATTCTTTTGTGCTAACGACTACAGTTGCCACGCGAATGACTTTATCATTAAGCTTAAAGCCTTTTTTGAGCACTTCAAGGATAGTACCTTCTGGCTTACTTGAGTCCACTACTTTATGAACGGCTTCATGTAGTTCAGGATTAAAGGTGTTGTCTGTGCTGACGGGCTCTAGTCCGACAGCTTTAAGGCTGTTGATAAGCTGATCTTGGAGCATTTCAATACTTTTTATTACATCTTCAGGCTTGGTATTTGCATTAATACTGCGTTTGGCAAAATCAAAATTATCCAAGGCCGGAAGCAAAGCTTCTATGGTATTAGATGCGGCATAGCGCACAATATCCAAACGCTCTCTATTAAAGCGATTGACGATGTTTTGTTGATCTGCCCAAAGTCGCTTGTATTGGTCCTCTAGCTCGCTGTATTTATTGCGCTGTTCTTCAAGCTCGTTACTCAAAAAAGTCGCTGTTTTATCTTGTAACTCTTTCCATTCTTGATCGATGCTCTTATTAGGTTCTTTATTAATACCATCTTGTTGAGGGCTATGAAGATTATTTACGTTATTTTCATTAGTATCAGTCATGGCAATTACTATTATAACGCAACAGCGTGCATTGGAAAAACTGGTCCTTCGGTGCAGACTCGAAGATAATTTTTACCCCAATCTTCAGGTCTATTAGGCTTGCAAATACAAGCGAGACACGCCCCTACGCCGCACCCCATGCGCTCTTCAAGAGAAATGTAAGATTCCTTGGTATTGGGGATAAGATTCTGCAGAGCTTTTAACATAGGAGTTGGCCCGCAAGAATATAATACATCCCAATTTTCATCCAGTAAATCTGTAACAAAACCCTTATGCCCGTAGCTACCATCAATAGTACTGATTTTAGTAAGTCCTAGACTCTGAAATTCTGCTTCATAAAAAACGTCCTTAGCAGAGTTAAAGCCAAGTATTGATTGAATCTCATGCCCTTTCTGTTTTAGCTTGCGTCCTAAATAATAAAGTGGGGGCACGCCAATTCCACCGCCGACTAATAAAATTCGAGAGTGATTAAGAATCTGATCGTATGGAAACGGTTCACCAAGCGGAGCTAGCACATCTAAGAGATCACCGGGTGTTTTACTTGCAAGAGCTTTTGTGCCAAGCCCTTCCGCGCGATACAACACAGTCATTTCTTTATAGGCATCATCAATATTACAAATACTCATTGGTCTTCTTAGAAGTGGATCTATACCATCTGCGCACTTTATATGCAAAAACCGTCCTGGAGCGAAATCTAGAGTCCTAAAATCACCTTCTAATTTTAATTCAAAGATTTTATCAGCGATAGAATTATTAGAAAGGATTTTTAGTAAATGCTTCATTCTATAGAGCCCTCTCTAGGACAGCCATTCTCACGGCGACTCCATTAGCCACTTGCTTATATATTAAAGATCGAGGATGCTCGACAAGGTCACCATCTATCTCGACTCCTCTATTAAAAGGGGCTGGATGCATGATCATGGCGTGGCTTTGCATTAGATTAAATCTTTCTTTTGATAGCCCATAATCTCTAAAATAATTATCAGCGACATTGCTAAGGGCGTGTCTTTCTCTTTGGAGTCTAAGCATCATGACTACGTCTGCTTCTTTTACTGCATAATCCACAGGCACTATTTGCGTATGCGGACCTAGTAGCTCTGAATCTTGGCTTGGCAAAAGGTTTTCAGGTCCAGCCAAAAACACTTGCGCTGAAAATTTGCCAAGAGCAATAATGTTAGAATTCGCTACTCGAGAGTGTTTGATATCGCCAATGATAGCGACTTTTAGACCATTTAATTTACCAAAATGCTGGCGCATAGTTAAAATATCGAGCAAGCCTTGAGTCGGATGCTCATTAGCTCCAGCACCGGCGTTTATAACAGCAAGCTCTAATAAAGGAGCCACTTCTTGAAGAATATTTTCTTCTGAAGTTCTGATGATAGCCGCATTCGTGCCCATGGATTCTAGAGTGCGCAGAGTGTCATAGAGAGTTTCACCTTTTTGAACACTAGAGTTTTGTGGCTCAAAATTCAAGACATGGAACCCAAGTTTTTTGGCGGCGACCTCAAAAGAGAACCTAGTCCTAGTGCTAGATTCAAAAAATAAATTACTGACGATAGGATTATCAACAGTGCGCGGAATAATTGAAAATCTGGAATTTAGGTGATCAGACCAATAGTCTCCTCTGTCCAAGATACCCTGGATCTCATTTAGTTCTAAATCTTTTAGGCTAATTAAATCTTTTCTTTTTTTCTTCACAAAACACTTTTCTTGACTGGGATTTTCAGAGATTTTTAGCATATCCAAGCGCCTCCAATTAATTCTAATCCCGTTTCTAGATCATATATCGCCAGAGCTTGCCCAGGAGTAATGGCTGTTACGGGCTCCTGAAATTCTACTTCCATCTCGTGTTCACCGATAAGCTTTACCCGCGCGGGGGTCGGATCTGAATTATAACGAATTTTTACTAAAGCTGTAAAATCATCTCCCAGATAGTCATTGATTAGGTTTCTGTTTTTGGCTTTTGCTGTTTGACCAGCGAGCTTGTCTTTTGTGCCCACAAAAACTGTATTAGACTTGGAGTCGATCTTGACTACGTAAAGTGGCTCTGAATGAGCGATACCGAGACCTTTGCGCTGTCCGTAAGTATAATTGAAACTACCTTTATGTTTACCTAAAACTTTACCAGTCTCAGTCTCTATGATATCTCCGGGCTTCTCGCCAAGAATTTTTAGCAAGTAATCAGAGTTAGTCATGCCATTAGAAACGAAGCATATATCCTGAGACTCAGGCTTAGAAGCTACACACAGTTCAGCCTCATTAGCAATTTTTCTTACTTCTGATTTATCAAGGTCTGCTAATGGAAACACAGTCGCCGAGAGCTGTTGAGGGGTTAGTCCCCAAAGCATATAGCTTTGATCTTTATTCTCTTCTAAAGGTCTATAGAGATGTAGACCGTTATCGTCTTGTACGATTTTTGCGTAGTGCCCTGATGCTAGATGAGTAGCTCCAAGCTTAGCTAGAGAATAAGAAAGCAGTGAACCCCACTTGATATCATTGTTACAGCTAATACAGGGGATAGGAGTCTCGCCCTGGGCGTACGATTCATGAAACTCTTTTATGATGCCCTCTGCAAAATCTTTTCTAAGATCGATGGCGTGATGCTCTACACCCAGCTGATCACAAACCTTTACAGCATCCACTACACCATTATCACAACATCTTCCAGAACCAGAAATTATCCAAGCCGTGATTCCGACGACATCGTAGCCAGCATTTTTTAGAAGATAAAGAGCAACAGAGCTATCTACTCCGCCACTCATCGCAACTGCAATTTTTGATTTTTTGGGATCAGGTAAAAAATTTACCTTGCCATCGGCTGGTTGAATGTTGGCAAGAAAAGAGCCTTCTGGTAAATACGCTTTTTCTAGATTAAAAGTATTAGTCTTAGCGGCTGACATTGATAAAAATCATCCTATTAGACCTAATGATAATACAAAATACCCCATTATATCTAGGCTTTTAGAAATAAAAATAGGGTTTAAAGCCAATAAGGTCTGAAAAACAAGGAATTTCCCTTATGGTATTCGTAGCAAGATTAGGAACATGGCAAAGATTTAGCTTTAATAGGGGCATCATGCTTGAAAATCAATCAACATTTGCCAGAGATACTACACGATTAAATACGGGCCAAAGATTACTTAATAACTATGATCAGATCAACGGTAGTAAAGATTTAATTGCCGTCACCGGTAAATTAACTGAAACAGTCTCGCGCGGTAAAAATTCTTCTTTGGCCTCTACAGAATTAGAGTTAGCAGAATCATCACTTGATAATATAAAAGAAGTTTTAGATGAATTAAAAGATGATGTTTTACTTGCTAGTAGTGATCTGGCGAGTGAAGCTGATAAAAAAATTCTGGGTGAAAAACTGAGAAACCTTGGTGAAAGTTTATACCAATCATCAAATGCAAAAATTGGAACAAAGTATTTATTTGGTGGGACACAATCTGATATTCCAGTGATTACACATACTCCTGGTGGTATATTCTCAAATGCTGTCTACAAACAGGGCAACGCTGATTTGCCTGAGAGAAAGACTGAAAACATTCAATCAAGTGTTAGTCTCTCTAAGCTTTTTATAAGCCAAAGTAGCTCTGCTATTTTTGAAGGAATAACTCCGGTAAATATCCCACTGACTGCTAATGCTGAAATGAATTTGTTGATTCACGATGGAGTCAAAAATATTAATGTGGGAGATATTAGTTTTACAGCAGGAGATGATTTAAACACTATAGTAACAAAAATAAATACGGCTTTTAATTCTGCTGGAGGACAAGGTTCTATTGCTCAGAATAATGCTGGAGCTTTAAAGTTTGATACATCTTTAATTACAGGGAATATCAAAAATGCTTCAGCGGCAGTAATTATTAGTGAAGGGGCAAATCTTCCTAACACACTCTCGGACCTTGGACTCAAGGTTTTTACGAAAACAGGTACAAGTGCCAATATCAGAGAAGTCCTGAGTAAACTAGATGATGCTTATAACTCTGATGATAGTAATGCTTTAAGAAACTTAATTATAGATTTAGATGAGAACATTAATCGTTTGATATCTGTTAAATCACAGCTTGGGGATTTGGCAAATAAATTTAATGCAAAATCAAATCAGTATGGAGAGTTGAAAATAGATTTCCAAATTAAACAAGCAGATATAGCAGAAATACCCGTGGTCGAAGCTATTCAAGAAGTAAACAAGTCCCAAGCTGTATTGCAAGCAACAATGAGGTCTTCGACGCAAATGATGAGTCAGAACATTTTTGACTTTTTGAAACTTTAGGAGAATAAATAGTGGAACGTTTAAGTACAGGTATGGTTTTTTCTCTTTTAAGTCGTCAGGTCGCTGATAATCAAAAGGAAATTATAAACTTATCTAAAAAAATCAATGAAGGAAAAAATTATGTGACCACCTATGATGATCCCGTGGGAATTATTAATTTGGTTGAAACCGGCGGTAGAATTCTAGAAAATAATCAGGTTGATAGGGTTTTAGATTATTCAATCTATGAGCTTGAATCTGCAGAGACTCCCTTGAGATCAATGAATGAAATTCTTACTAAAATCAAAGAAATTGCACTGCGTGCAAGCAATGGTTCAACCTCGGGCGAAGAAAGAATTATTTATAAAAATGAACTAAGAACTCTTGGGGACAGTCTTGTTCAGCTAGCTAATACAAAAGTAGGAGATAAATATATTTTTTCTGGTCAACAATCCTCGTTGCAAACCATAAGGCTCAATCAGGGTGCACCTTTTAACACTGCAATTTATAAGCATAATCAAGACAATGGGCAAGAAAGATATATTCAACAGCAACCTAGTAGTGTTAATTTAAAAGAAGAGCTAATCGGCTCCACTAAGTCTGCTTCTATGACTAGCTTGATTATTAATCCAGTTACTACCGTAGCCGGCGATTTGGTTTTTTCTATCAATGATGGTAACAATAATGTTACGAATTTCACAGCATCTATTAGTGCTGGTGATGATCTTACTGCCGTGATTAGTAAGATCAATACAGCGTTTAATGCCTCTGGTGGACTGGGTTCCATAGCCCAAGACAGTCCTAGCGGTTATTTAAATTTTGATACGTCGCTTATTACCGGTAATTCAGGTAATAGTAAGGCAATGATATCGATTGATAAAAGTTCTTCTACGGCTGTAACAGAACAGTTGTATTTAAAAAAACAAAAAATATTTGGCTCTGAAATGGGAATTATGAACATGCTTTCTGGATTAGAAACAGCACTAAGTAATAATGATGATGCTGGAGTAAGAAACCTCCTAAATAATATCGATTTTAATATTAATCAAATTAACGCCAAAATCAGTACAGTCGGTCTTCTTGTTTCTCAAGCTGAAATGTTTAAATCTGCTTCAGAAAGACTAAATATTAAACTTGAAGGAGATTTATCTGCGACTCAAGATTTAGATATGATCGAAGCTAATGTTAGGCTTTCCAATGCTCAAAACGCTCTTCAGACGTCGATTCGAACTGCATCAACATTCTTTAACTATACTCTTTCAAATTTCATAGGATAAAAGGTGAACCAAAAAAATGACATTTAGTGGATTATTCATAAGTACTTCAGGGATGCTGGCTTCTCAAGTTGCGCTAGATGTAACGAGTAACAACATAGCGAATGCAAATAATGCAGGTTTTACACGTAAGTCAATAAGTTTTAAAGAATCTACAATTAGTGCCCAAAGCGGAAGCTCCCAAGTAAAATTATTTTCAGATGTGATGATAGATGAAGTAAAGCGTGTAAGAGATTTTTTCTTAGATCAGCAGTTACGCCATCAAAACTCAGCTGTTGGTAAGGATGATGTGATAGCAGACTTTACTATTCAGCTTAATAAAATATTGGGTGAACCAAGTGAAACCGGTTTAACAGCTAAGTTAAATGACTTTTTCAAGGCGGCGAGTGATTTATCTGCCAATCCTGATCAAGAGACAGCAAAAACCGTTTTTTTAAATTCAGCAGTAGCTTTAACGGATAGTTTCCAAAAAATCGATCAATCTATTGGAGTCATTGAAGAAAATCTTACGGTTGATTTGGTAGGAGAATTGCCTGTCGCTGTAGATATTGTTAATGAAAAATTAGCTGCATTGGCAAAAGTACATAATCAAGTTGTTATTTCGCAAAGAGTAGGCGAACCAGTCTCTGAACTTGAAGATGCACGTGATATGCTTCTTGACGAAGTTAGCAAATTAATAAATATAAAAATCAATAAAGCTGGTGATGGACAGGTTTCTACTCTGTCTATGCAAACAAATCCCACTGAGGCAATGGTGGTCGGAACAAATTCTTTTTCAAATATTCATAGTCCAATCACGGCTCTTACTCCTGGTAATAATTCTCTTACTCTAACTGTAAATAACGGTAATGGTAATGCTACTGGTCCATTTACTGTAAATTTTGAAGCGAATTCTTCTATCAAAGATGTTGTGGATAAAATCAATAGTACTTTTAAAGCCGCTGGTGGTAAAGGTTCTATAGCATCTATAAATCCTCAAAGCCAATTAGTTATTCAATCATCAACAATTGATAATGCTCTAAATAGCTCAGTGGCTTCTATTGAAATTGCTCCAAGCTCTGCCAATGCTGTTCTGGGACTTGTTCCTGGAGTGGTAAGTGGATCAGATAGCCGTATGACTGAAATAGTTAATTCTAATGGCTTACTTTATAAATTTGTTCTTGAGAATGGAGATAAAGAAGCAGGTATATATCCTAGTAAGCTTAAGATGGTAGCAAACGATCCTTTTGAAACACATTTAGGCTATGTAGATCAAGCATCGGGCAGAATTGGTGGATTTCTAGAAATGACTAATAAACAAATTCCTGAGATGAGATCCTTGTTGTCTAATTTTGCGATGAATATAAAAGACACTATTAACAAGCTTTGTGTTTTAGGTAAAACAGCAAGCGGTAATCCTGGAACGGAATTGTTCGTAGGAAACAGCGCTAATGATTTTGCGGTTAATTCTAATATCCTTGAAAATCATAGTTTGTTTACCACGGGTAAAACTGGTGCGGCAAGCGATGGGACGATTATTACAGAAATTGCAGATTTATTTTTTGGTACAACGGGAATTATCAGTGACGGCTCCCAATCAGAAAAAATATATCTTGATTCCACTAACCCAGGCTTCTCAACCAGCTCTATTCCAGTAATTCCAGGTGAAAGCATAAAAATCAATGTCAAGGGCGTTATCAAAAATGATGGAAGTTCTATGAACGCTGGAACGAATGGCGTGAATAACACATCTAGTCTTGTTCAGATCGAATTCATTGATGCTAGTGGTGCGGTGATCGGCTCAGCGATTGATTTTCCGGCATCTCAGGGCGCGCCAGCAGACCAAGTTAATTATTCGGGCACTATTCCTGCCAACTCTGCTTTTGTAAGATTAAAAATGAACACCAGTGTTGATGCTAATTTGGCAGATAATTTTGGACATTTCGGAATTTCTATAGTTCAGGGTGTGGAGAATAATGCCGCAAATAATTTTAATAATAAAATCTCTCAAATCATCGGTGATTTTGGGACTCGTGGTAACGTCGCTCTCGCTAGGCAAACGAATTCAGATAGCTTGTTATCATCTTTAGATAGTAGAAGACAGAGTATTAGTGGTGTTTCGATCGAGGAAGAAGCCGCTAATTTGATTCGCTTCCAAAACAGTTTTGCCGCAAATGCCCGTGTGATCAGTGTTTGGGACAGTATATTTCAGTCGATTATTTCTATGATTTAGCATTGATTTAGCTGGATTTATTCAGCTAAATATAAAACCTCGTCTTAAGCGCGCCTTTAAGTTAGAATAATAATGATGATTATTGATGGCCAAAAAATCGCACAAGAAATAAAAAACGAACTCAAGCTTGAAATCGAAAATCTTCGTGCTGGCTCCAAGCGCGCCCCGGGTCTTGCGGTAATTCTGGTCGGAGATGACCCTGCTAGCCAATTCTATGTCGCCAAGAAACAATCTGCTTGCGCCGAGTTGGGTATCGAGTCGTTTAAAACCGTTCTGGGAGCGGATTGTACAAAAGAGCAATTAATCTCTGTGATTAATTCTTATAATTCTGATAACAGCGTGGATGGAATTTTACTTCAGCTCCCTTTGCCAACGCCTCTAAAACCCTTTACCCAAGAGATTTTGGATACTATCAGCGAGCATAAGGATGCTGACGGACTTACTACTCTTAATCTAGGCAAGGTCTTGCTTGACTCCCCATCAGCGATATTTCCCTGCACGCCCAAGGGTTGTATGGAACTGCTCAAACGCTCTGGTGTAGCGCTTTCTGGCAAGCGCGTGCTTGTGATCGGCAGAAGTCTTTTGGTGGGCAAGCCTGTTGCTCTTATGCTGAGTAATGCTAATGCTACCGTTACTCTTGCTCATAGCCAGACTCAAAACCTCGCGCTGGAAGTCGCTCAAGCAGATATAGTCCTGGCGGCTATTGGCAAGCCTGAGGCGATTCTAGGTAAGTGGATAAAACCTGGCGCTGTGGTGATCGATGTAGGTATTAATCCGGTTCTCAGCTCTGATGGCACAAAAAAAATCGTGGGTGATGTTGAGTTTCTAGAAGCTAGTCAGCAAGCGAGTTTGATCACGCCTGTGCCTGGCGGAGTCGGTCCGATGACTGTTGCGATGTTACTAAAAAATACTACCGAGCTGTGGAAAAGAGCTTAAGCGGATTACGCCTAAAAAATCGTTTTTTGGCGAATCCTTAATCTTGGTTCCAGTTTATTGCGCCTTTTTTCCAAGCGTAAACAAGACCCATCATCAAGATCGCCACAAAAATAAAAGCCTCAAAAATTATAAACCCGCGCTGTCCAGCAGGAATGGTATTAAACAAATTAGCCCAAGGCATTAAAAACACAAACTCAACATCAAAAACGATAAAGATTATTGCAAATAAATAGTACTTGATATCGAACTGGACTTGGGCGTTCATCTCGGATTTCATACCGCATTCGTAAGATTCGTTCTTGACTCCGCCTGGATTATAAATCCCAAAAAATCTCTGGATACCAGCACTTAAGCCAAGCAAGACCAGGCCATTAACAAGCGCCAGCGCAGAAATTAAACCGATTTGTCCGAGTTCCATATATTCGATTATATTGCTATTTTGGGTATTTGGGGAATTCCGTTAATCACAAGAGGCTAATTGTAATATTGTTACAATTAGTCGAGTGTTATCTGAGGGCTAGCTCACCCACTAAACTCCAAAAATCTCAGACCACCTGGCGTTAACTTGGTCTTTTATTTCTGGGCTCATAATAATTTTATCTGGCCACTCACGAGTAAAACCTTCTTCGGGCCATTTTTTGGTGGCGTCGATACCGACTTTTGAGCCGTAGCCCATAATCGGTGCGGAGTGATCCAGAATATCCAGTGCGCCCTTAGAGAAGCTCATATCGCGCTGGGGATCGACATTACCGAAGGCATACATCGCAGATTCAGCGTAATTATGGATATCTACTTCCTTATCAAACACAATGATAGACTTAGTCCAAGCTAATTGACCAATCCCCCAAATTATATTCATTACTTTTTGCGCTTGCCCAGCGTATTTCTTGTCGATTTTTATCAGCGCACAGCTATGAAACACTCCGTCCCAAGGCAGGTGCATGTCCAAAACCTCTGGGCAAACGAGTTGTAGCAGAGGCAAGAATATTCTTTCGGTAGCTTTACCGAGATAGCAATCCTCTTGAGGCGGTATTCCGACTATGGTGGTGGCGTAAATAGGATTCTTGCGGTGAGTGAGAGCTGTTAGATGGAACTTCGGGTATTTATCAGCCAGCGAATAAAAACCAGTATGATCTCCAAAAGGTCCCTCGGTTACAAGCGGCTCACTGAGATCGATATAGCCTTCTAAAATAATCTCAGCGCTAGCCGGCACTTCAATATCGATAGTCTTACACGGCACTAACTCGACAGGTTTATTACGGATGAAGCCAGCCAAGATCATCTCATCGATCCCAGGCGGCAAGGGCGCTGTACCAGCATAAGTGATCACCGGGTCAGTGCCGATGGCGATGGCCATTTCCATGCGCAGTTCTTCTTTGCCGGTGTTTGAGTTAAGAGATTTTTTTAGAGATTTTTGGTAATTGTGAGCGCCGTCGTGGTGCTTGTGCCAGTGCAT
>Ga0172372_10011362_pt1 | contig 11322 bp, 10 predicted proteins | sample LakKiv5m_2_FD_114544 | JGI IMG/M metagenome (GOLD analysis project Ga0172372, IMG submission 114544) | Freshwater microbial communities from Kabuno Bay, South-Kivu, Congo - kab_092012_9.5m | ecosystem: Environmental > Aquatic > Freshwater > Lake | place: Democratic Republic of the Congo... | reverse complement strand
GCCGCACCCTCGAGCGCCAGCAGCTGCCCCCGCCCGGTCGGCGCCCCGCCGTGCTGGGGATCAACCTGGGTAAGTCGAAGCTCACCTCGCTGGAGCTGGCTCCAGACGACTACGCCTCGTCGCTGGAGCTGCTGGCGCCCCTGGCCGACTACGCCGTGATCAACGTCAGCTCACCCAACACGCCCGGGCTGCGGGAGCTCCAGCAGGAAACCCTGCTGCGGCGCCTGGTGGAGCGGCTGCGGCGCCTCCCGGCCTGCCCGCCGCTTTTGGTGAAAATCGCTCCCGACCTGGAAGACGACGCCATCGATGCGATTGCCCGTATCGCCTACGAGGAGGGATTGGCCGGCGTGATTGCCGTGAATACAAGCCTCAACCGCTTCGGCCTGGAGCAGCGCCGGTTGGCCCAGACCGGCCGCACCCTGGGGGAGGAGGCCGGCGGGCTGAGCGGAGCCCCCCTGCGGGGCCGGGCCCTGGAGGTGTTGCGGCGGCTGCGGGCCACGGCCGGCCCTGCCCTGCCCCTGATCGGGGTGGGCGGCATCGATTCGCCCGAAAGCGCCTGGGAGCGGATCGCCGCCGGGGCCTCCCTGGTGCAGATATACACCGGCTGGATCTATGCGGGGCCGGCTCTGGTGCCCCGGATCCTGGCGGGTCTGGCCAGCCAGCTCGAGCGCCATGGCCTGGCCCACATCGGCGCAGCTGTGGGGTCTGGCCTGGCCTGGCGGTGAACTCTCGATAACCTTCAGGCGGTGGTTCGGGATTCCCGTTGGTCGTCGCACGCGCGCAGGAGGAGTGGCAGACGCTGCGGTCTGAGCTGTTTCCCACCAAGGTGCTGCTCGATCTCAGCGACCTGGTGCTCACGGCCCAGCGCCTGCCGACGGCCAACCAGCCCCCGCAGGCCCCCTGGATAGTGCCCTTGCCGGCGGCCACCTGCCGCGGGGGCAGACCCCTGCAGACTGAGGCCCTGGGCGATTTCCTCGGGGATCTGCTGTTGAGCCATGGCCAGATCAAGGCCCTGTTGAGCGTGGCCTTGCCGGCGGCGGCCTGTTATTGGCGGGCATTGCAGTGGCCCCTAGGGGCCTGGCCCCAGGAACCGGCCCGGAAACTGCGGTCGCTCCAGCCTGATCTGAACCTGCCCTTTGCCCTGGAGCAGGCCTGGATCGACGTCATGCCCGTCCGGGGCGGGGACATCGAAGCCCTGGTGGTGGCCATCGAGCGCCAGCTGCTGGCGGAGTGGCTTGAGGTTTTCAACATTGCGGGGGTGCGGCTGGGTCGGATGGTTCCGGCCCAGGTGGCCTGGATGGTGGGCCTGCAGGAGCGGCTGCTGGGGGCGGATTCAACAACCCTCGTGGGCCTGCTGCTGCCCGAGCCGCAGGCGCTGCGCCTGCTGGTGTGGCGTGCTGGCGTGCCGCTCTACGAGCGGCTGCTGAAGGGGGAGCCGGATCAGTGGCTGGGCCAGCTAGAGGCCTGCCTGCGCTTTCTTTGCTGGCAGCAGGGCGGGCAGGCCACGCAAACCATTGAGCTGCTGCTGGCTGCAGGGCTGGCAGCCGGGCAGCAGGAGCGACTCCAGCTCAGCTGCCCCCAGCCACTGGAGCTGCTGGATTCCGGCGAATATGGAAACCTGGCCCTGCGGGGCCTGGCGCTGCTGGAGGGCCCCCCATGAGCGCCCAGTTGGATCTGGCTGCGGGTCTGGACCTGCTGCGGGAGCGGCGCCGCGAGCTGGGCCTGGCCGAACCCCAGGAGCTGCTGGCCCGTCAACGGGGCCAGCTGGTCCGTGGCTGCGGCTGGGCGATGCTGCTGGTCGGTGGGGTGGCTCTGCTGGGAGCGCTGCTCACCGTGCGAGCCCAGTCCGTGCTTGCTTCGCTCGATCGGGAGGCTCTGGTGGAGGCGAAGGTGGCCGAGCTGGAGCAGGCTCTCAATGGCCGCAATAAATCTCTAGAACAGCTCAGCAGTGCCAATCGCAACCTGGCCAGCGCCCTGGTGGCGATCCGTTCCGGCTCGGCGCTGATGCGGGATCTGCAGCTGCGGGTGCCCCAGGGGGTGCGGCTGCGGGAGGTGAAAATCCTTGCAGATAGCCTCGAGATAAAGGGGGAAGCGCGGGACCCGCTCAGCTTTGCGCGGATCAATGCACTGCAGCTGCAGTTGGCCCGCTCGCCCCTGCTCGATCCCCAGGGGGTGGTGCTGGCCCAGGCGGAGCGCATCCGCGGCGAGGTCACCCAGGCCATGGGGACAAATCAGGTGGGCTTCCAGCTCACCGCCAGGTTGCGGCCGCCGCTGGCGGCAAGCCAGGAAGCCCTGATCCTGCAGCAGCTCGGCGCTGACGGCATGGTGCGCCGGCTCCAGCTGCTGCAGGGGGAGGGACTGCTGCCATGACCATGCTGCAGGCCCCTATTGGCGAGGAACCCGCCCTGGCCGGCGGCCGCCTGTCCCCGCGTCAGCTGCTGCTGCTGCCCCTGGCCCTGGGCGGGGTGGTTGCCCTGGCGCTGCTGGGGGGGTGGGTGATTCCCCAGCTGCAGAAACTCAACGAGGCCAACCAGCGCTATGGCCAGAAGCAGGCCAGGGCGGCAGGCATTCCGCTGCTGCGGCAGCAGCTGGATCAAACGATCACCGCTGCCCAGCGTGCCGAGATGCAACAGGCCCGCCTGCTGGCTCTGATTGCGGGCAGTGGCGATCTGGCCACCTTCCTCACCCAGGTTGATCGGCAAGCCCAGCGCTACGGCGTGCAGCTCGATCTGCTCCAGCCCGCCAAGCCGGTGGGCGCGCCAGGAGATGCCGCCCCAGCCGCACCGGCTGCTCCGGCTGAGCCGGCCGACCCCCTTGCCGGTGCTGGCCTGCAGGCGACAGAGATGCAGCTCAAGGCCGTGGGTACCTATCCAAATCTGCTTGGCTTCATCCGGGCAATGGAGCGGTTGAGTCTGCTGGTGCGGCAGAGCGGCTTCACGCTGCAGCAGGTCGGGCCCACGGCTGGCCAGGCCCCTGCCGCAGCGCCGGCCCCAGGCCTGACGGCGATGACCTTCACCCTGACGCTCTACAGCTCCACCAAGACTGGTTCCAGCCAGCCTTGAGCGGCCCCGGGGGCCTGGCGGGGCGGGATGGGAATCGATACCATCGGCCCATTCCCGGGATAGCTGGCCTTGGTGGCTCGGATCGGCTGCGCCTGGTTGTCGCTGCTGGTGGCGACAACGCCCCTGCTGCTGCCCGCCAACCAGGTGTTTGCCCAGGGCCGCCGCCCCGCTCAGGCGGCCAACCCTGGCCCGCAGGCAGCAGGCGGTGGGCTGCAGCTGAAGGTGCGGCGCCTGCCCGATGCGGTGGAGCTGGTGCTGGAGCAGGCCGGCCTGGGGGCCTCCCTGACCCAGCAGCCCCTGGCCGACCGCTGGCAGGGGGACCTGCGCACGGATCGGCCCCGGGCCCTGAAGGTGGGCCCCCAGTCGCTGGCGCTGCCGGCTGAGGGTTTCGAGCGCATCAGCTTCGAGGGCAGTGGTGAGAATTTCCGCCTCACGGTGACGCCCGTGGCTGGGCGCCCCCTGGCCTCGCCGGTGATCAGCAGCGACGGTCGGGACCTGGTGGTGAGCTTTCCGGCCCAGCCCAATGTGCTCTCTCAGACGGCTCGCCCCAATCTGCGCCAGCCCACCCCGGTGCCCACCGACAGCTTTGTGCCCCCCCTGCGCCCCCGGGCCGTGGCGCCACCGCTGGGGGATATGGCGGTGGGCACGATGACGCTTCAAAATCGCGGCTACATCCGGTTGAATGGCCCCCCCGTAACCCTCACCACGCGGGGAGCTAACGCCAGAGATGTGTTGATGGTGCTGGCCCAGCTGGGTGGCTATGGGTTTGTGTTCGTGGATAACCCCGCTGCAAAGCAGGAATCCTTCCCGGTTCAGGGCGTAGCTGCGGCTGCCGAATCTTCGCCCTCAAACAAAGATGCCCCACGGGTCCAGCCGGTCACGGTTTCATTTCGGGGTGAGGCCTACAGCAGGGCCCTCAATGCGGTTCTCCTGGGCGCAGGTCTGCAGGCAAGGGTGGAAGGAAATACAATTTTTGCAGGGCTGAATGTATTGTCCAAATCATTCGGCCCCCAGCTTTCTAAGGTTTATCGATTAAACCAGGTCAGTGCTAACTCTGCCGCCGATTACCTGGCCAATCTAGGTGCTTTGGTTACTAAAACCAACACCATCACCACCGCCATCACCCAGGGCGCCAATCAAAGCTCCGCCGTGATCGGCGCGGCTACCAGTGCCACCACCCAATCCAGCAGTCAGACCACGGTGGAAGCCTATGGAGCTTCCACTGGCCCACTGGCGGGCCTGAGGGCGACAACCGACACAAGGCTGGGAACAATCACCCTGGTGGGTGATTCTTCGGTGATCCTCATCGCTGAGCAATACCTCAAACAGCTTGATCTGCGCCAGCGCCAGGTGGCCTTGTCCTTGAAGATTCTGGACGTCAATCTGGATAATGACTCCACAATGAGCAATAGCTTTGCGATACGATGGGGCAATAATTTTATTGTTAACGACAATGGCCAGCTGCTTGGCGCTTTTGGTAATAATATGCCGCCAACCTATAATCCTCTGACGGGCTTCTCCGCTCTGCAGGCCAATCCGGGGACTGCCTATCCTAAGAATGAATTTTACGACTTTCTCAGGGCGCAGATAGTATCTTCCAACTCCAAGTTATTGGCCAGCCCCACCTTGATTCTGCAGGAAAATGCTGCGTTATTGCGCGAGGGAGAAGAAACAGCCGATCGCTCTTCCCAGGCTGCTGGTGGCGTAGTTCAAGGCGTTACAAATATTGATTTGGACAGGGCAATCGGCCGTCGCAGGGCAAACGAAGGTGTGGTTCGTGTGGGCACGAATGTAGTTACTGATTACCGCACCCAAACCACCTTGGGCGCCATAACCTGCACCCCCGTGCTTTCAACTGCCGGCTTGATTCTGGGGGCCAGGGTTGAAAAAATTGATGACAATGGTTTTGTGACATTTGTGCTCTCTCCCAGTGTCTCCGCAGTGACAGCAAGGGAGCGTGCTCCTACAGGATGTGGCTCAGATCTCAACGTTCTCAGCATCCGTAGCCTGGATACGGGTGCCCTGCGGGTGCGCGACGGTCAGACCCTGATCATGACCGGTGTGATCTCTGATTTTGATCGTGCCGAGGTAAGGAAGTGGCCCATCCTGGGAGATATTCCATTCATTGGCTCGCTTTTCCGCTCCAGTGGGAACGTCAGACAAAAACGTGAATTGGTGATCATGGTGACCCCAAAGATCATTGATGACCAAATGGGTGGAGCCTATGGATATGGGTTCAGGCCCGATACGGAAGAGGACAGGCGCATGATCTATGGTGCGCCGGCCCAATGAAGGGGCGGCTGCTAGCTGTGGGCGCACTTTTGCTTGCCCTCATCGGCTGCAGCAGCGCACCCAACGGCGACTCCTCAGGCAGTCCGCCCGGTGGCGATCCGCCCCATCTTCAGCGACGTGAGCCTGCTGCAGGCAGCAGGGCTGAGCCCTCTTCCGCTTCTGCAGGTCTCACCGAGGCCCCCACGGCCCAGCAGGTGATAGGCAGCTTCCCCGAGGGCAGGCAGGATCCCTTCGCCCCCATTGCCGTGCCCGTCGCTGCGTCAGCAGCCCAGGCTCAGGCTCCAACGCCTGCAAAGCTCCGTGAAATGCTGGGTGACCTCGCGCTGCTGGGTTTCATCAAGGCCTCCGGGCGGCAGGCGGTGTTTGTTCAATACCAAGGCACGTCGGGTGAGGTGTACCTGGGTCAGGTGGGAGGCCAGACCACTGAGTTCCTACCCAGGGGCTGGAAGCTTGCGGTCATTGAGGGCGGCAAGGGCCGTATTGGCCTGAGCAGGGAGGATCTTAAAGCCCCCATATTTATAAAAATTTAGTATTTTTAGGTTCAGTATTTTGATCCTTGCCGGCCATGCCCCCAGAGAGCGGGCTGGCGCTGGCCGGCGTGCCGACAGTTCAGAAGGGCAGGGGAATGAGGGCCTTGGCCGCCAGCGGTGCCAACACCTGCAGGAGTCCGGCTGCTCCCTGGAGCAGGGTGCCCCCCACGCCGTTGCCCCCTTTCGGTTTCTTCTCTCCCCTATTGAGTTGTTCCACTTCCCGGCGCAGCTCGGAGGCTGTCTCCGGGGCGCCCTGCCGCTCATAGAGGCTGGCTGCAAAGGTGAAATCCTGAACCCCTTCCTGGCGTTTTGCCTGCTCGAGCCGCGTGATGCCGCGGGCCAGCCAGGTGATCGCCGCATCCGGCTGTTTGAGCAGGGCCTGGTTGAAATAATTTTCAGCCTCAGGCAGGCGCCCCTCCAGGGCCGCTTCCACACCCGCATTGTGCAGCGCCGCATAGCTGCTCAGCTCGGCGCCCACACCCACCGCTCCTTTCCAGTGGCTCCTCGCCAGGGCATTGGTGTCGAGCTGGGCGCCACTGAGATCCGCATCGCGCAGATCCGTGCCCTCCAGCCTGGTGCCGCGCAGATTGGCCCCCCGCAGGGAGGCACCCAGCAGGGAACTGAAGCTCAGATCGGCCCCGCTGAGATTGGCGCCATCGAGCCGGGCCCGGCCCAGATTGGCTCGCTGCAGCTGGGCCCGCTGCAGCTGGGCGTCCCGCAGATCGGCGTGCACCAGGTCCGCATCCTGGAGTTTGCAGCCCTGGCAGGCCCTGTGGGCGAGCAGCCAGATCAGCTGCTCGTTGCTCGCCGCCCTGGCCGGGCCCAGCCCCAGGACCAGACCCAGGAGCAGCCCCAGGGAAGGGGCTGCTTTCCAGCCCGGTGGCCTGAAGATCGGGATTGCCATCGGGACCCTCTGAGAGCAGGAACGCCAAGGTCTTGATAGCGCAGCTCGGCCCCGCCAGAAACCTGGTTGGAGCGGAACCGTCCGTGCTGGGCGGGCGCCCCGATTAACTTGCAGCCATGTCGATGCCGCCGCCTGAGCGCCACGGCGGCAACCTGGCCGCCACCGCTGGGCGATTGGGTTGCCGTCCCTCCCAGCTGCTGGATGCCAGCGCCTCCCTGGTGCCCTTCGGCCCTCCCTGGGCCCTGCGCCTGGCGCTGCTCCGGGTTTCGGCGGGGGCGCCCCTGCGGCTGCGCGCCTACCCCGATCGCGATTACGTCGCCCTGCGGACCGTCCTGGCCGGCTTCCACGGCCTCAGCCCCGATGCGGTGCTGCCGGGCAACGGCGCAGCCGAGCTGTTCACCTGGGCGGCCCGGGATGGGGCTGCTGCTGGTGTGAGCGTGCTGCCCCAGCCGGGCTTCGGCGACTACCCGCGGGCCCTGGCCTGCTGGGCAGGGGCCTGGCGGGCCCAGCCCCTGCCGCTGCAGCCGGCAGGGGAGCCGCAAGTGCAGCCGCACCGGTTCCCGGCCCCGCCAGCGGGGGAGGTGCTGTGGATCACCAATCCCCATAACCCCACCGGCCAGCTGTGGAGCCGGGTCTCCCTGGAGCCCCTGCTGGGGCGGTTTGCCCTGGTGATTGTCGATGAGGCCTTTCTGCCCCTGGTGCCAGCTGGAGAAGACCAGAGCCTGATCCCCCTGGTGGCAGCCCATCCAAACCTGGTGGTGATCCGCAGCCTCACCAAGCTCTTCGCCATTGCCGGCCTGCGGCTGGGCTACGCGGTCGCCCAGCCGCAGCGGCTGCGGCGCTGGGCCGGCTGGCGCGATCCCTGGCCGGTGAACGGTCTGGCCGCCGCCGCGGGCGAAGGCCTGCTCGGCAACCCCGCCGCCTGCCGCCGCTGGTGCCGCAGGGTGCAGCGCTGGACGGCCCGGGAAGGTACCTGGCTCCAGCAGCAGCTGGCCCAGCTACCCGGCATCAGGCCTCTGCCTTCGGCCGCCAACTTCCTGTTGATCCGCGGCGACTCCTCCCTCGTGCCGCTGCGGGAGCGGCTGGAGCGTCGCCATCACATCCTGTTGCGCGACTGCCGCTCCTTTGACGGCCTGGGGCCGGACTGGCTGCGGATCGGCTATCAGAGCCATCGCCACAACCGCCGCATCATCGGCGCCCTGCGTCAGGAACTGGCTGAGCGCTGACCATGGAGGCTGAGCAGCAGGGCCGCCACCTGCCGATCGGCATCGGGCACCGCCAGCCGGGCCATGGCCGCTCCCATGGCCACCAACGGATCCCCAGCGGCTGCCGCCCCCCGCAGGCGTGGCCCCAGCAGGCGCCAGAGGCTGCGCTCGAGGGCCGCCTCGCCGGGGGCGTGTTGCCACACGATCACGGCGGCCCCCAGTTGGGCCGCTGCGGCGGCATTGGCATCCTGGTGGCGATCGGCGGCGGCGGGATAGGGCACCAGGATGGCCGGGGTGCCGCCCACGGCCAGTTCGCTCAGGGCGCCGGCGCCACTGCGGCTGATCACCAGGTCTGCGTGTTGCAGCAGGCCGGGGATCTCATCGCTGAAGGGTCGCTCCACAACCCCGGCCGGCAGCGGTTGGCCGGCATCGGGGTCGTTGCTGCCGGTGAGGTGCACCACCCGCACACCGGCCGCCGCGAGCCGGGCCAGCAGGGGCCGCAGCATGCGGTTGAGGCCGAGGGCCCCCTGGCTGCCGCCCATCACCAGCAGCAGGGGGCCCGGCCCTTGGGGTGCCCAGGCGGGTAGGGGGGCGGATTCCAGGAAGGCCCGGCGCACGGGAGTGCCTGTGACGACCGGCCGGCAGCGGGGCAGGCGGGTGGCGGCCTGGGGCAGGCCGACGGCCACCCGGCTGCACAGCCACCCCAGCAGCCGGGTCACCTTGCCGGGCACCGCATTGCTCTCGTGCAGGACCACCGGCACACCGCTCCAGCGGGCCGCCAGGATGGCCGGCGCGGCAATGTAGCCCCCACTGGTGAACACCGCCTCGATGCCTTCCCTGCGGATCATGCGCCGCACGGAACCACTGGCCCGCAGCAGTTGCACCAGGTTCCAGAGTTTGGTCAGGCCCCTGCCCTGGAGCCCGCCGGCCCGCACCGTCTGGAGGGGATAGCGGCTGGGTACCAGTTGGCGTTCCATCCGGTCGGGCACGCCCAGCCACTGGATGCTCCAGTCCGCCGGCATCGCATCGGCCACCGCCAGGGCCGGGAACAGGTGGCCGCCGGTGCCGCTGGCAGCGATCAGGAGCCTGGGCATGGATGGGGGGCGCGAGCGCGCCTAACTTAAAAGGGGTATATCTCGCCCAGATGCCGAGCCCCCAGTTGATGAGTCGCCTGTGCTGCGGCTGCGGCTTCCCCTCTGTGCAATCGGCACTCGCCCTTGGGGTGGCTGGCCTCGGCCTGCTGTTGGCCACCCCTGCGGCGGCGGCCCCCCCCGCAGCCATGCCCAGTGGGGCCCAGCTGCAGCTCCTGGAAAAGGCCCTCAATGGCGGAGCAGAACTCGGGGCCGTGCTGGAGAACGGCACGGGCCTGGATGTGACGCTGGTGGAGCTGCGGCGCAAGGCCCTGCTGGGCCAGTTTCCTGATGCGCGCTGGCAGGTCGGCCCCGGGGAGCCCCTGCGCGACGGCCGCGCCACGGTGAAACTGCAGGTGACTGGCAGTCGCCAGGATGGGCCCACGCGCTGGCGGCTGGACGCCCATCAGCAGCTGGTGCTCAGCAGCAGCGGCAGCCGCATCAACGGTCAGACCGTGATTCGTGAGCAGGCCCTGCTGCGCAGCGGAGAGGTGGATCTGCCGGTCAGCCTGTTGATCCCCGATGCCGTGCTCACCGGCCAGCGCTACGACCTGGATGTGCTGATTGATGAACCCCTCGATGGAGCCATCGTTGCCGGTGGTCTGGTGGCCCTGACCGGTCAGCAGGTGAGTTCGCTCGAGAGCCCCGACCTGCAGCTCGGAGCCCTCGGGGGCGGCGGCCTGTTCAAAACCGTGCAGGCTCCTTTCACTCCCGGTTCCCAGACATGGGCGGTGCTGCTGGTGCACCCCAAGGGCCTGGTCAGTGCCTCCAAGCGGGTGCGGGTGGTGACTGACCAGGCCCAGCTCAACCCCTGAACCGGGTTGTTGTGGCGATGTGCTGTAACTGAAGCCCTGCTTCAGACCTCATCCAGAGCCGCCACACCGGGCAGCACCTTGCCTTCCAGCAGCTCCAGGCTGGCGCCGCCGCCGGTTGAGATGTGCGACATCTTCCCGGCCACACCCACCTTCTCCACGGCGGCCACGGAATCCCCTCCGCCGATGATGGTGATCGTGCCGGTGGCGCTGAGTTCGGCCAGGGTGTGGGCGATGCCGTTGGTGCCGGCGGCGAACTTGTCGAACTCGAACACGCCCATGGGGCCGTTCCAGATCACGGTCTTGCAGTCGGCCAGGGCCGCCTGGAACACCTTCAGCGAGTCGGGGCCGATGTCGAGGCCCATCCAGCCATCCGGGATCGCCTCCACCTTGGCGATCTGGCTGTTGGCGTCGGGGGCGAAGTTGTCGGCCAGCACCACATCGGTGGGCAGCAGGAACTCCACACCCTTGGCGGCCGCCTTGGCCTCAAGCTCGGTGGCCAGCTCCAGCTTGTCCTCCTCCACCAGGCTCTTGCCCACTGATAGGCCGCGGGCTTTGTAGAAGGTGAAGATCATGCCGCCGCCGATCAGGATCTTGTCGCACTTGTCGATCAGGGCCTCGAGCACGCCGATCTTGCTGCTCACCTTGGAGCCGCCCACGATCGCCGCCAGGGGGCGCTTGGGAGCGTCGATGGCGCCCTGCAGGTAGGCCAGCTCCTTCTCCATCAGGTGGCCGGCCACGCTCGGGTTGAGGAACTTCGTCACCCCTTCAGTGGAGGCGTGGGCCCGGTGGGCAGCGCCGAAGGCGTCGTTCACATACACCTCAGCCAGCGCGGCGAGCTTCTCGGCGAAAGCGGCGTCGTTCTTCTCTTCTTCAGCAAAGAAGCGCACGTTCTCGAGCAGCACCACGCCGCCCTCCTCGAGGGCCGCCACCTTGGCCTCCGCGTCCGGGCCGATGCAGCTCTCGGTTTTTTCCACCGGCACGCCCAGCAGGTCGCTGAGGCGGGCGGCCACCTGGGTGAGGCGCATGCCTTCATTCACCTGGCCCTTGGGCCGGCCGAAGTGGGCCGCCAGGATCACCTTGGCCCCGTTGTCGCGCAGGTGGGCAATGGTGGGCAGGGCTGCCCGGATGCGGGTGTCGTCGGTGATCGTGCCGGCGTCGTCGAGCGGTACGTTGAAGTCAACCCGCACCAGCACGCGCTTGCCGCGCAGATCATCGGCCGAAAGGCTGGCCAGGGATCGCTTCGCCATGGGGCTCCAGGTGATAGGGAATTGCCGGGGGAGGCTAGCCCCCGCCCCCCCCGGTCCCCTCTTCGGCTTTCCCCCAACCGGTCGCTCTGGCCGGATTCCGAAGCTACCCCCAGACTGAAATTTGCCAGCCATCGACG
>Ga0172372_10011360_pt1 | contig 11323 bp, 8 predicted proteins | sample LakKiv5m_2_FD_114544 | JGI IMG/M metagenome (GOLD analysis project Ga0172372, IMG submission 114544) | Freshwater microbial communities from Kabuno Bay, South-Kivu, Congo - kab_092012_9.5m | ecosystem: Environmental > Aquatic > Freshwater > Lake | place: Democratic Republic of the Congo... | reverse complement strand
TGCGCCAACGCATGTAGTCCCGAGTCTCACAAACAACTTGGCCAAGACCGCGGGTGTTCCTCGTGATCTCACCAGCGAACTCTCCCGACACCACATACCCCTGAAAAAATCCGTTGACCACGACCGGTCGTACGTCGTCTCCGCTCAGCGATTTCCAGCGATTACACGTTGAGAATTCAATTGGCAAGGTCAAGAGCGACGTGCCGCTGGTCGTACCCGACACCATGATCTTCTCTCGTTCGATACTCACCTCGGAAGTTGTGGGTTGAACAATCTGCCCGATCGATTCATACAACACTGCACGAAGTCGACCACCAGACCACGACTCCGTCGCAATCTCCTGCGCATGCAGAACTGCAACATGTTCAGCAAAATTTGGCTTTACTTCGTAAGCGTCAGCAAACCATCGATTGCCACCCGCAAGCCGGTAGAGCCCGACACCATCGGGTCGTTCGGCAACACGCTGAGCCCCGGCAATCGCTATCGGCTCACGCGAGATCACGTGGTCGATACCGAGCAGCTCGAAAGCGACCGGCGACGCTCTGGTCGCGGTAACGCTCGAGTGTCGAAGCTCACCGTCGAACACGAATGAACTGACGAATTCCGCACTCCACGGTCGCACGAAACCGCTATACAGGTTGAACAGTGCTTGCCGATTGGTCCTCCGCAAATCCGCAAAGTCATGAAAGAGATCGTCAAACGAAGTCTGTGCGGAGACTCCGTCTTGTACGACCAATACACGTGCCGCATCTGGAATTTCGTATCCTGCGAACGCCGTTGACAATTCTGAATACACCTGTGGCGGCCGGGCGGGCTGCGGCCACCAGGTTTCTGAACGAGTGCTCGAATTCTTGATGTTCCATGCAAGAGGAATCACGAGTGCGACAAGTAACGGGGCCACATTCAGCCCCACCGCCAACTTGCTATGCCGTGCCGTTACCCGACGCGCCAATACCGAAATACCCACTGCCGCCATCGTCCAATTCAGCGGCCCACTGATCTGCATGAAGTAGTCGGGGTTGATGCCAATCTCGGTGCCTCGACGAAGAAGTGGCGCATAGATCGCTGAGTAGACCACCAGGGCAAGCGTCCACGTTGCCCAGAACCATGCAAACATTCGTCGGAGCGGTAGGTCGTCGCGCCTGGCAAACAACACTCCGACAACTGCCAGAGCAAGCACGATTGGTGTCGCGATGCTGCGGCCCGCGAGCCCACTTATCAATCGAAAGGATCCAAGTTCGCGTGCAACGTTGACGGACGGCGTGGTATTTCGAGCAGAGAATACTGCTAGCGGTACCGACGAGCCAAACACCACAGCATGGAGAACAACGGCGGTTCCGAAGGCCACACCCAAATGCAGCACCTTTTGCAACATCAAGAAACTTCGGTGCATCAATAGAGCTGCTACTCCAAGCACCGCAAAAGTGAGTGCAAACAAATTGAGGTATGCGGGCTGCCAAATCTGGGCGGCGGCAAGTGTCCAAAACGTCAGTAGTGCGAATCCCACGCGGATGCGCCACCTTTGATCCTGGGCAAGATAGATCACCGCAACGAGAATCTGTGCATTCCACCCCAGCAGCATGATCATGAAGCCAGGGCCACTGAAGTCGACGTTGATCATGTTGAAGAATCGGGACGGTAGAAAACTGAAGATCGTCACCCCAAGCGCAGCGATCTGGCCCGTCAGCGGTGAGTCAACCGATCGCCCTATGACATAGGTCAAGATCAAAACGAATATCACCACCGAGAGCTTGTAGATATAGAAGGTCTCACCGAATGGCGCAATTCGCATCACCGCTGCGAACGGATCCAACACAAATGGATACCAGAGCTGCGTTATCCCAAGTCCAGACAGGTAGTCATAGCCCGAGAACCATCGCAGCCCGTCTCGCGAACCGAGCATCCAACCCAGGTACTGCATCACGTCACCATTTATCGGGTGACTTACCGAAAGAAAGCTTCGATATAACAGAGCTGCATGCAGTGAGATACCGAGTAACGTCGCAATCGGCAGCACGAGCCGTAAGCGAGAAGTGATACTGCTAGCAGGGCTCATCGTTGCATTGCACACTTGGTAGCTCGCTCCGCCAGTTTCGCCACACCCCATCCATTTGCAAGTGCGGCAAAGCTCGGTGTGGGGCCGGCCCATCGCCATTCATCAACCACGCCAACTTCCACCGTGTCGACCAACTTGGCAAGAATCCGAAACAGCTCTGCATCAGCCCTACCTTCACGCAAGACGGTCGCGAGCTTCTCCGCACCGCGCACCTTCACCCCATCAGCAATCCAGGTTGCGTGATCAAGCGGAATCGACATAATGTCGCCGTACTGTGCCAGCAATGTCGAGGCACTCTTTGCTCCCCACCCCGGCAACCCTGGAAACCCATCAGCCGAGTCCCCGACTAAGGCCAAGTAGTCAACGATTGACTCTGGACCAACTCCGAACTTTGCCTTCACGGCAGCTTCGTCGATAATGACATCGTTCTTTCGGTCGACTTGAACGACTCGCCGTCCACTTACGCACTGCCCAAGATCCTTGTCTGGCGTGAGTAGCCGCACCTGGTGAACGCGGCGGTCGTCACAAGCAACTCGCACCGCCGAGGCCAGTGCATCGTCGGCTTCGAACTCGGTCATCGCCCATGTCGTTACCCCCATTGCTGTCAGGGCATCCTCCAACACCGGAATCTGACGCAGAATCTCGGGCTCCATTCCCTCACTCGTCTTGTAGCCCGACCATAAATGGTTACGAAAACTCTCGATGATGTGATCGGTAGCAACCCCAATATGGGTCGCTCCGTCTTCGATGAGCTGCAATGTGCTCGACAACACTCCGATGACACCGGCATTCTCGTGCTCATCGCTGTGTCTGCCAAGCTGCCCATAGAACTGCCTGTACAACTCGTAGGTGCCGTCAATCAGGTGAACGATCACAACTCAAAACTAGGCGGAGAGTAGAAATACAAACCACGCTGCGAAGAGCAGATGCGGTCCAAAAGGAATTGACGTTTGGCCGTGCACTCGTACCAGCGCACCATGGACAGCCCCCGACACAGAAGCAATCAGTAGCCACCACGGAAGATGTCCGATACTCACGGTCGAAATAGCGAATGAAAGAGGCACCATCAAGAGCACGTCACCCCACCCAAGCCAGGCTCGGCCAAGATTACGAAGTATCAGAGCGGGTATAACGGCTGCCATCGTACCGAGTAGCGGTTGCCAGAAACTTGTAGACCAACTTGTCAGTCTTGCTTCATTCCCTTGGAGCACTGTGATTCCAATTGTTACTAAACTGGTGGGCAGACGAGCTAAACGTCTTGTCATGAGATCAATTGGTGATTGAGTAGCCAACAAGAGAGTGACAAGTATCAACACTGCCTTATCAATATCTGGATGCACAGCTGTTACTACTGCAGTTACTCCAATGGCCGTGCAAACAAACAATTTGACGCCACAAGGAATTCTCTGACTTCTATCAATACTCGATATCACGCGCTGCGAATACTGAACACAGGTGACTGCAAACACGGGAATCGCTACCAAGTAGATGACAAGATTGATGTTCGACAACTCATGCATCATGACACTTTTTGCTCCGAAGAACCAAGCGATACGGTTCTAAAGTTATGAAGTTCCAATTTCGAGGGCTGGATAGACTTGTGATCATCGAAAGCGACTAGTGGTATCTACATCATGATTCGAGTCGCGTCACCGTTTATCGGGAGAGCAGAACGTCGCGCTGTGATGCGAGTTCTCAAATCAGGGCAACTTTCACAAGGGGTTGAAGTCGCGGAGTTTGAGAAAGAGTTCTCACAGCTTGTGAGCGGATCGGAGTGCGTGGCGGTGAACTCTGGAACCTCGGCGTTGCACATTGCTCTTCTTGCTGCCGGAATCGGACCTGGCGATGAAGTAATCGTTCCTTCATTTTCGTTTGCGGCGACCGCAAACGCAGTTTGCCTGACTGGAGCAACTCCAGTTTTCGGAGATATTGACTCCGCTTTTTTTAATCTTGACCCAGCACACACCGAAACTCTGATTACTAACAAAACCAAGGCCATAATGCCAGTTCATCTTTACGGTCATCCAGCAGATCTGACAGCTCTTCAGAGAATCGCTGACAACCACGACCTTCTTCTGTTCGAGGACGCCGCACAGGCTGTTGGGGCAACCTGGCACAACTTTCCAGTTGGGACATTCGGAGTAGCTTCAGCATTCTCGTTTTACCCAACCAAAAACATGACTACGGGCGAAGGAGGTCTAATTGCTACATCCGATTCTTCGGTTGCTCGTAACTCTCGGTTGCTAAGGAATCAGGGTATGGAAGAGCGCTACCGAAATGAAATTGTGGGCCTGAACAATCGCATGACTGAGATTCAGGCCGCAATCGGCCGAATTCAGCTGAAGAGACTCAGAGATTGGCTTGATCGCCGGCAAGACAATGCGAATTACTTATCAACAAACTTGCGTAATGTCCTGGTTCCTCAAACTGCCCCAAATGCCGTGCACGCGTGGCACCAATATACGATTCAATTGGTGGACCTCAACCGAGAACGTTTCGTGAACGAGCTAACACAAAGGGGTATTGGTTTTGGAATTTACTACCCAATTCCAATTCACCAGCTTCCGTCTTTCAACCTTCATCTTGATCTTCCCATCACTAGACAGGTAGCGGCACGCTGTATCTCACTTCCAGTTCACCCTCGCCTCAAGCGTTGGGAGCTTGATCAGATAATTCAAACAGTTAACTCGCTGGCCGGGGTGGGGGCTTGAGAAAACTTCGCGCAGGTGTAGTCGGTCTTGGGGTTATGGGACGACATCACCTGCGAGTTCTTGGGCATTTGGAAGGCGTAGAACTTGTCGGCATCTTTGATCCGGCGTTCATAGGCATCTCAGATGTGTCCGGCATACCCGTTCACGCGTCACTTAAGTCACTGCTCTCAGCAGGAATCGACTATTGCGTACTCGCAGCGCCCACCTCTTTCCACCACGAGCTGGGTCTCCAACTTGCCCAAAGTGGAATCCATACGCTGATTGAGAAACCGGTTGCGACGACCGAGCAGCAGGCCGTCGACCTTGCTCGAGCCTTCTCGCAGAGAGATCTCATCGGAGGCGTCGGCCATATTGAACGATTCAACCCTGCTATCCAATCAATGCGACTCAAGATCGCAGAAGGATTATTGGGTGATTTGTATCAAATTGCTACTCGAAGACAAGGGCCGCGACCAGAGCGTGTCTCCGATGTAGGTGTAATTAAGGACCTCGCCACCCACGACATTGACCTCACTATGTGGATTTCCCAACGCACATACACGTCAGTCAAGGGCCACACATACCGCCAGAGAGACGGGCAATACGAAGACATGCTGGTCGTAGCTGGCGTGCTACAGGACGATGTTATTGTCAGTCACTTAGTTAACTGGCTCTCCCCCTACAAAGAACGTTGCACTACCGTGATTGGTGAACGTGGCGCATTAGTGGCAGATACTCTCACGGCTGACTTAACGTATTTTGAAAATGGGAATCTCCCGAGTTCGTGGGATGGAGTCTCATGGATTCGAGGAGGCTCTGAAGGGAACATTACTCGTTTCGCCCTCACGAAGACTGAGCCTCTCTTGGTTGAACATCGAGCTTTTCGTGACGCAATAGTTAACAATGACGAATCAGAAATCGTTACGCTGCAGCAGGGGTGTACCGTCGTTAAAGTTGCAGAGCAGATTGTAGAATCCTGCTATCAACAAACCAGATAGCAACTCCTGCGTATCGGCATCGTTAAACATCCTTGCCTTTTGATAGCATTGATTGCGGTGAGTAACTCAGTGATTCATGCATCACTAGTCGCATTTTTGGGGCTTCTTTTGGGCGCGATCGTGCTCTTCCTCGCGAGAAGAGGTCTGCTCAGTCTTAGGTACACAATTGGCTGGTTTGGCATCGCGAGTCTTGGTCTCCTAGGCGCAATCATCGTGCCAGTGGTCCAGCCAATTGCAAGTGCCATCGACCTTTCCGCAGCCGCACTGATGGCATTTGTGGCAGTTGCGGTGCTGCTTGCAATCACAGTTCAGTTGTCAGTTTCAATCTCGGGTATCCAAAGACAGATCGCAAACGTCGTCGACGAGTTGGCCCGTATGAGGTATGACAATCGTTCTAAACAACCAGATCAAAAATGATCTAGCGACACATGCACTCTGATGGTCAGGTTCTGGTCATAGTTCCTGCCTTCAATGAGGAGTTGTCAATCAGTTCTGTGGTCACAGAACTGGTGTCCAATGGCTTCACGGTGCTAGTGGTTGACGATAAGTCGATGGACAACACTGCTCAAATTGCAGAGCGTTGCGGTGCGATAGTCGTGCGTCTCTCGGTGAATCTGGGAGTGGGCGGAGCTCTGCGTACAGGCTTCCGGTTCGCGGTTGAGCACGGTTACCATCGAGTCGTTCAGGTTGATGGTGATGGCCAGCATCCGGTACGCCAAATACCGGATCTGCTCAAAGCTGCGGCAGCTTATGGTGCACACCTGGTAATAGGAAGTCGTTACCTTTCGTCAGAGTCAACCTTGCTACCTTCACAAACTCGAAAGTTTGCAATGAGGATTCTGGCGCTTGTCTCGAGTCGTGCGTCTGGAACGTCAATTACCGATTCGACAAGTGGATTTCGCACGATCGCCGAGCCACTCCTCAGTGAATTCGCCGATAGCTTTCCTCGCCACTATCTCGGTGACACATTTGAGGCCGTGGTACGCGCAGGACGTTCGGGTTATCGAATCATTGAAATTCCTGCGGCACTCCGGCCACGCCAGTTCGGTCAGCCCACAGTTGGAACTGCACGCGGAATTATTCTCGTCGCACGGACACTGATTGTGGCTCTGCTCGGCTTGCGACTCTAGCAATATCTTTTTCTGGTGAACCAAACACTTACACCACGAGTAGATGTGTTCGAAAAGCTCTTATCCTTATGTCTTCCGGACATTCAGCAAACTGCAGCCCTAATTGAAATTAGTTCTTAAACTCGCTGTCCAAGCGTGAGACTTCTTCTGGGGTGAAGTCACTTTCTCCCTTCAGAAACTCAAAGGATGGTCTCACGAGCGAACCGTCATAGGCAATGATCTCCACCAGGTCCCAGCGAATTCCAGATGCCCATCCGAGTAGATATCGAGAATCTGGCGGTATGCCTTCCCCGGCCCATCCCCGAGCCTGACAACCATCATTGCTACTCAACCGGTTCCCATCAGAAACGAGAATCGTCACATTACGCCAGAAACTGTCAGGCAAGACAGCAATCTGTTCGCTGGGCACCGCACAGAGATTCCACCATGGGTCAATCACCTGCCCTTGAATTGCTTGCATACCCGCGGCAAGTCGTGAGCAACGATACGCATCGTACTCCTCATCCCCATCTGCACGAGTTTCTATACACAGGACTTGGCGATTTGGGGAACTACTGAGAGCTGCTTCTAGTCCCGCTGTCCATTCGGCACCGCTGTCGCTCTCTAGCCGCCGCGATAGTTCGCTCATCGGTGATCCGGCAGCCTGGAAAACACCGCCCCCGATAGTTAGAAGTGCCAGTGCCGCGATAACAGATTCCTTCTTGGGTAGGAAGTTGCTGAGAGTAGTTACTGATACTGGAACAACGACAAAAGTAATGAGATAGAGGTACTTGTTGGGTCCGTACTGTGGCTCAAATGGCGGGACTAACCAACTCAGCACCATGAGTGCTGTGGCGGAGACACACAGAACCATTACAAACGAGGCATAAACCGGAGGAGTTTGAGTATGCGACTGAAGTGCGGTAAGGAGTGCACCAAAGAAGACGACGACGCTAAACCAGCCAATCACGCGAGCCTCGCCACCGACCTGTTCCATGAGAAAACTGAATTGAGCCCAAGGTCTGCTGAGGAATCCTCCCCGCCAAGCGAAGGCTGCCAGTGAGCCGAGCAGAACTACAAGTACGAGAGTGGAAATCAGCGTTCCTCTCATTCTCCTTGTCGTAAGGTCACCTGCGAGGAACGGAATCATCAGCACACTCACCATCGCAAGCGGAAACCACGTTTGGCTAAGCAGTAGAACTGGAATGAGAATAGAAATCAAGCGCTCGTTTCGATTGACAAGGGTTCCGGAGATATTCATCCCAAGCTGGATGCCCAGAATCACAACTGCTGCGACAAGAGTCGAGAGGTGTCCCCCGTTCAGTAGGCCGCTTGCAAAGGCAGTTGCGGAGAATCCGACCAACAGCAAGGCAGCTGCATCAACTATTAAACGCGAGGACTTCCTCAGTGAGATGAAAATCGCAATAGAAAAGATGAGACAGAGATAGACCGAAGCGTCATATACGCGTTGAAGAGTTTCGGCATTCCCAATCGCTGACGACCAAAGTGAATCACCACTCAATCGGCGTAGTGCACTTGCAACTGCAATCGCACCCGTAATCAACACGCCACCACTTAGATTCTCTGACTGCAATACCAGTGACTTCTCGCGGGAAGTATCTGCCACCAGACGTAGGAAGTATCCGTTGTCTTCTCCCATCGACTGAATCATGTCGATTGTTGAGGTTGTATCCCATTGTCGTGTGAGTGCATGGACAAATACCAAAACACTTGGAACAACAAGCCACTTTGAACTAGGTATGGGTCTACTAACATTCCGCTGTCCTAAAACTTTTGCTATCACCAGCCACCAAAATATTGTCGCGACTAGTACGAGATACATCGAGATTGAAGGCAGTTTTGGAAATAGCGCAGACAACATGAAGATTGGGAGCAGGCAAAAACAGAGACCAATCATCGGCCCCGTTAGCGCAACTCGCCAATCTCCAGCCAGGCGTGAAGTGCAGTAGCCGATGAAAGTACCGGCGGCCGCAAGCCATAACGATCCGGAGATTACGAAAACCACCGGCAGGAGTACCAGAGCGGCGCAAAGATCATTGAGGCGCAATGCCATCAATGGGCTATACGTCCTGACTAACTGATTGGGCATTTAGTGTTTAACCGTGGGATACTCAAATGTATCTCGTGCGCTGACGGCAACAGGGTGGTGGAGGCTCCCTGATCCCCCTGTCGGCTGGGCCTACAGGGGGATCTGAAAGACTCACCCAAGAGCATCTCTACATCAATCGGCCAGTTGTCCTAAGCGTTTGCGTGTACTAGCCACTGGAGGAGCTGGATAAGAGGGTCGCTGGTTAGCTAATTAGGCCACTGCCGTCGGTCACGAAGTTCGGGCATTCGACCGCTTGACAATTGGACGGATTCTTCAATCAAGCAGATTACGAAAAGATATCGGTATAGAAAGCACCCGTCTTTGGAGAGACAACCGCTGTACTCGCTCTAGAGCGAATCGTTGCTAAATTTATTTTCGCGGCTTCATCAACAAGTACATTGTTCGTCAGGGCTTCACGAAGTTGTTCCCGGATTTCTTGAATATTGTCCAGACGAACCAAAGATCCGGACGACTCAGTCACCCACTCACAGGCGCAGCCAGAGTTGGTCTGTACTGGATAACAACCAGTTGCCATTGACTCAAGTAGTGAGGTGCTGATTCCATCTGAAAGTGACATCCCTATGTAAACACGTGATTCTGAGAAAAGCTTCAACATGTCAACATGCGATGTCCTTTTTCTGACTATTCGAACAGAAACTCCATGCCTCATTTTGAAACGAATAGCCCTCAACCGAGCCCTTAGGGAGGCCGAATAGATCATCACTTCAAATCCTTCTAAACAATCGACGACGTTCTCCAAAGCATCAATTGCTACTAACGCTCTGCCCATAAATCCTGTATATCCCTTGACAATGATCTTCTTTCGTTGGCTTGGTGGACGAAAATTCGGCGGTAAGTGTTGAACATCAATCCCTCCACTATTCGGGACCACTGGCTTCACCTGGCCGGTGTAGCCCAACTCTCGAACAATCTTGATGTCGCGATCACATTCGGCAGAATAAATGTTCGCGATTCCAAGCAGCTCAATAATTCGCTCTCGGTGTTTAGGGAACTGCCGAAACCAATAGATGTCACTACCCCAGTTGGTAATAAACACTTTCGGCAGATTGGGGCTTAGCTGCGTGTCCAGTAGTAAGTAGCCAGCGTGTTGGAGTTCTAACACATGAATCAGATCAAACTTTGTCTTCTTGATGACTCGGCGAAGCAGGAATGCGCGAGATGCATTCGAAACCACCAGATCCAAAACTGACAAAGGAAATGCCAACCACGTCATGAGCGCAGGTTGAATCTGCAATGTCATCGTCGTTGTCTCATCTTCGATACATCTCTTGAGCAGCGAATGTACGCGCCGATGAGGTGACGCTGGGAAGAGGATGAAATCAATCGGTTGATCGACAAACTGAGAAATCCAACGACCCACGTGCACGCTGTCAGCCATCCCAATAACGAGAATCTTCCGCCTTCTATTGACCATCAGTTATGTTCACCAGAAGTTGCTCAAACTGCTCGATCTGTGTCTCCCAATTGCACTCACGATTCATCAACTCGACTCCTCGTTTCGCTAGTGCCATTCGTTCCGAGGGCTCATTCGCTAGTTGGACAGCAGCACGCGCCATGTTCGATGGACTACTTGCATACACAACCCCGTCTCCTTCAAGCACGATTGATTGCAGCCCATGTAGCGGAGTTGCAACCGTCGGTAAACCACAAGCTAGATACTGCAAGACCTTGCCAGGCAGTGCGCCATGAGTAACAAGCTCCGGCACGAACGGAAGCAGTGCCACGTGACCCAATCGAAGGTGATCTGCTAACGAGTCATACTCAATGCGACCCGAAAGCAATACCTGATCAACTAGTTCTAGATTCCGTACAAGTGCTTGAAGCCTCGGAGAATCCTCACCATCACCCAGGATAAGAAGAATCAAAGTGGGATCTTCTCTTAGTGGTGCGGCAAGTGCATTGATCAGTTCGAAGACACCACTAAATCGAAAGAGCGTTCCCATAAACACAATTACCTTGTGTGTCGGCAAGATATTGAGTTTCTGCTGAAGCTCTTTATTTGGTGGCGCAGGAAAAAACCTTTGGGTGTCACAACCAGGAAGAATCACATCTGACTTAAATCGAGATGCACCACGCTCAATGCAGTACGAACGTAATACTTGGTTGTGGGTAGAGATGAAACTTGCTTGAGTAAAGACGAGCCGCTCTGCAATCTTCACCAGTCGTACAAATCGGGTTCTTCGTAATACGTGTGGAACGTCAATTACTCGTGCAACCACAGGCGTACCCATCAGGCGACACATTGAAACAATTTGCCAACCACTAGTGGGCACTGAGTACACGATTACAACGTCTGGTCTGATACGTCGACACAGCAGCAAGAACACGAGTGGCTGAAT